>WNGB01000157.1_pt1 | contig 149039 bp, 148 predicted proteins | sample 5400681 | NCBI WGS metagenome assembly WNGB01 (sample SAMN13153367, study PRJNA577476) | soil metagenome | isolation source: 115 cm soil or saprolite under grassland replicate 2 | place: USA:California | collected 2016-06-15
TCGCGTCGACGGCCTCCGCGACCAGGAAGAGCACATAGGTGTGCGAGACGAAGTAGAGGCCGAAGGCGAGGCAGCGCAGGACGCAGCCCACCATGAAGCTCCGGCGCCGGCCGAGCGCGTCGGCGAAGGCGCCGGTCGGCACGTCGGAGAGGAAGGAGACGGTGAAGTACACGGCGAGCACGCTGTTGATCTCGAACTGGTTGAGGCCGCGCGCGCGGAGGAAGAGCGGATACACGCCGCCGAGGAATCCGCCCGCCAGCGAGTAGGCGAGCCAGACTCCGTAGTAGCGGCGCACGATGCTGAGCGTGGAAAGCTGCGAGGAGGGACCTTCCATGACCTTGCGATCCTCCGCCACGCGCCGGGCATCCGTCAAGACCGGAGCGATCGCCCGTGAGGCGGAACTACCCTTCGGCTCTCACCGCAACAAAGGGAGCGTGAAGGTGAAGGTCGAGCCTACGCCGAGCTGGCTCGTCACCCAGATCTTGCCCCCGTGGAGCTCGATGAACTTCCGCGAGAGAGCCAGGCCGAGCCCGGTGCCTTCCGCCTTCTTGTCCGCGCTGCCCACCTGCCGGAACTCCTCGAAGACGGCCGCCTGATCCTCGGGCGCGATGCCGATGCCGGTGTCCGCGACTGACACCTCCGCCGCACCGTCGTGGACACGGGCGCCGACGTCGATCCGCCCCCCTTCGGGCGTGAACTTCAGCGCATTGGACAAGAGGTTCAAGAGCACCTGCTTCACCTTCCGCTCGTCATCGCCGATCATTCCAAGGCGCTCATCGATGATGCTCCCCAGCCTGATCCCCCGCCGGCTCGCCCGCTCCCGCACCAGGATGAGGGCATTGTCGATGGCGCTTGGCAGGTCGAACTCCGACAGCTCCAGCTCCATGCGCCCCGCCTCGATCTTCGAGAGATCCAGGATGTCGTTGATGAGGGAGAGGAGATGCCGGCCCGACTCCAGGATGTCCTGGAGGTACTCGGTCTGCTTCTCGTTGACGTCGCCGAACATCTTCTCGGCGAGGATCTCCGAGAACCCCATGATGGCGTTGAGCGGGGTGCGCAGCTCGTGGGACATGTTGGCGAGGAACTCCGACTTGTGCCGGCTGGCCGCCTCGAGCTGGGCACTCTTGTCCGCGATCTCCCGGAAGAGCCGGGCGTTCTGGATGGCCAGGGCGGATTGGGTGGCAAAGGTCTTCAGGACGTCCACGATCTCCGGAGGGAACTCGCCCGGGGCCTTTCGATTGAAGGACAGGCTGCCGATGATCTGATCCTCACGGAGCAGGGGCACCGAAAGGAGCGCCCGGTAGCCGAACCGGATGAGGGTGTCCCGGACGCTGCTTGGTAGGCCCCGGGCTGGGTAATGTCGGGGATCTGGATGGGCTCGCGCATCTCGGCCGCGCGCCCCATGAGCCCTTCGCCCTTCCGAAGGGGCACCGCCCGGAGGGCCTCGACGAACTCTGTGTCGTAGTTGTGGGTGGCGCGCAACTCGAACTGCTCGGCACCTTCGCCGTACTCATAGATCGAGCAGCCGGCACCGCCCGCCAGCTGGCTGGCCCGGGAGACGATCGTGTCGAGCACCGTCTCGACGTTCAGCGTCGAGCTGACGGCCCGACTGACCTCGCCCAGCGCCGTCAGCTGCTCGACCGACTGGGTCAGCTCGCCCGTCCGTGCCTGCAGCTCCTTGAACAGGCGGACGTTCTCCACGGCGATCACCGCCTGATCGGCGAAGGTCTTCAGCAGCTCGATCTCGCTATCGGAGAACGGCCCGGCCTCGACGCGCCCCACCGTGACCACGCCAATGGGAGCGCCCTCTCGCAGCATCGGGACAATGAGTGCGCTTCGCCAGCCGACCGTGCGGGCGATGGCTCGCTGCTGGGACTCCGGCTCGACCTCGACATCGGGGATATGAACCACCGCGCGCTCGAGGATCGCCCGCCCTGCCGCGAGCTGCCGGGTTGGGCGCGCCGGATATGCACGATGCAGCGCCTCGAGTGCTTCGGGGGTTGTGTTGTGCGCGGCAATGATATGGAGCAGTTCGCCGTCGAACTGGAAGAGCGTGCTGAAGAGGCCGTCGCACAATCTCGCGGCGCTTCTGACGATCGTGTCGAAGACCGGCTGCACGTCGGTCTGCGACCGGCTGATGACGCGCAGGATCTCGGCCGTGGCCGTCTGCTGCTCCAGGGCCTCGGTCACCTGCGAATGAGCCGTGGTGAGGGCTCGGTTCTTTTCCTGGAGCTCGTTGAACAACCGCACGTTCTCCACGGCGATGACGGCCTGGTCGGCGAAGGTCTGGAGGAGGGTGATCTGGCGGGGCGAGAAGGGGCTGGGGGTTCCGCGAGAGACCGAGATGACGCCAATGGGGCGGCCTTCGTGGACCATCGGCACCGAAAGGCATGCTCGCAACTGGATGCGGCGATAGGCCTCACGCGCCGAAGGGTCCAGCTCCTCGGCCTCGACGTCCGGCACGTGGATAACGGCAGCATCGAGGAACGCGCGGGCCGGGATGGATGTCCCGCGGCGCGGGATCTGTGGGAAGAAGCCTGCCGTTTCGTCCGCGGTGCCCGGGCGGGGATTGTGCTGCGCGGCGAGATGGAGGCACTCGCCGTCGAAGCGAGTGACGATGGCGTACTCGCCGCCGCACAGCCAGCTCGCATTTCGGGCGATCGCGTCGAAGATCGGCTGGACATCCGTCGGCGAGCGGGAAATCACGCGGAGGATCTCGCCCGTCGCCGTCTGCTGCTCCAGCGACTCGGTGAGGTCGGTGTTGCGGGCTTCCAGCTCCTTGAACAACCGCGCGTTCTCGACGGCGATGACGGCCTGGTCGGCGAAGGTCTTCAGGAGCTCGATCTGCTTGTCCGTGAATGGCCGGACCTCGACGCGTCGGATGAGAAGGGCCCCGAGCGCCACGCCATCTCGCAGCAACGGCACAGCCAAGCTGGTCCGGTGCCCCCATCTACGGGCTATCTCCATGCCCACGGGGAACTCGCCCGGCTCGGCCTGGAGGTCCGGGACGTGCACGGGCATCCGGTCGACAGCGGCACGCCCCGCCACCGTAGCCCGGTCGAGGTCTCGCTCCTGTCCGATCGGTGCACCGATCGCTCCATGATGCGCCATGATGCGCAGGCGCGTCCCAATCGTCAGGAAGACGACGCCGTCGGAGGCGCCACAGACACGCGCGGCGGTCTCCGCGATCGTCTGGAGCACCGTCGAGAGATCGGCGGGTGAGCGGCTGATGATGCGGAGCACGTCGCTGGTCGCCTGCTCCCGCGCCAGGCTCTCCGCGAGGCGCCTCTCGAGGTCGCGAACCGTGGCATCTACGTTCTTCGGGGATTTGCGGGCGGCCGGGCGCATGGCTTTGAGCTTGGCCTTCGCGGGCTTGGCACGCCGACGCATCGGATTCTCCTCTCGCAGGTCGTCATGACCCGCCTGCCAACCCACGGCAGGCTAAGCGAGAGCGCCCGGGTTGGCAAGTGAATTGGCTACGGGAGGGCGACGGGCAAGCAGGAAATCGACACGATGGACGGAAGGGCGCGGCGGCGGACGAAGCTGCGCCGCCGCGCCCCGAGCCCTCCCGTTAGCCTCCGTGGGCTCCCATCCACGGCGACCGCTGGCGCACTTGCTGCACCAACGCCTCCACCTGTCGCCACTCCTCCTCGAGCCGAGCGCGGTCGGCCCTCGGGAGGCCCCCGGGAGGGTGCGGATGTGCCTCCTGCCTGGCCTCTGACACCAGGCTTTGGAGCTCTCCACGGTCTACATGATCGCCTCGCAGGAGGGCGTGCAGGTGCTGTTCCAAGCGCTGCTTGAGCTGTTCCGGCAGCACCTGACTCACCCGTCGCAACAGCGCCCCTGCCTCTCCATGTTCATCCCTCTGCGTGGTTGGCCGCATTCGCTCTACCATGGCCTCCACTTGTCTCCACTCCTCCTCGAGCCGCGCACGGTCGATCGTCGATACCTCTTCGTGCAATTGCAGCGCGGCCTGCCTGACCTCGACCATCAACGTCTGTATTTCGTCGCGATCCACGTGGTCACCGTGCTGCAGCGACTGCAGATGCTGTTCGACGCGCTGCCGTAGCCGTTCCGGCAACAGGTCAATTGTCCGCCGTAGCGAACCCTGCCCGCTGGTTCTCTCACTGTGGAATCCGACCATGGCCGTCTCGCCCGATTGTCCCCACAGATCCGGGTGCAAATAACGCCCCTTGTCCTTGGCGGCTTTCTCCTCTTCCACAGTGATTCGGTTGGCGACCGCCCATCGGTCCTTGCGTACACCGGTCACCTGCCAGGAGACCTTGACCCGCGCTCGATCGCTCTTGATCGTGAAGTGATTGTTCTTGATCTCTTGTCCCACAATGGCCTGGGCAAACTGCCCCATCACGGTGAGCTGGTATCGAAAGTCTTCGTTGAGGGCTTCGAAATAGCCCGGCAGCGTGACGTGCGCTTCGCCGTTGCCATCGGTAGTGACATTGCCACTATAGACATTCAACATGTCGGGCGACTCGACGAAGGAGTGGCTCAGGCATTTGTTCCCCGGGTCGAGCGGGTGGTCGATCTCGAAGCCACCTCCTGCTTTACTGAGAAAACCGGTGACACGGACCTTGCCCAGGAAGACTCCGGCAAAGCCGTTCGGGTTTTCGCCGATGATTCCGCCCGCGTTGGAGTTCGTGGACCGGGAAAGCCCTCGCACGCCACCGTTTCTGCCCTCGCCCTGCACGCCGATCCCACTAAAGCTGAAGCCCTCCACGCCGTTTCCGAGAACGCTCTCGCCAAACGTACCGGGGCCGGGCTGAGGGGAAAAGTTCAGGCCAAATACTCCCTCTGCCGCTCCGAAGGACACACCGACGGCGCCCTGGCGGGAGCCGCTCACGCCCCGAACACCAAAGCCGCCATCGCTTTGACCCAACACACCGGAGGCGATTTCTCCGCGGGTCCTACCGCTGCCGCCGATACCAATCACGCCATTCGCGCTCAAACTATTCCCGACCACGCCATCGCTGTCGCCGGAGGATCCGCGCACCCCGGTACCCCTCACGCTGCTACCAACCACGCCGGTGGCACCGCCGACGAAGCCGACCACGCCGTTGCCGCCTACCGTGCTGGAGCCGAAGACTCCACTGGCAGAAGGATTACCATCCGGGTCGACTGGCACGAAGGTCACGCCCAACACTCCGCTGCCCGTTGTGCTTCGGCCAAGCACGCCGAGGCCCTGTAGACTTTCGCCCGACACGCCTGCGTCCTCGACGCTGCGGCCAACCACTCCAGGATTCTGGATGCTGTGGCCTTCCACACCTGCGATGTTGGTTGGGATGTTGTCCACGCCGGGAGGAAGGGTGCCACTCGTGCCGAATACACCCACTCCGGTGCTGGAGTCACCCCACACCCCAACCGCGACCGGATTTCCACCGGAATCCACCGGAACTTGCCCACTATGCGCCGGCTCGAATCCTTCCACGCGTGCCATGGCGTTCTCCCTTCGGATCTGGAGGTTTGAGAACGTGCGGCGACGATCGAAAGATTCCTCCCGCTCGCCAGCCGAAATTCTTCCACCTGGCCCAGCAGTAGCCCCGAGGCTCCGGCTTGTCAAGGAGCGCCAGAAGTGACGCCGTCACCGACGAGCGACGGTGAAGTTCCACTCCGTGTGGAGTGGCTCGAGGATTGCGGTCCCCGCGGCGCTGGTCTATTCTTCTGCACCATGACAACTCCCGTGAAGTGGCCCAGCGGCGCCCGCTGCGCCATCATGATGACGTTCGATCTCGATGGTGAATCACCGTGGATCCAGCGCGACCCCGCCCTCGCCGACCGCTACCTGCACATGTCGATGGGCTCCTATGGGCCCAAGACGGGCATGCCCCGCATTCTCGATGTGCTGGACCGCTACGACATCAAGACCTGCATCTTCATCCCCGGCTGGATCGTCGAGCGCTATCCCGCGCTGTGCGAGGAGATCGTGAAGCGCGGCCACGAGGTCGGCCAGCACGGCTATCTCCACGAGCGGCCCTCGTCCCTCAAGAGTCGCGAGGAGGAAGAGGAGCTGCTCGTGAAGAGCCTCGGCATCTTCAAGAAGATACTGGGCGTCACGCCGCTCGGCTCCCGGTCGCCGTCCGCCGATCCGAGCAAGCACACCATGGAGCTCCTGAAGAAGCACGGCTTCGTCTATCACAGCAATGCCCTCGACACCGACCTGCCCTACTGCATCGATACGCCGCTCGGGCCCCTCGTGGAGTTCCCCACCGCCTGGTGCAACAACGACGCGCCCTTCTTTCTCTTCAGCTCGGCCCCGCCGGTGGGCAACGGCATCTGGAGCCAGCAGGACGTGTGGGAGATCTGGTCCGAGGAGTTCGAGGGCATGTACGAGGAAGGCGGCTTCTACAACTGGCTCGGGCATCCCCAGGTCATCGGCCGGCCCTCGCGCATGCGCATGGTCGAGCGGCTCATCCAGCGCATGCTCGGCAAGAAAGACGTCTGGTGGCCGAAGCCGATCGACCTCGCGAGGTTCTGGCTCGAGAAGAGCCGGGCCGGCGCGGCGCGCTGATGGGCGGCGGACGGCTCGAGGGCCGCGTCGCCCTCGTCACGGGCGCCAGCCGCGGCTTCGGACGCGCCATCGCGCTCGCCTACGCCAAGGAAGGCGCGCGGGTCGCCGTGAACTACCTCGCGAGCCCGCGCGAGGCGGACGAGGTGGTCGCCCAGGCGCAGGCCCTGGGCGTCGAAGCCTTCGCCATCCGCGGCGACGTGGCCCAGGATGCGGATGCGCGCTCGCTCATCGCGGAAACCGTCGGCCGCTTCGGCCAGCTGGACATCCTGGTCAACAACGCGGGCATCATGGTGCGCGGCCCGCTCCTCGAGGTGCCGGCGGACGGCTACCGGCGCATGCTCGACATCAACGTGACGGGCACCATCCAGTGCGCGCGGCACGCGCTCCCCGTGATGATTCCGCGACGCTATGGCCGCATCATCAACCTGTCGACCCAGCTCGCCCAGCGCGCGGTGGGCGGCGGCGGCTTCGCGGCCTACGCGGCCACCAAGGGCGCCGTGGAATCGCTCACGCGCGCGCTCGCCTCCGAGGTCGGGTGCCACGGCATCACGGTGAATGCCATCGCGCCCGGTGGCATCGAGACCGATATGAGCAAGGACGTGATGACACCCGAGTACAAGACCCGGCGGCTCGCCGAGTTGCCGCTCAGACGCTTCGGCAGCGTGGAAGACGTGGCGTATTGCGCAGTGATCCTGGCCGCCGAGGAAGCGGGCTATCTCACCGGCCAGATCCTCCACCCGAGCGGCGGCTGGGTGTCGGGCTGAGCATGCGTCATCTGAACGCTGCCCTCTGGATGACGCTCGCCGCGCTCGCCTTCGCGGGGCCGGCGGCGGGCAAGAACACGCTCGTCATCGGGGCCAATGAGCTGTACTGGGCGGGCAAGCCCAAGCTCAAGACGGTGATTGGCCTCAACCTGCTCGGCGACGGCCTGCGCGATGTGCTCGATCCGCGCACGCGCGCCGCGTGAAAATGGAGGAGCCCATGCGCTACCGGTGGCCCGAGGGCAAGCAGTCGGCGGTGGTGCTGTCCTTCGATTTCGACGCGGAGTCCGGCTTCTATTTCCGTGAGCCCGAGAAGGCCAAGCGCAGCCTCGCCGATCTCGAGGAGCGCCGCTTCGGCCCCCGCGTCGGGGTGGACCGGATCCTCCGCCTGATGGACCGCCTGAAGCTTCGCGCGAGCTTCTACATTCCCGGGTGGACGGTCGAGAACCACCTCGCGCCTTCGAAGCGCATCCGCGACGCGGGCCACGAGATCGGCGCCCACGGCAACATGCACGAGGCGGTGGGCTTCCTCGACGCGGCCCAGGAGGAGGCGATCATGGTGCAGCAGCTCGCCATCCTGCGCGATCACCTGGGCGTGAAGCCGACGGGATACCGGTCCCCGTCGTGGGACGTGAACACGTGGACGCCGGGCATCCTGAAGCGGCACGGCTTCCTCTACGACACCTCGCTCATGGGCAACGACGTGCCGTACGAGATCGACAGCGAGGTGGGGCCGCTCGTGGAGGTGCCGGTGCAGTGGCTGCTCGACGACGCGCCGCTCTTCCGCCACGTGTACGGCTCCTCCAACGGCATCGCCGACCCCGGGCGCGTCCTCCAGATGTGGAGCAAGGAGTTCGCGGCCATGCACGCGGAGAACGGCTGCTTCGTCCTCACCTGCCATCCCTTCGTGAGCGGTCGCGCCTCCCGCATCGCCCTCCTCGAGGAGCTGGTCGCCTACATGCGGAAGTTCCGCGGGGTCTGGTTCACCACCTGCGAGGAGGTGGCGCGCTGGCACGCGGAAGGCAAGACGGCGGCCACCACCCGCGGCGAGAAGAGCCCGCGCCGGCCGCGAGCGGCCAAGCGACGCCGCTAGGGCGCGCCGAGCCAGCGGCCCAGAACGACGAGCGTCGTCACGAGGTGGTCGGCGCGCCTACTGGATGACGTCGTCGGCGACGGAGAGGACGGCGGGCGGTATGGTCACGCCCAGTGCCTTCGCGGTGCGCAGATTGACCACGAGCTCGAATCGCGGCAGCTCCACGGGGAGCTCGGCGGGCGGGGCGCCCTTCAGGATCTTGTCCACGTGGACGGCGGCGCGCCGGTAGAGCGCCGTCATGTTGGCGCCGTAGGTCATCAGGCCGTCGGCGTCCATGAACTCCCGCCAGCCGAAGAGCACCGGCACCTGCTGAAGGAGGCCGACGCTGGCGATGCGATGCCGCGACCCGAAAGTCAGCGGATTCGGGACCACGATGAGGGCGTCCGGGCGCGTCAGCCGGATCGCCACCATGGCCGCGTTGAGCCCGGCCTCCACGCGCACGTCGAGGGGCTGGAGGGTGAGTCCGAGCTTCCGCGCTGCCTCTTGCGCCTCGGCGGTGGAGGTGACGGCGCCGTTGTGGATGAAGGCGACCCGGGACACGGACGGTAGCGTGTCCTTGAGGAGCTGGAGCCGGAGCGACATCGCGTCCGGCAGGGCGTCGGTCGAGCCGGTGATATTGCCCCCCGGCTGGTGAAGACTCGCCACGAATCCGCGGGCCACGGGATTGCCCACGCCGACCATGACGATGGGGATGGTCCTGGTGGCAAGCTGCGCGGCCGCGGTCGGTGGGGTGCCGCCGGTCACGAGCACGTCAACCGGCTCGCGCACGAGCTCCCGGGCCAGCGGCCCCAGCCGATCCTCCGTGTTGTCCGCGTAGCGGACGTCGAGAATGACGTCTCGCCCTTGGACGTAGCCGAGCTCCTGCAGTCCCTGGCGCAGAGCGTCCAGCATGGGGGCACGCGCGGCCAGAGTATCCGGGAAGAGCACGCCGATCCGGACAGGGCGCGAAGTGATCTGAGGGGCGGAGGGAAATGCGGAGCCCAGGAGCCCGGCGCCTGCAAGCAGAAGGGCAAGACACACCGGTCTCAAATGATGCACTGGCCGTCCTTGGAGTTGCGCAGGCCGATCTCCGTGTCGATATCGGTATAGTTGCGGAGGTGAAGGGTGCCGCGGCCGATGGCGGAGCGGGCCAATCGCTCGATCTGGACGTCCGGCCTGAGGTCGAGCTCGCGGCGCAGGCGGCGCTCGTGTTCGATCCGCTCCGGCACGGTCGGTCCCGCTTCATGCGGCCGCCAGGGCAGGCCCCAGAAGGTCTTGTCGAGGTGTATGTGCCCATCGACGAAGGCGGGGAGGAGGATGGCGTTCTGGCCGTCGATCACCACGCAGCCATCGGGCGGGGCGATGCTGATGGCGAGGCGCTGGATGGTCCCCGCGGTCACCAGGACATCGACGGCGGCTCCGCCCATGGGCCGGGCGTTCTTGACGAGGAGGTCGCCGCTCATTCAGGGACCTTGACGGTCGGGCCGCGCCAAGTCAAGGGCCGAGGCCGCCTGTCTTGTGTTACGTTCGGCGTCTCGTGGCCCGGGCACGCCACGGCGCGGTGAATCGGCACATCATCAGGGGATGAGACAGGAGACGGAACGCGCATGACGATCAAGGGCAAGGCGTATATCGCAGGGGTCTTCGAACATCCGACGCGGAAGGCCGACGACAAGTCGCTCGCCCAGCTCCACGCGGAGTCCGCGCAGGGCGCGCTCGCCGACGCGGGGCTCACGCGGCACGACGTGGACGGATACTTCTGCGCGGGCGATGCGCCGGGGCTGGGCGGGCTTTCCATGGCGGACTACATGGGACTCAAGCTCCGGCACATCGATACGACGGAGACGGGCGGTTCCTCCTACGTCATTCACGTCGGCCACGCCGCCGAGGCCATCGCCGCGGGCAAGTGCGATGTCGCGCTCATCACCCTGGCCGGCCGGCCGCGCGCCGAGGGCATGGCCACGGGTACCGCGCCGAGGAACTACGGAGCCGCTCCCGACGTCGCCTTCGAGTTTCCCTTCGGCCCTACCGTGGTCAATCAGTACGCCATGGCCGCCATGCGCCACATGCACCAGTACGGAACCACCGGCGCGCAGCTCGCATGGATCAAGGTCGCCGCCTCGCACCATGCCCAGCACAATCCTCACGCCCTGCTGCGCGAGGTGGTGACGGTCGACGAAGTCGTCGGCTCGCCCATGATCTCCGATCCGCTGCACCGGCTCGATTGCTGCGTCATCACCGACGGCGGCGGCGCCATCGTCGTGGTGAAGCCGGAGATCGCGAAGAGCCTCGAGCGTCCGCGGGTCAGGGTGCTGGGCGCCGGCGAAGCGGTGAAGCACCAGATGGGCGGGCAGGTCGACCTGACCTATACCGGCGCGGTGTGGTCGGGACCGGCCGCCTTCGCGGAAGCGGGCGTCACCCCGGCGGACATCCGGTACGTCTCCATCTACGACAGCTTCACCATCACCGTGCTCATCACGCTGGAGGATCTGGGCTTCTGCCCGAAGGGGCAGGGGGGCAAACTCGTGTCCGACGGCAACCTCATCTCGGGCACAGGCAAGCTGCCTTTCAACACCGACGGCGGCGGGCTCTGCAACAATCATCCGGCGAACCGGGGCGGGCTGACCAAGGTCGTGGAGGCCGTCCGGCAGCTTCGGAGCGAGGCGCACCCGAAGGTGCAGGTGAGCAATTGCAGTCTCGCGCTCGCCCACGGCACCGGCGGCTCGCTCGGCACGCGGCACGGCAGCGCCACCTTGATCATGGAGAGGGAGTAGAGCCATGGCGGCACAGGAGCGGAAGATCCCCGCGCCGGAAGCCAATCCCGAAACGCGGCCGTTCTGGGAGGCGGCGGCGGCCGGCCGGCTGCTCATCGGAAAGTGCAAGGCGTGCGGCAAGCCACACTACTATCCGCGGGCCATCTGCCCCTTCTGCGGAGGCGCCACGGAGTGGGTATCCGCGTCCGGCCGCGGCGCCGTCTATTCGTACAGCGTCATGCGACGGGTGCCCGTGCCCTATGCACTCGCCTATGTCACGCTCGACGAAGGTGTGACCATGATGACCAATATCGTGGACTGCGATCTCGACGGCATTCGCATCGATCAGCGCGTCCGCGTGAGCTTCAAGTCGACGGAAGCTGGTCCGCCCGTGCCGATGTTCACACCCGAAAGCTCGTAGAGGCACAGCCCGGGTCTCGTCGACCCACTCGACGAGACCCGGGCCTCGGCCTTATAGCGCTCGCCGGGTCGGCTCTCCCTCCGAGGTCGTCTGCCTCCGCGACATGGCCACGATGGCGAGGATCACGACGATCAGCAGAATAGCCCCCACTATCACCGCCACCGAGGAATCCATACCGAGTATCCGGGTGCGCTCGGTCTCCACCACCCGCTCGGTGGTTCGGGACTCACTCCTCACGTCAGTCGAGGTATTGGACTGATTCGATCCCGGCGCGACCTGAGCGGGCCCCGAGGGCTGCGGCGACTGAGCGGGCTGAGACGAATCCGTCTGGGTGGACGGGGTGCTCGAGTCTTTCGGGGTATCTGTCGCCGTGCCGGACTGCGCGCCGGCCAAGCCCGCAGCCAGGGCGACGGCGAGCAAGGTGCTTCCTACTGCCGCTGCGAAAGATGTACGCATCACGTGCCCTCCATTCCATTGGGTGCTGCGAATGTTCGGTCAGGTATCAGTTTGGAGAGCAACGGACGTGCCACAGCGCGCAGGGCGCAAGACAGTCCCGACGGCGGGTCTTTCTTTCCCTCATCTCTGCTCCCGCTTCTCTCACGCGTCGACACGGCTCCGAGCGCGGAGACGGTGCGCCAGAACCTACCCGGTAGGACTTACCGTCGCGTCGAAGGGGAGAGGCCCCGGGATCGGCCGAGCGAGCAGGCTGTCGAGCGGCCGCCTGGGGGTGGGGAAGCGCGGGCTACTGGTACTCGAGCACTTCGGCGCGCGTGTACACGATCCGCTTGCCCAGGCCGTCGATGAGCACGAGGCGATCGCCCTGGACGTCGAAGCGGACGGTCGTCGAGGAGGACGGCCCGGAGGCCAGAGTGAGCTGGTCGTCTGACGCGCTCCATCGACCGCGGTCGGCCCGGATGGGAAGGCGGAACACCACGCGGCCGTCGCTGGCGTAGAGGAGGAAGGCCGTCTGGCCGGTTTCGTGCGGCGTGCTCCAGACGCCGACGATGGGCGCGTCCTGCGGCCCGCCCGCGCGCTTTCGGGTGAGCCGCGTCTCGCTTCCCGTTTGCGGGTCCTTCTGAATCATGGCGTCGCCGTCGAAGCGAATCCCCGCCGCCTGGGTCTCCGTCGCTCCGCTTCCCGGATGCCGGTACAACGTGAGGAGCAGGGAACCGTGCACCTGATAGGTCAGCTCGACGAGCACCGCCGTCCACTGGGTCATCGTCCCGTCCGGCCTGAACTCGATTACCTGGCCGATCCCCCCCGTGGATCGCACCACCGATTCCCACCGGCCGATCAGGGGCGGGGGCGGATCGGCGGCTCGGGCGGGCTCGGGAGCGCCGAGACACACGAGGGCGGCGACAAGCACGGCCCGCGACGCGAATCGGCGGCCCTTCGTCATCACGCCCAACGATACCCAGCGCATTGGGGAATGAGGAAGCAAAAACCGCCTGCCGGCACTTGACATGGAGGAAGGTGGAGCAGATCATCGCGGGCGGCTCGCGACCCGAAGAGGTCGCGACGTGAACTCATGAGCCTAGGCCACCAGGGTGTCCTTCTTGCCGTTTTCATCTTCCTCGGCATCCTCCTGTTCCTCGAAGTCGGGCGACGCATTGGCGTGCGGCGGAAACGTCTCGATTCCGAGGATGTCGGACCGGGCGCGGGAGCGCTCGAGGCTGCCGTCTATGGCCTCCTCGCTCTGCTGATCGCGTTCACCTTCTCGGGTGCGGCATCGCGCTTCGATGCCCGACGCCAGCTCGTGGTGGAGGAGGCCAACGCCATAGGCACCGCCTACCTGCGCATCGACCTGCTTCCACCGTCCGCTCAGCCGTCGCTCCGAGAGAGCTTTCGCCGGTATCTGGATGCGCGGGTCGCGCTCTATCGCAAGCTTCCCGACATGACGGCGGCGCGGGCGGACCTTCCCAAGGTGGCCGCGCTCCAGGCGGAGATCTGGGCGCAGGCCGCCGCCGCCTGCCCGAAAGCCGAGAGCGGGTCGTCCGCCTGCGTGCTTCTCCTCCCCGCTCTGAACCAGATGATCGACATCACCACCACGCGCGCGGCGGCGGTGGAAATCCACCCGCCGGCGATCATCTTCGTCATGCTCGTCGCGCTGGCCCTCGCCACGGCATTGCTGGCCGGTTACAATCTCTCGGACGGGCGGGTGCGGAAGTGGCTGCCCATGCTCGGGTTTGCCGCCGCCATCGCGGTCACCATCTACGTCATCCTCGACGTCGAATACCCGCGGCTCGGCTTCATCCGGGTGGACGCCATCGATCGGGTGCTGGTGGAGCTGCGCGCGACCATGAAGTGAGACAGCCACCACTTGCCGAGCGGTGACATCACCGCTACTCTCTGAACCCATGCGCCACGTCCGGCTCGGCCGTACCGGTCTTTCCGTCTCCCGCCTCTGTCTCGGTACCATGACGTTCGGTCTGCAGTGTGATGAGCCCGCCTCGGTCGCCATCCTCGAGCGCGCGGCGGCGGGCGGGATCACCTTCCTCGACACCGCCGACGTGTACCCGCTGGGGGGCACGTTGGAGACCGTGGGCCGCACCGAGGAAATACTCGGGCGGTGGCTTCGGGGCCGTCGCGATGATTTCGTGGTGGCCACCAAGTGCTCGGGGGCCATGAGCTCGAAGCCCTGGGATCGCGGCGCCTCGCGCAAACACATCCTCGACGCCATCGAGGGCTCGCTCCGCCGCCTCGGCAGCGACTACGTCGACCTGTACCAGATCCACCACCCCGATCCCGAGACGCCGGTGGAGGAGACGCTGCGGGCCCTCGACGATGTGGTGCGCGCGGGCAAGGCGCGCTACGTCGGATGCTCGAACTACCACGCCTATCAGGTGGCGCGCGCGCTCGGCCGCAGTGAGGCGGGCGGCCTGGCACGCTTCGACTCCGTGCAGCCGCGCTACAACCTCCTCTTCCGTCAGATCGAGCGTGAGCTGCTGCCCCTGTGCGAGGAGGAGGTCCTCGGCGTCATTCCGTACAATCCGCTGGCCGGAGGGTTCCTCTCCGGCAAGCATCGTCGCGACGCGGGCCCGACCGCGGGCACGCGCTTCACCCTCGGCACGGCCGCCCGTCGCTACCAGGAGCGCTACTGGCGCGAGCGCGAGTTCGCCTCGGTAGAAGAGTTACGACCGCTGGCCGCCGCCGCCGGGATGTCCATGGCGCAGATGGCCGTGGCCTGGGTGCTCGCGCATCCCGGGATCACCTCGGCCATCGTCGGGGCGAGCCGGCCCGAGCAGCTCGACCCCATGTTCGCCGCGGCCGACAAGGAGATGCCCGCCGACCTCAAGGCGCGTCTCGACGAGCTGACCCTCGAGTACCGATTCGGAGACGATTCGCGATGAATCGGACGGGCCGCTGATCATGGCACGCGTGGCTCTGCTCGACGACTATCAGGGGGTGGCCCTCGGCATGGCGGACTGGACGAGCCTGCCCACGGGCACCGACGTCGTGACGTTTCCGGATCATCTCGACGACCCGAGCGCCTTGGCCGCGCGGCTCGCCGACTTCGACATCGTCATGGCCATGCGGGAGCGGACGCCGTTCACGCGCGCCCTCCTCGGGCGGCTGCCGAAGCTCAAGCTCCTCATCACCGCAGGCATGCGCAATGCCTCCATCGACATGAAGGCGGCGGCGGAGCGGGGCGTCGTCGTCTGCGGCACCGCCGGCCTGCCCTATCCGACGGCGGAGCTGGCGTGGGGGCTGATCCTCGCGCTGATGCGGCGCATTCCGGCCGAGGACCGCGCGGTGCGCGAGGGCCGCTGGCAGACCACGGTCGGGCTCGGCCTCAACGGCAAGACGCTCGGCGTGCTGGGTCTCGGCACCCTCGGCTCGCGTGCGGCGCGCGTGGGGCGCGCCTTCGAGATGCAGGTGCTGGCGTGGAGCGCCAACCTCACGGCCGAGCGCGCGACGGAAGTGGGCGCCACCCTCGTATCCAAGGACGAGCTGCTCGCCCGGTCCGATATCGTCACCATTCACCTCGTGCTCGGTGATCGGACACGCGGGCTCGTCGGCGCGCGCGAGCTGGGACTGATGAAGCGAACCGCCTACCTCGTGAACACCTCGCGCGGGCCCATCGTGGACGAGGCCGCGCTCGTGCGCGCCCTCCGCGACGGCACCATCGCCGGGGCTGGTCTGGACGTCTTCGACACCGAGCCGCTGCCGCGGGATCATCCGTTCCGCTCGCTCCCCAATACGGTCATCGCTCCGCATCTGGGCTATGTCACGGAGGAGACCTATCGGATCTTCTACGGCCAGGCCGTGGAGGACATTCAGGCCTTTCTCCGCGGTGAGCCCGTCCGCGTCCTGCGTTAGACATCCTGTCGGTGCCCTTTACGATTGCTGCCGGCGATCGCCGCGCACCATCTGCAAGTCCATGTCAAGAGTGAGCTTCCTTTGATGGCATGACGGTTGCTCTCCTCTCCGAGTCGACGATTCGTTTCGAGCGAGCGTCTCCGATTTGCGAGGAGGCAGCCCATGGATAAGGCGAGGACGGTCTTGGCGATGGTAGCGGCGGTGGCCCTCGCCATCCTGGTGCCCGCGGGTGTCGTGTATGCCGGAACACCACCTCCGCCCCGTCAGATCCCCAATCCCGGGACGCTACTGCTGTTCACGAGCGGTTTCGCCGGGCTCGCCTGGTGGCTGCGCAAGCGCGACTGATCTCACTTGGCGCGAGCCGCTCTGTCGGCGCGAGCCTGTCTGGAGGATGACAATGAAGAAGCTCGGACTGTTGGCGGCGCTTGGAGCTGTCCTGCTGGAGGCGGGTGCCGCGTTCGCGGGCCCCGCCCCGCGTCCGATACCCAACCCTGATACGCTTCTCCTGCTCACGACCGGCCTCGGCGGCCTCGCCTGGTGGCTGGGGAAGGACAGGTAGCGCCGGGCATCGATCAAAGGCTCTTCGCGCATCACGGAGCATGCGGGCCGGCGTCATCCCCGGCCCGTCGTCATTGTGTATAGTCTCCTCGTGACTCGCCGGAGAATCCTTCAGCTTCTCGTCGGCGCGGCCGGGTCCGCGCTCGTGCTTCTCCTGTTCTGGCGCCCGCAACGACTCGCCCATCTCGTGTCGCGTCGCTTCAAGCCCCGCCTCGATGCCACGGCCCCGGGCGTGCTCTCCGGGCGCGAGATGCAGACCATCGTGGCCTTCACCGCCATCCTCGTGGAGGGGCGCGACCTGAATCCGCACGAAGCCGGCTATGTGGTCGAGCACGTCACGGACAAGGCCGGCAAGACACCAGGTTACCTTTCGCTCTATCGGACGACGGCCGGCCTGCTCGACCGGCTGGCGGGCGCTCCATTCTCGTCGCTCTCGCTCGAGCAGCGAATCGGCCTCATGATGCGGCACCGCCTCACCGACTCCAACGTGAGGATCAGGGAGTGCCTGCGTCCCTGGGGTCGCGAGACCCTCGCGGTGCGAGCGTTGGCCGTGCCCGATCTCATCGGTGGCTACTACCTCTCACCGGCAGGCTGGGCCGCCGTCGGATACGAGGCGTTTCCCAGCCGTTGTGCTGACCTGGCGCGCTATACCGGCGCGGAGGCATAGGCGGTGGCCGCGGGCGACGAGGTCCGGGAGACCGAAGTCTGCATCATCGGCGCGGGGGCCGCGGGTGGCATCATGGCTCTGGAGCTGGCGCGGCGAGGCATTCGCGTGGTGGTGCTGGAGTCCGGTCCACGTCATGACCTCGCGCGGCGCGGGGACTACTCCCGTCGCTTCGTCAAGGGCGAGAACCCGTGGGAGAGCCCGCTGAAGGGCGTCGATCGCTACACCACCGGGGGCAGCGTCGGCTACCGGCTCGAGTGGAACCGTGCGCGGGGCGTGGGGGGGAGCACGCTGCACTGGGAGGGGACCACCCTCCGGCTCCGCACCGACGATTTCCGCATGCGCACGCTTCACGGCGTGGCCGAGGACTGGCCCATTTCCTATGAGGAGCTCGAGCCCTACTACGGGAAAGCGGAGCGGGCGCTCGGCGTGGCGGGCGCGCCCGACGATCCGTGGGCCTCGCCGCGGAGCACTGCCTTTCCGCTTCCCCCGTTTCCGATGAGCTTCTCGGACGGGTTCTTCGCCCGCGCCTGCCGCAAGCTCGACATCGCCCTGCATCATGTGCCGCAGGCCCGGAACTCTCTCGCCTACGGCGGTCGCGCGCAATGCCACGCGTGCGGGACCTGTCACGTCTGTCCCACCGGGGCCAAGGCCAGCACGGACCTGACGCATATCCCGCAGGCCGTGGCCACGGGTCACGCGGACGTCGTGGCCGACGCCACGGTGCTTCGCCTCGAGGTCGACGGGTCGAGCCAGGTGCGCTCCGTAGTGTACGCGGGCGGCGACCGGCGCGAGCGCCGTCTGTCCGCGCGGCTCTTCGTCGTGGCCGCGGGAGGCGTCGAGACCGCGCGACTCCTGCTCCTGTCGGCGTCGCCGGACTTCCCGCGCGGGCTCGCGAACCGGAGCGGGCTGGTCGGACGGTACTTCACGTCGCATCCGATGATCGACGTCACGGGACGCGTGGCCGAGCGCGTGTACCCCTACCGGATCGGCTTCTCCACGGCCATGAGCGGCCAGTTCGCGGTGCCGCGCGACCGCCAGCGGCGCGGCGCGTTTCTCCTCGAGTTCCTGAACTCGGCGGGGCCGCTGCCCGGCGAGATCGCGCCGGTCAGTGGCGCCTGGGGGACGGCGCTCGGCCCGCGCGTGAAGGCGGAGTTCGGACGGACGCTCGGCATACGAATCTATGCCGAGCAGCTTCCGCATGCCGCCAACACCGTGACCCTCGACGCCGGCCTCACGGACTACTTCGGCAATCCCGTCCCTCACATCACGTATGGGATCGGGCCCTACGAGCGGGCGGCACTGAAGGAGGCGGAGGAGGTGGCCGCGAAGATCCTCGCGACGCTCGGGGCCGAGGATATCCGGTCGGGCCCGCTCGGCTACGCCGCCCATCAGCTCGGCACCCACCGGATGGGGGGCGATCCCGCCCAGAGCGTGGTGAACGCGAACCTTCGAGCCCACGACGTGCCCAACCTCTATCTGGTCGGCGGTGGCACGTTCGTGACCGTGAGCTCGTCGCCACCAACGTTGACCATCGCCGCGCTGGCCATCCGGGCCGCGGAGCACATCGCGGAGGTGTACCGCGGCCGGGGGACGACCCGACGGACGCACCGGTCGGGTGTGCCGACGGCCGGCATGGCCACCTGAATGCCCAGCCTTGCTCATGGCCTGCATCCCCGTTACCCTCTGGGATCGGAGGCCACCCCCTGATGAAAATCGCCAAGCTCGAGTCGCTGCACTGCGAGAATTACTCGGTGGACGTGGCCATCATCGACACGCCGTGGAACGGGGTGGGGGAGTCGGTGAAGATCGCCAATATGGCGGACGCATACGAGATGAACGTCGCCCCCCACAATTTCTACGGGCCACTCGCCACGATGATGAGCGCGCATTTCTGCGCGGTGGTTCCGAATCTGCGCATCATGGAGACGGATCCCGACGTGGTGCCATGGCACGACGATCTCGTCACCGTGAAGCCCGACATCGAGGACGGCCACCTCACCGTGCCCACCGGCCCAGGCTGGGGCACGGAGATCGACGAGGCCACGGTTCGCGCCCACCCGCCGCGCCCGCGGTGAGGCGACGCGCGGCGTCTGTCCTCGCCGCCGCCCTTGGCGCCGCCCTTCTCGCCGCGCCCGCGCCCGCCGCCGACCGACCGGCGGCCGCGGCGGGCACCCGCGTCTCCGAGGTGATCGCGACGCTCGCGGACTACCGCGCGAAGCTGGAGGCGCTCCTCCCCATCTACGAACAGGAGCTCGCGCGGGCCATCGAGAAGCGCGAGCAGTGGCGGGAGCTCCTCCGCCGCGGCATCATCTCCCGCAAGGAGTTCGAGGCCACCGAGACGGCGGTGGCCGCCGCCCAGCAGAAGCTCGAGGAGACTCGCCGGTCCATCGCCGAGGCGGAGCATGCCGTGGTCGAGGCGACCACGGCCCGCGCGGTGGCGTCGCTGGCGCCCCTGGGGCGAGGCGGGTACGAGCAGACCGCGACCTTGATCCGCTACAACGGCCCCAGCGCGTGGTCGCTGAAGACCGGTACGGCCAGGCTCGAGCAGTTCTTCTCGACCCGTTTCGGACGCCCGTTGCCCGTGAGCGCTTACGGTCAGACCCCCCTCCACGACCGTATGGGCTTCGATCACCGGGACGCCCTCGACGTGGCCGTGCATCCGGATGGCCCGGAGGGCCGCGCCCTCATGGAGTACCTGCGCGAAGCGGGAATCCCCTTCATCGCGGCGTGGGGCGTGGTTCCCGGCGCGACGTCGGGCGCGCACATCCACGTGGGCCAGCCGTCGCCGCGCATCGCGATCAAGAAATGACGGGTGCCCGCCCCTGGCGGTTGCGTCGCCCCGGGCAAAGGTGCTACGGTGCCCTCGCCTTCCCACTCGCAGTCTCGAAGAGGACGCGTACATGATTCGATTGCTGACGGTGCTGCTCGGTGCCGTGCTCCTCGCCGGTCCGGTCATGGGTGCCGAGCTGGACGGCACGCTCAAGAAGATCAAGGCCGCGAACACCATCACGCTGGGCTATCGGGAAGACGCGCGTCCCTTCGCCTTCACGGGCGACGACGGCAAGCCCGCCGGCTACTCCGTCGAGCTCTGTACCCGGATCGCCACCAGCGTCGGGCGCGAGCTCGGGCTCTTCAATCTCCAGACCAAGTGGGTCAAGGTGACGCCGGAGAACCGAATCGCCTCCGTCGTCAACGGCACCGTCGACCTCGAGTGCGGATCGACCACGGCTTCCCTCACGCGGCAGGAGGTGGTCGACTTCAGCCTCATGACCTTCATCGACGGCGGCAGCCTGCTCGTCACCGACGTCTCAGGCATCCGCGACCTCACGACCCTCGCCGGCAAGAAGGTGGCCGTGGTCCCCGGCACCACGACGGAGAAGGCGCTGACCGCCGTCCTCGCCAAGCGGTCCATCAGGGCGACCATCGTGTCCGTCAAGGATCACGCGGCGGGGGTGGCTGCGCTCGACAACCGCACGATCGACGCCTACGCCTCGGATCGGACCCTCCTCATCGGGATGGGGCGGACATCCAAGAACCCGGACAAGCTCTCCCTGATCGAGGAGTTCTTCTCGTACGAGCCCCACGGGTTCATGCTCAAGCGGGGCGACGCGGCCTTCCGACTCTCCGTCAACCGCGCGCTCGCGAGCATGTATCGCTCGGGAGAGGTCGGACCGATCTTCGAGAAGTACTTCGGGTCCATGACCACGGCGGGCCCGATGATCGTGGGGATGTACCTCATGAATGGCCTGCCCGAGTAAGGAGACCTCCATGCGACGACTGCTCGCGACCACGGTCTCGAGTCTGCTCCTGGGCGGATGTCTCCTGGCCGGGCCTCATCCCGCGGGCGCCCAGGAAGAGACTCTCGCCAAGATCAAGCGCACGGGGGCGATGACCATCGGGTTCCGCGAGTCGTCGCCGCCCTTCTCCTACGTGGCGGCCAATGACCCGAAGCCCCAGGGCTACTCGATCGACCTCTGTCTCCGCATCGCGGAGAGCGTGAAGAAGGACCTCGCCCTGCCCAAGCTCGACGTGAAGTGGGTCAAGCTGACCCCGGAGAACCGTATCGCTTCCGTGGCCAACGGCACCGTGGACATCGAGTGCGGCTCGACCACCAAGACGCTCGGCCGCATGGCCCAGGTGGACTTCACCGTGTTGACCTACCTCGACGGGGGGAGCCTGCTCACGGTGAGCGCGGCCAATATCAACAAGCTGGCGGATCTCTCCGGCAAGCGCGTGGCCGTCATTCCGGGCACGACGACGGAGGCGGCGGTGCGCGACATGATCAAGAAGCTCGGGCTCCAGAACGTCACGCTCCTCGGCGTCAAGGATCACTCGGAAGGCGTGGCCGCCCTCGACGACGCCCGGATCGACGCCTACGCCTCGGACCGGACGCTGCTCGCGGGTCTCGCGGTAAGCTCGAGAAATCCCGCCAAGCTGTACCTCCTCGAGGACTTCATCTCCTATGAGCCGTATGCGCTCATGGTCCGGCGGGGCGACCCGAACTTCCATCTCGCGGTCGACCGCGCCCTCATCCGCCTCTACCGGAGCGCCGAGGTGGTGCCGATCTACGAGAAATGGTTCGGCCCCTTCCCGGAGGGCGGCAGCCTCATCGCCGCGGTGTACGTCCTGAACAGCGTGCCGGACTAGGCGCGCCCGGCCCCCATGCCCATGCCGGTCGCGCGGGACGCGACGAAGCCCGTGCCCGCCCAGCCCAGGGGCGTCCTTCCCTAGAGATCTCCCATGTCCACGACGTCGGTGGCGACGAATCTCGACGGCACCCACACCGAGTACTTCGAGGTCGAATGCTCGGAGGCGAGCCTCCTCGCCCTCTTGCGCGCGTGCTTCGAGGAGCACTGGGGCGAGGTGATCTTTGGCCCGTGCATCGAGGGAGCCGTGTTCGAGGGACGTTTCACCGGGAAGCCTCGCATCTCGCTCTTCGATGGCTACGCGACTGTCGATGTGGCGGGCGACGTGCCGGGCCGCCAGTCGTGGCATTTTCATCTCTGCATCGGTCCGCACCGCGGCAGTCCCGCCCTGCCGACGCCGCCCGAGCTCGCCCAGTGGCGCCGCTGCGCGCGCGCCGCGTTCTTCCGCAACCTCGATCACAAGGGTCGCGCGAGCGCCTGGGGCCTTCGCATGTGGAATGGACGGGGCGAGCAGATGCTCACGGTGTTCCTTCCCAATCCGTGGATCGATCCGGCGCGCCAGCGCTACGTGGATGAGCCGGACTGGTCGCGACTCACCCTCTGGATGCGGCTACGGGAGCGCTTCGCGGGCGTGCCCGTCGAGCCGCCGCCGGCCCACGCCGAGCCGCCGGTCACTCATTGAAAGCGGGCGCCGTCCCCGGATTTACACGGCGAGAGCTGCGTTCTCTTCGTGCGCTGGGCAGCCCGTGGGGCATCCAGCGCGCGCTCGACTCGATGCCGTACCATATTGCCGGCACCGCGTGGTCGCCGCGTCGGGTGTTGCGCGAGCGCACCGCGCACTGCCTCGAAGGTGCCATATTCGCCGCCGCCGCGCTCCGGGTGCTGGGCTACCCGCCCCTCCTCCTCGACTTCGAAGCCGTCCAGGACAGCGACCATGTGATCGCCGTCTTCCAGCTCCGGAGTCACTGGGGGGCGATCGGCAAGAGCAATTTCTCGGGCGTGCGCTACCGCGAGCCCATATACCGGAGCGTGCGGGAGTTGGCGATGAGCTACTTCGAGGGCTACATCAACCTGCGAGGCGAGCGGACGCTGCGCGCCGTCTCGCGCCCAGTGAACCTCGCCCGCTTTGATCGAACGCATCCGGGATGGATGGTGTCCGAGGCCGATCTCTGGTGGATACCAGAGCACCTGGTGGACGTGCCGCACACACGGCTGCTGACGCCGGCCATGGTGCGCAGTCTATCGCGGGTGGACCGCCGCTCGCTCGACGCCGCCCTCGCCGGGTATCGGCCTCACTGAGCGGCTCACGCCTCGTACTCCTGGACAACGTCGAGATGGACGCGATCGCCCTCGAAGACCAGCGTGATGAGGTTGGGCCGGCAGCAGACCGTGCAGTCCTCGGTGAAGGTCTGGCGCGACCCGGCGCTCGGATCCTCGAAGACCTCGTTGTCCTCGCCGCAAAACGCGCAGCTGTACGTCATGGACTCATTCTACCTACGCGGTATCATGACCGCCGGGACAGTGCTCCCAGGAGGATTCCACATGGACGAACAGGTCATCGAGACGGCCACGGGCCTCGGATACGTGGAGCTGGTGGAAGGCACGGGGGCGCGCCCCAAGCTGGGCGACTCGGTGAGCGTGCACTACACGGGCTGGCTCAAGAGCGGTCAGAAGTTCGACAGCTCGGTGGATCGGGGGGAGCCGCTCGTCTTCCCCATCGGCAAGGGACGGGTCATCAAGGGATGGGACGAGGGCGTGGGCACCATGAAGGTGGGCGGGAAGCGGAAGCTCATCATCCCCGCGCATCTCGGCTACGGCGAGCGGGGGGCGGGCGGCGTCATCCCTCCCGGCGCGACCTTGATCTTCGAAGTCGAGCTGCTCGGCGTGCAGCCGGCCTAGCACGGTCCGTCCGACGCTTCTGTCTCCCCTCTACTTCTGCTTGGCGATGATGAGGTCCTTGATGCCCTGGTAGGTCTTTTCGGGAATGACCTTCCTCGACACCAGCTGGTCCTTCTTCGCGTAGGGGCGGTTGTCGATGATCTTCTTCGAATAGGCATCGCCGACACCCGGGAGGGCCTTGAGATCGTCAGCAGAGGCGGAGTTGATGTCGAGGAGTCCCTTCTTGGCCTCGGACTTGGCGGGGGTCTTGGCGTCGGCCTTGGCCGGTGCCGAAGCGGGGTCCTTCTTGGCCTGCGCATAAGCGTGGGGCGCCGCCGCGACTCCGATGGCGAGGAACAGGGCCGTGAGCAGAGCAAGCACGCGCGTGAACATACGTATCCTCCTTGATACGCACGCTAGGCTTTGGTCACGGCAGGTGTCAAGCCTGACCTTGCCTCGACGGCCTCTCTCCGGTAGGGTCGGCGTCCATGTCCATGCGCACGCTCTATCTGCAGGCCGACGCGGACGCAGTGAGGCGCGCCGCCGAGGTGATCCGCGCGGGCGGCCTCGTCGCCTTTCCCACCGAGACCGTGTACGGCCTCGGCGCCGACGCCCTCTCCGCGGCGGCGGTGACGCGAATTTTCGAGGCCAAGGAGAGGCCACGAGGCAATCCCCTCATCGTTCACCTGGCGGACCTCTCCGCCCTCGAGGAAGTGGTGGCCCGGGTGCCCGCTCGGGTGGAGGACATGGCCCGGCGCTTCTGGCCCGGGCCGCTCACCCTCGTGCTTCCGCGCGCGCCGGCGGTTCCTCTCGTGACCACAGGCGGGCTCGAGACCGTGGCGGTGCGGGTGCCCGCCCATCCCGTGGCGCGGGCGCTCATCCACGCCGCCTCCCGTCCCATCGCCGCGCCCTCGGCCAATCGCTCGGGCCGCCCGAGTCCGACTCGCGCCGAGCACGTTCGCGAGGATCTGGACGGCCGCATCGAGATCATTCTCGATGGGGGACCTGCGCCGCTCGGCGTGGAGTCCACCGTGCTCGACATGACCTCGGAGCCTCCGACTCTCCTCAGGCCCGGCGGCGTCACCCTCGAGCAGCTCGAGAGCTGCCTGGGCGAGGTGAGACGGCTCTCGAGTGATGCCGATGAGGCTGCGGGCCGCTCCCCCGGCCTTCGCTTTCGCCACTACGCTCCACGCGCCCAAATCGTGCTGATCGAGGCAGGCACGGGCGAGCGGGCAGTGCTCTCCTGGCTCGAGGGCGGACGGACGGTCGCCCTCATGGTTCAACGCGCGGTGGCGCTCGAGAAGCCAGGACTCACGGTGAAGATCATGCCGGCCGACCCCGAGGGCTACGCCCGCCAGCTCTTCGGCACCCTCCGGGAGCTGGATTCGAGGGGTATGGACGCCATATTCGTCGAGGCCATAGCCGAGGAGGGCCTGGGCCGCACCGTCATGGACAGGCTCCGACGGGCCGCCTCTTGACTCCGGGGGAGCAATCGTCGTCTATACTGTGGGTGTGGCACCGGAGCCATGCGGCATCCGGGAGCCCAAGGAGGAAAAACTCAATGAAGCGATCCGTGGCCATTGCGTGTCTCGCAATCATCGCTCTTGCTCCGGTGCTTCTCGTCACCGATGCGTGGGCCCGGGCCGGCGGCGGTAGCTCGGGTGGCAGCCGTGGCTCGCGCAGCTATTCGTCGCCCGCTCGTCCCTCGCCCACCCCGGCGACGCCGAGCCAGCCGTCGTCTCCGCCCTCGTCGTTCCAGCAGCCTCAGCCTCAGCGTTCCGGCTGGGGCGCGGGTCTCATGGGCGGCCTGGCCGGCCTCGCCCTCGGCGGTCTCCTCGGTAGCATGCTCTTCGGCCATGGCATGGGTGGCGGCATCGGTATGCTCGAGATCCTCCTCATCGCGGGCGGGGCCTTCCTCCTCTTCCGCATGATGCGGAGCCGGCAGTCCGCGCCCGAGCCGGGCTATGGCCAGGGTGCCGGCGGTGGCCAGTGGCAGAGTCAGCCCCCGCCCCAGCCGTACCAGGCGCCCTCGTACCAGGCGCAGCCGGTGGAGGTCGGGCCCAGCGACCTCGATCGGGGCATCGCCAATATCCGCCAGATGGATGCGGGTTTCGATCCGGCCCGCTTCAGCGACACGGCCTCCGACATCTTCTTCAAGGTGCAGGCGGGGTGGATGAACCGTGACATGAAGGAGGCGGCGGGGGTGATCACCGCCGAGATGGGGGACATCCTCCAGAAGGACTGCGATCGCCTGCGCGGCCAGGGCCGGGTCAACCGCCTCGAGAATATCGCGGTGCGCTCGGTCGACGTCACGGAAGCGTGGCAGGAGAGCGGCCAGGACTACGTCACCGTGCACTTCCTCGCGAACCTGCTCGACTACACGGTGGATGAGCGTTCCGGGCAGGTCGTCGAAGGCAGCCGCACCGAGCCGGCGAAGTTCGAGGAATTCTGGACCTTCGTGCGGCCCGTCGGACCGAACGCCTGGAGGCTCACCGCGATTCAGCAGGCGTAGCGCGTCCCTTTTCGCAGAGAGCGCGAAGCCCCGGTCGGTCACCGACCGGGGCTTCCTTGTGCGCCGAGAGGAGAAAGCCGCCATGGCCGAGCCCAAGAAGGCGATCAGCCGCTTCCCCGTTCCCGCGCCGGAGACCCTGCCCGAGGACATCCGCGAGGTGGTGGACGCCAACACCGCCAAGGCGGGCTTCACCCCCAATGTCTTCCTCGCCTACGGATACAAGCCGGAGCACTTCCGTGCCTTCTTTCACTACTACGAAGCGCTCATGAAGGGCCCGTCCGGCCTCTCGCGGGCCGAGCGCGAGATGATCGTGGTGGCGGTGAGCCGGATCAACGCCTGCACCTACTGCACCGTCGCTCACGGTGCGGCCTTGAGAATTCTCAGCAAGGATCCCTATCTCGCCGATCAGATCAGCGCCAACTACCGGCTGGCGGACCTGACGCCGCGCCAGCGCGCCATGCTCGACTTCGCGGTCAAGGTGACGGAGCGCTCGGCGGAGATCGACTCCGCCGACTTCGAGACGCTGCACGCACAGGGCTTCACGGACTCCGACATCTGGGACATCGGCGCGGTGGCCGCCTTCTTCAATCTGTCCAACCGTATGGCGAACCTCGCGGACATGAAGCCCAACGAGGAGTTCTACACGATGGGGCGCGGGTAGACGGGATCGCTCGCGTGAAGCTCATCTCGTGGAATGTCAACGGCATTCGCGCGGCCTGGAAGAAGGGTCTTCCGGAGTTCGTGGCCGCTCAGAATCCCGACGTGCTCTGCCTCCAGGAGACCAAGATTCAACTCGAGCAGCTCACGCCGGAGATCAAGGATCTCCCGGGATATCGATCGCACTGGAGCATGGCCGAGAAGAAGGGCTACAGCGGCGTGGTCACCTACACGCGCCCCGAGCCGCTCGCCGTCTCGACGAATTTCGGCTCGCCCGCCCTCGACACCGAGGGACGCGTCCTCCACATGGAATACCCGGATTTTCACCTCTTCAACGGCTATTTCCCGAACAGCGGGATGGGGCCCGAGCGGCTCGCCCACAAGATGCAGTTCTACGACGAGTTCCTCACCCTGACCGAGCGACTGCGCACGGCGGGCAAGGGCATCGTGGTGTGCGGCGACGTGAACACCGCCCATACCGAGATCGACATCGCGCGCCCGAAGGAAAACGAGAACACTCCCGGCTTCATGCCCGTCGAGCGCGAGTGGGTGAGCAAGCTCGTCGCCCACGGCTACCACGACACGTTCAGGATCTTCGTGGCCGAGCCCGGGCACTACACGTGGTGGGACATGAAGACGAGCGCGCGCGCCCGCAATGTCGGTTGGCGCATCGACTACTTCTTCGTGTCGGACGAGCTGCGCGGCCGCATCAAGGCCGCGGGGATCATGCCCACGATCCAGGGCTCCGACCACTGTCCGATCACCCTCGAGATCGAGTAGGAGCGCGCCCCCGCGGGCGGCCGACACCGGAGAGGACCCACGCTGCGCCCGTCCGCCCGTCCCTGGCTCATCGTCGCCGCGCTGTTCCTCGTCACCTGCGGCATGGCCATGCCCCTCGCCGCCTACGGCGTCTTCCTCCCCGTCCTCTCCGAGGCATTCGGATGGAGTCGCGGCGCTGTCTCCACCGCGCTGTCGATCAACCTCCTGATGGGCGGGCTGGCCGGCTTCGGCATCGGCGCCCTCGCGGACAGGTATGGACCTCGCGTCATGCTCGTCTTCACGGTGGTGCTCGCCGGGACGGCCTTCGCCCTCGTCTCGATGGTCGGCGCGCTCTGGCAGCTCTACCTTTTCGTGGGAGTCCTGGGCGGAGTGGGGACGTCGAGCTTCTATCTGCTCAGCGCGACCACCATCGCGCGATGGTTCAGGGAGCGCCGAGGCCTCGCGCTGTCCCTTGTCCTCGTGGGCTTCAATCTCGGCTACGTGTCCGCCGGGCCGCTTGCGGCGTGGCTTATCGCCGAGTTCGGATGGCGCATGGCCTACGCCGCGCTCGGCGGTGGCGCCGGCTTGATCGCTCTGCTGGGTGCGGTGTCCGTACGGGTGCCGCGCCGGGCGGAGACCGTGTCGGCCGACCGGCGAGACCATGCGAGCGCACCGGACGGTCAGTCGCTCGGCCAGGCGCTCCTCGATCCGCGGCAATGGTGCCTGAACGCGTCGTGGCTGCTCCAGGGCGGCCTCGTGTTCATGGTCACCGTTCACATCGTCCCGTTCGCGCGCGACCAGGGCCTGAGTCTCGCTGGCGCATCGCTTGCCCTCACCACGTACGGGGCGGGCGCCTTCGTGGGACGACTCGTGGGAGGCGTGGCGTCTGACCAACTGGGCACGCTCGCCACGATACGTGCCGGCTTCATCGCCATGACCCTCGCCATGGTCGTGCTCGGCTGGATGCCCTCCCGCGTCGCGATGCTGGGGTCGATGGCCGCCTTCGGGGCGGGATTCGCCGCGACGGACACCATGGTGGCCAAGGTGATTCCGGATGTCTTCGGCCTGCGGGCCATCGGCGCCATCATGGGCGTTTTGAACTTCGGCTGGCGGGTCGGGGCGGCCCTGGGCCCTGCGGCCGCCGGCTTCCTCTTCGACCTGACGGGCTCGTACACCGTCGCCTTCGGTGTGGCGCCGTTCGCCGTTCTCCTCAGCTGGGCTTTCTTTTCCCTCGGCACCTCCCGCGCGCGCGTGACCTAACCCAGATCCCTCCTCCCTCCGGGAGGGAGAGGGCAGGGTGAGGGTGGCCTACGGCTTCACGATCAGGTCGATCTCGACAAGGGCGCCCAAGGCAAGTCCCGTGACCCCGACGCAGGTGCGGCCGGGCAGGCGCCCGGGCTTGAAATACGTCACGTAGACGCCGTTCATGGCCGCGTAGTCCTGGAAGTTCACGAGATAGACGCGCGCGAAGGCCACGCGATCGAGGCTCGTGCCCGCGCCCGCGAGCACGGTCTGGAGCATGACCTGATGCGTCTGCTCGACGATACCGCCCGGGACGAGGCGATCGCCGGTCTTGGGGTCGGAGGGTATCTGCCCCGTGACGAAGAGGAAATCTCCGGCGCGCACGGCGTGACTGTAGGGTGCGGTAGGGGGCGGGGGCGGTGCGCCCGGCACCATGAGGAACTCGAGGTCCATGGACGGGGAGTCTAGCATCGCCCCGGGGCGCTGTGCGATGCTCTGCTTCGCCATTTGGGGGAGGACCGTCGCTTGCCGGACGAAACGGGACCGCGTCGTGGGCCGAGCGCCGACCCGGTCGGGCTCTGCGGACGCTGCCGTCACATGCGACGCGTGGAGTCGGCGCGCGCATCGGTCTTCTATCTGTGCGAGCGCGCTGCGCATGATCCGCGCTTTCCGAGGTATCCGCCCCTGCCGGTCGTCCGGTGCTCCGGCTATGAACCGGTAGGGGCGGCGTGATTACGTGATCAGGCGCTGACGCCTTCGCGGCCGAAGACGGGGTTGTCCGTCCGGTCGACCAGCGCCTGCTCGCCTTCGGTGGGAAGCTGCTCGGAATAGTTCTGGGCGGCGTCGATGTCCTGCTCCCACACCTCGCGCGGCAGCTCGTACAGCACCTCGATACCGTGCCCGTCCGGATCCGAGATGTATACGCTATGGGTCATGCCGTGATTGATCCGGCGGTGAAAGGGCACGCCCTTCGACTGGAGGTACGCGACCTGCTTGAGCCACGACTCGCGGTCGGGCCAGGCGATGGCCACGTGGTTGAGACCGGCCCGCCGCGGCATCAGCTTCCACTCGTCGTGGACCGCTCCGTCATTCTCGGACGTCTTGGGTACTTCCGCCAGGGCCAGATCGTGGTGGGTGACCCCGCCCTGCGAATCGACGCCGCTGTAGAAGCGCATGTTCGGCCGCGTGCGTCCGGGGACCTGCTTCAGCTGGGCCACGCACCGGAACCCGACGATCTCGGTCCAGAAGCGGTGCGACACCTCCATGTCCGTCACGTTCAGCACCAGATGATTGATGGCGCGGGGCGGCTGGGCTTCGGTGGGCGGGTGGGACCCGTTGACGTCAGTGTTCGGCATGGTGACCTCCCTTGTTGGCTGGCCGGTATTGTATATCAAGCCCACGGCGGCCCGCGAGGTGACTGATGCGGACCACCCCCTTCGCTGGGCGGTGCTGAGGATCAGGCACGCACGCCTCCCTTGGCAGAGGCCAAGACCTCCGCGGCCGCCTTTTCGACCACCGTGCCCTTGAAGAAGTCCGGGTTGACCTCGCCCCAGAAGCGCACGGCATTGCCGAACATGAAGTCCCGGAAGTCGCCGTCGTTGAGCAGCCCATGCTCGACGAGCTCGTAGGCCTCCGGCACGACGTCCGTCATGTCGGGGACGTCGAAATGCCCGATGTCCGAGCTGAAGATCGCGTTGAGTCGGGCGCCCATGGGGTTCGCGCCGCGGTTGAAGGCCCACCCATTGACGGGGTCGTCGGCCTCGCAACCGAAATAGAAGCGCGGGACGAAGAGGTCGCGGATGTCTTGCTTGTTCTCGATCTTGCACCGGAAGTAGTCGTCGAGATCCTCGATCCCGCCTGTCAGCGTCGAGTTCGAGTCGCCCTCCAGCCCCTCGCCCCGCCGCACCGCCTCCGCCACGGCCTCGCGACCGTACTTCTGCGCGTACTCGAGGAGCGCGGCACGGTCCAGGTTGCTCGGATTCGTGCTCTCGATGGCGCGCCGGTTGCGCTTCTCCCAGTGCCCGATGAGATCCGCATACAGCATGCAGGCCCAGCCGACCCCGCCCTCGAGGAAGGCGAAGTTCAGGTCCGGGAAGCGGCGGGTCACCCCGCCGAAGAAGAGCGCCTTGCAGACGGCGTGGCCGGCGGAGGCGAAGTGGCCGATGTGGTTGTAGCAGAAGTTGGACGGCGAGTTGCGCAGGAGGATCGAGCGCGCGCCGTTGTGGAAGCTCGGCGCGATCTTGAGCTGGCGGCACGTGGCCCACACCGGATCGTAGTCGTGATCGCTGTCGATCCCGATCACGTCGTACCACTCGACGAGCCGCGCGGCGTCCGGATTCTGCTCGGCGAGGGCGGGGATGGGGCGGCGCATGAGGCCGCCGACCATCATCACCTTGTAACCGAGCTGCTTCGATGCGAACTCGATCTCTTCGATGGCCTCCTCGGGCGTGTACATCGGGATGATGGCGGCGGGGATGACGCGGTCTTCGAGCCCGCGGAATTGATCGGCGGTGAAGACGTTGTAGGCGCGGCAGATGGCGCGGCGCAGCCGGGTGTCCTGCATGCGGTGGTAGCTGAGCCCGGCCGTGGGGTAGACGACGCAGAAGTCGATGCCGAGATCGTCGAGGCGTTCGTACATGAGACGGGGCAGCATCGCGGTGGCCCGGTCGAGGACGTTCTCGCACGGCGAGCCCCAGAAGGCTTCCTGGCCGATCCGGCGCCGGCGGCGCTCGGGCAGCGACAGCTTGAGCGAGTTGGGGACGCGCTGGCTGGCGAGCTCGAGGGCTTCGGCCGCGGCATCGCCACCGATGCGCCGGAATTCCTCGCGCATGATCGGCGCGTACTCGAGCCAGTGCCCGTCGGCGTCGATGATGGGGTGGCTCAGGCGGGAGTGGAGCTTCCGGGCATCCGTATGACCGTTGGACGGCATGGCCGCGCCTCCCAGGACAGCGGATTGAGTGGTGGGTGAGGGGATGATACCCGACCCCGGAGCTATGCGCGAGAGGTGCGAGTGCGAGCGGCCTGATCGGCCGCGTGCCGAGCGTGTGGCGGGACAAGCAGGCGACGGGAGTTTTCCTAGGGCGAGCCCACCACGATATCGGCGGGCTCTATGCCCTCGATCTTGACGCGCACACGCCAAGGGCGAGGGCCTGCCTGCTCGAGGGGAAACGCGGCGATGCTGTTGGCGCCGGCGGGGACCCCACTTCCCCCCACCACGCCGCCGGTGGAGACACCGACGCCGGTTCCCACGCCCCCACCGCCGCCCATGCGCCCGAAGCTGCCCACGCCGATCGAGATGCCGACCGGGCTGCCCCAGTTTCCACCTCCGGTGGGCGTGGTGTACTCGATGGTCTGCGCGTCCACGAAGGCGCCATCGGCCTTCACGATCTGCGCGCGCTCGAGACGGCGACCGCCCGTGTCGATCTCCACGCGGAGGTGGTCGCTGACCACGGTGTAGGCGGCGGAAATGGGCGGGCCCGCCACCGGCACCTCGGGCTTGTAGGGCAGATTGGACGAGGTGGGGGCCGGGGCCGGTGTAGAGGACGAGCAGCCGGCGATCGCGATCATCGAAATCCCCGCCAGCAGCACCGACGCGCGCACGACCCTCATGCGCTCCAGTGTCGCACGGCGTTCAACTGAGATCATTCTGCGTCGAGTGCGGGGACGCGCGGTCAGGCGCGGGGCAGCGGCCAGCCCAGCCACTCGCAGACGCCGCGGCCCATGACCCATTCGAGATCCTCACCCTTGAGCCAGGGCAGGTGCTCGGTGAAGAGCGTGATGCACTCGTAGTAGGTGCAGGGCATGCGGGTGAGATCCGTGCCCCAGAAGACGCGGCGAGGGCCGAAGGCGTCCACCAGCGCGCGGATGTGCGGGTGCAGATCGCGGAACGGATAGGGCTCGGCGGACAGCGACGGCATACCCGAGGCTTTCACCGCGATGTTCGGATGCTTGGCGAGCGCGCACGCGGCAGGCAGATCGTCGAAGACCTTGGGCGCCTTGCCGCGCACGCTGATCCCCACGTGGTCGATGACCAGCTTGAGCCCGGGGTGCGTGCCCGCGATGCGGTCGAGATGATCCAGCGCGCCCGGCACGAGGACCATGAGAGGGATGCCCGCCTTCTCCGCGGCCGGCCAGAACCAATCCATCGAGCCATCGGTGAGCAGATGGCGATAGTGCTCGTTGTGGAAGGTGAAGCGCATGCCGAGCATGCCGGGCTGCTGTCTCCAGTCCGCCACGAGGGCGCGGCTCTCGGGCTTCTGGACGTCGAGGCGACCCATCACGGCGAAGCGGTCGGGATAGGTACGCGCGGCCTCCAGGGCGAGATCGTTGCGATCGCCCTCCCACGAGGGCGGCACGATGACCACGCGGCTGACCTTGGCCAGGTCCATCTGGAACAGCATCGTCTCCTTGACGATCGGATACGGCTTCTGCGCTTCCGGCGCGCGGCCCGGCGGCCAGGGTCGGTCCGGTGATTCCGCGGCCCAGAGATGCACTTGCGAGTCGACGATGTGCATGGCTGTCTCTCCTTTGCGGAAGGCTCAGCGAGACGTGAGCATAGCATCTACACGCGGGCGGCGGGCAGCCGCGCGAGGTCGAAGGGTCGAAGATCCACCGACGTCGATCGTCCGTCGCCGATCAGCTCCGCGAGCGCGCGACCGGTGGCGGGCGCATTGAGCATGCCCCAAGGCCCATGACCGGTGGCCACGTAGGCGCCCGGCAGGTTCGGCACGTGACCGATCAGGGGCAGGCCGTCATCGGTCACCGGCCGGTAGCAGGCCTGCCGTCGCGTCACCACCGCCGCGGCCAGCCCGGTCGAGACGCGACCGGCGGCCCGCGCGAGGACGGCGCAGGCCGCCTCGCTCACCTCCACGCCGTCCGCCGAGTCCGGCAGGGGCTGCGGATCGGCCATGCCGCAGACGTAGACGTCGCCATCGGGGCGCGGGATGATCTCCGGCTCGATGGCGCGGCCGCCCGCCAGGCGGTAGTCCACGAACAGCGCGTGCGCGGGAACATCGGGGGCGGCGAGGGTCACGCTGTAGCCTTTGAGTCCTTCGATCCGCGGCAGCGACAATCGGCCGGCGGCCCGCCCGGTCCACGGGCCCATCGCCAGAACGACCGCGTCGGCGTCGACGCTATCTCCGTCCACCTGTACTCCGCGGGCCACGCCCTCGCGCTGAATCACTCCTTCGACACGGCCCATCCGCAGCACGCCGCCGCGCGCGAGCGCGGCGGCGAGGAGCGCGTGGGTGAACCGGGCGGGGTGAACCTGCGCCGTCGTGTCCGGAGACCCGAGGACGCCCGCGACCACGGCCTCGCCGTCGATCCAGGGCGGGGCGGGCACCCGGTGACCGCCCCGCACCGTGCCGTGCTCGCGCGCTGCGAGCATGAACGTGTCCATGCGGCGGTAGCCGTAGTCGGTCGCGATCTCGCGCGCGAGCTCGGCGTGGAGGGCAAAGCTCACGCGGGCGAGCGGGCCGAGGGGGGAGTTGTCGCACCAGTCGAGGGCGATGAAGCCGCCGGACTTGCCCGAGGCGGCGCAGGCAACACCCGTCCGCTCGATCACCGTCACCGCGATTCCGCGCTGAGACAGGAAGTAGGCCACCGAGGCGCCAATCACGCCGGCGCCGCAGACGATGACGTGGCGAGGCGGGGCCGTGGCCATGTTACCGGCTCCGCCCGCGCACCCAGGAGACCATCATGCGGTACGCGATGTCGTCGCGCACGTGCCCGGAATGCTCCCGAAGCTGCTCTCCGCGGCGAGGCCCAACCCCCGTTCGATCGCGAGGAAGATCAGCGACGCCACGGCGAGCTCGGGTACGGCCGCGACCAGGCCACCGATGCGCGGAGCCAGGCGCTCCACGGCCGCCGGCCCTGCGAGCGCGAAGGCCGCTGACAGCGTGCCCCTGGAGATCAGGAGAACCCGCGAGGAGGAGGAGCCGGGCGGGCGCACGCAGCGCGACGGCTCGAGAGCGGGTTAGAGCCTCCAGTCTTGATACCAGGTGGAATCCGCCCCGATCCCCTCGCGGGCCACCGCCACCTCGACCAGGTACGGCCGATTCTCGCGCGTGATGGCCTCCATGCCACGCCGGAGGGCGGGCTCCAAATCCTTCACGGTGGTGACGCACTCACCGTCCACGCCCTGGGAGCGGGCCAGCCCCACATAGTCGGTGGCGGGGGCGCCGAGGAAGAGTCCCGGGTACTTCCCCTCCCGGATCATCTTGGCATCCGGCATCTCGCGCGCCCAGTTGTGCCGCACGATCTGATAGCTCTCGTTGTTGGAGACGACGGTCAGCACCGCGGTGTTGTAGCGGGCCATGGACCAGAATCCCGCCGCGCTGTAGGTCAAGGCGCCGTCGCCCAGGTGCAGCACCACGGGCCGTTCCCGACCCACCGCGAGCTTGGCGCCGATGGCCGCCCCCACGCCGAAGCCCAGAGAGCCGCCGCCGCTCCGGGTCCACGCCATGCCCTCGTGCCCGAAAGGCAGGAGCGTGGTGCGCGCCGTCGAGCTCTCCTGAACCATGGCGGTGTTGCGCGGCAGGATCTCGGCAAGATGCGCCTCGAGCACGGCCGGATGCACCCCGGGATCGTGCTCGTGCTCGCGCACGAGGTTCTCCTCGCGCTCGATGAGCATCTTGGCGTAAGCGCGCACCTTCGCGCGCTGACGCGCCCAGCCCGTGACCTGGTCGGATGGATGAACGCGCTTGACCGCCTCGGCCAACGCGCCCAGCGTCTCGCGCAGCTCGCATTGCGCGGCCAGATCCAGCGGGTAGTGCCGGCCCATGAGGAGGGGATTCGGGCCGATCTGCAACACCCGGGGCTGGGTGACGGCACCGTGCACACCCTGGCAGCCGACGAGGAAGAGGAGGTCCGGCTCGAGACCGGAGACCTTCTCGAAGTCTTTCGAGACGGGATACATCCCGCAGTAGAGGGGATGGCGGGAAGGGAAGTTCACGAAGATCTGCCGGCTCGCGAAGACAGGCGCCTCGAGCAGCTCGGCCAGCTTCACCGCCTCACCCTGCGCCCCTTCACGCCAGACGTCGTCGCCGAAGATCAGCGCCGGACACCGCGCCTCGCCGAGCCGGCGCGCGATGGCCTCCACGGTCTGCGCGCGCGCCGGGCCGGGCCGCTCGATCTGGTAGTGCGCTCCTTCGCCGATCTGCGCCTCCAGGCCCTCGCGGTTGAGCAGCTCGGCACTGATCGAGAGATACACCGGCCCCGTGGGCGGGGTGGTCGCTTCGCGCAGGGCACGGGTGGTGGCCACCGTGATGGCCGCGGGGTTCGCGTGCACCTGATAGGAGGCCCGCGCCTCCTTGGTGATCGGGCGCATGGACTCCGCCTGGCTCAGCCCGGGGAAGGGCGCGAGCCCGCGATAATCCTGGAGCTCGGAGGCCCAGTCACCCGCGATGACGAGCAGCGAGGAGCCCGCCACCTGCGCATTGAAGAGCTGACCGGCGAGTTGGTAGGAGCCGCCCATGACGTGGGCGATGATGACGCCGACCTTGCCCGAGAAGCGGTGGTAGCCGTCGGCCATGGCCGCGACCAGCCCCTCGTGCTTGCCCACCACGAGCCGCTGATCCCCATCCTCGGCGATGGCGGCGAAGATGCCGGTCTCCGCGGAGCCCGGATTGGTGAACAGATACTCCACCCCCGCGTCCTTGAGGGTCTGGAGGAGCAGCATTCCACCCGTGCCGGTGATGGTCTTTCGCATGGTGTCCCTCGCTCAGGATCCTGGTGGACGAAGCGCCGCTCTGCCGCCTCAGGCGGTGGCGGCCTTCAAGTCGTCGAGCTGACGGCGGACGCCGGCGATCATCGAGGCCAGGTCCGAGGTGAGCATGATGAGATCGAAGCCGCGCTTCACCGCGCCCGCGGCGAAGGCCGCGCTCGCGCAATGCATGCACGCCTTGATGCCGTGCTTGTGCGCCGCATCGCGGATCTTGTCGCAGGTGGCCATGTGCAGCGCGTCGGTCTTGTCGGGCCCGGGGGGGAGGCCGAGCGCGAACGAGAGATCAGCGGGGCCGATGTAGACGGCATCGAGCCCCGGCGTGGCGCAGATCGCATCGAGATTGGCGATGCCTTCCTTCGTTTCGATCATGGCCATCACCACGATCTCGTCATTGGCCTTGGCCACGTAGTCGGGACCGCCGTAGTGCACGGCCCGCACCGGCCCGGAGGAGCGCATGCCCACCGGCGGATAGCGGCACGCCGCCACCGCTTTTGCCGCGTCCTCCGCGGTATTGATGAGGGGCACGAGAATGCCATAGGCGCCCAGGTCCAGCGCCTTCATGATGGTCGACGGCTCGTTCCACGGCACCCGCACCACGGGGACGGTGTCGGTCTGCGAGATGGCCTGGAGCATGGGCCACACATCGTTCATGTCCGTGAGCCCGTGCTGCATGTCGACCACGAGGGCGTCGAATCCCTGGCGCGCCATCACCTCCGCCGTGAAGCCGTGGGACACCGAGAGCCAGCCCATGTTGACCCACTTGCCGTCGCGCCATAGCTGCTTCATTTTGTTCGGTCGCACTGTCGCACCTCGCGGTATGGAATGTCCGGTCGCCCGGCGAGCGCAGGAAGCGTAGCACACCTGACGGCGGGGGATATGGAGGCGATTTGACGTGAGGAGCCGGCGCCGCGCCCTCGAGGAGCGAGGCGCCGGAGAAGTCCGGTGCCGCGTCGAGTTCTCTTGCTACTTTCCCATCACGTCCGCGCCGGCCTTGCACACCTGTTCGTCCTGGGCCGCGGTGCCGCCGCTGCAGCCGATGGCGCCCATGAGCTGATCGCCGTTGAAGAGCGGGAGCCCGCCCCCAATCGGCAGGAAATCGGGGAAGAGGGTCAGTAGTGTATTGCGCGGCGGGGCCGGCGGGGCCGCCCCGGGATTGCCCATCACCGCGTCCTCCAGGGCCTTCGTTGGCCGCCTCAGCAGCACCGAGGTCTTCGCTTTGCGCTCGGCGATCCCCACGCTGCCCAGCTGCACGCCGTCCATCTTCTCGAGCACGATGGGCGTCCCGTGATCGTCCGCTACGACCACCACCATCTGCCACTTGTTCTTCACCGCCTCGGCCATGGCGGCCGCCACCATCTTCTTCGCCTCGGCCAGCGAGATGGCCTTGCGGTCCAGCAGCTGCGCCTGCCCCGTGCCGCCCATCAGCGGCGCGCACATGACTCCGCCCACCAGTAGCGCGATCACTCTGCTCATCCGTCCTGACATGGGCTCCTCCTCATGGTGAATCGGGGTTTGTGGGAGAGCTTCGGGCTTGTCAACCCGCCACGGCGCCCAAGCGTTCCGTCGGGGCCGCCGCGCCCTGCTATTGGCCCCAAGCCTGTGGGAATGCCTGCTTTGCCGTCACCGTGACGCCGCGCTAGGATGGGGCGCCATGCTGCCCGACCGCCTCACCCTCAAGCCCATCGCCCGCTTCCAGGGCACGCTCGAGCTGCCCGGATCGAAGAGTCTGTCGAACCGCGTCCTTCTCCTGAGCGCTCTCGCGGAGGGCGAGACGGAGGTGACGCGCGTGCTGGACAGCGAGGACACGGACGTGATGCTCTCGGCGCTACGGAGTCTGGGCGTCGGGGTTCGCGGGCTCCCGGGTCCCCGCGACTCCGTGTGGATTGCCGGCACCGGGGGTCCGCTCGCCGCGCCCCTGGGCCCCGTGCAGCTCTCCCTCGGCAATGCGGGCACGGCCATGCGCCCGCTCACCGCGGTGCTCGCGGCCGGGCACGGCATCTTCACGCTCTCCGGCGTGCCGCGCATGCACGAGCGGCCCATCGGCGATCTGCTCGATGGCTTGCGGCAGCTCGGCGTGCGCGTCAGCTGCCTCGAGCGTGAAGGCTTTCCGCCGCTGCGCATCGACGCGAAGGGCCTCGGCGGAGGCTCCGCCCGCATCAGCGGCGCCACGAGCAGCCAGTTCCTCTCCGCCCTGCTCATGGCGGCGCCCTTGGCTGCCGGACCGGTCACCCTCGAGATCACGGATCGCCTCGTGTCCGAGCCCTACGTGGACATGACCCTCGCGCTGATGGCGCGCTTCGGAGTACGGGTGGAGCGGCCCGCGCCCCTTCGCTTCGAGATCGCGGCGCCCCAGCGCTTTCGCTCGCCCGGCCGCGTCCTCGTCGAGGGCGATGCCTCGTCCGCCTCGTATTTCCTGGCGGGCGCCGCCATCACGGGGGGCAAGGTCAGGGTGGAGGGCTGCGGCTCGGACAGCCTGCAGGGCGACGCGCGCTTCGCGGAGGTGCTGGCGCGCATGGGCGCCCACGCGCGCTTCGAGCCCGCCGCCATCGAGGTCGAGGGTGGCGGGCCTTTGGCCGGCATCGACGCCGATATGACCGCGATGCCCGACGCCGCCATGACCCTGGCCGTGGCCGCGCTCTTCGCCCAGGGGCCGACCACCGTGCGCGGTATCGGAAACTGGCGGGTCAAGGAGACCGATCGCATGGCCGCGGTGGCGGCGGAGCTGGGCAAGCTCGGCGCGCGCACCGAGATCGGCTCCGACTCGCTCACCGTGCATCCGCCCGCGAGTATCCGCTCCGCTTCCATCGCCACCTACAACGATCACCGCATGGCCATGGCGTTCTCCCTTGCGGCCTGCGGCGGCCAGCCAGTGGTGATCGAGAATCCCGCCTGCGTCGCCAAGACCTTTCCCGAGTACTTCGAGGAGCTGGCGCATCTGACCGTGCCCGCGTCGTAGCGTCCCTCTCTCCCCAACTCACAGGAGGCTCCACGGTGGCTCTCACCCTCGCGGAAGCGAACAGAATTGTGCAGGGCGCGATCGACAAGGCGCAAGAGCTCAACATCAGGATCAGCGTGTCCGTCTGCGATGCCGGCGGGCGTCTGGTGGCCTTCAATCGTATGGACGGTGCCATCTGGGCCGGGGCCTACGGCTCCCAGGGCAAGGCCATCGCCTCCGTCGCGTTCGGGCGGGCCAGTGGCGAGCTCGCGGAGCGGGCGGGGAATCCCATCGTCCAGGGCATCATGGCCGCAGAAGGCGGGCACATGATCCCGAGCCAGGGCGCGGTGCCGATCATCCGGAACGGCGTGGTGGAAGGCGCGTGCGGAACGGGCGGCGGGACGGCTCAGCAGGACGAGGACTGCGCCCGCGCGGGTGTCGCCAAGCTCTAGCCCGAATTGTTCAGCGCGCCGCTCGTATGGTCGGGCGGGTGGCATCGGAGCCGGCCGCGCCGCCGCCGCCCCCGATGACAGGACCGCCGCGCGCCGAACGGTCGTGAACAATCTGGGCCACGCTCACTGTGGTAGTCTTGGCGCCGTGACTCAATCCGCGGACATCGCGATCGTCGGCGGCGGCATCGTCGGCCTCGCCACGGCACTCTCCTTGACGGAGACCTATCCGCAGGTGCGCCTGATCATCCTCGACAAGGAAGCCAGGGTCGCCACCCATCAGACGGGTCACAACAGCGGAGTCATTCACTCCGGCATCTACTACAAGCCCGGCTCCCTCAAGGCGCGTCTCTGTACCGAAGGCGCGCGGCTCATGAAGGCCTTCTGCACCGAACACGGCATCCACTGGGAGCTCTGCGGCAAGCTTGTCGTGGCCACCGACGAGAGCGAGCTCGGCCGGCTGCAGAGCATCTACGAGCGCGGCCAGGCCAATGGGTTGAGCGGCCTCAAGGTGCTGGAGGCTTCCGAGGTCAAAGCCTACGAGCCCAATTGCCGGGCGGTGAAGGCGCTCGTCGTACCCGAGACCGGCATCGTCGACTATGTCCAGGTGGCCGAGAAGATGGCCGAGCTGCTCAAGCGGCGCAGCGTCGAGATCATGACGGGGGCCGGCGTGACCACCATCAGCCGCACGGGGCAGGGGCTCACTCTCGAAACCGCCCGCGGAGCAGTGGAGAGTCGGTACCTCGTCAACTGCGCCGGGCTCTACTCGGACCAGGTGGCGCGGCTCATGGGCATCCGTCCCGAGGTGCGCATCATCCCGTTCCGCGGCGAGTACTACATGATCCGTCCCGAGCGACGCGCCCTCGTGAAGAACCTGATCTATCCCGTCCCAGACCCGGAGTTCCCGTTCCTGGGCGTGCACTTCACGCGCACCGTCCACGGCGACGTGGAGGCGGGCCCCAATGCCGTGCTCGCCTTCGCCCGCGAGGGCTATACCCTTGGCACGGTGCGGCCCGGCGAGGCGCTCGGCATGCTCGGCTACGCGGGTTTCTGGCACATGGCGCGGCGCTACTGGAAGATGGGCGGCTACGAGCTCTACCGCTCGGCGAGCAAGTCGGCCTTCGTCAGCTCACTCCAGAAACTGGTCCCCGACATTCGAGCCGACGACATCCAGAAAGGCGGGGCGGGGGTGCGGGCGCAGGCGGTGAGCCCCAACGGCTCGCTCGTGGACGATTTCAGGATCAGCGTCACCGAGGGCGCGGTGCACGTGGTCAACGCGCCCTCGCCCGCGGCCACGGCGTCGCTCGCCATCGGCCGCCACATCGCCGGCCTCGCCGGCGACACGTTCGGCTTGAAGAAGTAGGTCGTCCGCGCCCCTCAGGCGCTCGTCCCGCCTTCGTCGGTCTTCCGTTTCCGCTCCCGTTCCTCTGCTTCGCGCATCCGTTCCTCGGCCTCCCGCGCACGGTCCTCGGCGGCCATCATGCGCCCGACGAGATCCTTGATGATCGCCAGGGCGAGGGCGGGATTCGTCCGCACCATGGCGTCGAGACGGTTGGCGGGGATGACGAGGAGTGTCAGGGGCCCGGCGGCGATAGCGGTGGCGGAGCGGGGGGCGTTCCGGAAGAGCGCAAAATCCCCCAGCAGCTCACCCTTGCCCAGCACGCGGAGCAGCTTCTCTTCGCCGCCGAGGTTCTTCCTCACCTCCACCTTGCCTTCGTGGACGAGGAAGGCCTCGCTCTTCGCGTCGTCGCCTTCCTTGAATATGACGTCGCCGGCCTTGAACGTCCGGCTCGGGATCTCTCCGCTCTGACGGCTCATGCCCACCTCTCGTAGTGTAGAATACCGACCAGCGTGGCTATGATACGACGAATCGCGTTCGCCTTGGCGCTTGGGCTCCTGGTCACGAAAATCGTCGTGACGGGTGTGCACGCTCAGCAAGGGCTGTCCGTCCAGGAGAGCAACCTGCGGGCGAAGCCCGCCACCGTCCTCGTGATTTCCGAGGTGTCGGCGGAAGTAACGCTCGATTGCGGAAATGGTTCCAAGACGGTGACACCGAAGGCCTTCCGCGAAACGGGCACGGGGTGGTTCATAGACCCGTCGGGCTGGGTCGTCACCAATGGCCACGTCGTCCAGCCCGCTCACGAGACGCCGCGCTGGCTGGTCAATCAGATGGCCCAGCACGCGGTGACCACGACTTGCCTGGGCCCGGCGCTCGAGGCGGCGCGGATACAGCCCGGCGAACAGCCGGACAAGGAGGAAGCGCTCAAGCGGCGCCTCCTCGACAAGATCCTGCCCACGGTCAAGGTCACCATCACTCCGAAGGTCTCCGTCACTCTCTCGAGCGGGACGCGGCTCAAGAGCGAGGTGAAGAAGTACAGCCCGCCGGCCAGCGCCGAGGTCGGCGCACCGTCCGGGCGGGATCTGGCTCTCCTCAAGGTGCCGGATGGCAATTATCCGATGCTGCCCCTCGCCGATTCGACGGTGGCGCAGATCGGAGACCCCATCCGCATCCTGGGCTTCCCGGGGGTCGTGCTCTCCCACGAGCTCCTGAATCAGTCGGCCAGCGTCGACGCCTCGGTGACCAACGGCGCCGTGTCGGGCTTCAAGCAGGACAAGGCGAACAACCCCTACATCCAAACGGACGCGCCGGCGGCGTGGGGTAATTCTGGCGGGCCCGTCATCAATGCCAAGGGGGAGCTGCTGGGTGTGCTCACCTTCGTGTCGCTGGCGCCGGGACCCGAAGGCAGTATCGTGCAGGGCTTCAACTTCATCATCCCGGCGCAGGGGGTCAAGGAATTCGTCAAGGACACCCCGGTCAAGATCAATGATCTGGGCAAGTTCAACCCGGTGTGGTTCGCGGGGCTGCACGACTACTTCACAGAGAACTATAAGGGTGCGGTGCGGAAGTTCGAGCAGGCCGACAAGATCCTGGCCGGGCTCTCCGACGCCAAGCGTATGCTCGGCGAGGCTCAGTACATGGTGAAGAACCCGCCACCCAAGCCCTTTCCGTGGTTCTGGGTCGCCATCGGTGTGACGTTTCTCTCGGCGGGCGGCTACGGCACGCAGGTCATGTTCCGCTGGAAGAAGAATCGCTATCGCGTCGGGCCCTCGGAGGTCATCAAGCTGCTCGAGAGCGGGAAGCAGCCGATCATCCTCGACGCGCGCTCCCAGCAGGCACACGACCAAAATCCCATCAAGATCCATGGCTCGATCAGGCTCTCCCCTGAAGACCTCAAAGGCGGCGGGGTGGGCAGCCTCGACCTCGACATGGCGCGGCCGGTGGTCGCCTACTGCACCTGACCGGACGAGCACACGAGCGCCAGTGTGGCGCGCGACCTGAGGAAGGCGGGGTTCAAGGACGTCAAGATCCTCAAAGGGGGGCTGGGCGCGTGGACCAATGCCGGCCTGCCAATCGAGACCCGGTCCGATATCTCGGCGGTAGGCCAAGAGCTCTACAAGGCCCTCCTCGGCGGCGGCTGAGTCGCCCTACTCTTCGAAGCGCGCCCTGAGCTCGGGCGGCGTGACGGGGCAGGCGTCGGTGGGCCGCTTGAAGATCACATGTCGCACCCGCGCCACGCCATCGTAGCCCGCATCGCGAATCCCTCGCGGCACCAGCGCCAGCAGTCGTCCCGCCACCTTCCACAGCCCGCCCACGCGCTCCAGGACATGCAGGACGGCCGCGCTCCGAACGAGGAGCGTGCCGTCGGGGGTGAGGGCCACGATGCTGTCGGGCAGTCCCGCCCGCGCGGCGACGGGCACGCGGCGCCGAAAGCCCTCGCTGTCGAGCGAGGCGAAGCGGAAGCGCGAGCCGTCGGGGTCGTGGGCGAGGGCGAAGCGCACGGCGCGGTGGCACAGCCCGCATCCGCCGTCGTAGAACACCATGGTGTGGTCGGCCATGGTCACGCCAGCTGCACTCGCTCGTTCAGTGCGCGGAGCGCGGCCCTCGTTTCGCGCACCAAGGCCTCCACCACCTCCGCCGCGCCCGGCAAATCGTGGACAAGGCCCACGCTCTGTCCCGCGTGCATGGGGAAGTACTCGCGGTTCTGCTGCTGGGTCGCCGCAGTGTAGATGTCCAGGGCGGCGGTGGCCTGGAGGAGAGACGGGAGCACCGGAGCGCCCGAGGCCGCGTACTGGTCGGTGAACGCGTTCTTGAGGGTGCGCGCATAGAGCCCGGTGAAGGCATCCGTGATGGTGGTCGCCTCGCTGCCCTGCTCGAGGATCGCCTTCTTCCAGAACTCCGCGGCCCCGGAGTCACGCGTCGCGACGAAGCGGGTGCCGAGGAGCGCGCCGACCGCGCCCAGGGCCAACGCGGCGGCGATGCCGCGCCCGTCGGCGATGCCGCCCGCGGCGATGACGGGCACGTTCACGGCGTCGACGATCTGAGGGATCAGCGCCATGGCGCCGACCTGGGCGGCGTCGCGCGAGGCCGGCTTGGCCCAGGTCGATCGATGACCGCCCGCCTCGCTCCCCTGGGCGACGACGGCGTCCACACCGGTGGCCGCCACCGTGCGGGCGTCATCGACCGTGGCCACCATGGCGATGATCTTGATCCCGCGCTCGTGGCAGCGCGCCACCATGTCGCGCGCCGGCTTGCCGAGTCCGATGCTCCACACGGGTACCCGTTCCTCGAGGATGACTTCGAAGGCCTCGTCGATCACGTCGGGCAGGGGAGCGGGACGAGCGGATGTGGACGGGATGCCGAGCTGATGGCGGAACGTGTCGAGGGTGCTCTGGACCAGACGGACGGTGTCCTCGGGCAGCCTGGCCGGGTCGACGGGCGGGTGGATGGACGGGTGCAGCCAGAGGTTGACGCCGAAGGGTCGATCGGTCAGCTCGCGCACTCGACGGATGGCCTGGCGGAGCTGGTCTCTCGAGAGCCTGAGCCCGGCGAGGATGCCAAGCCCTCCGGTACGCGAGACCTCGGCGACCAGCTCGGGCCCGGCCACCCCGCCCATGCCCGACTGCAGGATGGGATACCGGATGCCCAGGAGATCGCAGAGCGCGGTGCGCAGCTCGCTCATGTCGAGCCCTCCTTCGATCAATAGCCGAGGGCGGCGCCGTCGGCCCGCGGGTCCGACCCGCCGACGAGGCCGCCGTCGGGATCGAGCCATATGCACTGGGCGTGGCCGAAGAGATCGTCCCAGTCGCCGCCCATCTTCACCTCGTGACCACGCGCCGCGAGGTCGGTCGCGACATCCGTACCATATCGCCCCTCGAGGTTGAGGGCGCGGGACGGCGCGCCCCACGTGCGCCCGTAGAGCCAGCGCGGCGCCTCGACAGACGCCTGCGGGCCGAGGCCACGGTCGAGACGGCGTGTGAGCACCGCCGCCTGGGTCTGCGGCTGGCCTTCGCCCCCCATGGTGCCGTAGACGAAGCGCGGCCGGCCGCCCTCGAGGTACATGGACGGAATCAGGGTGTGCATGGTCCGCTTGCCCGGCGCGAGCGCATTCGCCTCCCTCGGATCAAGCGAGAAGAAGGACCCGCGATTCTGGAGGACGACACCCGTGTCGCCCGCGACCAGCCCCGATCCCCACGTGAAGTAGAGCGACTGGATGAGGGAGACGGCATTGCCCTGGGCGTCCGCGGTCACGATGGCGATGGTGTCGCCGCCCGCGGTTCTCGCGGACGTGGTGGGCGCGGCCCGCTTCGGGTCGAGGCGTGAGCGGAGCTGGGCGATGCGCTCCGGCGCCAGCAATTCCTCGGGGCTCTGCTCCATCCACGCCGGATCGGTGAGGTAGCGGTCGCGGTCCTCGAAGGCGAGCTTGGCCGCCTCCACGAGCAGGTGGACATAGTCGGCCTCGGCGAGCTCGGCCACGTCGAAGCCGTCGGCCACGCCCAGCATGGCGAGGGCCGACATGCCTTGGGTCGGTGGAGGAAAGCTCGCGGCGTGACCCTTGCGATAGGCGATGCGGAGTGGCTCCATCCAGTCGCTCCGGTGCTCCGCGAGATCCTCGAGGGCGAGCGGGCTGCCCGCCTTGCCCGCGGCGGCCGCGATGCGCCGGGCGATCTCGCCGCCGTAGAAGGCGTCGGGGCCGCCGTCGCGCACGGCTTCGAGGGTGAGGGCGAGATCCCTCTGCACGAGAGGCCCCTGGATGAGGACGTCCGGGTGGTAGAGCGGCCAGAGGTCGCGTTTGATCTCGGTGAGAGCGGTGGGGCCGAAGAGATCAGGCTCGCGCGGCGGGGCGACGCGCTGACCGTCCGAGGCCGAGAAGCCCTCGCGCGCATATGCGATGGCGTCGGCGAGAAGGCTCTTCCAGGTGAGCGCGGAGCCCATGCTGCGGGTGCTGTACCGATGCGCCTGCCACCAGCCGTCCACCACGCCGGGCACGGTGACGGCGGCGGGGCCGCCGCGAGAGGGAATGCTGTCCCGCATGCCGCGTGTGGCATACCACTCGATGGAGGCCGCCCGCGCCGACCGCCCGGCTCCACACAGCGCGGTGAGACGCGAGGTGGTCGCGTCGTAGATCAGCCAGAAGTTGTCGCCGCCCACGCCGTTCATGTGCGGATAGACCACGGAGATGGTCGCGGCCGCGGCGATGGCCGCGTCGAGCGCATTGCCGCCCGCGCGGAGCGCCGACACGCCGCTGCCGGAGGCGAGCACGTGTGGCGAGGCGACCATGCCGCGGGGGGCGCGGGATTCGATCCAGCGGGTGGAGGGCATGGAGAGATTCTACAGGCGAAAGGGAGGGGGATGCAGAAACCCTCTGCGCCGGTTTGACCCGTCGTCGCCCATCAGCTAGCATCGGCGCGATGTCGGGGATGCTCGCGACCGACGCTCGCCCGCTCGCCGACGCGGCTCTCTTCTGCATCAAAGAGGTGGCCATGCCTGAAGCGAAGGACGGAAGCGGGCGAGGCTGGATCGATGCACCCTACACCGCGGCAACGAGGGATGCGCTGATCCAGAAGATCGGCGAGCAGCAGCGCAGGGTGGCGGCGGTCGCTGCCGCTGGTCTGGGCGGACGGATGGACCGCGGACAGCATCAGAAGCTCCTCCTGGGAGCCCGCGGTACGCTGCGTCTGTTCGATCGGGTTCCCGAGGCGGTGAAGCGCGGGCCCTTCGCCGCGCCCTTCGCTCTCCCCGTCGCCTGTCGTTTCTCCAACGGGCAGCCGTGTCCGTTTGCCGACAAGATGGCGGACGTACGCGGGGTCGCCCTGAAGTTCTTCTCTCCCCAAGGCGTGGAGAGCGACGTGCTGGCGACCAACGAGGGAGGTCGGTCGCATGCGAGGGACGCGGAATCGTTCATGGCCTTCGCGGACATTCTCGTGGCCAAGATCGAGCGGGGAGCGACGGGAGCCTTCGAGGAGCTTCTCAAGGAGCTGCGCGAGGGCAGCCTGACCGCGGGTGAAGCGACCCATATCGGGGCGGTGCTCTTGAAGGAGGTCGGGCTGCATTCCGTTCGCAGCCTGGCTCTGGAAAGCTACTGGGGCTCGGTGGTCAAGCTGGGCGACGCGGCCTTCAAGTATTCGCTCCGCCCCCACCCCGACACGTCCGCGTCGGGGGAGTCCGAGGGAGATGGCCCTGACTATCTGCGTGACGAGCTGCTGTCCCGGCTGGCCCGTGGTCCCGTCAAGTGGCAGCTCTGCGTGCAGCTCTACGTGGATGAGGCAAATACTCCGGTGAACGATGCCGCGACGGTGTGGAACAGCGCGCCCGCGGTGGTCGGCGAGCTCGACATCGTGTCCCGCCCGTCGGACGACGACGAGCGGACGATCAACCAGATGGCCTTCAATCCGGGCAACGGATTCGATCCGCTCGGCATCACCCACGCCCGGGCGGATGTGTACGCGGCCAGCGCGAGGAACCGCGCAGATCGCGGTCTCCTTTCCCCCGAGGCGGCACGAGAGTACCTGGCTGGCCGAGGCTAGGCGGCGACAGTGGCCGACGATTCGCGCCGGGCGCGCGCGGCCCCCGTGGCTCCCCGCTCCGATCAACCCGGGCGACCAGCTCACGTTCCCGTGACGGTCGGCGCGGCCGTGCGCCGGCGGGAAGACCCGCGCCTCCTGACCGGCCGCGGGCGCTACGTCGGCGACGTCGAGCTGCCGCGGCTCTCGCACGTGGCGTTCGTGCGGAGTGCCCACGCCCACGCGCGGCTGCGGGAGATCGACGTCGAGGCGGCGGCCGCCCATCCCGGCGTCGTTGCCGTGCTCACCGGTCGCCATCCGGGCTTCGCAAGCCTTCGCATCCGCGCCCGCTCGGCGCTACCCGGCTACGTCGAGACCGAGCAGCCGATTTTGGCCTGGCCCGTCGCGCGCTACGCCGGTGAGGCGGTGGCCGCCGTGGTCGGCGCGGATCGCTACGGCGTCGAGGATGCCGCATCCCTCGTGCGCGTCGACTACGAGCCGCAGCCCGCGGCCGTCGACGTGTTGAAGGCGACGCGCGACGGCGCCCCGCGGGTGCACGAGGCCGCGCTCGGCAACGCCTTCCTCTCGCGCCGCTTCCAGGGTGGCGACGTGGAGGCGGCGCTGGCCGGCGCGGCCGCGGTGGTGGAGCGGACCTTCCGCACCAACCGGCAATGCGCCGCCCCGCTCGAGGGTCGTGGAGGCATCGCGGACTGGAGCGCGGGCGAGGGCAAACTCACCCTGTGGTCGGCCACGCAGGTGCCGCATCTCATCCGCCATCTGCTGGGCGAGGTGCTCGGCCTGGCCGAGAATCGTATCCGCGTCATCGCGCCCGACGTGGGCGGCGGCTTCGGGGTGAAGGCGATCCTCTATCCCGAAGAGGTCGCGCTCTGCGTGCTCGCGATGCATCTGGGCCGCCCCGTGAAGTGGGTCGAACAGCGGCGCGAGGCGATGCAGGCCTCGGCCCACGCCCGCGACCACCACTACGCGGTCCGGGCCGGCTTCGATCCGAGCGGCCGGCTGCTCGCCCTCGACGTCCGCGCCGCCTGCGACGCCGGCGCGTACTCCGTCTCCCCGTGGACGGCCGGCCTCGAGGCGCTCATGGCGGGGGGCCTCTTGACCGGCCCGTACAAGCTCGAGCACTACCGCTGCGAGGTCACCGCGGTGGCGACGCACACGACACCGGCCGGGCCCTACCGGGGGGTGGCGCGGCCGGCCACGACGTTCGTGATGGAGCGCGTCCTCGACCTCGGCGCCCGCGCGCTCGGCCTCGACCCCGTCGAGATCCGGCGCGCCAACCTGATCGGCCCAGCCGATCTTCCGTACACCTCGGCCACGCGGCTCGTGCACGACAGCCCGAGCTACCCTGTCTGCTTCGAGAAGGTCGTCGCGGCGATCGGCTATCCGGCCTTCCGTGCCGAGCAGGCGCGGCTGCGGGGAGAGGGGCGCTACGTCGGCGTCGGCTTTGCCGTCTACAACGAGCTGACGGGGCTCGGCCAGGCGGCCTCGGCGGGGCCGCGCATGCCGTTCCGCACTGGCCACGAGGGCGCCACCGTGCGGATGGATCCCTCGGGCGCGGTCACCGTGCTGGCCGGCGTCACCTCACAGGGGCAGGGGCTCGAGACGACGATGGCGCAGCTCGCGGCCGGCGAGCTCGGCGTGCCCGTCGACAGCGTGCGCGTCGTGCTCGGGGACACCGACGCCACGCCGTTCGGTCTCGGCGCCTTCGCCTCGCGTCAGGCGATCATCGGCGGCGGCGCGGCGATCCGGGCGGCACGGGCTGTGCGCGACAAGGCGCTACGGATCGCCGCCCACGTGCTGGAGGCCGCCGTCGAGGACATGGAGGCGGCCGACGGATGGGTGCTCGTCAAAGGCGCGCCCGGGCGCGCGCTTGCGATGGCCGAGATCGCGCGGATCGCCCACCTCGAGACCCATCGCCTGCCGCCCGACGTGGAGCCCGGCCTCGACGCCACGCGCTTCTACGACCCGATTCGCGGCACGTTCGCGGCCGGCGCCCAGGCGGCCATCGTCGAGGTCGAACCGGAGACGGGCACGATCGCGATCCGACGCTGGGTGTGCGTGGAGGACACGGGGCGCATCATCAATCCGCTGATCGTCGAGGGGCAGGTGCACGGGGCGATCGCGCAGGGCATCGGGGGCGCGCTGGCGGAGCACCTGATCTACGACGAGGCGGGCCAGCTCCTCACCGGGACTTTGATGGAGTATGCGGTGCCGACCGCTGCCGTCATCCCGGCCTTCGAGACCGAGCACGTCGAGGAGCAGGCGGCCAATCTGGCCGGCGTGCGCGGTGTCGGCGAGGGGGGCACGCTCGGGCCGGCCGCGGTCCTTGCCAATGCCGTGGCCGACGCGCTGGCGCCGCTGGGGGTAGAGCCGGATGAGCTGCCACTGAGCCCGGCCCGTATCTGGCACGCATGCGAGCTGGCCGGACGACCCCGGACAGGCGCGAGAGCTTCCGATCGGCAGCAGTGACCACTATGTCGCGAGCCTCAGCGACGATGACGCGCATGACCGGCGCCGGAAGCATTTCGGCAACGCAGGTCATGGTCGTCCCGCAGGTGATGCACGCGACTTGCCGTTTCCAGGATGTCTCAGGTGTCCATATCGGGGCTCGAGTAGGCGAGACGCCCGATTCGGATCTTCCCTTCATGGGCCGCTCGTTAGCGGATGGGGCCAGCAAACAAGCTTAGGAGGCAGCCTTCAGGAGGGCCTTCTGGAGAGGCTTAGGCAGCACGATCGAGAAGAAACGATCCGCCGAGTAGCCGTAGTCTTCTCCGCTTTCGTCGACGATGCGCACGTACCCGTGCTTTGCCGCCGTTGGATCGGGAATCGTTCGATACAGCTTCCCGACCTCCAACGAGGCCCGGTAGCCCTTGTTGTTGATGCATACAGCGAACTGGACAGCCGATTTCGTTTGTCTCTTCATGTCTCAATCCAGTAGAGAAGGTTCCAAAGGAACCCGCCTCAGCGGGGACGCGTCGCTCCAATGGCCGCAGCAAAGAAATCGGGAACCATTTGCCGGATTCGCATGATATCGGGCGAAATCCGGGTGTCCACGAACCCGGCGGACCCGATCGCATCCTGCCACTGCTCAGGCGTGAGGAAGCCGCCGTTCGGTCGGTAGAGGGGATGCAGGCGGGGTGACCGGAATGTCTCAAGTAGATTGAAGATGAACTCCGCGTAGATCGCCTGGCGCGGGTACGGACGCACGCATTCCGACACGATCAGGCGACCACCGGGCTCGAGCGCCCGCCGCACCTCCCCCAGCGTGAAGGCCAGATCGTGCGCCACGTGGAGCGTGTTGACGGCGTAGATCACGGCGACGCTCTCCGGTGCGATCCCTTGGTCCCCGAAGGGGCGGTTCATGTCCAGCGCGCCGAAGAGGAGAGACGAGCGTTCGGGGTAGCGCGCTCGCAACGCCTGCTGCCCTCGACGGAGGAACGCGGGCACAAATTCCGTGAAGCGATACTCGCGAATCGCGTCCAGCAGACCAGCCCTTGCCAAGCGCTCGAGCACGGCGAGGGCTCCGCTGCCCAGCCCTCCGCCCAGCTCAAGCAGCACTCCACCATCCGGAGGCATCCACTGCTCGACGGCGAGCGCGCCGATGTGGTTGTTGACCGCGTAGAGGCGGTTGCCGTTGGAGAAGTAGTCGATCCAGAGGCGAAGCCGCCGCGGAGAGAACAGTATGTCCTCGCCCGCCACCTCCCCCCGCAGGAAAGCCGGATACTCCTGGGCGACGGCCTCCGCGAGGACGTAGGACGGCATCCATGAGCCGTCGTGTCGCGATTGCTCCTCTCGCACCGAAGCGGGATCCTCGACCGGCAAGGGACTGCTGGCACGGAACCGGGGTGGGCCCTCGCCGGGAACCTCCTCGAGGATCTTCCGCGCCGCCAGTTGTCTCAGCATCCAGTCGAGTGGCACGAGAGCCCGCTCGACCTCGAGACCCCCCCGCAGCGCCATCTCGCGCATGCTTCCCCCCGTCCGGAGCGTTGCCTCGAGTCCTACCTCTTGGATCACGCGGAGGACGAGGCGGTAGACGAACTCCTCGTAGAGCAGGTGCGAGCGGACGAATGAGAAGTCGATGAGCTGCGCCAGTTCAGCGGGAAGCAGCACGCGAAGCCGTGCCGCGGTGACTTCGGCTTCGCCACGTCCGATGTCACTAGGCGCTTGAACCGCCCTCGTCTCACCCATGGGGCTCGCTGACCGCGTGTCGGGGCAGCGCCGGTATGGCTCCAGGAATCAGCGTCCGGCCGTCTGGAGCGTGATGTATGCCACCAGCGCGCCTAACGACTCGAAATGTGTCTCCACATCCTGCGTCTCATCGATGACGAAGCCGAAGCGCTCCTCGATGGCGATCGACATCTCGATGAAGTCAAGCGAGTCCAGTCCGAGCGATCCCTCCATGCCCTTGGGCAAGATCGTCGCCAGGGTGAGCTCCGAGGTGCGACTTGGGTCGAACTTGAGCCGCTCCACCATGATGTCCTTGATCCCCTCCAGCACCTTTTCCGTTTCCATGAATCCGTCTCCCCCCGAAAGGTGGCCATACGTTATCCGTTGAATGGGTCCCAAATGTCGAAAAAATTGAACCACTGAGTCGGGTGCTCTCGCACGACGTCCTCCAGGAGCGCCACCCAGGCCCGGGCGGCGTCTTCCTCGTTGCCACGCCGCACGGTGAGGGGCTCGGCTACCTTCACCAGGTACCGATAGCCCGTGGTGAGCAGGCAGAACGCCGGCACGAGCGGGACTCCGACGGCGCCGGCCAGCAGGAACGGCCCGAGCGGGAACGGCGCCGGACGCCCGAAGAACGAGATCATCGTGTCGCCCCGGGTGCCGAGTGCCCGATCGGCCTGAACAGCCACGACCTCGCCGCGTCGCAGCGCAGCGACCAGCTCGAGCGACACAGTCGGACGGGACCGCGTGACGAAGCGGACACCTTCGCCATCCCGTCGCACCCAGCGCTCCAGCTCCCTCGCCTCCTCAGGGGCCACGACCACGTGCGTCGGCCGGGCGCTCTGCCCGGCCAGGAGTCGCCCCGCCAGTTCCCAGTTCCCCACGTGCGCGGTCAGCGAGATGAGGCCTCCCGTCAGTCCGCTGATCCGCTCCACCCCTTCCGTTCCCGCGACGTAGGATGCGAGGCGCGCGCTCGGCTCCCGGTTCGTCGAGACCAGGTCGCTGAAGCACATGGCGAAGTCGACGAATACCCGAGCAGTGAGGCCGTCCAGCCGGGATCCCGTGGCGGCGGTGAGACGCGCCAGGGTCTTCCGGATCGCCGCGCGTTCCGCGGGCATGAGCCGCGGCGCGAGACGCCCGACCTGCCGCGCGAGAGCGAGGCGCACCCGGCGCGGCAGCCATCCGAGGCGGGCGGCGAGGCCGTACAGGTCGGGACGATTGTAGCGGTGCGAGTACCATCGCCGCACCAAGCCATCGACACTCGAGGTCGCGCGTATGGCCACTCCGCGAGGCTAACATGTCCGCGCCGAGGGCTCCATCGGGCGCTTTCGCGCGGCGCGGACGCCCCGGAGTGCGCGTGGCCGCAGCGATGACTACTCATGGCGCATGCTACCGCTCGCGCCGCCATGTGGGTGATCACGCCCTGGATTATCTTGAGGTGCTCGATGCGTTCGGGTTCCATCAAGTCAAGTGGCGGGACTCCAGCCCGTACGATTCGGTTACGATAGATAGCCATGGGGAAGCCCGTATCCCGTGAACCAGGACCGATGCTGATTGAACGTCCGCCCCCAGCACGCCTCGACCCCACCGTCAAAGCGCTCGGCTTCGTCACGCTGCTCAACGACCTCAGTAGCGAAGTGGCGGTGCGCACGCTGCCGCTGTTTCTTGCAAACGTGCTCGGCGTCAAGGCTGGCGTCATCGGGTTCATCGAGGGACTGGCCGAGAGTACCGCAACGCTGCTCAAGGTCGTGTCGGGGGTACTCGCGGATCGCGTCGGCAAGAAGAAGGCCCTGGCGCTCTGGGGGTATGGCCTGTCGGGCTTCACGAAGCCGCTGCTGTTCTTCGCCGCCAGCTGGCCGCTGGTGCTGGTCGTCCGCGTGCTCGATCGGATCGGCAAGGGCATTCGTACGGCACCTCGCGACGTCTTGATCGCCGACGTGACGGCCCCTGAGGCTCGGGGCCGGGCCTTCGGCTTCAACAAGGCGATGGACAAGGCCGGAGCCGTCGTGGGTCTCGTCCTCGCGGCTGGGATCCTCTACGTCGGCGGGACCGGTCAGGTTGCCCTCACGCGCGAAAACTACCAGGCCCTCGTCCTCCTCTCTGTAATCCCGGGGATCGCCTCGGTCCTTGTACTCGCGCGCTGGGTGCGCGAGGGGCCTCGTTCCGCACGGGCGCAGTGGTCGGGCGTGCGTCTGGCCTGGCGGGGGCTTGACGGACGGTTTCGGGCATACCTCGTCATGCTCGTGATCTTCACCCTGGGGAACTCGAGTGACGCCTTCCTGATGCTCCGGGCCCAGACGCTCGGCTTTCCGCCGGTCGAGATCTTCCTGCTCCTGGCTGGGTTCAACCTGATCATCACGGTGAGTTCCACCCCGGCGGGCGCGCTGTCAGACCGGCTCGGACGGCGTGGCCTCATCGTAGTGGGCTGGGTGATATATGCGGTGATCTACCTGGGCTTCGCCTATGCGTCGTCGGCCTGGCACGTCTGGGCCCTCTACCTGGGCTATGGGCTCTACTACGGAGCCTTCCAAGGAGCGGCCAGCGCTCTCGTGGCCGACTTGGTTCCGCCCGAGCTCCGCGGGACGGCCTACGGCCTGTTCAACGGGGCGATCGGCGTCGTCGCGTTCCCGGCCAGCCTGCTCGCGGGCCTCCTCTGGGATTGGTACGGCCCGCCCGCGCCGTTTCTGGCCGGTGGGCTCCTCGCGCTCGTGGCGGCTGTTGGAGTGCTCACGGTGATTCCGCAGCCTCGGCGGTGAGGAGACTGAAAGTCGCGTTCTAGGCCCTTGACCGCCGGATCATCAAGCGGACGGTCGCGCCAGAAGCTCCGGAACCGGGCTGCCTCTGGCTCGAGGGGCCACGCCGCGGCTGGTGTATGGTGATCCGGTGTATCGTCCCCTGATCGCGCTTGTCATCCTTGCTGCGACCTATTTGGCCTCGTGCTCGGCCGCTTGCCGGTGTTCCGCGTCGATCGGACCGGCGTGGCAATCATCGGAGCGACGGCCATGGTGGTCTCTGGCGCGATCGCCTGGGATGCGGCCGTGGCCTCTGTCGATGCCCACACCCTGGTGCTCCTCTTCGGGATGATGGTGCTGGCGGGATACCTGCGACTCTCCGGTTTCTTCGGTCTCGTGATTGAAAGATCCATCGCCCTCGCTCGAACACCCATCAGCCTGCTCGCCGTCATCATCGTGGCCTCCGGGATGCTGTCGGCGCTGTTCGTGAATGATGTCGTGTGTCTGGTTCTCGCCCCCTTGGTGCTTCAAGTGACGAAGCGACTCCGGCTCCCGCCCGTACCCTATCTGCTTGCCCTTGCCACCGCCGCGAACGTCGGAAGTGTGGCGACGGTGACGGGGAACCCCCAGAACATGCTCGTCGCCAGTTTCTCTGGTATCGGGTATCGCCAGTTCCTATTTCGTGAGGGGCCCATTGCCGTCCTCGGGCTCGCCTGCGTCTTCGCGATCGTCTGGCTCACCAACCGGCGTGAGCTGCGGACGACCATGGCCCCTCAAGCCATCGAATCCGTCAGGGTCCACTATCCACTCATGACGAAGACCCTCGTGGTCGTGGGGGTGATGCTCGTGGCGTTCCTGATAGGGGTGCCCGTCGCCCTGGTGGCTATCAGCGGGGCGGCTTACAGTCTTCTTACGCGGCGGGTAAATCCCGAGAAGGTCTATCGGGAGATCGACTGGAGTTTGCTCGTTCTCTTCACGGGGTTGTTCGTCGTGGTCGGAGGAGTCGAATCCTCGGGCCTGGCTGGCGACCTGCTGCAGACAGCTGCGGTAGCACCAATCCAACGGCCCGCCGTCCTCATGACCGTCGCGGCTGTCCTCTCCAACATTGTCTCGAACGTCCCGGCCGTTCTCTTGCTCAAGCCGGTCATTACGAGCCTCGGAGAGCCGACACGGGGTTGGTTGCTTCTCGCTACCGCCTCGACCTTAGCGGGTAACCTTACGCTCCTCGGGTCCGTGGCGAATGTCATCGTGGTGGAGGTGGCCCGTCGTGAACGGGTAGAGATCGGCTTCGTCGCATACTGTCGGGTCGGCATCCCGCTCACTATCCTCACTCTCCTCATCGGATGGGTGCTCCTTGTCAGTGTGCCTGCCTGAAGCGCAGATCGACTGAGATCGTGGCCCACCACCGTCGGCGGACGTTTGAACGGCACGAAATGTGCGCGTGATCTAAGGCGCTTCACATCAGGAGCAGCCCGTCGTTGTTCCACACGTGATGCACCCGACTTGCCGCTTCCAGGATGTCTCAAGTGTCCATATCGGCACGATTCTGCAGGGTCTGCTGAGCGCTCGCCACCCCCTGTGTGAGCCTTTGGACAACGAAACACGGACAGAACACGGACCAGCACCTCCGAAATTCCGTGGCTTTCTGGTCGGTCCAACTGGGTCCGAACCCGTGTTTCAATCACGACCGCGTTTTCGCCAAGAGCTGCCCCGAACCACGAGCAACCACCATGAAGCAGAATGCCAACGCCACGTGTAGACCTCGCGTCGTGGCTCTTGACGGCGGAAGTCATATCGACGCGAGCACTGGGAGGCCCGCAGAGAGCAATGCATCCCGCTCGAGCTGCGTCGGGTGTTACGACGATCGCGCTCTCGTCCTGCCTCGAACTGGGAAGAGATTACTCGGCCCCTGACGAGAAAATTGATGGATTCGGCATCTGCGAATCACGCGAGGAAGCAAGCGTCTCCATGACGCTCTCGTGCGATGTAGCCTCCTAGACATCTTCAGATTCCGGGTGTAGCTATTGCGTCAGGAGGGTAGGAGTGGTCAATCGCGGGTACTTCTTGAGCTCCAACGGCGGCCGTCCAATCAGGCGATATCGTGATCACGCCGGAGCGTTCCGGGGAGCCGACGGTTCACTGCAGAGCTCTCACTCTTCAGGGCGAGTGGACGTTCCCGATATGCGGCGCAGAGTAATGAAACGCGCTGGCGGAGATGTGGTTATGGCGTTGTGGCGGGAAGCCTTGTGCGGGGTCGGTGCGGTCATAGGGTGCAGTCCGGTTTATGAGGACCCACTAGCGTTTTTATTTTGCGCCAACGTCTCGTATGATTCCTGCATGGGAAGGAACAGCTCCGACATCTGAACCCCTGCGCGGCGCCACGAAGCGCCATCAGCGCCGGTCCGGCCGGCCACCTGCCGCTTGACGACGGTGCTGTGCCTGGCTAGGATGCCGCTCAGCAGGCCCGGGTCTCTCGACTCGGGCGGAGGTCTTCGTTGACAGCCTCAACCAGCTCGCCACAGATGGCCAGGACTCAGACGGTCGGGCGATCTCCCGCTCTAGATTTGGCCAACCTGACGCCGTTGATGGAGCTGACCAGCGGCAGACCTGAGGTCACCGTCGGATTGATCGATGGACCAGTCTCCATCGGCCATCCAGACCTGGCGAGCGAAAATATTCATGAGGTTCCGGGGAAGCTTTCCGGTACTTGTGCTCACGCCAGCAGCGCCGCCTGCATGCACGGGACGTTTGTGGCCGGTATCCTGTGCGCGAAAAGGGGCTCCGCAGCTCCGGCGATCTGTCCCAACTGCACCCTGCTGATCCGCCCCATTTTCGCAGAGACGGCGCCGGGGAACGGATGGATGCCAAGCACGACCCCCGAGGAACTTGCAGCCGCGATCATCGAATGTGTCGACGCGGGTGTACGCGTGATGAACTTGAGCGTCGCCCTCGCACACCCATCATCGAAAGGCGAGGCGAGGTTGGAAGAGGCGCTAGATCATGCCGCAAGGCGCGGCCTGATCGCTGTGGCAGCGGCGGGGAATCAGGGGACGATTGGAAGTTCCGCTATCACCCGCCACCCGTGGGTCCTGCCGGTCGTTGCGTGTGACCTGCGAGGGAGCCCGATGAGCCAGTCGAACCTGGCACGTTCCATCGGAAGGCGGGGTCTGCGCGCGCCCGGAGAGGACATTACCAGCCTCGGAGCCGAGGGGAAGCCGCTCACGTTCAGCGGCACGAGTGCCGCAGCGCCTTTCGTTGCTGGCGCCGTGGCGCTTTTATGGTCCGAATTTCCGGCGGCGAAGGGGGGCGAAGTGCGATCGGCTGTACTCCAAGCCAATGGATCACGGCGAGGCACGCTGGTTCCGCCGTTGTTAGACGTCTGGGCAGCGTACCAGTTCATGGTGACAGCCTATGGAGGGAGATAACTGCCGTGAAGAGAAAGAAGCGAACTGCCGGCACTTACAGTGAGCGCCAGCCTTATCGCGTGCGCCTTCCTGGGTTCATCGCTGACGAAGAGGTCGGCCTCGGCGATGTCATCAAACGAGCAACCTACGCAATGGGAATCAAGCCTTGCGGTGGCTGCGAACACCGCGCGGCCGCGCTTAACCGCTGGATGGTTTTCTCTCGTTGAAACTCGAGATCGATAGGCCGGCGGGAGGAAAAAGGAGGAGGGGTTAAGATGGACCAACAAGCGGCGAATTCCACTGGTCTCGCGGACAGCGCACCTGCCAATGCACCGGTCTCAGCACCCGATACGGGGAGGATGGTCTCGCCGCAAGAACAGGGTGGAATGCCAGTCGTACCCTGCCCAACGCGTTCCAACCCCAATCAGGGCGGGACGATGGACTCGTTCATCTATGCCCTGGGCAGGATCGAGCCGCGTTTCCCCCGCCTGGCGGTCGAAAAGGAATTCGCCCAGGCCACAGGCCGCGCTGAGACCGCCGGACTTACAGACCGAGCGGCACTCCATAAGGTCCTGTCCCAGCGATCGAACCGCTACTTGGCGCGTCAACTGTGCTATGTGCTGGCCATCGAAGGCGTGGAGACCTACATCCTCACGCCGCGCGACCCAGCGGACCTCGAGCTTTTGGTCGAAGCCGTCCGTCCTGCGCCTCACCCCACGGACGTGGATGTCGTCATCGGCGTGCGAGGCCCCATTGCCCCTCCGGAGGTGTGCAATGGGCTCATGGTCCCGATTGTGGCGTTCGACCAGATATATTCCTTTGACGTCGACTCGCTCCTGAAATCCATCCCCCGACCAGAGAAAGTCCCCCAAAAGGAGTTTGCCGCCACGGCCGAGGAACTCTTCATGAGGATCATGCAGATGGCGGATAATGCCGGCGCGACCGATGACCATCGCGCGGTGAACTACCTGGCCGTCCGCTATCCCGCCATCTACGCCACGGCTACGGAAGCTTTTGGGCGGAACTCTTCCTTGGCGGCGGTAGAAGTTCGTCCCTCACCCCTCAGCGGCATCCGCAAAATCGTTGAGGTCATCTTCCACTATACGAACCGCAACACCGACGTGACCGAGAAGTTCTTTGTCCGCGTGGATGTGACCGAGGAGTTTCCGTTCCTGGTGACCAAGATGTCACCGTACTACGACCGTTAAACCTGGGCAGCTAAAAGGAGATCTGAAATGAACACCATGAATATACCTGGATTTACGGCAGAAGCGTCGTTCTACAAGACGAGAGGGTACTACCAGCTTGCAGCGGGTTGGCCTAATGTTACTGGTGGCCAGCCAGGTATTCCGCAGCAGGCAATAATTCCGCAACGGATTAAGCTGCGTTGTTGGGACTGTGTTTGTGATGCTTTCGATAATTGCACATGCAAAGTAGCGGACTGCTATTGACTACTGCGTAAGTGATGTTCCTAGCTAAGCTAGCGGCTGGCCTTGGAGGTTTTCGGCGCTCGCCCTCGGATTTCACCTTTGCGCGCCCCAAGCTGAAGAGATCGCTGATAGAACGAGGGTGGTGGTGCGACATTTTCGACAAGTTTTGTGACCGCGCCATCTGACGCGGAACAAGGAGGCGGCGTATATCAAGGCGGGGTTTCGTAGAAGGCCGGATGGAACGAACTGGAGTCCGGGAAATGTGTCCCCGGATTCCGCTGCGCTGCATTCCGCCCAATTCACTATAAACGTTGAACCTGAAACCTGTTAGGAGGCTCGAAATGAACATGCCCGGATTTGATGCGGCTTTATCGCTTGGCCCAACCATCGGCATATACCGACGGAAGGCCGTTTTCGCCAGCTTTCCTTCAGAAGGCAGCGGAGGAGTTATGCCGCAACTTCGATTCCAGTCGGATCCGGATGTGGGCGCGTACTGGAGGTGCAGGGCGAATGGGGGGGGGGATCTCATATGCCGTTTCTTTGGCGGGCTTCCTCCCTTCACAATCGGTGGCCTACTGATCTGATCGATCGCTGAGTGAACGTGGCCGGGTCCTGACCCGCGTAGGATGCGATGAACGAAGGGAACCGCATCCTACGCGACCGATACGTTACGGGGCCTATGACCGTTGAATCAACAAAAGAGGATGGACGCCATGAACATGCCAGGATTTACCGCAGAGGCGTCGCTCGGTCAGTCCGGTGCACCATTTCAATCGGCCGGCGCGAATCGCGGAGGAAGCGCGGCTCAAGGCCTGCCGGGTCAGGTTGTTCCCGCGGACAATCTAGCTTGCGCGACTGCGGGGGCGGCCGCAGTCTTTGCGTGTACTCCACCCCGGGTCGTGACTAATCCCGGTGGGTGTGGGATCGCCGTGGCCGGTGTGGGGGCGGCGTGCCAGGGTGTGAGTGCATTCGATTTGATTCTTGGAGGACCTACTTTTTTGCCCATTGTAACCAGGCCGCTGTCAGCTGGGCAGAGGTGAAATGAAATGCGGCTTCCCAACTCAATCGCTGGGCGGCAAGAGGATGCTTGGCGTAGCGCATGCGTCGCGCCTGCGGACCATGGAACCAGAGTTTCCGAGACCGTCGGCGGTTTCGTTGAGACGACCGAGAGCTGGCCCTATGGGCCTATAGCAGCCCCTGGCTGGGCCCTCCGCCAGACGCGGCGACGGGTCACAGTTCGCAGCGACGAAGTGGTGTGAACGTGGGCGCGTGATCGAGGTCCTGACGCGGCTCGTGGGCGTGCACGGCACCGCGCGCCAGCGGTTCGCCCAACTGAACAGCACCAGGACAACCTAAGCGCGCGAGAAAACGAGGAGACTCGGTGCCATAACGGCAAAGCTGAAAACGATTAGGAGGTATGAAATGAACAGGCCGGGATTTGATGCAGAATCATCGCTTGGCCCGACCATGGGCATATATCGGGGGAAGGCTCTTCGCGGCAAATCAGGTACGGGTGAAGTGTTGCCCATGCAGGACTTCCCAGCCTCGTCCACACTAAGTCTGATTCGACGTATTTCGCCTTGGCCACAAATATGCTGCTTCAAACCTGGTGTTGGACTTTCCTGCCGCGACCATAGACCCTTTGAATCTTGTGAATGCATTGGTGGTTTTCCCGTTTGCGGTGGTCCGATTGTATCTCCTTATTAGCGCGGCGAGTCGTCTAAGGTGTAGAGGATGGCCTTGTAGGCGGGCCGGAAGCCTCTGACAGTGCTGGGGCGGTCGGCCAGCAAGTAACTCCTGAGCCTGTTGGCCGCGCAGCGTGGGATTGCGACCCCGAGCGACGCATTCTCCACGGCGGCCGGCAAGGTGGCTCTGCCGTCGAGCACGAGCAAGTATTGGTCGTGGCGTCCTGTACGTGACGATCCAGCAGCACCGTGCGCGGTCGGGAACTGCAGCCACAATGATGGTTCGGTCGCCTTCGGTATGGAGTCCGCCCTCGGTCGAATCGGTCGTTGTCGCCCACCTGCCGCCACGCCGACGGCAAAAGATACCTGCGTCTGTGCCGGCGGTTGTTGCCGACGCGGATAGCTGCCAGTGCAAGCCCATCAAACCGCGGCTACGAGTGGGCCGAGGAGGACGCACGCCATGAGTTTCCCCGGTTTTACGGCAGAAGCATCCCTTGGGCGATCAATTGGTTCCTACCGGACGGTGACGGCTCCCGGCGAGGGCGGCACGTTGGTGCGCCCAGCACAGGCACTGCACTGGGGCCTCCTCCTCGACCCGTACTTCCGGCCAAGTCGGTTTCAGTGGCCGCCGGTGGAGCCCTCATGCTTCTGCCTGCGTTACGGAGCCGATGGCCGCTGCTTGCGTTGGATCTGTTTCTGATTTGCCACGCCTGAGTCGGAGCCCGATGGAGCTCCTTCGACCGGAAGGCACTCGTGCAAGCGATCCCGCGGCCCGAGAGGATGGCGGCCAAGCAGCTCGAAACGGCCGCGTACGGAGCACTTCGAGCGAGTTCTCCGGATGACGGATAATGCCGGTGCGACTCCTGAGCATCCGGCACTAAACTATCTGTCCGGTGTGCATCTCCTCACCGCTCAGCGGCGTCCGGAGGATTCTCGAGGTTATTATCATCACGACGCACCCGGACGAGATTTTGGGGCACCGACGCCACGCGGTTCTATACTGAGGAAGACGGCTGGTGCTGGTTCTTCGGGGCCATCGACCATCACACCGATGAGCTGCTCGGCTGGCACGTCACCAAGCTCGGCGATCGCTGGGCCGCGCTCGAGCCGATTCGGCAGGGCGTGCGGCAGGCCTTCCACGGGTTCAGCAAAGAGGTCGCCCGTGGGCTCAGATCCGCTGCGACTGGGGACCGCAGTACATCGCCGACGCCTGGATCAACGAAGTGAAGTGGCTCGGGATCACAATCTCGCCGTCCTACGTCGGCGAGCCCGAGTGCAACGGTGTCATCGAGCGCTTCATGCGCACGCTCAAGGAGCAGTGCATCTATCTCCACCGGTTCCAGAGCTTGGCGCAGGCGCGGCGGATCATCGAGGATTTCATCCACCGCTAACTGGGTATTCCCCAAACAGAACTTTTCAGCATTTTCGAGTGTCCAGGAAACCGGGGGCGGTACACTACGACCGTATTTCCTGCCCAGAACCCGTTTTAGTGGACGTTTTAGTTGACACAGAGGGAAAAATCAGGGAGAAGCGATTAAAGCGGCGATCGAGACAGATGTAAAGGGAGGCGAATGAAATGAAGATGCCCGGATTTACCGCAGAAGCCTCGCCATACAAGGCGAGTGGGCACTACCAGCTTGCAGCGGGCCGTCGAACTTTGCGGAGGGCTTTGACATGAGTCTGCCAGGTTTTACTGCAGAAGGTTCGATTCAGCTTCAGCGGAGGCACCAGGTCTCTCATCTGCTGGCAAGTGTCGCTGCCCTAGCGGGCCGCCCTGGGGTGGTTCAGCAGGCCCTGACGCTGAAGTACAGCCCCTGGATTCTCAGGTGGTTTCGTTGTGCAGAGAACCATTCTGCCTGGCCGACGTCCGTCAATCCGCCGACGGGACTCTCTCCGGCTAAACCCGGTAGCTGTATGTATGACTGCATCTATCGAACCACCTATCCACTCGGGTGTACGACCGCGAGTTGCTATGCGTGCTGCGACGCGGCGCTGCAAAACTGTTACACAACTGGTCAATTCCTCAAAGGGCCCTGCTGCGCGTTGTGACATCAGGAGCGCTGTCCCTTAGGCAGGCCGGAGGTGACTCAGGACCTGCGCGCGGCACGATCCACGCTCAGCTGCCATCGCTCAGGGGCCCAATCCGGTGCCGATCCTCCTCTAACCTGTCAACGGGAACCCAAGTTTCCCCAAGCTCCGCAGGCTCCGCCTTTTAGTTCAACGATGCGCTGCCGGAACTCCGGTGCGTACGGCCAATGGCTCTTCGGCATCGTGGACCTCGCTTTCCGCCCAAACGATGAGGTGTCCACGAAACCGGTCAAGCCCAACACCGCTCAGCCCAAGACCGTTGGTTGGCAATTGATACGTAAGCTTGGAGGCCTAGATGCGCGATCCAGCCGAGGGCAAGAAGCAGACGGTTCCAGATAAATATCGTAGGATCAGAGACCAATGGAAGCGGGCGGCGAGGAGTTGGGCAGCAATTCATTACGGTCTCGGGGGCCTAGCTGTCCTTTTGTCCGGTTTGGCGGCTGCGAGCCCTACTCTCTTGCAAGGCTCCTCTCTTCAATGGATAACTGGTCTTGCTGCTGCGCTGATGGCGCTAGTTACTGCGTGGGCTCCGGCGAAGAAGATGAAGGCTTATAACTTGGCATTGAATAGTATAGAGAGTGCGTGCCGTCGCTACGAGTATGAAGATCCTGGCAACGACCTCAAACACCTCAATGACGCCGTGGATGAAGGGGAGAAGATCATCGCAACGGAGTAATGATCGTGAGGGAGTCAAACACGCTGTATCTTCTTCCGGTATAAGATTTCGTGGCCGCCCTGCCCAACGAGACGCTACGAGATAAATTGAGCCGGTAGGCGGCGCCTTTCAGAAGACGCGGAGAGGAGCCTTGCCCAACGGATCTCTGCGCGAGGCCGTCGGCCTCCGGTGTCAGCGCCGCCTATCCGCTCGGACGGTTCGGGCCCGGCAGCCCGCCGCCACGGCTGTTGCTCTCGCCGCTATTTAGGCTGGCGGGCTCTTGGTTGTGGGAGTGATCGGACGGCTCGAACAGGCGATCGCGCGCAGCCCTTCGATCAGTTCGTAGCACACCGAGGCCCTGGCGGCCGGACGCGATCTGGCGGCGCGCCAGGACTTTTCGCGTTTCCGCCGCCTCGTGGACGTCGGCGGCGGATCCGGCGGCGTCGCCGTCGCGCTGACGCAGTCATGGCCCCAGCTCTCTGCGACGATCGTCGACCTTCCGGCCACGACACCTATTTGCGCAACGCAACGTGGACGAGGCCGGCCTCGGTGACCGGATCGGGGTCCTGGCGGCAGACATCGTGGGTGATGCCTTGAGTGGGCCATACGACGTCGCCGTCCTGAGAGGTGTGCTCGTGGTCCTCGCGCCGGATCAGGCACGCCGCGTCTTGAGCCACGTGCATCGCGCCCTCGCCCCGGGCGGTGCGATCTACGTGGTCGGATGTGGATCCTCGACGACTCCCGAGTCTCGCCGTCCGACCTGGCGACGTACAACCTGCAGTTCGCCACGGCGTTGGACCACGGAGGCGTCTATACCGAAGGCGAGGTCCGAGCATGGCTCGCCGAAGCTGGCTTCCAGGATGCTGTCCGAGCCCGCTCGGCCCGGTGCGTATGGCGCTGACTTCGTCACGGCGCACAAACCAGACTCGCAGAGAGCGCGCCATGCGCTGACGCAAGCGCCGAACTTCCCTCAAGCTCAAGACGTACCAGGAGAGATACGCCCTCACGACAAATGCCGTTTTGTAAGACCTGACCCCGCTACGAGCAGCCCGTTGTTGTTCCGCAGGTGATGCACTTCAGGCAGGTGCCGTTCCGCACCATGGTGAACTGGCCGCAGTCCCCGCACGGATCGCCCTCGTAGCCCTTGAGCCGCGCCATCTCGGAGGCCGAGAGCACCTTGGACTGCGCGAGGCCACCGCTGCCGCCACTCACCGGCATCGCTGCGCGTGCGGTCACTGGGGGAACAGCCGGGCGCTCGGCGACGGCCGGAGTCGGCTGGGGGCGCGGCAGGCCCCGCTGGGCCACCGGGCCCTGGCCCACCTTGGTACCGAGCGCATCGCCGCGGAGATCGTCCTCGGCCACATGGGACAGATCGGTGCGGCCGAGATAGGTGATGGCCAGCTCGCGAAAGACGTAGTCGATCACCGAGGTGGACATCTTGATGGCGTCGTTGCCCTTGACCATGCCGTTGGGCTCGAAGCGGGTGAAGACGAAGGCGTCCACGAACTCCTCGAGCGGGACGCCGTGCTGGAGCCCCAGCGATATGGCGATGGCGAAGCAGTTCATGAGGGATCGAAAGGCCGCCCCTTCCTTGTGCATGTCGAGGAAGACCTCGCCGAGCGTCCCGTCCTCGTACTCGCCCGTACGGAGATAGACCTTGTGCCCGCCGACCACCGCCTTCTGCGTGTAACCCGAGCGGCGATTGGGCAGCCGGTGCCGCTCGCGCAGGTACTTGGTCACCACCCGCTCGGTCATGCGCTCGGCCACCGCCTGGACATCGGCCGCCGCCGCCTCCTCTTCGTCGTCGCTCACGGCGTTGAGCGGCTGCGAGAGCTTGGAACCGTCCCGGTAGAGGGCGACGGCCTTGAGCATGGACTGCCAGGAGGCGCGATAGGCGTCCTTGACCTCTTCGACGGTGGCGTCCTGCGGCATGTTGATGGTCTTGCTGATTGCGCCGGAGAGAAAGGGCTGGGCGGCTGCCATCATGCGGATGTGCGCCTCGACCGGGATGAAGCGCTGCCCCTTGCGGCCGCAGCGGTTGGCGCAATCGAACACGGCCAGGTGCTCGGGCTTGAGGAAGGGCGCGCCCTCGACGGTCATGGTGCCGCAGCAGTAGTCGTTGGCCGCCTCGATTTCCGACGGAGTGAAGCCCAGGGCGCGAAGGAGGTTGCCGTTCCACTCCGCGAGTTGCGCGTCGTTGATGCCGAGCTTCTCGGCCACGTAGCCGTCGCCCAGCGTCCAGGAGTTGAACACGAACTGGATCTCGAAGGCACCCTCGATGGCCGCCTCGAGCCGGGCCAGTCCCTCGTCGTCGAAGCCCTTGGCCCTCAACGTGTCGTGATTGATGGAGGGGGCGCCCTCGAGCGTCTTGCGGCCGACGCAGTAGTTCACGATCTCGTCGATCTGATGCGGTGGATAGCTGAGGGCGGTGAGGGCCATGGGCAGACTCTGGTTGATGATCTTGAAATATCCGCCGCCCGCCAGCTTCTTGAACTTGACCAGGGCGAAGTCGGGCTCGATGCCCGTGGTGTCGCAGTCCATGACGAGTCCAATGGTGCCCGTGGGCGCCAGGACCGTCACCTGCGCGTTGCGGAAGCCGTGCGCCTGTCCGAGCTCGAGCGCCCGGTCCCAGGTCTCGCGCGCCGCCTGGAGCAGCCGCTGGGGGCAGTGGGCTGGGTCGATGCCCTTGGGCGTGATGCTCAGGCCCTCGTAGTCGCTCGCGGGAGCGTTGTAGGCGGCGCGCCGATGGTTGCGGATGACGCGCAGCATATGCGTCCGGTTCTTGGCGTAGCCGGGGAAGGGACCGAGGTCTTTGGCCATCTCGGCCGACGTCGCATAGGCCTCACCGTGCATGATGGCGGTGATGGCGCCGCAGATGGAACCGGCCTCTGGGGAATCGTAGGGGATGCCACTCCGCATCAGCACCGTCCCCATGTTGGCGTACCCCAGGCCGAGCGTCCGGTAGTCCCAGCTCTTCCGCGCGATCACGGGGCTGGGATAGGCGGCCATCAGCACGCTGATCTCGAGCACTATCGTCCACAGCCGGCAGGCGTGGCGGAACCCTTCGACATCGAAGCCGCCGTCCGGCCCCAGGAACTTGACGAGATTGATGGACGCGAGGTTGCAGGCCGTGTCGTCGAGGAACATATACTCCGAGCAGTTGTGAACGACCAGGCCTCCCGCCACGAAGTGATGCGTCGCCTTCTCGGTCAGATCGAACACGTCTGCGTCACCGGCGGGCTCGACGGAAACGACCTCGTCGGTCAACTCGTCACGGTAGGTGGCCACCGCCGCGTTCAGCTCCGCCAGCGCCGCGGCCTTCGGGCTCGCGGGGTGGAAGCCGATCTCGCGCTCGAAGAGGACGCGGGAGGACCGGCTGATCCGGAGCGAGTACATCGGCAGGACGGGATACTCCCGCGCACCACCGCGACCGTCCGGCAGGAGCGACATCGTCGTCTTGCCGCGCCGGCCCGCGTACAGCTTCGACTTGATACCGAAGGAGAGCAGCAGCATCTGGACCTGACGGAGGAGCTCCTCCGAGGTGGAATCGAGGCCCACGTATTGCGACTTGTCGGCGTAGTTGGCGACGGTGCCGTCGGCCGTGAAAAGACCCCGCAGCACGGCGGACAGGGCAGGGCGGTCCAAGTCGAACACGGCCGGCGTGAAGCGCTTGCCCTCCGAGCCCTCGTCGAGCACCCCGAACTGACTGAAGAGGTCCACGACGGGCCCGGAGCCGAAGGCGAGCCGGCTTCCGTGAGTGGTGCGCGTCACCTGCACGCCGTCGTTCCGGCCGACCGATCCGACCGCTTTCAGTGAAGCCTTCGAGGAATTCACGGCCGATGCAATCGAGGCCAGCACATCGGCCTCCTGGGCGTGCATCGTGAGGACGACGACTCTCTGCTCTCGGCCTTCGATGACCGAACGAGTGAGGCAGCCATCTCCCATCGCCACCCCGATTCCCAAGGCCAGATCAGCAGGAAGCGTCTGTCTGCCGAATCCGGGACCCTGGAGCATCAGACGGTCACCTGGCTGGAGATCCTTGACCTCCACATCCCCCTGATCGGCGGTGAGCACCTTGTGGTCGCTGGTGATCCGCACACGGTAGCCGGCACGGGTCGTCAGCCAGTAGACAGGCTTGTGACCGGTGGGGAAGATGCGGGTGACTAGATGAGGCTGGCCATCGGCGCCGATGACTCGGGCCGATCTGCCTACGAGGCTGTCTATCCGCTGCCAGCCGTTGGCCGTCGCGACCAGGGTGTCCCCCGTCACGCATGGATTGCTCGCATTGATGCGGCCGTCCTCGGGGCAGGTATGCCACTCATTGATGGTGGTGTCGTACTGCACCCCCGGGTCGGCGCAGGCCCAGGCGGCGTAGGCGATCTCGTTCCAGATCTCAGCGGCGGGAATGCTCGTGGAGATCTTGCCGTCGGTGCGGCGCTTGAGCTCCCAGTTTCCATCCTTGTCGAGTACCTCGAAGAAGCTGCTGGGCACGCGGATCGAGTTGTTCGAGTTCTGCCCGGAGACGGTGAGGTAGGCCTCGCTGTCCCAATCGGTGTCGTACTCCGGGAAGACGATCTCGGTCACGCCCGAGGCCGCCAGATGCAGGGTCTTCTGGATGTACCCCTCGGGCACGAAGGCCGCGCGCGCCTCGCGCATGGCCGCCCGCAACCCGGGATTCTGCTTCGGATCCGCCTGGATGCGGTCGCCGGTGCGGGTGGCCTGCAACACCGCCTGCAGTCGCCGCTTGCCCAGCCGGGAGCCCGCCACGAGGGCCGCCACCTTTTGCTCCTCGACCACCTTCCAGCGGATGAACTGCATCACGTCGGGGTGGTCGAGGTCGAGGCAGACCATCTTGGCCGCACGCCGCGTCGTACCGCCTGACTTGATGGCTCCCGCCGCGCGGTCGCCGATCTTGAGAAAGGACATGAGCCCGGAAGACTTGCCGCCGCCCGAGAGTGCCTCGTTCTCCCCGCGAAGCGCCGAGAAGTTGGACCCGGTGCCCGAGCCGTACTTGAAGATGCGGGCCTCGCGCGTCCAGAGGTCCATGATGCCGCCGTCATTGACCAAATCATCGGCCACGGACTGGATGAAGCACGCGTGGACCTGAGGCCGCTCGTAGGCGCTGGTGGCGCGGGTCAGGGCTCCCGAGTCGGGATCGACGAAGTAATGGCCCTGGGCCGGCCCCGACAGGCCATGGGCGTAGTGAAGGCCCGTGTTAAACCACTGCGGCGAATTGGGCGCCGCGATCTGCGCCGCCAGCATGTGGGAGAGCTCATCGTAGAAGGCGCGCGCGTCCGCCGGGGAGTCGAAGTAGCCGTAGCGCTCACCCCAGTGGGTCCAACAGCCGGCCAGCCGATGAAAGACCTGCCGGGCGTCCCGCTCGCCCCCGAGCACAGGCTGTCCCTCCTTGTCCAGGAGAGGCCTGTTGTCGGGGCCGACCTGCGGCACCCCCGATTTGCGGAAATACTTCTGGGCCAGGATGTCCACCGCCACGGAAGACCATTCAGCCGGCGCGGCGATTCCTTCCTGGCGGAAGACCGTGGTTCCATCCGGGTTCCGTATCTCCGAGTTCTTCTGGGAGAACTCGATGCCGGTATAGGGACTCTGGCCTTCCGCGGTGAAACGACGGGAGATTCTCATGCGTGCCTCCTCTTCTGGACACTGCTCTTCTGGACGCTGCCTCGTGCGGCTTCCGCCTGACTGCCACCGCCCTGCCCATGCCACAGCCGGGAGACGCTCTCGCCGCGGAAAACCGGCCCCCCTTCGGGTTTCGACTCCAGGAGGTCTCTCAGAGACCAACTGAGCGTGACGCACAAGATATTGTGGCAGGCCGAGCCAAGTCAACCTTTATTTGGTAGTTTCCGATTGGCGGCCTTTAGCGCGCCGCGTTGACGAGGACGAGCCTTAAAATGACGTGTCATGCGCTGGCTCGTCGACGGCTACAACGTGATCAGACGCGCGCCGGAACTCCGGTCTCGCGAGCAGCAAAGCCTCGAAGCCGGTCGCCACGCGCTGTGCGCGCTGCTCGTGGGAGTCGCGCGAGTATCACGCGATGCGTTCACCGTCGTTTTCGACGGCGCGGAAGGGGGCGGGCGCGGAGCGGGCGGCGCCGGCGTGACGGTCATTTTCTCGAGCGCGCGCGAATCGGCCGACCACGTGCTGGCCAAGATGGCCCGGGAAGGCGGCGCGGTGGTGTCCAATGATCGCGAGGTGCGGAGGGCCGCCGAGCGCGCCGGCGCCGTCGTCGTCACCACCGACCAGTTTCTGGCGCGCCTCGATCAGTCTCGATCGGTAACGGTGGATGCGGGCGCATCCGATCAGGAATCAGAGAAGGACGAAGGCGACGATCCCGTGCGGGGGCCGCGCAAGGGCAATCCACGGAGACTCAGCAAGAAGGAAAGAGCGACGCGGAGGGCCCTCGGCCGCTTGGGCCCTGGGGGACTGCCGGCCCGCTAGTGGCCTTCTTTGATCAACCGATTGCGGCGCTGCAGATAGCCGTTACGGACCGAGCTGTAGAGATCGACGGTGGACTCTTCGATGCCTTGGAAGAGATCGAGGTTGAGCGAGCGATCGTTGACGGTATCGCCCACCTTCATGGCGAAGGAGTCGGGCCAGAACGGGATGTAGTAGTACAGCGGGTTCATGGCCCCGTCGACGCCGGTGCCGATGCCGTCACGCACGGTGAGGGGCGGCAGGAAAGGCAGCACGAGGTATGGCCCGGGCGGAGTGCCCCAGATGCCGAGCGTCTGGCCGAAGTCCGCCCGCTGGCGCTCGAGCCCCATCTCCTGGCGCGCGACGTCGAAGAGTCCGCCGATGCCGAGCGTGGAGTTGATGAGGAACCGGCCCATTTCCTTGGTCGCATCGAGGAGCTTCAACTGCAGCACCTTGTTCACGAACCGCGACGGCATGCGCAGGTTGGTGAAGGCGTTGTCGATCATGGTCTGAAACATATCCGGCATGACGAAGTTGTAGCCCTGGGCCACCGGCTTCAACACGTACTTGTCCAGGTTATAGTTGAACGTGAACATCTTCTCGTTGAACTTCTCCCACGGATCGTACTCTTCGACGTCCGGGTCAGGCGGCACCGCGTCGGGCGTACCGCGCAGGGCTGCATCCGCTGGCCCTGAGAGGGCAACCACCCATGCGGGCGCGTTCTTGGCCGTGATGTCCTGGTAGTCGATGGACACGGTGGGTGTGGCCGTCGTCTCGGTGACGCTTGCCGCGCTGGCGACTTCGCTCGTCGCGGGCTCAGGAGCTGTGGGAGACTCCGCGGACATGTCGGCCTTTGCCGGCTCGACCACTGGTGCCGCTACGGGCGGTGCCGCCACGGGCGCGCGCGAAGCGAGCATGGAGCTCTCGCTCACCAGGCTCGAGGACAGGGTGCCGCAGCCGCCGATGCCAAAACCAAGAACCGCCACAACGACCACTACCGGCCATACACCCGAACTCGAGCGCACCGTATCTCCTCTTCCCCTGGGCCAGGTCAACGTTTCGGAACGCACACGCTTGAGCTTATTTGCACACGGCGCCGAGAGTAGCCTGAAAACTCCTGTGACGCCAGACCTTTTTCGACTCTCGATCGGTCGGGTCGGCGCGGCAAACGTTGATTTCCCCGCCGCGATCTGCCGCTGGAGAGATCTTTCAACACGAACCATTGAGAAAGCAAGGTGGGTGCCACGGCCTCTTCTCGAGGCACTCCTGAACCTATCCTCTTGTTCAATAACAGCTTTTACTCGTGGAGGGCGGACGGAGGTTGCTTGCCGGCCCATCGCCTTCCTCGCGATTTGTCAGATTCTTCCAGCGAACTACCCAAACGCGGAAGCATCGCCGGCATCAGGGAGCATCAAGACGGGGGTGGGCGGGAGTCACCTCCCGCCCGATCCCCCACGTGCATGGGCGCAACTCACGTTGCGCGCGTCCCGGCAAGAGTCGGGACCAGATCGATCTGGTGACGCCGCCGAGGACCGTGTCGCCTTCGATCCCCGCGGCGTCCTATGAGTAGTCCGGTGGCGTGTCCATCGTGGCCATATGAAAGATCCGCGAGCGCTCCATGTCAAGCGCACAGTGAGCACTCCTGTCATCGACCTTCCGGGAGTGCCTGTCACGCGTATTATCGAGTGACCTATGGCCAGACGGTATTCGCGCGCGCTCCTCGCCGTTCGCCCAAGGTCGAGGGGCGGGCGGGGACGCGCTGGACCTACACCGTGTCGGGCATGACCACCAATATCGCCGCGAGGCTCGCCGCGCAGGCCCAGAGGGGCCAGATCGTGCTCTCCGGGGAGACGCGCGTGCGCCTCGCCGGCGACCTCGAGCTCGAGGACGTGGGGCTCCGCGAGCTCGAAGGCGTCAGCGCCCAGTGCCCCTCTACCGACTGAGGTGAGGATCTCTGCCATGACGCCCGCCGCCGTGCGCCATCTCTCGAAGACGGATCCGGTCATGCGCGCGCTCATTCGCCGGGTCGGGCCCTGCACCATCCGGGTCCAGCGCCGATGGTCGCCCTTCCAGTCGCTCGTGCGGGCCGTGGTGTACCAGCAGCTTCACGGGCGCGCGGCCGCCGCCATCTTGGCCCGCCTCGTCGCCCTCTTCGATGGCGACGGCTTTCCGAGTCCGGAGCAGGTGCTGGGCATGAGCCCACGGCGCATGCGGGGGGCCGGACTCTCGCGCGCCAAGGTGCGCGCCATCAAGGACATCGCGAAGAAGGCGGCGGCGGGCGTGGTGCCCTCTCGACGCGTGGTGGTGCGGCTTGCCGACGAGGAGATCGTGACCCGGCTCACCGAGGCGCGCGGGGTGGGGCGGTGGACGGTGGAGATGCTCCTGATATTCACGCTCGGCCGTCGGGACGTGCTCCCCGTCGACGACTACGGTGTGCGCGACGGCTACCGCGCCGCCTACGGCCTCCGGGCGTTGCCCTCTCCCCAGGCGCTCCAGGAATACGGGGAGCGCTGGCGTCCGCACCGGACGACGGCGTCCTGGTATCTCTGGCGCGCCGCCGAGCACGCGAAAGCGGCGAGAAAGAAGCCGGCGAAGAAAGCGGCGAAGTAGGGACTGCCTAGCGAGAGATGGTCGGCCGCTCGATCCCGTAGTCCGTTGCGTCGATCCAGGGTTGACCCTCCGCGAAGCGGGTCGAGCGAAAGCGCGAGAGGTCCGCCGTCTCAGACTTGCCCTTGACGATCCACTCCGCGACACATCGCCCGATGGCGGGCGACGTCTTGAAGGAGGTGCCGGAGTCGCCCAGCATGACGAAGAGGCCGGGCACGGACGGGATCTGATCGATGATGGGCCGTCCGTCCGGACTCATCATGATCATGCCGGCCCACCCCCCGCGCATCGTGGACCGCTCGAAGGCGGGGAAGCGCGTGGCCAGCGCCTCACGGCACAGCGCCACGTAGGCTTCGTCCACCCCTTCGTCGTACTTGTCGGGATCGGCGTGCCCGGCGCCCAACTCCACGCCGATGAGCGTGCACCCGTTCCCCTCGGGGCGAATCCAGGCGCTGCGCGTCGAGTCGATCACCGCCGGATGGCGGCGCGTGAAGCCGTCGGGCCAGCGGAAAATCGAGACCTGGATGCGGTACGGCGTGAGCCCGAAGTCGAGGTCGAGGGGATCGAGGAGGCGGCCCGCCCAGGCGCCGGGGACGGCCACGACCACCGGAGCGGCCACGCGTCCCCGCGAGGTCTCGACGCCGGCCACGCGACCGCCCTCGGTGAGGATGCGGAGAACCTCGCAATCTGTCTCGATGGTTGCCCCGAGCCGCCGCGCGGCCGCGGCGAAGGCGAAGGTCGTCGCGTTCGGATCGGCGAAGCCCGAGCCGGGCTCGTAGGCGGCGGCGCCGACGTCGTCGACGCGAAGATCGGGCGAGATCTCCGTGAGCTCCTCCCGCGAGACGAGGCGCGTGTCGATGCCGAGACGCCGCTGCATGGCCACATTGGCCCGGAGCGCCTCGGCGTGGGCCGGGTCCACGATCTGCACGAAGCCCGGCGCCTCGAAGCCGCAGTCGCCGCCCACCTCCGCGGCGAAGTCGCGAAATACCCTGAGGCTTTCCCAGGCGAGGCGAGATTCCGCCTCATTGGTGTAGTGCATGCGCACGAGGGAGCCCGACTTGCCCGAGGCGCCCGCTCCCAGGTGCCGCCGCTCGAGGAGGGCGACGCGTCTGACGCCAAGGCGCGCCAGGTTGAAGGCGATGCTCGCTCCGTTGACGCCCCCGCCGATGATGACCACGTCCGCACTCGACATGGGTCTCCTCCCGGGGGATTGTGGCACGCTTGACAGGCCCGCGGGAAGGCCCTATAAACGTCGCCACACACACCGCGGTGGACGCTTTGTCATCATCCCGAACCGACCCAATGGAGGTGCACTCGATGGCGGTTACCCGACGAGAATTGCTTAAAGGCGCGGCGGCTCTGGGGGCCGCCGGAGCGCTATCGCATGCCGTCCCCGGAGCGGCACAGGCCCAGACCACCCAGAAGAAGGAGCTGGTCGTCGCCCAGGGCGGCGACATCTCCAAGCTCGACCCGCACTTCAGCACCTCGTCCAACGACATCCGGTGGAGCTTCAACATCTTCGACAACCTCACAAGCCGGCATCCCGACGGCAAGCTCTATCCCGGCCTCGCTCTCGAGTCGAAGCTGCAGGGGCAGACCACGTGGGCGTTCAAGCTGCGGCAGGGCGTGAAGTTCCACAACGGCGATCCGTTCACGTCGGCCGACGCCAAGTTCAGCCTCGAGCGCACCTACGACGCGAACGTGAAGACCATGGTGGCCACGGTGTTCACGACCATCGACCGGATCGACGCGCCGGATCCCTACACGCTCGTCGTCACCACCAAGAAGCCGGACCCGCTCCTCCCGGCCCGTCTCGCCTTCTACGGTGGTCAGATCGTGCCGAAGAAATATCTCGAGTCGGTGGGCAACGACGCCTTCAATGCCAAGCCGGTGGGCACCGGGCCCACCCGTTTCCTCTCCTGGGTCAAGGACGACCGGCTCACCCTCGAAGCCAATCCGGACTACTGGGGGGGCAAGCCCGACTTTGACCGGCTCATCGTGCGCTCCATTCCCGAGACGGCCCCCCGCGTGGCCGCCCTCCTCAAAGGCGAGGTGGACATCATCACCCAGCTGCCGCCCGATCAGGAGGACCGCGTCCGGGCCAATGCCGCCACGCGGGTCGATGGCGCGCTCTACGCCGGCCTCTACGTCCTTGCCGTCAACAGCAAGCGGCCGCCCCTCGACAATCCGCTCGTGAAGCAGGCCCTCTCCCTCGCCATCGACCGCGAGCTGATCGTCAAGGAGCTGTGGAAGGGGCGGGGCATCGTCCCCAGCGGACCGATCGCCAAGGGCGACAACTTCTTCGATCCCAAGCTGCCCCCCCTCGCCTACAACCCGTCGGAGGCGAAGGAGCGGCTCAAGAAGTCCGGATACAAGGGCGAAGAGATCTTCATCGAGACCACCGTGGCCTATGTCTCGCAGGACAAGGCGATGTCCGAGGCCATCGCGGCCATGTGGAAGGACGTGGGCGTCAATGTCAAGGTCGAGGTGATCGAGTACTCCGTGCGCGCGCAGAAGAATCGGGAGAAGACGTTCAAGGGCATGTATTGGTCCGACCCCACCTCCACCCTCGCGGATCCAGACGGCATGATGTGGCGCCTGCTCGGGCCGGGGGGACCCCAGGACTACTGGCGCGAGTCGAAGTTCGACGAGATGGGCGCCGCCGCGCGCTTCTCCGTGGACGAGAAGTTCCGGGCGGAGGCGTACAGTCAGATGACCAAGGTCTTCCTCGAGCACTTCCCGTGGCTGCCCGTCATCCAGCCCTACGAGGACTACGGTTTGCAGAAATACGTGGAGTGGACGCCGAACCCGAATCAGCAGTTCGAGATCCGGCGCTTCAACTTCAAGTTCCGCCGGGCGTAGAGCCGTCCCTGCTCCTGCCCGCTCCCCGCGCGGGGAGCGGGCAGGACTGACGGGGCCTCCCCCATGCGCGGACTTCTCCCGTTCGTCGTCCAGCGGCTCTTCCGCGCCCTGATCGCCCTCTGGCTCGTCTCTACCGTCGTCTTCGTGGTCATGCGGCTCTCGGGAGACCCCGTGCCGCTCCTCCTGCCCCCCGACGCTCCCATCAGCGAGATGGAGCGCGTGCGTCGCGAGCTCGGGCTCGATCGCCCGCTCCCCGTCCAGTACGCGGTCTTTCTCGGTAACACGCTGAAGCTCGACTTCGGCCGCTCCCTGCACTTCCGCCAGCCCGCCTTCACCGTGGTGCGCGGCTACATCGCCGCGACCCTCGAGCTGGGTCTCACCGCCTTTTTCCTCGCGGCGCTCGTCGCGGTGCCCATCGGGCTCCTCTCCGCCATGAAGCGCAACTCCGTCCTCGATCACGCGGCCATGGGATTCGCCCTGATCGGCCAGGCGGCGCCGACCTTCTTCCTCGGCATCCTCTTCATCCTGCTCCTCTCCCTCAAGGCCGATCTCTTCCCCACCTCGGGGCGGGGGGGCTGGCCACACCTCGTGCTGCCCGCGCTCACCCTCGGCGCCTTCACCATGGCCTCGATCGCGCGCCTCACGCGCTCGGCCGTGCTCGAGGTGCTCCGCGCCGACTACATCCGCACGGCGCGCGCCAAGGGGCTCGGCGAGATGATCGTGGTGGCCAAGCACACCCTCCGTAACGCCGCCATCCCGATTCTCACCATCACCGCGCTCCAGTTCGGCACGCTCCTGGGAGGGGCGGTGGTGACGGAGACCGTCTTTTCCTGGCCCGGTATTGGCCGGCTCGCCGTGCAATCCATCTACAATCGCGACTATCCCGTGGTGCAGTGCACGGTCTTCCTCGCCGCGGTGATGTTCATCCTCATCAATTTCGCCGTCGACCTCCTCTATGGTTTCCTCGATCCCCGCGCCCGCGCCAGCTGAGCTCGCCCTCACGGCGATGCAGGAAGCCCGGCCTCGCGGCCGGCGCATGCCGTGGCTCATGCGGCTGGGGCTGGGCGTGGTGGCCCTCCTCGCCGTGCTGGCCGTGGTGGCGCCCTGGGTCGTCCAGGATCCCGAGCGACAGTCGCTGCGCGCCCGCCTCAAGCCCCCCACGCTGGAGGGCGCCGACGGCCGCCCGCACCTCCTCGGCACCGACCATCTCGGCCGCGACGTGCTCGCGCGGGTCGTGTTTGGCTCGCGCGTCTCGCTGGTGGTCGGCATCTCCGCCGTCCTCATCGGCGGGCTCATCGGTTCCGCCTTGGGTCTGGTCGCCGGCTATCGCGGGGGTCGAGTGGACGAGATCATCATGACGGTGGCGGACGCGCAGCTCGCCTTTCCCTTCATCCTCCTCGCCATCGGCATCATCGCCGTTCTCGGCCCGAGCTTTCCCACCTTGGTGATGGTCATCGGGCTCAGCGGCTGGGTCAGCTATGCGCGCATCCTCCGCGCCCAGGTGCTCGTACTGCGGGGCCGGGAGTTCGTCGAGGCTATCCGGGGCCTGGGCGGCTCGATGATGCGGATCGTGCTGCGGCACGTCCTGCCCAACGTGCTCGCCTCGCTCGTGGTGGTGGCCACCCTCGAGCTCGCGCGCTCCATCGTCCTCGAAGCGACGCTGTCCTTCCTCGGTCTGGGCATCCAGCCGCCCACGCCTTCGTGGGGCGGCATGATCCAGGAGGGGCGCGACTATCTCGACTCTGCCTGGTGGATCTCGACCTGCCCCGGCGTCGTCCTCATGATCACCTCCATCGTGATCAGCCGCACCGGGGACTGGCTCCGCGACGTGCTCGATCCGACCTTGCGCGGCGAGTAGAGGCCGGTCTTGACGGCCGGGGGCGAGCGGGACACTATTATTCCATGAAGAGCGTGGCCCGGACCCTCACCACGGTCGGCCTGTTCCTGATCATCGTGGGGGCGGCCATGGCCGAGGAGCTCCGCAGCTTTCACGGCCGCGTGGTCAGCATCAGCGGCTTGACCATGGCCTTTGTTCCCGATGGGGGCGGCGGAGGCTTCGGTGTGGATCTGACCAGGCTGGACCAGACGTCGTACGCGTTCCTGAAGGGCGGCGACGCCGTGACCGTGGTGGGGGTGGTGACCCCGAGTGGAAACAAGCTGATCGCCGTATCCATCACGCCGGACCGCTAAGGGTCGCCGTGTCTCACCTGGTGGGCGGCCTGCTCCTGCTGCTGCTCGCTTCCGTGGCCTGCGCGCAATCCGGGCCGCTGCCCCTCCAGTCGATCAGCCTGCCTCCCGGATTCACCATCGAGCTGGTCGCCCGCGTGGACAATGCACGCCAGATGGCCCTGGGCCCGAAGGGCACGCTGTTCGTGGGCTCGATGCGGGCGGGCAAGGTCTATGCCGTGCGGTGGAGATCCGGAGCGCCCGCCGAAGTCCTCACCCTCGCCTCCCGGCTGGCCCTGCCTGTCGGCGTGGCCTTTCACAATGGCGCGCTCTATGTCTCGGCGGTGGACCGCGTGCTGCGCTTCGACGACATCGAGAGCCATCTCGACGATCCCCCGAAGCCCGCGGTCGTGACCGATCGTCTCCCCACGGACCGGCACCACGGCTGGAAGTTCATCGCCTTCGGACCCGACGACAAGCTTTACGTGTCCGTGGGTGCCCCCTGCAATATCTGCGACCCGAACGCGGACCGCTACGCCAACATCATGCGCATGAACGCCGACGGTTCGGGACTGGAGACCTTCGCGCGAGGCATCCGCAATACCGTGGGCTTCGACTGGGATCCTCGCACCCAGGAGCTGTGGTTCACCGACAACGGCCGCGACTGGCTCGGCGACGACTCACCGCCTGACGAGCTCAACCATGCGCCGCGGGCCGGGATGCATTTCGGTTATCCCTACTGCCACGGCGGAACGATCAGCGACCCGGAGTTCGGCCGCCGCCGTCCGTGCGGGGACTTCACGCCGCCCGCGCAGAACCTGGGCGCGCACGTGGCCGCGCTGGGCATGCGGTTCTACACGGGCACGCAGTTCCCCGCGCCGTACCGGAACCAGATCTTCATCGCCGAGCACGGGTCGTGGAACCGCAGCACGAAGATCGGTTATCGCGTGTCGCTGGTGCGCCTGGAGAATGGCAAGGCCATCGGGTACGAGCCGTTCGCCACGGGCTGGCTCCGGGGAACAGATGTGTGGGGCCGTCCCGCCGATGTGCTCGTCATGCCCGACGGCTCCCTCCTCGTCTCCGACGACTTCGCGGGCGCCATCTACCGAATCACCTACCGCAGCTAACCTTTCCCCTCAAGTCGGATTCGTCACGAGCGCCACTCGCGTGACCGGGCGGATGGCGGCGACGCGGGGGTGCGCTCCCCAGACCCGTATCTTCTGGGGAGCTTCTTCGAAGCGACAAACCAAAATCTCGTGGCGGGCCAGAGTGGTGGCGCGGAATGCGACTCAGCGTGGTCTGGGGAGCGCACCCCCGCGCCGCCGCCATCCCGCCCGCCTCGGCGCCCGAATTTCGCTGAGGCCCGCTCACGCCTTGGGGCGAGGGAAGACGAAGCGCTGCTCTGCCACGTCCTTGGGCCACTCCACCCGCGTCTTCTGCCCGAGCACCTGGAGCAAGGCCGTGCTGGCATTCGGATTGTCGCCCGTCTCGTTGAAGACGACGGGTCCGCTGAGAAAAGCTCGCCGGCTGACCCGAGTCGATTCCATGTGTGCGTCTCCTCGTTGAGCGCCGGGGGGTTGGGTTCTGCCTGCGCCGGCGGCGAGCGTAGCACAGCCTGCCGCTCTACCGCCCCTTGGCGAAGGGGCCGCCCCCCGAGCTAGCGGGCGAAGGCGACACAGATCACTCCCGAGGCAACGATGGCCGCGCCGAGGAGCCGCTGGGCGAGGCGGCCTTCCTCGAGGAGAATGCTGCCGATGAGCGCCGAGATCACGATGGACACCTCGCGTCCCGCCACCACGTAGCCCGCCTTGGAGAGGCGGAAGGCGAAGAGCACGAGGAGATAGCCGCCGGGGCTCAGCACGCCGGAGAGGAGGACGGCGAGGCGATTCTCCCGCCACTCCCGCGCCATCGAGCCGGGCCGACCCAGCACCACGGGCAGGAGGGAGAGACAGGAGCCCAGCATCATGGTCCAGAGATAGGGCAGGGGATTGATGTGCGACACGCCGACCTTGTCCACGAGGGAGTAGCAGGCGATGCAGAGGCCGGTGACGATGGCCCAGCCCGTGCCGGGTCGCAGCAGCGCGTCCTCGCTCCAGGCGCCGCGTCGCCAGTGCAGGGCGAAGATCCCCGCGCCGATCAGGGCGATGCCGAGGACGCCGATGCGCGAGAGGCGCTCGTCGAAGAAATAGTAGGCGCCGAGGGGGACGAGGGCCACGCCCATGCCCCGCGCCATGGGATAGACGACGGAGAAGTCGCCCGTCTGATACGCCTTGCCGAGGGCGAAGAAGTACGCGCTGTGCACGATCACCGTGGCCACCACGAACGGCACGGCGCGGGGCGAGAAGCCATCGCGAGCCAAGACGTAGAGCGCGGGCGGGGCGAGAACGAGCGACGAGAGGATGCCCGCCCACCACAGCATGGCCATGGGATCGCGCGCGCCCTTGGCCATGGCGTTCCACGTGGCGTGGATCACCGCCGCGCTCAGCACCAGTGCCAACGCCGCGCCTGTCACCGGGCCACCCTACGGGCCCGGCGAAGGGGCTGTCAACTCTCGTATAATGACGCGAGGCTTACTCACCCGATTGGAGGCCCTCCCGTGCCGTATTCGCTCCGGCTCATCGAAGACACGCTCGCTCCCGGCGCGCGCTACCAACCCGCCCTCGGCTCGACCGCGGGCGTGCTCTATCTCGCGGGCGGAGAGATGCGCGTCGATCCCTCCGCCGCCGCGGCGTCGCTCGCCTCGGGTCGCGCGCAGATGGCGGCCAAGCCGGGGGCGATCGCGGGGCCGGAGGGCGCCCGACTCCTGCGCTTCGAGCTCGTACGCCAGCCGCCGCCGCCCGCGGGCGGCCGCGTGCTCCTGGAGCATCCCATGGCCCTCGATCCTCGCGCGTCGTGGCTCCTGCGCTGCGACCGCGTGGACTTCGAGCGCGGCGCCGTCGCGCCGCGGCACGGTCACCGGGGCGGAGGCATCCGATGCCTCCTGCGCGGGCGTCTCGACGTGACGGTGGGCGAAGGGCCGACGCGGGCCATGCGCCCGTGGGACGCGTGGTTCGAGAGCGGGAGGGAGGCCGTCCTCGCCGTGGCCTCCAAGGACGAGGACACGTCCTTCATCCGCGTGGCCGTGCTGCCCGCGGAGATCCGCGGCCAGAGCTCCATCGTCTACGTGAATGCCGCGGAGGCCACGCGCGGCAAGCCTCGCACCTACACCGTGTTCGTGGACGAGCCGATTGCCCTCTGACGTCGGGTACGGGCTCCAGCACGCGCCGGCCGGGACGATGGCGGCGGTCCATCTCGACCTTCTCGACGCGTACGATCTCGACTGGCTCGAGGTCATGAGCGACTACTCCGACCCGATGACGAACGGGCTCGACGTCATCGCCGCCGTCGAGGACCTCCGCCGCATCGAGCCGCTCGACCCCGCCGCCCCGTCCATGGAAGAGCAGCTCCGCGTCATCGAGATCCTGGGCAAGGCGCTCGCCGGCCGCTGCCTCTTCGTCGACATGCTGTTCGACGCCCGGAACACCCTCCGGCGGAGTCTCGGCAAGGATCCGTTGTGCTGAGACCGCCCACCGCCCGGCCCGCCGTCGCCCTCCGGAGGGCCCAGGCCGCCCTCGCCGACGGACGCGCGGACGAAGCCGAGGCTATTTGCCGAGGCGCCCTCGCCGCCGCCCCACGAGACGCGCAGCTCCGCTCGCTGCTGGGGACCGCGCTCCACCGCCAGCGTCGCTCCGACGAAGCTCTCGCGGAATTTCAGGAAGTGGTCAGGACATGGCCCCGCTCACCCGCGGCGCATCTGGATCTGGGCGCCGTCCTCCTCGAGCGCCGCCGCTGGGCCGAAGCGGCCGCCGCCCTCCGCGCCACGCTCGATCTCGCGCCGCGCACCGTCGAGGCGCACTTCAAGCTCGGGCTCGCCTTGGAGCGGCAGCGCCTCTGGGCGGAGGCCGCCGCCGCCTATCGCGAGGCGGCGCGCCTCAAGCCGCAACACGTCCTGGCCCACCTGCGCCTCGGGCTCATGTGTCGGCGGCGGGGACAGTCGGCCGACGAAGAAGCGGCGCTCCGGTCGGCGATCGACATCGCGCCCCCTCTGGCCGATGCGCACGTGGCTCTCGCCGGCACTCTGGCGCGTCGGGGGAGCCATGCCGAAGCCGAGGCGAGATACCGGGTGGCGCTCGAGCGGGCTCCCCGTCATGCCATCGCCTGGGAAGGCCTGGGCGTGGCGCTTCTGGCGCAAGGCCGTCTCGACGAGGCGGTTCGCGCCCTCGCCGACGCCCATCGCTACGACCCGCGCCGGCTTCGCTCGCTGGTTCATCTCGCCGACGCTCTGAGGCGGGCGCGCCGGTTCGGCGAAGCGGCCACCCGCTACCGCGAGGCCATCCGTCAGCGGCCTGGCCTGGCCCGCCTCCACGGCTGTCTCGGTCTCGCCCTCTGGCGATTGCGGCGGCATAGCGAGGCGGCCGCCGCATGGCGGGACGCGGCCCGGCTCGATCCCGAGCGCGGGCTCTGGCATCGATGGCATGCGGTGGCGCTCGACCGATTGGGCCGACTGCCCGAGGCGTCGGCGGCCTTCGGGCGAGCCTTGGGCGTGAGCGGCGACGACGCGGCGGCATGGCTGGGGCTGGCGGCGGTGAGCCGGCGCCAGGGCGACTGGGGGCAGGAAGCGCAGGCCTATGCGCGAGCGGCAGCGCTCCGTCCCCACGACGCGCGGATCTACGCCGACCTCGGCGTGGCCTTCGAAGCGCAGGGGCTCGAGGCCAACGCCGAAGCCGCGTTCCGAGAAGCGGTGCGCCTCGCGCCCGAGCATCCCGATCACCATCTCGATCTCGGCATCGCCCTCGGCCGGCAGGGGCGCCATGCCGAGGCGGAGGCGGCGCTGCGCGAGGCGATACGATTGAGACCGGGCGACGTGGTGGCGTGGGCGAACCTCGCGCTCGGCCTGGGACGTCAGGGGCGCTACGCGGAGTCCGAGGGCGCCTATCGGGAAGCGCTCAGGATCAAGCCGGAGGGCGCCGCGCTTCACCGCGGTCTCGGCATGGGCCTGTATTTCCTCGGGCGCTACGAGGCGGCCGAAGCGGCCTTCCGTGAAGCGGTCAGGCTCAATCCTGCCTATGCGCGGGCCTGGGCGGATCTGGGTGAGCTCCTGGGTGAGCAGCGACGGTTCGAGGAGGCCGCGGACGTGCTACGCGAATCCATCCGCGTCAAGCCGCAACGCCTCCCCTCGTATCGAAGTCTCGGCCGCGTGCTGCTGGCCCAAGGGCGCTATCCGGAGGCCGAGGTCGTGTACCGCGCCGCTCTGAATCTCCGCCCCGCGGATTCCCAGAGCCACTTCAATCTCTGGAGGGCGCTCGAGCAACAGGCCAAGCACGCCGAGTGCGAGGCCGCCTATCGTGAGGCCATTCGGATCAGGCCCGACCATGCCGAGGCCCATGCACGCCTCGGCGATGTCCTCGAAAGACTCGGTCAAGTGGAGGACGCGCTCGGCGCGTGGCGCGAGGCGGTGCGTCTGGCGCCGAGCGAGCCCCGCTATCGTCACGCGCTCGAGACACTCGTCGGCCGTCGGACTCCGAAGCCGTAGGGACGAGGGGAGCTGGCTAGGCGGGTTCTGGCGCGGTATCCGCCTCTATGGCGGAGACTCGCGTGTAGCTGATGCCGAACTTCGCCCCGCTCTGGTCGAGGATCACCCCGTCTTCGGTGACCTGGTACAGGGTGCCCTTGATGGGGTCCGCGACATTGCGCACGGCGACCAGCACACGCCTGCCGAGGAGCGGCTCGGCCTCGGCCTTCCACATCAGGTCGAGATCCGAGACCGCCGCGCCGTCACTCGGCGTGAGCTCGGTGATCCGCCCCATGCCGGGAACGACCAGGTTGACGCGGGCGCCGCCTCCGTTTCTGCTCTTCGATGCCAACGGCCCGGGTCCCGCGGCGGGCACGGACACTGCGCGCCCCGCGTTGCCGGCCTGGCCCCGAGCCGGGGGAATGCCGGGGCCGGGCTCGACGGCCATGGTCACCACCGGGGCGTGCGGCGGCGCGGATTGCGACGCGCTCGTTCCATGGACCTCGATTTCCCGGAGAACGTCGGACAGGCGCGCGATCATGACCGAATAGATATAAAGGCCGAGCATCGAAAGGGCCAGCGCGGAGCCCAGGCCGATCTGGGCAATCGTTTGATGAAGCTGGTTCAGGGTGTGCAGGGTGTAGGCGAAGAGGAGCAAGGGCAGGACGGAGATGAGGGCGAAGACGACCGTGGAGGCCCGTCGGAGGGTATAGGTGCGGGCCGCCCGCTCCCTCGCCATGGCTCGATGCTAGCGCGGGACCCGCATGGGAGCTGCATTTTTCCGTTCGGCGGGGGGGCCGGCCGGTCCCGGGCTCCGGTCCACATGGTAGGATGCCGCCGTGACTCGATCCCGCCGCGGCCTGCGCGATCTGCGCGGCTTCATCTTCGATCTCGACGGCTGCGTGTGGACCGGCGACGTCCTGATGCCCGGCGCCTTCGAGGTCCTGGCGCTTCTGCGCAGCCAGGGAAGGGCGGTGACCTTCCTCACCAACAATTCCCGAGCCCGCGCTTCCAGCATGCAGGCCAAGCTCGAGCGCCTGGGCGTCCAGGCGGCCGTCAACGAGGTGCTGACTCCGCTCGAGATCCTCGGCCGCGTGCTCGACAAGCATGTGGCCCCGGCCTCGCGTGTGCTCGCCATCGGCGGACCCGAGCTCGAGGCGGCGGTGGTGGACGGTGGGCACCTGCTCGTCCCTCAGGATCGCTACCGCGAGGCGCAGGCCGTGGTGGTGGGCAATGACTTCGACTTCTCCTTCGCGCGCCTGACCGCTGCCTCCCGCGCCGTGGCGGGAGGCGCGGCCTTTCTCACGCCCAACCTCGATCCGCGGCTGCCGGTCGAGGGCGGCGACTTTCTGCCGGGCTGCGGCGCTATCGTGGAGGCAGTGGCCGCCGCCGCGGCATTGCGCCCGCTCGTGGTGGGCAAGCCGGAGCCGCCGCTCTTCGAGCTGGCGCTCTCCCGCATGGGCCTCACCGCGGACGACGCGGCCATGGTGGGGGACAGCGTAGACTCCGACATCCGCGGGGCACGTCGGGTCGGGCTGACGGCCGTGCTCTTCGCGCCCAAGGGCGGACTCGATGGCGTCGCCCACTATATGGTGAAGTCCATGCCGCAGCTTCGCCGCCTCCTCGAGACGTACACGCCCTGATGCGCGCCCTGCTGCATTCCGGCGGCCTCCTCCTGAGGCCCGAAGGCCTGTGGGAGATCGCCGACTTTCTGGCGGGACGGCGCCGCGTCGCGCTGGTCACCGCCGCGAGCATGCACGACGAGGGGGCGACGTTTGCCCGGCTCCAGGGCTTCCTCTCGCCCGCCCCTCCGGCCGGGGCGGGGCTCGATCTCCTCCACCTTCGCTGGAACGACCGGCCTCTCGAGACGCTCGCCCAGGCCGAGGCGCTCTTCATGGGGGGCGGTAACACCTATGCCCTGCTCAAGCGCCTGCGGGAGTCGGGACTCCTTCTCGCCATTCGCGAGCGCGTGATGGCGGGCATGCCCTATCTGGGCGCCAGCGCCGGATCCAATGTGGCGGGGCCCACCATCCTCACCACCAATGACTGGAATGTCGTGGGGCTCGATCGCTTCGACGCGCTCGCTCTCGTCTCCTTCAACATCAATCCCCACTACACGGAGACGGATCCCGCCATGGCGCCGGGCAGCGAGACGCGTGACGATCGGATCGCCGAGTACCACGTGGTCAATGCCAATCCCGTGGTCGGGCTCGAGGAGGGAGCGATGGTCCGCGTCGAGCACGGTGTGGTGACGGCGCGAGGCACGGCCCGGGTCAAGATCTTCAGGCGCGGCCAGTCGCCCACCTGGCACGAGGCAGGCGAGCGGCTCGCCCTCGAGGCGTGAGAGACAGTCAGCGGATCTCGTCCCTCGCGCGCGCGCACTCCCGGTGAATGGCCCCGCCGAGAATCGCCATCACCGCGGCCACCAGCACCGAGAGAGCGGCGAACACGCCCCATGCCGAGTGGTAGGAATCGCTTGCTTCCAGCACCGTTCCGAAGAGCGGCGCTCCCAGCAGAAGCCCCACCACGATGGCGGCGAACGACACCCCGCTGAGCAGGCCAGACTGGCGCGGACCGCCCGCCTCGGCGCTCGCGATGAAATAGATCCCCACCCACCCGTGCGCGCCAATGCCGGCGGAGAAAGCGAGCGTTGCCGCCACCATCGGTTGCGGCATGGGGACCAGCGCATACGTGAGAAAGACGGCCGCGCCGATCAGCGAGGAGACGACGCGAGCCACGGCGGCCGGCGCCCGCCGAGCCACCGGTCACTCGCCGCGCCCAGACCGAGCCGGGCCGCGGCGGCCCCCGCCTGCGCCGCGGCCACGAGCGCGCCAGCCGCGACGGCCGTGAGACCCACCACCTGAACACCGTAGAGGGGCAGGTAGGCGAGCACGGCCGATTGGGTCATGCCGAGCACGACGCCCGTGCCGAAGAGTACGAGCAGCGCAGGGCGGGCGCCGGGGGGGAGGTCGAGCGGCACGGAGCCGGACGATCAGCCGATGAAGAGGCCGCCGTTAGGGGAGAGCCACTGCCCGGTGAAGAAGGAGCTGTCGTCCGAAGCGAGGAAGAGAGCCGTCTTCGCCACCTCCGCGGGCTCCGCCCAGCGACCGAGGGCCGTCCGGGCGGTGATGGCCTTGCGCACGAGCGGCGACACCGGCTGCGTCATGGGCGTGTCTATGAAGCCGGGGCAGATCGCGTTCACGCGGATATTGCGCGATCCCACCTCGCGCGCCACGGCGCGCGTGAAGCCCAGGATGCCTGCCTTGGCGGCGCTGTAGTGCGGCACGTTCTCGAGGCCCATGAGGCCGGCCACGCTCGACATGTTGACGATGGCGCCCTGGTTGCGCCGGCTCATGAGGCGAAGCGCCTCGCGGGTGCAGAAGAAGGTGCCGTTCAGGTGCACGCCGATCATGCGGAGCCACGCCTCGTCCGTCATCTCCTGGGTGATATCCCAGTGCGTGGTGACGCCCTCCTCGCTCAGCATTTCCATGATGCGCGTGTCGGACTTCTCGCGAAGCCTCTCCCCGTCGCCGGGAGCGGTCACCGCGATGCCCGCGTTGTTGACGAGCACGTCGAGGACGCCGAGGTCGCGGTCCACCTCGGCGAACATCGCTTTCACCTGGCCGCTGTCCGCCACGTCGGCCTGGATGGCCCGCGCTCCCGAGCCGAGGGCGCCCAGGCTCTCCACCGTCTCCTTGGCCGCGATGGCGTTCACGTCGTTGGCCACGATGCGCGCGCCCTCTTCGGCGAAGAGCAGGGCGATGGCGCGGCCGATGCCGGAGCCGGCACCCGTGATGAGGGCGACCTTGTCTCTGAGCTTCACCGGTCGAGCCAGGTGAGCACGTCCCGACGGCTGAGGGAAGCGGGGGGCCGAACGTCCATGCTCGCAGGTCCTCCTGTGTTCAGAATGTCACGGGGAGCGACTTGAGTCCGCGAAGGGTCGAGGACTCGCGCCACTCCGGAACGTTCGAGACGAGGGTGAGCTTGGGCAAGCGTCGCAGCAGCGTGCCGATGGCGATCTGGCCCTCGAGGCGGGCGAGGGGAGCGCCCAGGCAGAAGTGGATCCCGAAGCCGAAGGCAATATGACGATTCTCCTTCCGGGACACGTCGAGGCGGTCCGGATCGACGAAGTGCTTGGGATCCCGATTGGCGGCGCCGATGACGGAGACGACCACCGCGTCTTTGGGGATCCGCTTGTCCCCGATCTCGACCTCCGCCGTCGTCATGCGGCCCGTGCGCTGCACGGGACCGTCGAAGCGCAGGAGCTCCTCGATGCCCGTCTGGATGAGCGCGGGATCGTCCCGCAGCGCTCGAAACTGGTCCGGATGCTGGAGAAGGGCGAGGAGACCGTTGCCGATCAGGTTGACCGTGGTCTCGTGGCCGGCGATGAGGAGGAGCATGCAGGTCGAGACGAGCTCTCCCTCGCTGAGCTTGTTGCCCTCCTCCTCGGCGGCGATGAGGGCCGAGAGCAGATCCGGCTTGGGGTCTTTCCGGCGGATGGCGATGAGCGATCGAAAATAGTCGGCGAGGGCGAAGCGGGCGTCCCGGCCGCGCGGGATGACGTCCGAATCGGCGGGAAGGATGCCCGCATCGAGGCTTCGCGCGATATCGGTGGACCACGTCTTGAATACGTCCTGATCCGAGGCGGGCACGCCCAGCATCTCGCAGATGACCGTGACAGGGAGGGGATAGGCGAGATCCTCGATCACGTCCATGGCGCGGGCGCCCTCGACGCGGTCGAGGAGCCCGTCCACGATCTCCTGGACGTGCGGGCGCATCACCTCCACCACCCGCGGCGTGAAGGCGCGGCTCACCAGCGCGCGCAGGCGCGTGTGATCGGGCGGGTCCTGGAACAGCATGTCGCGGGCCCGCGACGTGTCCTGGGTCAGGCCGAGCCGCGCTTCCATGAGCTTGGCCATGCCCTCGCGGCCGAAGCGCGGGTCGCGGAGGATCATGACCGCGTCGTCGTAGCGCGTACACACCCAGAATCCGAGCGGGCTCTGGTGCACGGGGTCTTCTTCCCGGAGCGCCCGATAGAACGGATAGGGATCCGAGTGGAATTCGGGCATGAGCGGATCGAACACGGCCTGACTGGACGCCACCTGGGACCGCCTTTCGGACTTGAGTGCGGAGACGGGACGGAGTTTACGCGGATTCGGGCAATCCTGTCAAAGGCCCGGCGCCGGCGCGAGCCGCGAGCTGCCCCTTGAGCACTTTGCCCGTGGCGCCTTTGGGCAGCTCGCTCATGATGGACACGCGGCGCGGGTACTTGAAGGCGGCGAGCCGGCCGCGGCAATGGGCCACGAGCTCGTCCGGCCCCGCCTGTGCGTCGGGGCGCAGAGTCACGAAGGCCGCCACCTCCTCGCCGAGGGCGGCGTCCGGAATACCCACCACGGCGGCCTCCGCCACCGCGGGGTGCGCGAGGAGCGCGGCCTCGACCTCAGCGGGCACCACGGAGTACCCGCCGCGCAGGATCAGCTCCTTCTTCCGGCCCACGATGGTGACGAAGCCGGCGGCGGAGATCCGCGCGAGGTCGCCCGTCCTGAACCATCCCTCGCGCATGACGGCGCGGGTCTCGGGGTCCGATCGCAGGTAGCCGTCCATGGCCGCGGGGGAGCGGATCCAGAGCTCGCCGACCTCGCCCGCGCCGCATGCCTCGCCCGCGTCGTCCGTCACGCGCAGCTCGACGTCCGGCACCGCTCTGCCGATGGCGTCCGGCCAGTCCGCGGCATCGTCGGCCAGATAGGAGATCGGGCGGAACAGCTCCGTCATCCCGAAGCCGCGGAGAATCCTCACCCCCGTGCGTCGCCGCCACGCCTCGGCCACCTCCCACGAGCAGGGCGCCGCTCCGGACAGCGACAGCCGCAGGGTGGAGCAGGCGGCCGCCGACAGCGCGGGGACATCGAGCAGCTTCTGAAACATGGTGGCCACCGCGGGCAGCACGGTGACCCGATGCCGCGAGATGGCGTCGAGCGCTTCCTCGGCCACGAAGCGCTCGCGAAGCACCACCGTGGCGCCCGCGAGCAGAGGAGCGAGGAGGGCGCCGTTGAGCCCAAACGAGTGGGCGAGGGGAAGGGCGGCCAGCACCACATCGTCCGGCGTCAGTCGCATCACGGGCCCCGCCCACGATTCATTGGCGGCACGAAGGGCGGCATGGGAGAGCACGGCGCCTTTGGGCTGGCCCGTGCTGCCGGATGTGTAGAGGATCAGCGCGGGCGCGACGGCGTCGCCGGTCTGCCCGCGCGCTTCGTCCTCCGGCACGTCCTCGAGGACGAGGGCGGGCCGCAGATGATCCAGCATCCGGTCACGCTCGCCCGCCGCGAGGAGCGGGTTCAAGGGAGCAATGGTCGCGCCGAGCTTGAGCCCGCCCCACAGGGCGGCGGCAAAGCCCCAGCCGTTGTGAAGGACGAGCGCTATCGTGTCGCCTGCGGCGACCCCGCGACCCGAGAGCCGTCGGGCCACTCCTCCGGCGCGCCGCTCGAGGGTCTGCCAGGTGAGCGCTCCGCCGTCCCAGACGAGAGCCGGCGCCGCCGGCCGTCGCCGCGCGACGGCATCGAGCAGGGCGGCGAAGTTCTCCGCCACGCCGCTCCCTAGTCCTTCACCCCGAAGTCCTTCAGGCTGATCCGTTGCCAGACCTCCGGCGGCACGCGGTGGCGCGGGGTGTAGCCGGCGAGGGAGGGCTTGGCCGTGGCGTCCACGCCCCACTTCGCCGAGTAGCCATCCTCCACCGTGGACGGATCGAGGTCGGAGCCCCGCGCATGCGTGATGATGGTGAGGTCGCGATCGGGCTGGCAGCGGGTGGCGATGGCCCACGTCACCTGGCGGTCGTCGAAGATATCCACGTCGTGGTCGACGACCACCACGCGCTTCATGTACATGTCCGCGCCGAGCACCGACAGGATGGCGTTCTTCGCCTGACCGGGCAGCCGCTGCTCGAGCGACACGTAGCAGGTGAAGGGAGCGGGCACCCGCACCGCCCTGACCGACGGCACCATGGCGCGCACCGCGCGGTAGAGATTGGCCTCCATCGGGATGGTGGACAGCAGCATGTGGTCGAGATGGGCCACCGTGATGTCCTGGAAGTAGGCGCCCGTGCGATGGGTGATGGCTTTCACCTTCACCACTTCGCGCTCACGCTCGCCCAGGCTGTAGCCGGTGAACTCGCCGAAGGGACCTTCGGAGGTCCGCGCCCCGGGCTGGATCTCGGCCTCGATGATGATCTCGGCATGCGCGGGCACCAGCACGTCGGAGGTCTCGCACCTGACGAGCTCGAGCGGCTCGCGCAGGAGCGCACCCATGATGGCCCGCTCGTCCTCGTCGATGGAGCCGATGGCCAGCGCCCCCAGCGCGATGGCGGGATGCACCCCGATGGCGAAGCCCACGGGCAGGGGCGCCCCCAGCGACTCGGCGATGCGCTGGAACTCCCAGAGGTGCTTGCCCAGGGTGAGGTGAATCGACGTGGTGTCGCGGCCCTTGATCATGAGGCGGTTGTAGGCACAGTTCCAGTTCTCGCGCGTGGGGTCCTTGGCGAAGGAAATGGCGGAGGTGAGGTAGGCGCCGGCGTCGCCCTCGTGATGGAGGATTTGCGGCAGGTCGTAGAGGTTGACGCGCTCGCCGGTGAGGATCACGTCCTTGCAGGGTCCGCTCGTCACGATCTTGGGAGGAACGGGCCTGTCCATGGCGCGGAGGTACGTCGGCAGCATCTCCGCCGGCGACGCGCCCATGGCGAGGGCGAGCCGGGAGCGGCTGGCGTGAAGGTTCGTGAGCACGGGAAACTTCGTGCCGCGCATTCGTTCGGCGATGAGCACGGGCCGTCGCCGCGCTTCGCGCTCGAGCTTGACCACGAGGGCGGTGAGCTCGTAGGCCGGGTCCATCTCCCTGGAGATGGTGACGATCTCCTCGGGCCTCGTGCGCTTGATCAGGTCGAGATACTCGGGAAGGCTCTGGGCCATGGCTCGCTCCCCTCAGTTCGAGCGTGGTGTCGGTTCGAGCGTTGAAGCCAAGGGCATCCCACCCGCTCCCGCCACTGGAGCAGCCGCGAAGGCTGCGGTGAGGGTCGCCATCCATGGTCGCGGACGAAGGCTCACGGCCCCTCTCCTGTCTGCGTCGGCGACGCAGGGCGTGCGCGCGTGTACTCGAAGAAGTCGCGTAAGAGTAGCGCGGGTGGCCGAGAGGATTCAAGCGACCGCGCGGGCGATCAGAGCGTGGGCATGACCTCGCGGGCGAAGAGCTCGAGGCCCGGGATGTCCTCCTGATCAAGCGTCTGCAGCATCACGCGCTCGAGCCCCGCCTGCTTCCACGCCTGGAGATCGGCGGCGATGCGCTCGGGCGATCCCGCGAGGAACGACGCCGCGTGCCAGCCCGCCTCGTTCTCGGGCAAGGCGGGGAAGATCTCGCGGATGGTGGCGATGCGCCGGGCGACCTCGGCCGCGCTGTGTCCGATCGCGCACGGAATCATGAGGGAGCGCGCGATGGACGCGGGGTCGCGCCCGAGAGCCCGGCAGTGCTCGGCCAGCACCTGTCGCCGCTGGGTGAAGCCGGCGATGTCTACCCGCGTCACGTTCCACTCGTCGGCGAACTCGGCCACGATCTTGAGCGTGCGCTTCTCGCCACGCCCCCCGATGACGATGCGGTAACGGGCCTTCGGCGGGAGCGGATAGCTCTCGGCCTTCTCGAGGGGAAAGTACGGCTGCTTGAGGGTGACGGGCTGGCCCTTCTCGAGCGAGCGGATGAGCCGCGCTCCCGCCTCGAGCCTGTCCAGCCGCTCCTTGAGGGTGAAGAAGGACACGCCGAACATCTTGTGCTCGTGCTCGTTCCACCCCGCCCCGAGCCCGAGGTCCAGCCGCCCTCCGGAGAGATTGTCTACCGCCGCGGCCATCTTGGCGAGGATGGCCGGGTGATAGAAGGTCAGGGGAGACACCATGGGCCCGAAGCGGATCCGCTTGGTGCGGAGGGCCAATGCGGTCAGCGAGGTCCACGTCTCGAGCGACGGCCGCTTGGACATGCCGCCGAGGCCGGTCAGGTGATCCGAGCGGCACAGAGACTCGTAGCCCATGTCCTCGGCGGTCTGGGCGAGGCGGAACCAGCGCTCCCAGGTGAGGCCTTCCTGACCTTCGATCATGATGCCGACCTTCATGGCGGTGCCCCCTTCGCTTGACACCTTACAGTATCCGCGGCCCAATGGTGCCGCGATGTCACGCGCTGCCGCTCCGCGACTGCTCCTCCTCGTTCCCACCACGACCTATCGCACGGAGGACTTCGTGGAGGCGGCGCGCCGCCTTCACGTCGATCTGGTGGTGGCGGCAGAGAAACCGAATACCCTGGCCGCCGCGCTCCCGGATCATCTGCTCACGCTGCCCTTCGATGATCCCGCGACGGCCGCCGCGCTGATGGAGGAGTACGCGCGGACGCGGCCCATCGCCGCCGTGGTGCCCGTGGACGATGCCACGACGGTCGTGGGCGCGGCCGTAGGGAAGGCGCTCGGGCTCCGCGCGAATGCGCCGGCCGCCGTGAGGGCCACGCGAGACAAGCAGGCGATGCGCGAGGCGCTGGCGCGCGCCGGGGTTCCCCAGCCTGGCTTCGTGGTGGCCTCGGCGGCCGACGACCCGCGGGGGGCGGCCGCGCGCGTGCGCTACCCCTGCGTGCTGAAGCCGCTGGTGCTCTCGGCGAGCCGAGGGGTCATTCGGGCCAACACCGAGGCCGAGCTCGTGGGGGCCTGGGAGAGAATATCGGCCATCCTCGCCGAGCCGGATGTGCAGGCGCTGGGCGAGGGCGCGCGGAAAATCCTCATCGAGGATTTCGTTCCGGGCATCGAGGTGGCGCTCGAGGGGATGCTCACCGACGGCAGCCTGACGACCTTGGCCATATTCGACAAGCCCGACCCGCTCGACGGGCCCTTTTTCGAGGAAACCATCTACGTGACGCCGTCACGGCTAGCGGAACCTGCCCAGCAGGCCATCGCCGATTGCGCGGCGCGGGCCGCGCGAGGGCTCGGCCTCACGGACGGCCCCGTTCACGTCGAGCTGCGCCTCGATGAACGGGGGCCGTGGCTCATCGAGCTGGCCGCCCGCTCCATCGGAGGTCTGTGCTCGCGCACCCTCACCTTCGGCACCGGCATGTCACTGGAGGAGATCATCGTGCGGCATGCCCTGGGCTGGCCCATCGCCTCCCTCGTGCGCGAGGGCCGGGCGGCCGGGGTCATGATGATCCCGATCCCGCGCGGCGGCGTTCTCGAACGGGTGGACGGGCTCGAGGCCGCGCGTGCCGTGCTCGGCATCGACGAGGTGACGATCTCCATGCACCCGGGACAGCGGATCGTGCCACTCCCGGAGGGATCCGCATACCTCGGGTTCATCTTTTCGCGGGCGGCCACGCCGGCCGAGGCGGAGGCCTCGCTACGCCGTGCCCACGCGCTCCTCGACTTCGTCGTCTCCTAACCATCCGGTCGGGAACCCGGCTCGAGCATCCGGTGATATGCGCGAGACGTTCCCCAGCCAAAGTCACACGAGTTCACCGCGCCCGCGTTCCTGAAGACGGTATTCTGAATCCGGAAGGTACGGAGATCGTGTCCAGCCCGGCGACGAGCGACCGGGTCAGGCGGAAGAGCCGCGCCGTGCCCCGGCCGGACCATGAGAATGTCGAGCCGCGCCCGGCCCATGCGAATGCCCGTAGTGGGAGTAGGCGCCGGTCCGCGGCGCGCCCGGTGGGGTGCTGGGCCGATTGAAGTTCGTCGCGGGCATGGTGAAGACGCGGACCGCCCGCGCGCCGTCGGCGGGGCACTGGGCATCCAAGCCGGCATCGCTCATGGGGCGTGAGACCTCGAAGGTGGCGCCGCAGCTCTCGCAGCAGAATGGATAGCGCGGCACCTCGGTCAGCTCCGCTCGTCGCCCACGATGTGCGCCTGCCAGTAATGGTGCGTCTTGGCCAGAACCGTGATGATGCTCTTCACCTCGTCCTCGAGGCGATAACGGGGGCCGGCCGGCACCAGCACGCGGTCCTCTTCCACCCGGGCCTCGACGTTTTCCAGGATGATGGTCGCGCAGAGCCAGGCGGCCATCCTGCGCGATTCACAGGTGACGGCGAGCCAGCCCCGCCCCGCCGGTTCCGCGTAGAGACCCGTGGTCTCCCAGATTCCGCGGCGCAGCTCGTCGACCATGGCCTGATCCGAGCCCGCGGCGGAGTCGGGCCCCTCGGGAGCGCGCAGGGGATTGTCTGGTCCGCGATGCGGCGGCCCCCCGTAGAGCGCGAGCTCGCAGAAGCTGCCCCACATGGCGCCCCAGTCCGGGCGGCCATCGTCGCGCAGGAGGAAGGGCGCGGCGGACATCGGTCCCGGTGGCGGCGCGGGACGATACTCGCTGATCCTCGATTCCCGGGCGTGGGTGAGCGTGGGACGGAGCGCGTCGAGGCAGCACATGGGGATGGTGGCGAGGGTCACGGGCATGCGGACCCGATCGGCGAGACCCGCCGCGAGATCGGCGCAGGCTTCCTGCACGGCCGGCGACACCCCGGTCTCGAGGACGACGACGATGCGCGGAGCGCTCATCTCAACGGGACTCACGGCGCCGGAATTGGTCGGACCTGTATCCATCGCGGTGTCTCGCTCGAGTCTCGCGCGGGAGTATAGCATCGCCGGCCCGAGGGAGCCGGTGGATTGACCTCTCGCGCACGCTCTGGCAGGATCGCCCCACCATGCGCTGTCGATCGTCGACCCTCGCCGCGAGTCTGGCCCTCGGGCTATCCTGCCTTCTTCCCCCGCCCGCTCTCGCGGAAATCCTGCTCCCGTCCGGCTTCACGGTGCGCGTCTACGTGACGGGCGAAGGCTTCGAGACGCCCAGCGGATCGTCTGGCCGCGGCATTCCGTCGACCTCCACCATGCTCGTGGATCCCAAGGGCGCGCTCTACCTCGCGCGCACGGGCCGGCGGTACAGCAGCGGCGAGTACGACTACCTCACCCCCATGTACCGCATCCCCGTCGGGGGCGCCCGTCTCACCCCGTCCACCGAGGCCCGGTATCTCCACGGTCCGCCCCTCGTCAACGCGCAGGTGAGCGGCGGCCGCGGCGGTCAGGAGATCCTCGTCACCACGTTCGATCGCGATCGCCGCGTCGGCGTCCTCTACCGGCTGACCGATGGGCGCGTCGAGCTCTTCGCGGGGGGCACGCCCGAGGCTGGGGTGACGGCGGCCCTCATCCAGCCGGAGGGGTGTGCCGTGGACGCTCTCGGCAATGTGTTTGTCGCCGACCGTGAACGTGGCGTGGTCGTGCGCCTCGATTCCCGCGGGCAGATGATAGATCCGGGCTATGTCCGGGTCACTCGGCCTCGCGTGCTTGCCGTGGACGAGACCAATAGTCTGTGGGTGGCGGGGGATGGCAGTGCGGAGGCGCCGTGGCAGCCCGGCCCGGGCGAGCTGTGGCGCGTGAGCCCGAGCGGGGAACGGCGGCGAGTGCTCGAGGGGCCGATGGCGCAAGGTCTTGCTCCTGGTCCGGGCGGCGTGGTCTTCGTCGCCGATCGGCAGGGATTGGAGATCTTCGCCCTCACCCCGGAGGCGAAGCGGGTGAGCTTCGCGCGCTTCACCGACGGCTACGCGCCCCGGGCCCTGGCCTTCGTGCCCGACACGCCCGAGACGCGCGCGGCCGGGCTCGCCGGCGATCTCCTCGTGATCGTGATCCGGAGCGGCGTCTTCCAGCTCAACGAGATCGTGCGCATCTCGGGTCCCTTCGCCGATCTGGTGCGGCCCTAGGGCGACCTGCGCATGAGGGGAACGGTCGCGCTGATCGGCATGGGTCTGCTTGGATCCGCCCTCGCCGAGAATCTCATCAAGGCGGGATTCACCGTGCGCGGCTACGACACGGCCCCCGATCGGATGCGGCAGCACGCCGAGCGCGGCGGCCATGTCGCGGCCTCGTCTGCCGATGCCGCGCGCGGCGCCTCGGCCGTCATGACCTGTCTCATGACGGCCGAGATTGTCCGTGAGGCCCTCCTCGGCCCCGCGGGCGCCCTCGAGGCCGCGGCCCCCGGCGTCGTGGTCATCGACAACAGCACCATCCATCCGGAGGCGTCGGCGGCGCTGGCCGCCCGCCTGGGGCGCCACGGCATCGCCATGCTGGATGCTCCGGTCGGCGGATCGAGTGGCCAGGCGCGTCGGCGCGAGGCGCCGGTGGTGGTGGGCGGCGACCCCGAGATCTTCACGCGCTGCCGCCCCATCCTGGACGCCATCGCCCAGCGAGTCCATCACATGGGGCCGAATGGCTCGGGGGCCCGCGCCAAGCTCGTCATCAATCTCGTGCTCGGCCTGAATCGGCTGGCCCTCGCCGAAGGCCTGCTCTTCGGCCTCCGTCAGGGATTGGACGGCAAGGCGCTGCTCGCCGTCCTCAAGGACAGCGCAGCCTATTCCCGGGCCATGGACCTCAAGGGCGAGCGCATGCTGGAGGGCAACTTCGAGCCCGAAGGCAAGCTCGCCCAGCACCTGAAGGATGTCGAGCTGATGCTGGAGGTCGGTCACGCCGCAGGCGCGCCGCTGCTCGCCACGGCTCTGCATCGCCAGCTCCTCATCGCAGGCGTGGCGGCCGGCTTGAGCGAGCGCGACAACTCTTCCATCGTCGCGGTGCTCCGCTCCCTCGTCGAGTAGCCCACCTCCTCGTCGATCGGACCGGAATCCGCGGCCACCTTCCGCTATGATGCGCCGGTGAGAGCGCTGATTTGACCTGCCGTCCGTGCTCTGGCACGATCCGACGATTGATTGCGCTGCCTCGCGCTGATCTCGCCCGGGGAGGATGACGATGACGTCGACACCGAAGCTGTCCGCCACGGAGTGTGTGCCCAGGGACGCATCGGCGCTGCTGATCGGCCGGGCCTGGTTACCCGCTGAAGACGGACCGTCCGTCGTGGCGGTACGCGGCGACGAGGCGGTGGACTTGACGGGCTCGTATCCGACGGTGAGCCATCTCTTGAATGTCGCGAGGCCCGACGAGCTGCGGACGGCCATCAAGGACGCTCCGGTCGTCGGCCGCCTCGACCCCATCGTCTCCAACAGCATGGAAGGGCATCGCGACCGGTCGCGCCCGTGGCTCCTCGCCCCCTGCGATCTCCAGGCCGTCAAGGCGAGCGGGGTGACCTTCGTCGCGAGCCTCCTCGAGCGCGTCATCGAAGAGCGCGCGCGCGGGAATCCCGGCCTCGCCGACGGCGCCCGGCGCGAGATTCAAGCCATTGTCGGGCCGGATCTCCGTGGCATCCGCCCCGGCTCTCCGGAGGCGGCCCGCATCAAGGACGTCCTGATCGCCCGGGACATGTGGTCCCAGTATCTCGAGGTCGGGATCGGCCCCGACGCCGAGCTCTTCACCAAGTGCCCGCCCATGGCCGCGGTCGGTCTCGGCGCCCGCGTGGGCATCCATCCCGCCTCCGTCTGGAGCAACCCCGAGCCGGAGCTCGTGCTCGTGGTGAACAGCGCGGGTGCCATCGTGGGTGTCACCCTCGGCAATGACGTGAACCTGCGGGACGTCGAGGGACGGAGCGCCCTGCTTCTCGGCCGGGCCAAGGACAACAATGCCTCGTGCGCGGTCGGACCTTTCGTTCGGGTGCTGGACCCCGGCTACCCACTCGAGGCCGCACGCCGCCTGAGCTTCGAGACCACGGTCCACGGACTCGACGGCTTCCGCGTGACCCACACCACCCACGTGAGCGAGATCAGCCGCGACCTCGCCGATCTCGCTTCGCAGGCGCACAGCCGCTATCACCAGTATCCCGATGGTCTCCTCCTGTTCGTCGGTACCATGTTCGCTCCCGTGGACGATCGCGGGGCACCGGGCAGCGGGTTCACTCACAAGATGGGCGATGTCGTGAGCATCGCCGCCCCCGAGCTCGGCCGGCTGGTCAACGAGGTGGTGACCTGCGATCAGGCGGAGCCGTGGTCGTTCGGCACGGGCGCCTTGATGGCGAATCTGGCCCGGCGCGGTCTCCTCTCGGCAAAGGGACCCCGCTGAGACTCTCCCCGGTGCGCTGAGGAGGAACACGCGATGCGCTGGTTCGAGACCGCGATGGTGGCCCTCGGCGCGGTGATGGCTCTCGCCACGACCGCCCCCGCCCAGGACGGAGCGGTGAAGATCGGGGTGCTGGACGACATGTCCGGCCCCTATTCGGACAATACGGGACCCGGCGACCTGCTCGCGGTGCGGATGGCATGAAGGGGAGCCGCTCGCGCATCCTGACCACGCACGCGGGCAGCCTCCCTCGCCCCGACGATCTCATCGAGCTGAACCGTGCCCGCCAGGCGGGCGAGGCTCCGGACGAGCGCGGCTATCAGACGCGTCTCGGGGCCGCCGTCGTGGATGTGGTGAGTACCGAAAGCTCTCCATGGTCCGGGTGGAGGCGCTCAATCACGCCCTGCGTGGGTTTCCCCGGGGACGCATCCGCTTCCACCTCTGCTGGGGGAGTTGGCACGGCCCCCACGTCACGGACATTCCCCTGCGCGACATCGTCGACGTCATGCTCGCGGTGAACTGCCAGGCCTATTCCTTCGAGGCGGGCAATGTCCGCCACGAGCACGAGTGGAGAGTATGGCGGGAGGTGAAGCTTCCCGACGACAGGATTCTCATCCCCGGGGTGGTCAGCCACGCCACCAACGTGGTGGAGCATCCGGATCTGGTGGCCGATCGCATCGTGCGCTTCGCCAGTGTGGTGGGGCGGGAGCGCGTGATCGCGGGGACGGATTTCGGGCTCGGCGGGCGCGTGCATCCCGATATCGCCTGGGCGAAGCTGGCCGCGCTCGCTCAGGGCGCCGCGCTGGCCTCGCGCCGGCTCTCCTGAGGCGAAGCGACTACTCCGCCAGCCACACCCCGTCGAGCTGCTGATTCAGGAAGTGAGACGGGGTGATGGTCCAGCCCCGGACCTTGGCGTGGTGGGCGACGATCCGGTGCCACTGCAGGGTGTAGATGTAGTGGACCTCCTCGTCCAGGAGCCGCTTCTCGAAGGCGCGGACATATCGCTTGCGCTCCTCGGGATCCACGGCGCGTGACTGCTTCATGAAGAGATCGTCGAGGACGGGGTCCTTGTAGCGCCCGTAGTTGTTGTCCGCCACGCCCACCGACTGGAATTTCGCCACGTCGATGTCGGGCTCCACGGCGAAGCTGCACTGGGCGTCGGAGGCCACGTCGAAGTCGCCCCGCCGGAGGACGGAGACCATGGCCGCCGCCTCCACCACTTCCTGCTTCACGTTGAGGCCGATCTGACGCCACTGGTCGATCAGCCATATCCCCACCGTCTCGTACGGCATGGGAATTCCGCGGTTCTTGAAAGTGAACGCGAAGCCCTCGGGCACCCCGGCGTCACGGAGGAGCCGGCGCGCCTCCGCCCGCGCCTTCTGGATATCACGCCCGTAGCCGGCGAGCTTTTCCAGCTCCTGGGGGGGCGTGGCCCAGGAGGTGCCCGGCACCTGGATGCCCGCGACTTCGCGAACCACGGCGATCTTGGACAGGTTCCGGGAGGCCTCGTAGCGGTCGAGGGCCAGGGTGAGCGCGCGGCGGACGCGCTTGTCGTCGAAGGGCTTGCGCTCGTGATTGATGGCCACGAGCGAGAGGCAGTCCCACGCGCTTTCCTGCACGGCGATCTTCGGGCCGAGGGCCTGGACGAGGCTGTCGCGCTCCGAGGGAGTGAAGCCGCGGAACTGGGCGTGCGCGCGCTCTCCGCGAATGGCCGCGACCTGGGCCGCCGAGGCGGAGATGAATACGATCCGGTACCCGTCGAGATACGGCTTTCCCTTGTCCCAGTAGTCCGGATTCTTCTTGGCCACCCAGTGCGAGCCCTTCACGTGCTCGACGAACTTGAACGGACCGGTGCCCATGCTGTTCGTCTCGTACCACCGTATGTCCTTGGCGAGGATGTCCGCCTTGTAGATCCAGTTGAAGGGCGAGGAGAGATTGACGAGGAACGAGGCCTCGGGCCACTTGAGCCGGAACCGGACGGTGAGGGGATCCGGAGCCTCGATGGCCTCCACGGCCTGATAGGCGCCCTTGCGGGCGGAGATGATGCCGGGGGGCGGGAAGACGATCTTGTCGTAGCTCGCCTTCACGTCGCGGGAGGTGAGCAGGCTGCCGTCGTGGAAGCGCACGCCTTGGCGGAGCCTGAAAGTATAGGTCTGGCCGTCGGGCGAGATCGTCCAGGACTCGGCGAGGTCGGGGGTCGGCCGAGTGCCGGTTCGGTCAGCGGGATCGGTGCGGAGCAGGGTGTTGTAGAGGGGGGCGAGGGGATGAACGGTGCCGAAGGTTCCCTCGCGGTGCCCGTCATACGACGGCGGCTCGGAGGGCACGAGGAAGACGAGCTCCCCGCCGTAGCGAGGCCGCTCCTGCGCTCGAGCATGGTGGCCCGGGATCGCGCCCGCGAGGAGCGCGACCGAGAAGGCCAGGAAGATCGGCAGCCGCGGGGCACGGATCATGGCTCACCCCCTGAAGCGTCGGATCGTCCGTGAGTCCGGTCGGGAACGACGCGACCTTATCGATCACCCGTCCCCCTGTCAAGGCGGCTATACTCCTTCCATGCGGAACGACAGGGCGCTGCGGGCCGAGCTCGTCAAGTTCCTCAGCACCGAGGCGCACATGTCGCTCGCCGACGCGGTCAAGGACTTTCCCCCGAAGGACATGAACGTGCGACCGCCGAACGTCCCGTACACCTTCTGGCATCTCCTCGAGCACATCCGGATCGCGCAATGGGACATCGTCGACTTCATCAAGAACCCCCACTACGAGCATCTGAGCTGGCCCAAGGACTACTGGCCGGCCAAGAACGCCAAGGCCACGAAGAAGGACTGGGACCATACCCTCGCCGCGTACCACCGCGACCTGCGGGCGATCATCGCCATCGTCAGGAACCCCAAGACGGATCTCCACGCGCGCATCCCCCACGGCGACGGGCAGACGATCCTGCGCGAGGCCATCCTGATCGTCGACCACACCTCCTACCACGTGGGAGAGTTCGCCATCCTCCGCCAGGTCGTGAACAACTGGAAGTGAAGGTAGCAGGCTGAGGGCGACGAATCACCGAAGGCGGCGGCTGGGGCCCCCGCGGCTCATGACCGGCACCGAGCGTCGGCGGATCGACCCCAACCGGGGCCTGGTCAAGATCCTCGAGCGCCAGATGGACATGATCGTGTCGCGCTTCCTCTATCCCCATCTGAGCCGGGTGTGGAATCCCTATGGCTGGCTGCTCCGAAAGCGCTTCGTCTTGACGGAGGCGTCGGTCTCTCCCGCCGGATGGCCATCCGAGCTCGACCCGCTTCGCGTGCTCCTGATCTCGGACATTCACACCGGTATATTCCTGAGACCCCGGATATTGGCCGACATCGTCGCCTCGTTGATGGCGTCCACCCCTGACCTGGTGGCCATAGCGGGAGACATCGTGACCGGGCATTCGAGCGAGATCCGCCCCTTTCTCGAGGCCCTGGCGCCGCTTTCGCAAGCCCCCCTCGGTGCCTGGTATGTCCACGGCAACCACGACTATTTCGGCGGCGACCCGCGGGAGATCCGTAAGGATCTGAGCTCGATCGGCATCACCACCTTGACCAACTCGTCAGTCGCCCTCGGGCACGGCAGGGGAGAGTTCGTGCTCGGGGCCATCGACGATCTCATCTTCGGCCGTCCGGACTGGCCGAAGCTCCTCGCCCGGCAGGGCGCGCCTCATCTGCTTCTCGCGCACAATCCCGATCACTTCTACGAAGCCGAAAGTCGCGGAGTGCCCCTGACCCTGTCCGGTCACACGCACGGTGGCCAGATCCGCTTTCCCGGGGGGCCACCCATCATCCGCCACAGCCGCTTCTGCCTCGATGAGGGCGCCTACGCGTTCCGCAGGTCGCTCCTCGTGGTCTCGCGCGGATTGGGGAGTGTGGGGCTGCCGTGGCGCTGGGGAGCAGATCCGGAAGCCATACTGCTCGAGATCCTGCCCCGGACGGAGCTGGCTAGGGGGGATTGAAGGGCGAGTACCCGAGGAAGCGCCAGCCGAGCGGACCCTGGCCGTCGATCTCCACGACCTCGTCGATCTCGACCTCGACCGCTCGCTCCGCGCCCGTGAGCCCGGGGAAGTTCGCGCGATCCCAGAGAATGCGCGCCCGCCCGGTGAGCTGAAGCGTGGTCCCCGAGTCGAAGTCCACGAAGAGAAGACCCACCCGCGGATGGGTCGAGATGTTGCCGAGGGTCTGGAACATGTTGTTCCCGGCATAGTCGGACGACTGAGGCAACGCGCCAGATTCGCGACGACGATCTCCGTCGGGCAAATCGGGGCGCGAGCCCGGCCGACGCCGCTCCACTCGCGCACTGAAAAAGCCGATGGCCGAGCCGGCCATGCCGGCTCGGCGCCATGAAGACTGTAAACGGGAGGAGACGGGGAGGCGTCCTACGAGCGAAGAGAGCACACGAGGAGGAGAGCAATGAGCCGGACACACCTCGAGATGATGGCGAACTTACTGGTCGTGTTGTACCTGGTCACTCACGGGGTGTCCGTGCCGGCCGAAGGGCGAGGTCACCTGGTGTCGGGCTTCTACCTCTCCGTACGGGCTTGGGTGACGGGAAAGATCGACAGGCTCGCCACGCTTCTCGATCTGACGGGTCAGATCGCCGACGCCTAGTGCCGGACGTCGACGCACAAGAGGCCCGGGCGCCTCGCGGGACTGGAACTCCCGCGCGCCACCCGGGCCTCGATGTGTCTACAGGCAGGCTTCGAAGAGACCCGCGGCGCCCTGGCCGCCGCCGATGCACATCGTCACCACGCCGTACTTCGCCTTGCGACGGAGCATCTCGTTGGCGATGGTGCCGACCATGCGCGAGCCGGTCATGCCGAAGGGGTGGCCGATGGAGATCGACCCGCCGTTGGGATTGAGCTTCTCCATGGGGATGCCGAGGGTGTCGCGGCAGTAGAGCACCTGCGAGGCGAAGGCCTCGTTGAGCTCCCACACGCCGATCTCGTCCATCTTGACGCCCATGCGCTTCAGGAGCTTCGGGATCGCGTAGACCGGACCGATGCCCATCTCGTCCGGCTCGCAGCCGGCGACGGCGAAGCCGCGGAAGATCAGCTTGGGCTTGACGCCCAGCGCCTTGGCGCGGTCGAGTGACATGAGCACTGTGGCAGAGGCGCCGTCAGAGAGCTGCGAGGAGTTGCCAGCCGTCACCGAGCCCTGCCCGCTCTCCTTGTCGAAGTGCGGGGGCAGCTTGAGCAGGCCCTCGAGTGTCGTGTCGGGACGGTTGCACTCGTCCTTGTCGACGTAGTAGTCCTCCTTGCCCGTAATCTCGCCCGTCTTCTTGTCCACGATGCCGCGCACGACCTGGAGCGGCGCCAGCTCCTCCTTGAAGAAGCCCTCGTCCTGGGCGCGTGCCGTGCGCTGCTGACTCGCCAGCGAATATTCGTCCTGCGCCTGCCGGCTGATCTTGTAGCGCTTGGCCACCACCTCGGCCGTGTCGCCCATGACCATGTAGAGGCCGGGCTTGTGCTCCTTGACCCACGGGTTCGGCTCGCCATCGCGCTTCATCATGCTGATGCTCTCCAGCCCGCCGCCGATGGCCGCCTCGGCCCCGCCCACGATGATCTGGTGCGCGGCCATGGCGATGGCCTGAAGCCCCGATGAGCAGAAGCGGTTCACGGTGGTGCCGGCCACGGAGACGGGCAGGCCGGCGCGAAGGAGCGCCACCCGCGCCACGTTATTACCCTGCGCGCCGTTGGGCTGGGCGCATCCGAGAATCACATCCTCGATCTCGGCCTTGTCGAGCTGCGGAACCTTGCCGAGCGCGTCCTTGATGCAGTGGGCGGCGAGGTCGTCCGGCCGGGTCATGTTGAATGACCCCCGGAACGACTTGGCCAGCGGGGTGCGCGAGCTGGAAACGACGACGGCCTCTCTCATAGCGGCTCCTTTCTAGGTTCGGCTGGTTGCCGGGAGTATACCCTTTTTACGACGCTTCGTCCCCCTCGCGGGCGCTCGGCCCGCCGTCCACGATGATGGTGGCGCCCGTCATGAAGGACGAGGCCTCGGAGGCGAGGAAGATGCACGGGTAGGCGATCTCGTGCACCTTGCCCCAGCGCCCCATGCCCGTCCGGCTCGCCACCGCGTCATAGGCCTTCTTCGCCGCGGCCGGGTCCTGCTTGGTCAGCACGCCCAGATAGCCCTCGGTCTCGATGGGGCCCGGGGCGATACAGTTCACGCGTATGCCCATGCCGCCCCAGGCCATGCCGAGGGCGCGGGTAAAGTTGATGACGGCGGCCTTGGCCGTGCCGTAGTGCGACATCATGGTCGAGCCGTAGACCCCGGCGATGGAGGACACGTTGATAATGGCCCCCCCGCCACCCTGGGCCATCATCTGCTTCCCCGCCCACTTGCAGCCGAAGAAGACGCCGTTGACGTTGATCTGGATCACCGTGTTCCAGCCGTTGGCGCTGATGTCCTCGACCTTGGCGCGGAAGGAGGCGCCGGCGTTGTTGACCATGACGTCGACGCGTCCCATGTCCTTCGCGGTGCGCTCCACCAGCCCCTTGAGCGCGTCCTCCTGGCGGACGTCGACGGCCTCGCAGAAGGAGCGGCGCCCGAGTCTCTTGATCTCCTCCACCACGGGGTCGAGGTTCTCCTTCTTGCGGCTGCAGATCACGACATCGGCGCCGGCCTTGGCGAACTCGACGGCGATGGAGCGGCCGATCCCGACCCCGCCTCCCGTGACGATGGCGACCTTCTTCTCCAGCGAGAATGGCGACGCGGCCATGATGCCTCCTGTACGCGGATACCCTCTCTCCTCAGGGGAGAGGGCAGGGTGAGGGGGGAGTTCCAGAACGCGCGGATTATACCCAAGCCTCGGGCGCCGCGCTGTCGAAGCGCATGGGCTTGCCCGTGGTCGGATGGACGAAGCCCAGGCGCCTCGCGTGAAGGCAAAGTCGCCGGAACGGCCCCGACGGGCCGCCGTGCTCGCGATCGCCCACGATGGGATGTCCGATGGCGGCGAGCTGGACGCGGATCTGCCTGCGTCGCCCCGTGCCGAGCGAGAGCTCGAGAAGCGTCGTGTCCTGCCCATATCCGATCACCCGGTAGCTCGTGATGGCCGCTTTGCCTTCGGGGCCGGCCGTGGCGCGGACGCGCAGGCTCTTGTCCTCCACGAGCCGGCTCTCGAGGGTGCCGGCATCCCGCCGGACCTTTCCTCGCACCAGCGCGACATAGACCCGCTCGACGGTCCGCGTCTCGAACTGCGCTTGGAGATGTCGCTTCGTGGCCTCCGATTTGGCGAAGACGAGCAGCCCCGACGTGTCGCGGTCGAGACGATGGACGATGAAGGGGCGGGCGCGCGGACGTTGCGCGGCGAGGTAGTCCCAGAGCAGGCGATAGGCGGTGCGCTCGCGCTCCCGCTCCGTGGCCATGCTGAGGAGCCCCGGCTGCTTGTCGACCACCACCACGGCCGCGTCCTCGTGAACGAGGCCCAGGCCGCGCGGGAAGGGGACGCGGCCGCGCGTGCCGAGGACGACGCGGTCCTTGGTCCCGACCATGATGCGGCCGTCGCGGCAGACGCGGCCGTTGAGCTCGATTCGCCCGGACGCGAGCCACTGTTTGAGGCTTCGACCGGATGCCTCCGGGAAGAGGGCGCGGAGCCTCGACCTGAGCGTGGCCGCGTCACTCACTGCGGAGCACGGCGAGCGGTTTCTTGCCGAGAAGCCTGAAGGTGCCGAGGAAGCCCACGCCGAGCGCGAGAGCCGCCGAAGCGACGATGCCCCACCCCAAGGTGGCGAGCGAGCCGCCCCAGGGAACGTCGAGCGCCCAGTGCAGGACGCCCCAGGCGAGCGCGGCGGCCAGCGCGGAGCCGCCCAGCCCCGCCGCCGCTCCGAGGAGGGCGTACTCCACGGCGAACACGCGCGCCACGAGGCCCCGGGTGGCCCCGAGGGCCTTCAAGATCACGCTCTGGTAGAGGCGTTGGTGCCGGCTGACGCCGAGGGCGCCCGCGGTCACGATGAGACCCGTGGCGATGCTCACACCTGCGAGGAGGCGTATGGCCAGCGCGATCTGGTCCAACACGCCCGCGATGCGCTCGAGCACCTCGCGGACGGGAATGGCCGTCACGTTGGGGAAGGCCGCGGTGACCGCCGATTGCACGGCGAGCTCGTCGGCGGGGGGCACGCGCGCGGTGGCGAGCCAGGTGGTGGGCGCTCCGTCGAGGGCGCCCTGGGAGAAGATCACGAAGAAGTTGGTATTGAACGTCTGCCAATCCACCCGCCGAAAGTTGACCACGCGGGCCGTCACGGTGACGCCCTGGATGTCGAAGCCGAGAGTGCCCCCGATGCCCACCCCGAGATTCTTGGCGATCTCCTCCTCGACGGAGATGAGGGGCTCGCGCGATGCCTCCTCGGGCGTCCACCAGCGCCCAGCCACCACGGGGTTCTCGGGCGGAGGCTGGGCCGCCCAGGTCAACACGTATTCGCGCGAGAGGAACCAGACCTCCTCGCGGCGCTGGCGCGCATCCCTCGAGACGGGCGCGCCGTTGATGGAGGCCAGTCGCGCGCGGACCACTGGAGTCAGCGTGGGCTCCCGCCCCGTCTTGTCCGTGACGAGACGCCTGAAGGCCTGGGCCTGATCCGGCTGGATGTCGATGAAGAAGAACGCGGGGGCGCGTCCAGGTCCGCGATCGGCCAGCTCGGCGCGCAGGCTCTGCTCGAGGAGGGCGACGGCCACGATGAGCATGACGGCGAGCCCGAGCGACATCAGCACGGTGCCCGCGTGAGAGCCGGGGCGATGGAGATTGGCGACGGCCTGACGCCAGGCGAGGGAGCGGAACCGCGGCAGGTGCCGGGCGCCTTCGATGACGAGCCGCGCGCCGGCGGCGAGGAGTACGAGCGCGCCGGCGAGGCCGCCGATGAAGATGGCCCCCACCTTGAGGGAGCCCGCCTCCCAGACGGCGAGCGCGCCCAGGCCCGCGACGATGGGAATCGCGGCCAGCCATGGACGGCGACCAGGGAGACGCGGCTCGACGTCCTGTCTCAGGATGAGCGCGGGGGGCACCCGCCGGATATCGAGCAGGGGCCAGAGCGCAAAGAGAAGAGTCAGTCCCGTGCCCATGGCGAGACCGGCGAGAATGGCGCGCGGCGAGAGCCCGGTGTCGAGGGGCACGGGCATGAGGGGCGCGAGAGCGGGAGCGAGCGCCCATTGGATCGCGCTGCCGAGGGCGGCTCCGAGCAGGCTGCCTCCCAGACCCAGGAGCACCGTCTGGAGGAGATAGGCCGCGAGCACCTGGCGCCAGTCCGCGCCGAGGCACTTGAGGACGGCGATGGTCTCGAGCTTGCCGCGCACGAAGGCGCGCACGCTGGTGGCTACGCCGATACCGCCGACCATGAGGGCGACCAGGCCGGTGAGCCCGAGGTACACCGTGAGCTGGTTCCAGAAGCGCCGCACGCCGGGTTGGGCCTGGGTGTAGGTCGTCACGCGTGCGCTCGTATCGGTCAGGCGCGCGGCGAGCGCGTCCTTGAACGCCTCGGCTCTCGAGCCGGTGGGCAGGCGGAAAAGGAGTCGGTGGCGCACACGGCTGCCCTGGCGGATGAGGTGAGTGCCGTCGAGATCACGCGCGTCGATGAGTACGCGCGGCCCGAGAGAGAAGACGCCGACGGCGCGGTCGGGCTCCTGGCGGATGACGCCGCTCACGGTAAAGTCGCCTTCGCCGATCTTGAGATGATCGCCCACCCGGAGGCCGAGGCGGGTCAGGAGGGACTCGTGAACGAGCGCGCGGCCGCTGCCGATCAGGGCGTCGAGGGGAGCCGCCGGCGCGGTGAGGAGGTCGCCGTAGAGTGGGTAGCCGTGTCCAACCGCCTTGAGCTCGACGATCTGGGTCTTTTCCCCCGCCGCCGCCATGGCCACGAGCTCCGTGACGGGCACCGTGTCCGTCCCCGGACGGGTGAGGGCGGCCACCATGCCCCTTCCCTCCGGGGAGAGCGCCTGGGCGCTCCTGATCTCGACGTCCCCGCCCATGAGGGCCCGGGCCGAGCGCCCCACCGTGCGCTCGAGGCTGGCCGCGAAGCTGCCCACGGCGACGAGCGCGCCGACCCCGAGCATGATGCAGGCCACCAGGTAGCCGAAGTGCCGCCCGGCGCCGCGCGTCTCGCGCCAAGCGAGCAAGGTCACGAAGCTCCGACTAGGCCGAGCCGCCATTGCTCTGCTCGTCGCTGGCCACGCGGCCGTCGCGGAGGGTGATCACGCGGTCGGCGAGCGCGGCGAGGGCAGGATCGTGCGTGACCAGCACCAGCGTGCTGCCGAGGTTCCGGTTGAGGGCGACGAGGAGATCGATGATCTGCTTGCCCGTGGCCGAATCGAGGTTCCCGGTGGGCTCGTCCGCGAGGAGGAGGATCGGGCGCCGGGCCACCGCGCGCGCCACGGCCACGCGCTGCTGCTCGCCCCCCGAGAGCTGGACGGGGTAGTGATGGGCGCGCTCCTCGAGTCCCACGTCGCGCAGGAGGGTGCGGGCCCGGTCGAGGGCGTCGGGCTCGCCGCCGAGCTCGAGGGGCACCGCGACGTTTTCGAGCGCGGTCAGGGTCGGGATGAGATGAAAGGACTGGAAGACGTAGCCGATGGCGTCGCGGCGGAAGCGCGCGAGACCATCCTCGCCGAGCGTCATCAGGTCCACCCCGTTGACCACGAGGCCGCCCGCGGTGGGGCGATCGAGCCCCGCGATCAGGCCGAGGAGCGTGGACTTGCCGCTGCCCGACGGACCCGCGATGGCCACGAACTGACGCGTGGGGATCTCGAGCGAGACATCGGTGAGCACGTTCACCGGGCGGCCGCCGCTCTCGAGGCGCATGCCGAGGCTGCGGACGCTGATCATGATTGTTCCATACTACACACGTCGAGGACCGGCTGCCGCCGGAACGGACGGCGGTCTGCGCGCATTGCTGCCGCCGCCAGATCGGCGTGCGGCTCTTCGGGAGTGGCCTCTCACCCCATTGTCGAGGCTCTCGACCTGGGCTATGCTCCCGTCTCACTGTGGCGTGCTCCGACCGGGCCCAGAGCCGTACAGAGGTGTTCGATGGCGTATGGTTGTCCACAAGTGAGAAAGAAGGAGAGATGCGGCCCAGACGAGAGCTCGTGTCCTGTCTTGTCGGTGCGGATCTCCGCATGATCGCTCAGGCGGGTCGGCGCTTCCGACCCCTGCGATGCGAGGGGCGAACCCTCACGACGACACCGCCTCGTTCGCCCTCACGGAGCGGGACGCTCTTCTAGGGCGTCGCCACCATGTGCGGTATTGCCGGTGTCTTCAAGTTCAGGGACCCAGTGACCGTCGAGGACGTCTCCGCGGTGCTGTGGATGCTGGACGCTCAAATCCACCGCGGGCCCGACGACTGGGGACTGCTGGTGCCCAGCACGGCCGCCCGGGAACCTCAGATCCTCGCGCTCCTGAAACGTCTTGATCCAGATCACGTCAGTACCTATCCCGCGCTTCCGTCGGGACCCGCCGTTGTGCTGGGGGCACGCAGGCTGTCCATCATCGACCGGTCGTCACGCGGCCGCATGCCCATGGGCACGAATGACGCCAGGGAGTGGATTGTTTTCAATGGCGAGATCTACAACTTTCGGGATTTACGGGCCGAGCTCAGAGGCGCTGGGACATTCCGCTCGAACACCGATAGCGAAGCTCTGCTTCGAGGTTGGCATGCGTGGGGCGATGCGGTGGTCGAGCGTCTGCGCGGCATGTTTGCCTTCGCGCTCTTCGAAGCGTTGCCTCAACCGCGGCTGCTCCTCGGGCGAGATCGTTTCGGCATCAAGCCGCTCTACACATCGGATACCGGCTCTCGCGTGGTTTTTGCCTCCGAGGTGAGAGCCGTCCTGCGGAGCGGGCTCGTGCCGTCCGAAACGAATCCCGAGGCCCTGCGCCGGTTCCTCGAGCTGGGAAACGTCCCGGCTCCCCTCACCACCATGAAGGATGTCCGTCCTCTTCCCGTGGGTCACGTCGCTCACCTCGACGCCTCCGGCTTCCGCACGACGCGCTACTGGGATCTGGGCCACGCGGTGGAAGCGGCTCGGCAGTCCCCTCCGCCCTCCCGAGAAGAGGCGGTGGCGTCCACGCGCACGCTTCTCGAGGAGTCGGTCCGTTTGCACCTGGTGAGCGATGTGCCGCTCGGTGCCTTCCTTTCGGGGGGCATAGACTCAGCGGCGATCGTCGCCCTGACGTCACGAGAGCTCCGGCGGCCCCTGACGACGATGACCTTGACCTTCGACGAGACCGAGGTGTCCGAAGCGGACTACGCACAGCTGGTAGCCCGGAGGTACGGCACCGACCATCGGGAGGTGCGACTCACCGCGGATGCGGTCTTCGACGAGCTGCCGAGGGTCTTCGCCACCATGGATCAGCCGACGGTGGATGGTCTCAATATCTGGTGCGTAGCACGGGCGGCCCGCGAAGCGGGTTTGCGAGTCGTGCTGTCGGGATTGGGCGGCGACGAAGTGTTCTGGGGATATCGCCACGTCCGTTTCGCCGGTGCGCTCGCTGAAATCTGCCGCCTCCTGTCGTCCCTTCCTGTCGGCGCCCGCCACCGGCTCGCCAGACTCGCGGCAGCGAGTGGATCGTTCCTTCCTCTCGGCCTCGACCGGGCCGCGTATCTCGGGACGCCGACCATGGCGAACGCCTACCTCTTCGTTCGGGGCCTTTTCGATCCCGGCCAGGTAAGGCGGCTTCTGGGACTCGCGTCGGACGAACCCGACGCAGGGTCGTTCGTACCGATACAGACGACCCACGGCGGGATGCGTGAAGCTCTCACGAGGCTCGATATCTTGCACTATCTTGGTCACCAGCTCCTGCACGACGGGGACATGATGAGCATGGCCCACTCCGTCGAGATGCGCGTGCCCTATCTCGACCACCGCCTCGTGGAGGAGGTGCTCTCGCTGCCTGCCCGCTTCAAGCTCGATCCGCAACGCCCCAAGCCGCTCCTCCTCGATGCGTTGAATGGTCGGATTCCTCGCACCGTTTGGAATCGCCCCAAGATGGGGTTCACCTTTCCGATGGCGCGATGGATGCGGCGGCGAGAGCCGGAGCTGCGTGCGGCCACTCTCAAGAGCAAGGTCCTCAATCCTCGAGCCGTCGAGCGCGTATGGGATGGTTTCTGCCGCAGGCGCCATGAATGGTCGCGTCCATGGGCACTCTACGTGTTGAGTCAGTTCGAGGCAGGTGTACACGAGCGAGCGGCGCCCAGCGCAGGATAGCCTCCGGCCTGTGCCCGGGGTCGACCGGTCAGCTCCGGGCCGCCGCGGGCGCCGGTTGGCGGAGGACCTCGTCCCAGGGGCCGGGGAAGCGGCCCTTGTCGCCCTGTTCAGAAAACGGGCGCTCGCGGTTCCACTGGCTTCGCGGAAGCTCGTAGTAGACCTCGAGCCCGTTGCCGTCAGGATCCGCGAAGTAGACGCCGATGGACACCGTGTGATCGGCCACGTGGATGGGGACGTCCTTGCTCTTCAGCTTCCGATACATCTCCGCCAGGTCATCGAGGTTCGCCATCCGCCAGGCGACGTGGTTCAGACCTACCTGCCCCTTCTGCGGTAAGGGGGCCTCGTCACCGACCTCGAAGAGGGCGATGTCGTGGGCGTGATCGCGATCGCACGCGAGGAAAGCAGCGCGCATCCTCTCCGTTCCCGGATGATAGAAGATGTCCTGGGTGTGGAGACCGAGGATGTCCGTATACCACTGATGCGAGCGGGCGGCGTTGCGCACGTAGATGTTGACGTGGTCGAGGGACACCGGCTTGAGAGACATGTCTCACCCTCCCCAATCAGGGATCGAGTCCGACAAGGTTTATATAGCACCAAATCGGTGACGGCGCTCAGCTTCTCAGCCACCGATCGACGCGTCGCTTCATCCCATCCACGCCACCCGATACTGTCCGCCGGCCTGATTCAGGAACTCGCTCAGCTCCTCGAGGGTCAAAGGGGGCGGGCTCGGAGAGCGCGTGGGTATCTTGTGAAGGAAATCGAAGTGGTATCGAACGAAGACCGCGAAGTCCCGGGGGAAGGACGCCTCGTCGACGCCGATGAAGTCCCCGCGCTTCCGGGCTCGCGGGAAGAGACTGCGCCATTGTCTTATCGGCACCAGTCCGATGGAGTCGACACCGTGCGAGAAAAGCGTGACGAGCAGCTCATCAAACGCGGGGGCCCGGTGAAGGTATTCTTCCAGCGCCTGGAATGAGCATTCGGTGTTGAAGACCATCCAGAAGGGGACGGAGCGGGTCCGGCTTGTCCAGTATGGCTCCATCAGGATGAAGGAATCGACCACGAGGCGATTGTCGGTGACGCCGAGCCGCTGATACCACCAGCGATACAGGTCGGCCACCATGGGACTCATGTCCTCCGGCTGCTCGAACACGACGCGTTGAACCCGGTACCCATGGCGCCGTGCGAAGCGCTCCACATCGTCTCGCAGCGATGGCGCGAATCCCCACTCGGCCTCGGGGCTCGTCCCGTCCGCCTCCGGCGGCTCCCAGCGCGTCTTGCGGGAACCGTGATGTCGAAGGTAGGCCTCGACGCGGTCCCCGCCGTGCATCATCTCCTCGGCCGTGGCGCCGCCGAGCGCTCCGAACTGGAAGACATGGCGGTCGCCACGACGTATCGTCGGCCACTGGAGCCCGCATTCCATCACCACGATGGTCCCGCCCGGCGCGAGACACTCGCGGAGGAAACGCTCGTAGGCCGCGCCCAGGGTGCGCCGCTTGAGCCGGAAGTAGCTCATGCGCTTGACCATCAGCCGATCCTGCACGGGATCCTGCATGTGATGAAGCTCGAGATCGGGGTTCTTTCCCAGAACCAGCTCGGCATGGGGCTGCGCCCAGCGCATCTCCTCTCGAGGCTCGTCCGGCGGAATGCCAGACCGCCCTACGGGCACCAGAAACGTCTGCGGCAGCCACGGGATGCCGAGGGCGGACCACAGGTGGACGGCGGCGCCATTGGACGATCCGACCACGACCGCCGGATACTGTCGCCGCGGATACAGGTCGACCATCCACGTGGCAACCTCCTCGCCGCTCACGGCCGCGAGCTTCCGCGGCGACGTCGCTTCCAGCCACCCGCTCCAGATGTAGACCTGCTCCTGAAGGCTCGTCGGCAAGTGATTCACCGCCGCCGCCACCAGCTTCATGAGCGGCGCCCTCGACCGGGGCATCGCACCGAGCAGCGGGAGGCCCTCCCCCCTCAGAGAGGCGGCGAGGGCACGGAGCATGCCGGTGGCGGAATCGAAATCGGCGACGTAATCGACGGGTTCAGCCATCAGCCGCTCACACGTGGAGGAACGGGCGCAAGGCGGCCACAAACTCTCTGGGGGCGCTGTAGTTGATCGTGTGTCCGAGGCCGGGAAGAACCCGCAGCTCGCCCCTCGGCAACCGGCGGACCAGCTCTTCGGCCCATCGCTGGGGAACGAGTGGATCGTTCCCGCCCCGCACGACCAGGGTCGGGGCGACGATGCGCGACACCTTGTCTTCGATGCGGTCCTCGATGGCCATTCGTATGGTCGCGCGGATTCTCCGCAAGCCCGCCTTCACGTAATCGACGATGGTAATCCAACCCAGGCCCGGAGCCTCCGACGAGGAGTTCCGGAGCAGGCGCGCGAGTTGCAGCCGCACGGAGCGGGCGTTCGGGTCCACCGTCGGCCCTTGAAACACCAAGCGGTCCACGCGCTCGACGTGACGCAGGGCGAACTCCGCCAGGACTTGACAGCCGAACGAGTTGGCGACGAGATGCGCCGCGGGGAACCGCATGGCATCCATCCAGCCGGCCAAGGCGTCGGCAAGCTCCGTCAAGCCCAGGATCGCTCGGGGCTTGACGCTGTCGCCGTAGCCTGGCAGATCGACGGCATAGACCGGACAGAGCGGGGCGAGCTCGACAGCCGTCGGCACCATGTAGCGGCTCGAGATGATCATCCCGTGCACGAGCACGACCGGGCGCCCGGAGCCGAGGTCGCCCCCGACTCGCGCGTGCATCGTGCCGGCAGCGGTATCCGTCCAGACCCGCCTGAGCTCCATCGCGTTGCCCCGATCCTGCGCGACCGCCAGCCTCCCGAGTGAACCTCCTGAGCCAGGCGGGCACCATCCTGATACCCGCGAGCCGAGCGAGCCTGCTCCTGCGTCCACCGGGCATACTACACTAGCCTCATGCGCTCGCTCGTGGCGGCCGTGGTCGCGTTGCTGCTGCTGGTTCCGTCCGCGGGCGCCGCCGAGCGCGTCCTCGTCGCATTCGGTGACAGCCTCACCGCGGGCCTCGGCGTGACGCCGGAGAATTCCTACCCGGCGCGGCTTCAGGCCAAGCTGCGCGCCGAGGGCTACGACTACCGCGTGGTCAATGCCGGCGCCTCGGGCGATACCACGGCGGGCGGGCTCCGGCGTGTGGATTGGGCGCTCAAGAGCAAGCCCGATATCGTGATCGTGGCCCTCGGGGCCAACGACGCCCTCCGCGCCCAGGACCTCGCGTCGGTGCGGAACAACCTCGACGGCATCGTGGCGCGGTTTCAGAAGGCGGGAGCGAAAGTGCTGCTGGCCGGGATGGAGGTGCCGCCCAACTACGGCGCGCGCTACGCGGGGGATCTCCGCAAGGTCTACGTCGAGGTGGCGCGCAAGCGCGGGGTGGCCCTCATGCCGTTCCTGCTCGACGGCGTCGCCGGTCATCCCGCGCTCAATCAGCCCGACGGCATCCATCCCACCGCCGAGGGGTACGGCATCATCGTCGATCGCCTCTGGCCCTACCTCCAGCCTCTCCTGACCCGCTAGGACTGACGAAAACTTCGCCGGCGGCTCAAAAAGGTCCAGATGCGAGGCGACGACCGAAGGCCGCACGCGAGGCGTACTCTCTGTACGTTGAGCGTGCGGCCGAGGGCGTCAACGAAGCAGATGGGCCTTTTTCAGCCGCCGGCGGGCTAGTCGCGGCGACCCCCCATAAAGCGCAGAAGGAAGAGGAAGAGGTTGATGAAGTTGAGGTAGAGCGACAGGGCGCCCAGGACGGCGTACGAACGAAGCTTGTCCTCGGGGATCGACGTGGCCATCTGGCGAAGGCGCTGGGCGTCCCAGGCCGTGAGGCCCGTGAACACGATGACTCCGACCACGGAGATCAGGAACTCGAGGGCGGCATTCCTCCAGAACATGCCCACCACCGAGGCGAGTACGAGGCCGATGAGCCCCATGAAGACGAACTGGCCCATCCCCGCGAGGCTCCGCGCCGTCGTGGTGCCGTAGAGGGCGAGGGCGCCGAACATTCCCGCCGTCACCACGAAGGTGGTGGCGATGGAGGCGCCTGTGTAGGCGAGGAGGATCACGGACAGGGTCACCCCGGTGAGCGCGGAGTAGAGCACGAAGAGACCGGTCGCCGTGCCCGGCGCCAGACGATCGACGCGAGCGGAGAGGAAGAAGACGACGCCGAGCTGGGCGAGGAAGAGGCCCAGGAAGAGGAAATGATTCGCAACCAGGGCGCCGATGAGGGCAGGGGACGCCGCGATCGTGTAGGCCACGAAGGCGGTGATGGCGAGACCCACGAACATCCACCCGTAGACCGCGCGGAGGAAGGTGGTGACGCGCTCGGCCGCGGCGGCGGATGTCGGGAACGCAGATGCTCGGTCCAGTGGTTCCATGGCGCACCCCCTTTGGACGGCAAGGATACCGCATGACCGGGCCGCCGCGGGCAGTTGATTCGAACGGCGCTATCGCCTACCATGACCACGTCGCCGTCCCGACCGTGAAGCGCACCGCCACCCCAACGGGGGTCCCATGGCCACACCGTCCCAGGGCTTCTCGCTGGATGCGAAGTTCACGCAGGAGTCGGGGCGGATCTATCTTTCGGGCATTCAGGCCCTCGTCCGGCTCCCCCTCGACCAGCATCGGGCCGACAAGCGCCGCGGGCTCCGCACCGCCACCTTCATCTCCGGCTATCGCGGTTCGCCCCTGGGGGGGCTCGACCAGACGCTGGAGCGTGAGCGCAGGCTCCTCGAGGCCCATCACGTCGTGTTCTCCTCCGGCCTCAACGAGGATCTCGGAGCCACCGCGGTGTTCGGCAGCCAGATGGTCGGGCTCTTTCCGCGCCCGAAATACGACGGCGTGCTCGGCATGTGGTACGGCAAGGCGCCCGGGGTGGACCGGACGGGTGACGCCTTCAAGCACGCGAACTACGCGGGCGTGGGCAAGAACGGGGGCGTGCTGGCCCTCGCGGGCGACGATCCCGTGTGCAAGTCGTCGACGCTGCCCAGCCACTCGGAAGTCGCGCTCTACGATGCGTTCATGCCCACGATCTTTCCCGGCAATGTCCAGGAGATCCTCGACCTGGGCCTGCACGGCTTCATGCTCTCGCGGGTCTCCGGGCTCTGGGTGGGGATGAAGATCGTCACCAATGTCGCGGACGAGGCAGGCACGGCCGAGGCCTCCCCCGAGCGCGTGCGCCCCATCATCCCGACCATAGAGCTGGATGGCCGGCCATTCGAGCACCTGATCAACGTCAACTTGATCCCGCCCTATGGCCTGGACATGGAGCGGACGCTGCATCACGCGCGACTCGAGCTGGCCAAGCTCTATGCCTACCAGAACAAGCTCAACCACATCACCGTGCCCACCCCGGACGCCTGGCTCGGCATCATGACCACGGGCAAGACCTACTACGACGTCCGCCAGGCTCTCGTCGAGCTCGGCCTGCGCGACGAGGAGCTGCGCCGTCACGGCGTCCGCATTCTCAAGATGGGCATGCTCTTCCCCATGGAGCCGCGGGTCGTGCGCGATTTCGCCCAGGGCCTCGAGGAGATTCTCGTCGTCGAGGAGAAGCGGGCCTTCATCGAGATGTTCGCCAAGGACATTCTCTACGGCATGCCGGACCGGCCCCGCATCGTGGGCAAGCGCGACGAAGAGGACCGCCTCCTCGTCCCCATCGTGGGCGAGCTCGACCCCGACACCATCGCGCGCGCCATCGCGATGCGCATCGCGCGCAAGATGCGGGTGGACTCTATCGAGGCGCGCATTCGCCACATCGACGAGCTGAAGCATCGGCCGAAGCCGCTGTCCCTGGCCCGCACCGCCTATTTCTGCTCGGGCTGCCCGCACAACCGCTCCACGGTGGTGCCGGAGGGATCGGTGGCCGCCGCGGGCATCGGGTGTCACGGCATGGCCATGGGCATGGACCGCGGCATCATCGGGGTCACCCACATGGGGGCCGAGGGTGCGCAGTGGATCGGAATCTCACCCTTCACCGAGACCTCGCATCTCTTCCAGAACATCGGCGACGGCACCCTCTTCCACTCGGGCAGCCTCGCCATCAACTACGCCATCGCGGCCGGCGTCAACATCACCTACAAGATTCTCTACAACTCGGCGGTGGCCATGACGGGGGGCCAGGATGCGGCGGGGGCCTTGCCGGTACCCGCCCTCACGCGCCGCCTCGAAGCCGACGGGGTGAAGCGGATCATCATCACCACCGACCATCCCGAGAACTACAAGGGCGTGTCTATCGCCGGCAACTGCGAGGTCTGGCACCGCGACCGTCTCCTCGAGGCCCAGTCGGTGCTCGCAGCGGTGCCCGGCGTCACCGCGCTCATCCACGATCAGCAGTGCGCGGCCGAGAAGCGGCGTCTGCGCAAGCGGGGCCGGCAGGCCGATCCGCAGACGCGTGTGTTCATCAACGAAGCGGTCTGCGAGGGCTGCGGCGATTGCGGCAAGAAGTCGAACTGCCTCTCCGTACAACCGGTGCAGACCGAGTTCGGGAGGAAGACGCAGATCCACCAGTCCTCATGCAACAAGGACTACTCGTGCCTGCTCGGTGACTGCCCGTCCTTCCTGACCATCGAGCCCATCGGGGAGCCGGCGAAACGGGAGAAGCGCCTCACCCCGCTCGAGGCTGACCTGCCCGAGCCGGTGCTGCGCGTGCCGCGCGCCGGCTTCGCCCTGCACATGATGGGCATCGGCGGCACGGGCGTGGTCACCGTCAATCAGATCCTGGGCACGGCCGCCATGCTGGACGGACGCGACGTGCGCGGGCTCGACCAGACGGGGCTATCCCAGAAGGGCGGACCCGTGGTGTCCGACCTGCGCATCGACTCCCGGCCCATCGAGATCTCCAACAAGGTCTCGGCGGGCGGCGCCGATCTCTACCTGGGCTTCGACCTTCTCGTGGCGACCGATCCCGTCAACCTCGACAAGGCCGAGTCCGGCCGCACGATCGCCGTGGTCTCGACGAGCAAGATCCCCACCGGCCGCATGGTCGTGGACACGTCGCTCGAATTCCCCGAGCTCGGCGGCACCCTCATGAGCATCGACCGGGTCACGCGCAAGGACGCCAACGTCTATCTCGACGCGCAGGCGATGGCCGAGGGGCTCTTCAGCGACCACATGGCCACCAATTTCATCATGGTGGGCGCCGCCTATCAGGCGGGCGCGCTGCCCATCAGCGCGGACTCCCTCGAGCAGGCGATCAGGCTCAACGGGGTCAGCGTGGACATGAATCTGCTCGCCTTCCGCTGGGGGCGCATGGCCGTGGTGGATGCCCGGCGCGTCGAGTCCGCGGTGGACACCGCCACGGGCCGGGTCGAGGCACCGCGCGCCCTGTCCGCCGAGGCGCAGGCTCTGGTGAACGCGACGGGAGCGCAGGGCGAGCTCCGGCGGCTCCTCGAGATCCGCGTTCCCGAGCTGATCGCCTACCAGGACGCCGGCTATGCGCGGCAGTACACGGACTTCGTCGCACGGGTTTCGAGGGAGGAGGCGCAGAAGACGCCGGGGCGTACCGGCCTCTCCGAGGCGGTGGCGCGGCACCTCTTCAAGCTCATGGCCTACAAGGACGAATACGAAGTGGCGCGCCTGCACCTGGGGGCCGCCCTCCAGGCCGAGCTCCACGCCCGATTCGGGCCGGCCGTGCGCTACTCCTGGCACCTGCATCCCCCCCTCTTGCGTGCCCTCGGGCTCAAGAAGAAGATCCGCCTCGGCTCCTGGTTCAAGCCGGCGTTCTCCGCCCTCTCGTCCTTGAAGGGGCTCCGCGGCACGGCGTTCGACGTCTTCGGCTACGCCCGCGTGCGCCGGGAAGAGCGCGCGCTCATCGGAGAATACCGCGCGCTCGTCGAGCGCGCGCTCGCCGTGCTGGCCCCCGCCTGCCACGACGCGGCCGTCGCCCTCGCCGATCTGCCCGACATGATCCGCGGCTACGAGGACATCAAGCTCGACAACGTGAGACAGTTCCGCGCCCGCGCAGCCGAGCTCGCCGCCCGGCTCGGCTGAGTGCCCGCCTCGATCCACACGGTGAGATGCCACGTATGACGCGAATCCTGCGTGCCATCATCGCGATGGTCGTCATGAGTGGCTGCACGACGGCCGCCATGGACTCGTCGCCCCTTCGTGGCCAGGCCGTGCTCAAAGACACGACCGGCCAGCACGTCGGGCTTGCCACCTTGACCGAGCAGGTCGAGGGGGTGCGCATCGAGATCTCGGGCACGAGTCTTCCCCCAGGGCCCAAGGGCCTGCACATCCACGCGGTGGCCAAGTGCGACCCGCCCGACTTCGTGTCCGCGGGCGCCCACTTCAATCCCTCGGGCAAGAAGCACGGCCGGCTCAATCCCGAGGGCGCGCATGCGGGCGACCTGCCCAACCTCGTGGTGACCGGAGCCGGCACGGCAAGCCTCGAGGCCATCGCGAAGGCGGTGACGCTCAGACCCGGAGTGCCCGGCTCGCTCTTCGGCGAGAGCGGCACGAGCCTCGTCATCCACGCCCAGGCTGACGACGAGAGGACGGATCCCACCGGCAATAGCGGCGCGCGGATCGCCTGCGGCGTCATCACACGTAGTTAGTCACTCCATACGAGACTCGTCCTGCCATGACCGCTGCCCACGACCACGCGCCGCCTGTGCCGGAGGCGAAGGACGCACCGCCGGACGGAAGGCGGGCGGTGGTGGTCGGGCTCGCGATCGGACTCGTGCTGTGCCTGCTCTTGGCCGTCGGCGTCGCCTTGCTCGCCCGCAAGCAGATCGGCGAGCTGACGCGCGAGCGGGACGCGGCGAGGGGCGAGCTCCAAAAGGCCACGGCCGAGAACGCGGCCAGGATGGAGCGGTTTATCGTGGCCGCCCGCCTCGAGCTTGCCGAGCTGGCCCATTTGCTCGTGCTGGCCCGGCAGGACTCGAACACGGGGAAAGACATCAGCGATCCCGTGCTACCCGCCTCTATCGCGGGCAAGCGTCGGGCCGCGCTGGCGGCGGCCTTCGAGCTCAAGCAGGGGAAGATCCCCTTCAGGTGGGGCGGCCGGAGGAAGGAGGACGGGGTCGACTCCGTAGGCTTCGCGGCGCTGGCGCTGGCGGAGGCGGGGATGCTCCTGAGGCCTGACGTCCTCACGTCGAAAAGCCTCCAGAGCCTGCTCAACGTGAAGACGGAAGGCGAGCCACAGCCGGGCGACATTCTCTTTTTCGATAGCGGCATCGTCATGCTCTACCTGGGTGGCGACAATGCCGTGGGCATGCTGCCCGAGGGCGCCGTCACCAAGGGCGGTGTGATCAAAGGCAAGGGCATCGGGTTCCGCTACCTCGGATACGGGACCATTAGATACGACTAGTGCGCCTCCAACGAGGGAGAGACCCATGAGCAAGACGGAGCCGACCTGGCCCGAAGAAGTGGACAAGCGCCTCGACGCCCTCGTGACGCTGCGTAGGGATTTCCACCGCCACCCCGAGCTGTCCTTCCGGGAGCGCCGCACGAACGAGGTCATCGCCGAGCGCCTGCACGCGGCGGGGCTCGAAGTGCGCACAGGCATGGCCGAGACCGGTGTGGTCGGGGTCTTGCGAGGCGACCGGCCCGGCCGCACCGTCGCGTGGCGGGCGGACATCGACGCCCTGCCGCTGACCGAGACGCTGGAGGCCCCGTTCGCGTCGGGCACCCCCGGCGTCATGCATGCCTGCGGCCACGACGGGCACACCGCCATCGCCATCACGCTGGCCGAGATCTTCGCGGGGCGCCGGCGCGAGCTGCCGGGCACCGCCGTCTTCCTCTTCCAGCCCGCCGAGGAAGTGTTGGGAGGCGCCAGGCCCATGATCGAGGCGGGCGTGCTCGACAATCCCCGCGTGGAGCAGATCTACGGTCTCCACCTCACCACCACCGCCCCCGCGGGAGATGTGACGGCGCGGCCCGGCCCGGCCATGGCCTCGGCCGACGGCTTCACCGTGGAGGTGCGTGGACGGGGCGGCCACGGCGCGATGCCACATCTCTCCGTCGATCCCATCACCGCCGCCGCCAATATCCTCCTCGGCATGCAGAATCTCGTGTCGCGCGAAGTCCCCGCGCAGGAGACGGCCGTCCTCACCATCGGGCAGCTGGTCTCGGGGACCAAGGCCAACATCATTCCGGATCGCGCGCTCATGACGGGAACGCTGCGCGCCTTCGACGAAGGCGTGCGCCGGCAGGTCCTGAGCCGTCTCCAGGACTACGTCTCCCACATCGGCCAGGCCTACCGGACGGAGGCGAGCCTCAAGGTCGACCTCGGGTCCTGTCCCACCGTGGTCAACCACCAGGCTGAGACGGACTTCGTGATGCGCGCGGCGGCGCTCGAGATCGGCGAAGAAGCGGTGGGCGAGGGCAAGCTCGTCATGGCCAGCGACGATATGAGCCTTTTCCTCCGGGCCCGGCCCGGCTGCTATTTCCGGGTGGGGATCGGCCAGCCCGATGGCCGTCCCCGCCCGCACCACGCCCCCGAGTTCGAGATGAACGAAGCCGGCCTGCCCCCCGCCCTCCGCGTCGCCTTAGGCGTCATGCTGCGCGCCCTCTCCCGCTAGCAACGCTCGTCAGGTGTGCGCACTGCGCTGAAGGTCTCGGCCCGCGCGGTGTAGGTGCCCGTGTCCACGAGGACGAGGCCGGTCTCCGTGCGAATCGAGGATGTCGCCATGTGCGGCGGACGCTCGCGCACGGAATCGCGGGCAGCAATCGCGAGCCGCCGCCCCGCCCCCATTGACAGGAGGGAGGATTTGGGGATAATCGGGCAACCTCGCAGCCCGCGAGCGCCCCTCGTCCTTGTCGCAGCGCAGCGGAGGACAGACCATGACCCGCTCCCGAGCGTATGCCGTCGCCCTTGTGGCCGCCGTGGCGATTGCCGCGACCACGCAGGCGGCGGCTCAGCCTCCGACCGGCACGGCGCCGACCGGCCAGTTGACCTGGGGCGTTCACACCACGCTGGCGCCGACCTGGTTCGACCCGGCCGAGACGTCGGGCATCATCACGCCTTTCATGGTGCTCTATGCGCTCCACGACGCCCTCGTGAAGCCCATGCCGGGCAATGCCATGACGCCTTCCCTCGCCGAGTCGTGGAGCGCGTCCAAGGACGGGCTCAGCTATGAGTTCGTCCTTCGCAAGGGTGTCAAGTTCCACAACGGCGACGTCATGACGGCGGAGGACGTCAAGTTCTCCTTCGAGCGCTACCGGGGTGCCTCCTCCACGGACCTCAAGGCCAAGGTGGCGCGCGTGGAGGTGCTGGACCCCCACCGCGTCCGCTTCACCCTCAAGCGGCCGTGGCCGGACTTCATGAGCTTCTACGCGACGCCGGCCACGGGCGCCGCCTGGATCGTGCCGAAGAAGTACGTGGAGAAGGTAGGGGAGGACGGCTTCAAGAAGGCGCCCGTGGGCGCGGGGCCGTATCGTTTCGTCTCGTTCAAGCCGGGCGTGGAGCTCACGCTCGAGGCCTTCGACGGGTACTGGCGCAAGACGCCGACCGTCAAGACGCTGCTCTTCCGCGTGATCCCCGACGAGTCGACCCGGCTCGCCGCCTTGAAGCGTGGTGAGGTGGACATCGCCTATAGCATCACGGGGCCGCTGGCCGAGGAGCTCAAGCGCACACCGGGCTTGACGTTGACGCCCACCTTCTTTCCGTTCACCATCTGGATCGTGTTCACCGAGCAGTGGGATCCCAAGTCGCCTTGGCACGACAGGCGCGTGAGGCTGGCGGCGAACCTCGCCATCGACCGCCAGAGCATCAACCAAGCCGCGTATCTCGGCTACTCCAAGCTCGCGTACAGCTTCGTTCCCCAGGGCATGGAGTACTTCTGGGCGCCGCCGCCCTATCCCTATGACCCCAAGCGCGCGAGACAGCTCCTGGCCGAGGCCGGCTACCCCAACGGTTTCGATGCGGCCGACTTCTCGGCCGAGGCGGTGTACGGCGCCGCCATCGGTGAGCCGGTAGTCAATTATCTGCAGGCCGTCGGCATCCGCCTCAAGCTCCGCCTGCTGGAGCGCGCGGCCTTTTACCAGGAGCTGGGCGAGAAGAAGCTCCGCCCCGTCGTCCAGAACGGCAGCGGGGCGCCGGGCAATGCCCCCACGCGCATCGAGGTCAACGCGGTCACCGGTGAGCAGGCGAACGAGATGAACCCGCGCGTGCGGCAGCAGCTCCTGTTCAAGATCCAGGAGATGATCCACGAGCGTGTCATGTTCGGGCCGGTGATCGAGCCCGCTTTTCTCAACGGGGTGGGGCCGCGGCCCGCAGTGAGCGGCCTGGGTCTCATCAAGAATCACGCCTACTCGGCGCCCTACGAAGACCTCAAGCTCAAGCCACGGCCATGAAGCGCTTCATCGCCAAGCGGCTGGCCTACGCGGTCCTCTCCCTCCTCCTGCTCTCTCTCACGATCTTCCTCTTCGTCCGCCTCACGGGAGACCCCGCGGTGCTGCTGGTGGAGCCGGGAGCGAGCAAGGCGGATCTCGAAGCCATCCGCGCCCAGCTCGGTCTCGACCGGCCGCTCTGGGTGCAATACGGCCAGTTCATGTCGAGCCTGGTGCGCGGCGATCTCGGCAGTTCCTTCTACTACCGGACGCCCGTGCTGGAGTTGTACCTCTCCCGGCTGCCCTACTCGCTCCTCCTCGCGGCGGCGGCCATGGCCTTCTCGCTCCTCGTGGGGATCCCGAGCGGCATCCTGGCCGCCGTGCGCGTGAACCAGTGGTGGGACAGCGCGGGAAAGGTCTTCGCCCTCCTCGGGCTGTCGCTGCCGTCGTTCTGGGTCGGCCTGGTGATGATCCTGTTTTTTTCCGTCTACCTCGGGTGGCTACCCTCGTCCGGCTCGGGCACGGTGCTGCACGTCGTCATGCCCGCTTTCGCCCTCGGCTGGTATTTCGCGGCCGCCCACATGCGCCTCACGCGCTCGTCCATGCTCGAAGTGCTGGGCTCCGAATACGTGAAGCTCGCGCGCCTCAAGGGACTCCCCGAGGCCCTCGTGATCGGCAAGCACGCGTTCAAGAACGCCCTCATTCCCGTGTTGACCCTGGCCGGCATCAACCTGGTCATCATGGTCAACGTGGCCGTGGTCGTGGAGACGGTCTTCGCGTGGCCGGGGGTGGGCCGCCTCTTGTACGAGGGCATCGCCTTCCGCGATTTCCCGGTGGTGCAGGCCACCGTCCTCATCGGGGGGGCGATGATCGTAGTGGTCAACTTCTTCGTGGACATTCTCTACGCCGTCATCGACCCGCGCATCCGCTATGAGAGGTAAGACGCCATGAATGCCAGTCAAGCAGGGACGCCCGCGGCTCCGGTCAGCCTCGCCTGGCGACTCGGCGCCCTCCGGGTCGAGGGCTTTCCTTGGATCCCCGCGGCCATCCTCTGCGTCATCGCGCTGCTGGCCATCTTCGCCAACGTCATCGCCCCCTACAACCCCGAGATCGGCGTGCTCGGCGATCGCTTCCGTCCCCCGGCGTGGCAGACCGGGGGCAGCGAGGCGCATCTCCTCGGCACCGACCATGTCGGACGTGACGTGCTCTCGCGCCTCATCTTCGGCGCGCGCGTGTCGATGGTGGTGGGCTTCACCGCGGTCATCGTGGCGGGCATCCTGGGCACCACCCTCGGCATACTCTCTGGCTACCTCGGCGGATGGGTCGACCAGGTCATCATGCGGGTGACCGACACGTGGCTCGCCCTCCCCGCGCTGACCTTCGCCATCTTCTTGGCCGCGGTGGTCGGCCCGAGCGAAATGAACATCGTCATCATCCTGGGCGCCGTGTACTGGACACGCTACGCGCGCGTGATTCGCAGCGAGGTGCTCTCCCTCCGGGAGCGCGACTTCGTGCGCCTCGCCATCGTGGCCGGGTGCTCGAAGAGGACGATCATGCGCCGGCACATCCTCCCCAACGTCCTGAACTCCGCCATTGTCCTCGGCACCCTCATGCTGGGCGTGGTCATCGTGACCGAGGCCGCCCTGTCCTTTCTCGGGGTGGGGGTGCCGCCACCCAAGCCGGCATGGGGCCTGATGCTGGCCGACGGCAAGAAGGGGCTGATGGCCGGCTACTGGTGGCTGACCGTGCTCCCGGGCATCTGCATCATGCTCATGGTGCTCTCCGCCAATCTCCTGGGCGACTGGCTTCGCGTCAAGTTCGACCCGCAGCTCCGCCAGTTGTGAGCGGTCTCCTCGAGGTGTCGGGGCTGTCCACCCAGTACGTGGGCGCGCGCGGTACCCGCGTGACGCGGGCGGTGGACGATGTGTCGTTCACCGTCGAGGCGGGAAAGACCCTCGGCATCGTGGGGGAATCCGGATCGGGCAAGACCACGCTCGCCCTCACGTTGATGCGGCTTCTGCCCCCCGCCGCGCGGATCGCCGCGGGCTCGGTGCGCTTCGAAGGGGAAGAGCTGCTCTCGAAGTCCGAGGGCCAGATGCGCGCGCTTCGCGGCAAGCGCATGGCCATGATCCTTCAGGACCCCATGGCTTCGCTCAACCCACTCTTCACGGTGGGTGATCAGATCGCCGAGACGCTGCGGGCGCATGAGGCGACGCCGAGGCGAGCGGCATGGACGAAGGCCCGCGACCTCCTGACGGCCGTCAACATCGCCGCGCCGGAGCGGCGAGTGGGGGAGTATCCGCACGAGCTGTCCGGCGGCATGCGCCAGCGCGTGGTCGGCGCCATCGCCATCTCCTGCGGGCCCAAGCTCCTGATTGCCGACGAGCCCACCACCAGCCTCGACGTGACCATCCAGGCGCAGTATCTCAAGCTGCTGGGGGACATCCAGCGCGCGCACGGACTGGCCCTCATCTTCATCACGCACAACCTCGGCATCGTGGCGCGCATGTGCGACCAGGTCGCGGTCATGTATGCCGGCCGCCTCGTCGAGGCAGGCCCGGTGCGGAGCATCTTCAGCGAGCCCGCGCATCCGTATACGCGGGCGCTCATCGAATCGATCCCGAAGTTCGGCGATGCCGCCGAGCGGCTCACCGCCATCGAGGGCCAGCCGCCTGATCCGTCCGCGCTGCCTCCGGGCTGCGCTTTTCACCCGCGCTGCCCGTTCGTGGTGGACCGCTGCCGCGCCGAAGCCCCGCCCGAGAGCCGGGTCACCGCGCAGCACCGCACGCGCTGCTGGCTGGCCGCTCCCGTCCCCGCCGGCGCCATCAAAGGATGACGCCGCTCCTCGAGGCCCGCGGCCTCACCAAGCACTTCGCGGTTGGCCGCGGTCTCCTCGGCCGGGGCGGAGGCGTCGTCCGTGCCGTGGACGACATTGCCTTCGCCATCGAGCCCGGCCGCACCCTGGGCGTGGTGGGCGAGAGCGGCTGCGGCAAGACCACCACGGCCAAGCTCGTGCTGCGGCTCGAGAGGCCGACGGCGGGCCAGATCCTCTTCGAGGACCAGGACGTGGCCGGGCTGGAGGGCGATGGCCTGCACTTCTACCGCAAAAGTGTTCAGGCCGTCTTCCAGGATCCGTTCGCCTCGCTCAACCCGCGCATGCGCGTGGATGCCATCATCGCCGAGCCGCTCGTCACTCACGAGCGCGTCGATGGTCCGGCGGTGGCCGCGCGGGTGGCCAAGCTCCTCGACGTAGTGGGGCTTCCCGCCCGGTCGCGCGACCTGTTTCCCCACGAGTTCTCGGGCGGCCAGCGCCAGCGCATCGCCATCGCGCGCGCCTTGGCCCTCTCGCCGCGCCTCGTCGTCCTCGACGAGCCGGTGTCGGCCCTCGACGTCTCCATACGCGCGCAGATCCTCAACCTGCTCCGCGATCTCCAGCGGGAGCTCGGCCTCAGCTATCTCTTCATCGCCCACGACCTGGCCGCGGTGGCTCATATGAGCCACGTGATCGCCGTCATGTACCTCGGTCGCATCGTGGAGATCGGCGAGGCGGCACAGGTGGCGCTGGCTCCCCAGCATCCCTACACGCAGGCGCTCTTCGCCGCCGCGCTACCCTCGCATCCCGACGAGCGGCGGGAGGACGTTCCCCTGTCCGGAGAGGTGCCGAGCCCGCTCAACCCGCCCTCCGGCTGCCGTTTCCACCCCCGCTGCCCGAAGGTGATGCCCAGCTGTTCGCAGGAGGAGCCGAAGCTGAAGCTCGTCGGGCGACGCCAGGTCGCCTGTCACCTGTACTAGCAGGCCGCTGAAAAAGGCCCATCTGCTTCGTTGGCGCCCTTGGCCGCACGCTCAACGTACAGAAAGTACGCCTCGCGTGCGGCCGTCGGGCGCCGCCTCGCATCTGGACCTTTTTGAGCGGCCTGCGAGTTTGCGCGCTCCCCGGACCAGTATCGTCTCCGTTCGCCGGACCCCCGCCCGGAGAGGAGACGCGCGCGACCCATGGACCTCGAGCTCAAGGACAAGGTGGCCATTGTCGGTGGAGGCAGCAAGGGGCTGGGCGCCGCCCTCGAGAGACTCGGGCGCGCGGAGGCGCCCGAGATCGAGCGGCGGCTCCTGGAGCGCGCCGGTTCGATGGGCGCGGCCTGACCGTCCCAGCCCATGCCGGCGCGCACGGGCACGGAGTTTCTCGGGGGGCTCAAGGACGAGCGCCAGATCTGGGTCGGCGCGGACCGGGTACGCGACGTCGCGGCGCATCCGGCCTTCGCGGGCGCCGCGCGCTCGATGGCCGCCCTGTTCGACCTGCAGCACGAGGCAGCCGCGGTCTGTCTCATGCCGGATCCCGGGACGGGGGAGCCGATCAGTGTCAGCCATATCATTCCGCGCTCCCGCGGCGACCTCGAGCGGCGGCACGCCTGCCTCGAGCGGTTGGCGGAGTTCAGCGTGGGCATCATGGGCCGCACCCCCGACTATCTCAACGTGACGCTGGCCGGCTTCGCGGGACGGGCCGACGAGTGGGGAGCCCACGGCAATGATCGCGGGGCGGAGAACCTGGTCGCCTTCCAGAAGGAGGCGGCGCGACGCGATCTCTCGCTCACCCATACCATCGTCCAGCCCACCATCGACAAGTCCCGCGGCGACGTGCCGGGCCCCGGCGACGAGGTCGCCCTGCACAAGGTGGGGGATACCGCCCACGGCATCGTGGTGGGCGGCGCGCGCGTCCTCGCCACCCTCGCGCCCTTCTCCGACGAGCTGTTCGTATATCCGGGAGCTCCGCTGGCCCCGGGCACCGACGCCTACGCCCTCGCCTTCTCCATCCCCGTGGCCACGCCGGGCCTCAAGTTCGTCTGTCGGGACAGCTACAGCGTGGCCGGCAACGTCTTCGATCATCCGCTGTCCAGCCGCTTCGACGAGCAGGATGCCTTCGTGATCTTCGACGACGTGGAGGTGCCGCGGGAGCGTGTCTTCATCGACGCCAATACGGCCGTCTACAACAGCGTGATGACCACGGGCTGGATGCCGAACATCATGCAGCAGACCTCCATCCGCGCCCAGACGAAGCTCGAGTTCGCGTGGGGGCTGGCCACCCAGATGGCGGAGGCGATCAACGCGGGGTCGGGCACGGGAGCGGAGATGCTCGGAGAGATCTGGAGCTATGCGGAGATGACGCGGGCGGGCGTGCACTCCGCCGAGCACGAGGCCTATGACTGGGGGCAGGGCGTGTGGTTTCCCGACGGCCGGCCCTTCCGCGCCCTGCGCGGATTGCTTCCGCTCTGGTTTCCCCGCGTGAACGAAATCATCCGCCTGCTCGGCTCCCACAACCTGCTCGCCGCGCCGACCTCGGCCCAGCTCGCCGACCCGACGCTGCGCCCGCTCATCGAGCGTTTTCTGCACGGAGCCAAGGGCACCGCCGCCACGCGGCGCGCGCGCATTTTTCGCCTCGCGTGGGATTTCACGGGCAGCGCGCTGGCCAGTCGCGGTGAGCAGTACGAGCGCTTCTATCTCGCCTCGAGCGGGCGTGCCTTCATCCGCGCCCAGACCTATGCCGCGCCGGACCGAGCGCGGCGGCTGCTCGATCGCTTCCTGAAGGAGGAGCTCGCATGACCGGGCGGCGGGAAGACAGCCGGAAGGGGCTGGACGGCGCCGGGTCGTTTGCCTACACTACGAGTGCTCCAAACCCCTCACCAAAGGAGCGCGACATGTCACTGAGACTCGGCGACGGGACGGCGCTCAAACCCTCTCTCCGCCTGACCCCGCAACCCACGTAGCGAGGAGGCCGCCATGAGCGAGACCAAGAGCTCCTTCCGCCAGCGCCTGGAGGCCGCGGTCCAGGCCAAGCACAGCCGGATGAATCCCTTCACCGAGAAGTGGGTCAAGGGAGAGCTGAGCCGCGCGCAGCTCGGCGCCTGGGCTTGCCAGCATTACCAGTACGTCTCGCAGTTCGCGCGGTGGTGCGCCGCCGTGTATGCCGAGTGCCCCGACTCGGACGCCCGCGATTTTCTCCTCGAGAACATCATCGAGGAGGAGTCGGGGGTCAAGCACGTCGATCTCCTCATCCGCTTCGCCGAGGCCTGCGGAGTGAGCGGCACAGAGGTGGAGACCAAGCCGCAGTTGCCCACCACGCGGGGGCTGACCGCCTGGTGCTACGAGACCTCGCAGCGGCCCTTCCACATCGCGGCGGCCGGGCTGCTCGTGGGCCTCGAGTCGCAGGTGCCGGGCATCTACCAGCGCAACCTGCCCCCTCTGAAGACGCTCTACGGATTCAGCGATCACGAAGTCGAATTCTTCGCCATCCACATCGAGGCCGACGAAGTCCACGGCGAGCGGGGCTACCAGATCGTCGAGCGGCACTGCATCACGGCGGAGAAGCAGGCGGAGGCCGTGGACCAGGTGCGGCAGGCCACGGAGATGCGCTGGCAGTACATGACCGGCCTCTACCGCGCCTACGTCTTGAAAGAGGACATGTGAGGAGACGGGCGGGGGCGCAGCCGAAGGCGGGCTGAGAGCGCATGGAGGTCCGCGCGGCCTCCCTCGCGGAGGTCCCCACGGGCCGCGGCAGGCTGACCGAGGTCAACGGGACGCGCGTGGTGCTGGCCCGCGTCGGGGACCGGGTATATGCCTGCGCCGACACGTGCTCGCATCGCGGCGGCCCCCTCAGCGAAGGCAAGCTGGCCGGGGCGAGACTGACTTGCCCCTGGCATGGCTGGATGTACGACGTGCGGACCGGGCAGTGCCTCCTCCCCGCCCGCGGCTCGGCCATCGCCACCTATCCCGTGCGTGTCGAGGGCGACGAGATCTGGATCGAAGTGCCGTGAAGGCCAGGGGAGAGGGGACGGCGGGATGATCACCGTCAAGCGGCTCACGCTGGAGGATGCGCGCATCATCCTCGAGGCGGCGGAGGCCAAGGCCCGGGACATCGGCGTTCTGGAGACCATCTGCGTGTGCGACGACGGGGGCCATCCTATCGCGCTGCACCGGATGACGGGCGCGCGGCTCACCGGGGTGGAGATCGCCATCGCCAAGGCCTTCACCGCCGCCGGTCACCGCCGCGCCACCCACAAATTCAATGCGCCCCCGGGCGGTCCCGCCCTGCCCGGCAACGAGGCCTTCGGCATCCACGCCATGCACCCGGGCAGGTTCGCGATCTTCGTCGGAGGGTTCCCCATCGAGGTGGAGGGTGCGGTGGTGGGGGCTATCGGCGTCAGCGGCGGCAACGGCGAGCAGGACACGCAGGTCGGCGAGGCGGGCATCGCCGCGCTCCTGCGCTCGATCCAGCCCTAGAGTCTCAGCAGCGCGATCACGCCGGCCGTGGCCATCAGGTTGCCCACGCTGTGTGCGATGATGGCCGGCCAGAGGCTGCCCGTCTTCTCGTAGGAGAGCGCCCACAGCGCGCCGCTCCAAAACACGGCCACGAAGCCGAGCACGCCATAGCCGTGGGCCACCGCGAAGACGGCGGCGGAGAGGGCGGCCGCGGGCAGCACCCCGAAGCGCGAGCGCAGCGCCGCGAACAGCACACCGCGGAAGGCCACCTCCTCGCCGAGAGGCGCCCAGATCGCGCTGTCGATGGTCTCGCGCGCGACGAGTCCCCACGAGCCCCAGATGAGGTTCTCCTGCAGGCCATCCGCCCAGTGGGAGGTCAGATGGAGGGCGTCGAGGGCGGCTCCGATGACCGTCTCACCCGTAAGCTGGAGTCCGACCAAGGCCACCGCCACCCACCCGATGGTGGCCCAGCGGCCTCGGGCCGGCGCGAGCCCGAACGCGTCAGTGAAGGACTGGCCGTTGGCCCGCACATACCAGAATGCGCAGAGGAGGATGGGGGCGATGGTGGCCGGCCCCGTGATGCCGTCGAGCGCGCTCTGGTCGGGGATGATCAGGCCGAGGCCCGTACCCAGCGCGAGGAAGCCCAGCGCTCCGCGGATGAACAGTCCATAGCCGTCGCTCAGCGAGAGGTTGCCGAGCATCCGCGCGTCCGCGATACGCAGATCGGCATGGGTGAGTGCCATCACGGCCACGCTTGCCAATCCCGCCACGGCCAGGAGCACTCCCACCGCCTGCAGCCCGCGCCAGCGATTGAGGATGGCCGCGCCCCGCGTGAGGGTGGCGGACCCTGCCTGCTCGCGCGCCACGGCGTCGCCGGAGCGCAGGGCGAGGCGGGCGACCAGCGCGTCGACGAACCACCCCGCGGGAAGCTCGTCGCGCGCCTCGGTGATCAAGGCGCGACCCGTGGCGCGGGGAAGCGAGGGCTCCAGATAGGCGGCGGTGATCCACTCCCGACGCCGCGTCGCCGCCTCGTTGTCGGGCTCCCATTCTTCCACGCCCTCTCGCACCAACGCGGTCCGCCCCGCCTCTCCAAGAAGAATGAGGCGATTCAGCTCCACGTCGGGGGAGCTCGAGAGCTGGGCGAGCTCGTCGTGCCAGCGCACCCAGTCGTCCACGCTCTCGTCGCCCCCCGAGACAATCGCGTAGAGCTGACGCTCCCACCGGGGTGCCCGGGCCATGGCCCCGCGCATCTCCATGTCGCGCCCGGCGAGACGCTCGAGCGAATCTTCGGGCCAACGGAGATGGTCGAGCGGATCCCCCGGGCTGAGGACGAAGGCGTAGCCCACGAGGAGGACGACGAGCGCGGTGGAGAGCCAGGTCGCCCACGGGTGGAAGAAGGGCCGCATCGGAGGTGCGACCGGATCGGGTGAGAGCGGCACGACGTCGGATTCGAGGCCCGGCATGCGGCGGCAGTATAGCACCGCGCGGCCGCCTCTCTGTCGGCACCACCGTGCGCATCACCGTGGCGGTGGGGTTCCTCCCGCCGGAGCACGCAGTAGGGGCATGAACCTATTGACCTGCCTCCGTGACCGGCATACGATCCGCTCGCTCGTTCTTCGGTGCGCCATGCCGAGCACGGCGGCGCGGGTGGATGGTTGGTGGGGGGAAAATGCGTAAGCGGCTTCTCATCGCAGGGGCGGGAACCGCCGCCAGTCAGAATCTCCTGAGGAGCCTCAAGGCGGCAGAGCCGGACCTCTATGTCGCCGGGTGCCACCACGATCGGTTCGTTCTCAGCCTCTGGCCCGGGGATTCGAGTCATCTCGTCCCCCGGTTGACCTCGCCACGCTTCCCGGAGGTACTGGAGAGCATCATCCAGACAGAGCAGATTGCGCTGGTCATTCCGACGAGCGACCCCGAGGTCGAGGTGGTGTCCGGCGTGAGGGATCAGATCTCCGGTGCGTGCTTTCTGCCTGACCCCGCGGTGATCGAATTGTGCCGGGACAAATGCGAGACGACGGCGCGGCTCAGAGCGGCGGGGATCCGGGCGCCGGAGACCCATGCCGTGACCGGGCTCGAGGCAGTCGAGGCCGTCTTCGCGCGCTTTGGCGGCCGGACACCGCTGTGGTGCCGTCCCCGCACGGGGACGTGCGCGCGAGGCGGGGGGGCGGTGCGCACGCCCGACCAGGCCCGACGATGGATTCGCATGTGGCACGAGATGCGCGGGATTCGCCCGGCGGAGTTTGCGCTCTGCGAGTATCTCCCAGGCCGGGAAGTGCTCTGCCAGAGCCTCTGGCAGGACGGTGTCCTCGTTCTCGCCAATACGTTCGAGCGCATCGCCTACTTTGGGGCGGACAATATTCCCAGCGGAGTGACCTCGCTGTCCTCGCTGGCCAAGACCGTGGTCGATCCTCGTGTGGTGAGGGTGTGCGCCGAGGCCGTTCGCGCCATCGCTCCGCAGGCGTCCGGGGCCTTCAGCATCGACGTCAAGGAGAACGAGCAGGGGGTGCCCCACATCACCGAGATCAATGCCGGCCGCCTGTTCATGGCCATGACGGCGTTCGACTCCGTCCTGAAGCACAGCATGTCGCTGACCTATGTGCGGCTCGGATTGGGGGAGACGGTGGGACTTCGGGAGGAATACGATGCGGTCGAAGGGTACTACATGGTCCGCGACCTCGATGTATTGCCCGGGGTCTTCCACGCCGACGAGCTCATGGGTGGCCACCCCGACTCGCCCTCGTGATCGGAGGGCTTTGCTCATGGGTCTCCGGATCGCCAGTGTCATCGCTCTCGCCGCCACCGTGCTCCTTGCCCCCGGCGAGGGCGCCCTTGCCCAGCCCGATGCCGCGGCCATCGGGTGTTCGGCGATTCCTGGATACCCGATCGAGGGCCACCCTCCTGTGCGCGACGGCAACGGTCTGTTGGTCCTCCCGATCGTCCTCCATGTCATGGAGGCCGATGTGCCCTCCGACGACCCGCGCGGGCTGAGCAGCGCCCGTTCCGTGTGGACTCCGGACAAAGTGGATGAGCACTTTGCGCCCGAGCGAGGCCTCGTCAACAGGATCTGGAATACGGCCGGCATCAGGGTGGCCGTGGTGCGCGTCGATGCCTGTCCCTATGCCCCGGCCTATCTTCGTCCGGACAAGAAGGCGACGGTCATCGTCCCCGTCCCCGGAGAGGGGCCGGAGTGGGATCGGTACTATCATCAGGTCAACCAGCGCTACAACGCTCGTGACGTGAAGGCTCTGAACGTGTATCTCTGGGTGAAGACGGGGGCGGGAGGATCGTCCATCTACTACGGCAGCTCGACGCGACAGGAGACGGCGGCCGTGTGGATCGACATGATGTGTGTCTTCCCCGAGGATCCGGCCACTCCGGGAATCGACCACGTCATGCTGCCCCCGACCTGTGCCAGGCTGATCGCCCACGAGATTGGACACGCCCTGACCATGCCGCACACGTGCAAGGACGGAAGCCCGCCGCCCGGCCACAAGGATTTCGACTTGACGCCGTGCTCCCGTCAGAATGCCGACCCGATGGTGTCGCTGGAGATCAAGCAGAATTTGATGCGGCCGGACCACGACTTCGAGCACACGCTGCTCACCCGCGACCAGAAGGCTGACACACAGAATGCCGTAGCGGCCTATCGATGATGGCCGACTCCAGGGGGTGACCGATGGGACAGGACAATACCGGATTCGTCGATGCGGGGACGAGGGCCCTCATCATCATCGAAATCCTCGGCCCCATGCCCGTCGAGGTGGCGGACGCCTTCGACAGGCAACTCGAGGCTCTCATCGCCGCCTTCGTGGCGGACCACGGAGTGTCCCTCAAGCGGATCGCCACCGGCCACACGGCGCCGCCCAATGAATGACGGGCCCGACGAGGCGGCCGCGCGTGCTCAGCGAATCGAGCTGAGCGGAGATCTGGATCGCCGCTCCGCCGAGTCCCTCGCCCTCGAGATTCGAGCCCTGGCCAAGCGGCACGGTCTCGAAATTCGAGACGTCAGGGTCGTGACATCTTCACCAGAGACTCCTGAGCGCTGACACGCCCTCCTCCAGCCAGGCCGTCATGTCCATCTCGCGGAAGCTCCCCACCGCTTCCGTGAGATGGGCCTTGGCCTGTGCGTGATCACCCCTGGCCAGCCCCAGGAGCCCGAGCCCGAGACGGCAGCGGGCAAGGAGGGGGCGCATGTGGTGTTCCTCCGCGAGCGTCGCCGCGCGGAGGTAGTGCTCTTCGGCGGCATCCAGATGGCCCACGCCTCGACCCCGCTCGATCTCTCCCAGAAGGTGGCGGGCGTGAGCCTGAGTGCCGCGGTCTTCCTGTCTCTGGCAAAGATCGAGAGCCCGCGCGCCAATCGAGGCGGCCTCGGCGACGAGACCGGCGCGGAGCTTCCCGTCCCCGAGGCGCAGCATCATCTGGGCGAGGATGGCGACCTGTTTGCGGCCGGTGGCCTGCGGGACGGCCTCTTCGAGCAGCGGCAGGGCTTCGTCCAGGCGTCCGAGCATGGCATAGGCGTGACCGAGCTCAGAGTCGATGACGGGCACGTAGACGGGAAGCTCATGCGTTCGGCACACGTCTCGGGCCCGTTCGAGGAACATCGCGGCCTGCCGAGCCCCTCCGCGCGCCAGCTCCAGGAGCCCGGCCCCGCGATACGCCCACAGCCGCGTATCCGGATGGTCGGTGCTCTCGGCGAGTCGAATGGCCTCTTCGGCCAGTCGCGAGCCATCCGAGAACTGCCCCGTCTCCCCCAAACACCAGGCTTGTAGACTCCGAGCGAATACGGCAGGGAGCACGGGCAGCCCCAGGTGATCTCGCATGAGATCCCCCTGGAGCGAGTCCACCACCTCGTGAAAGAGCCGGAGGGCACCGCGGTAGTCGCCCAGAGCCTGGTAGGCCCGGCCGAGGTAGATCGAGGTCGCGGTGCGCAGCCTGAAGTCGGAGAGCGCATCGGCGATGCGAAGGGCGCGCTCGCCCGCCGTGATGGCGCCCCGCTGATCGCCCGAGAGATACAGGGCGTTGGCCGCGAACGAAAAGGCACGCCCGAGCCGAGGCTGATCGCCGAGGCGCTCGGCGAGGGTGGCGGCCTGCCGGAGATGTTCGAGGGTGCGGCGCACGTCACCAAGCAGGGTCAGCGCGTTTCGAATGCCCAGGTGGAGGTCGATGGCCTGGGAGAGTGACTCGGGGGTGTCAGGAAGATGTCCCACCGCTTCGAGGGCACGCGCGAACAAGGCGACCGCCTCGCGGTTTGCGGAGCGGGCGAAGGCGCGGAGTCCGGCCTGATTGAGCTCCTTCGCGGCCTTCTCCCACAGCTGCCCTTCGTACGCGTGGTGGGCGTAGCGATCCAGGAAGTCGGCGGGGGACTGCTCGCCGAGAGCCTCCAGCGCCCCGACAATCCGCGCATGAAGCCTTCGCCGGTCCGGCTCGGGGAGCGTGCCGTAGGCTACTTCGTGGGTGAGGGCATGCTTGAAGGTGAAAGCGGCCTCGGGGCCCAGGCTCGATTCGTAGATGAACTCACCCCTTCGCAGCTCGGCCAGAGCCGCGGTGAGCTCGGGCTCGGCGAGGTCGGCGATCACCCTGAGGAGATTGGCGGGCACGTCCGTCCCGATCACCGCGGCCGACTGTAAGATTCGGCGCTCTCGATCGGCGAGGCGGTTGATGCGAGCCAGAAGCACCGCCTGCACGGTCTGGGGCACGGCGGCCCGGGTGGCGAGGGCGCCCTGTTCGCGCACCGTCCGCCCCAGCTCCTCGAGGAAGAACGGATTGCCCTCCGCCTTGACGAGGATTTCCCGGGCGTCCGGCTCGGTGAGGCGCTCGGGGGGGAGAATGCTTCGGAGGAGGCGCATGCTCTCCTCGGCCGACAGGGGCTGGAGGGAAAGCTGGGTCACGTGCGACGTGTCGAGCCAGGATGGCCGGTACTCGGGACGATACGTGAAGACGAGCATCAAAGGCATGGCCCTGAAATCGCTCAGGAGGCTCCCCAGGCTCTCCGATGCGGGATCAGCCCAGTGAAGATCCTCCATGACGATGACCAAGGGGCGCTGGCGCGTCGACGTGAGGCACATCTGACGGAGGAGCTGCATGGTGTGGGTCCGGATGGCCTCGGGCGTGGCCCCGCCGAGGTGCTCCGTCTCCTCCTTGATTCCGAGAAAGCGCATCAGGTACGGCGCGCCTTCGTCTGGCGAGATGCCCAGCTGCTCCAGCGTTCGATGGACCTGTCGCCTCACGCGGTCCGGAGAGTCCTCTTCGCCGATGCGGCAGGCGCGGCGGAGGACTTCGAGCACGGGCAGATACGGTATTTCTCCTCCGTACGAGAGGCAGTGGCCTTCGAGATACGTGACGCGCTCGCCGCGCAGCGCCTGTCGGAACTCATGGAGGAGCCGCGATTTCCCGATTCCCGCTTCGCCGACTATGCCCACGACCTGACCGTTGCCCGCCTTGGTCGCCGCGAGCCGGGAGGTGAGCAGGGAGAGCTCGAGGCCGCGGCCGACGAACCCGGCCATCTGCCCCTCGGGCGCCAGGCCCGCTCGCTCCCGGCCCTGGAGCCGATGGGCAGACAAGGAAAGCCCGAGCTCCGAGACGAGTTCGAAACGCCGTTCGAGGAAGGGCCTGGCCGAGTCGCTCACGAGAGTGATGCCGGGCCCCGCCTCGCCGAGCATGCGGTCGAGAGTGGTCCAGTGGCCACGCTCGCTTTCCGCGTCGATGCGAGGGCCGACGCGATCGTGGCCGACCAGCACCTCTCCCACGTGGATGCCCGTCTTGACGGCAAACCCTTGGGCACCCTCACGCCGCCCCCGCTCGGCTGCTTTCTGGATCGCCATGGCGGCGTGGGCCGCGCGCCGCGGCGCGTCCTCCACCGGATCGAGACCGAATACGGCCCCGATACCCTGTGGGCTCAGCTCCTCGATGTGGCCGCCGAAACTCTGGGCCTTTTCCAGCACCACGTCGAGCGCGCGGTGGCCTTCGAGGAGCGGCTCGTCGTCACCGCTCCTGATCAGCCTGGCACGCAGGAACGTGATCCTGCGGCTGTCCCATCTGATGGGAACGGCAGGACCGGTGGGCGCAGGTGTCCGCGCGGCGGCCGGCGCATCGGCGAGTCCGGGGACGGTCCGCGGCGCAGGAGGAGAGCGCCGTGATTTCGATGGGCTCCCCGACGACGGACGCAACCCGAACCGGTCGATGCGGGCGCGCACGGTGTTTCGAGAGATGTCGAGGAGGACGGCGGTCCGCGAGATATTCCATCGCGTCTGCTCCAGCGCGGCGAGCAGGTGGTCGCACATCGCCTCTTCGAGGGAGGCGGAGGCCGTGACGGGGGCCGGAGCCGCGCTCGTCCCCTCCGACGATCCCCGAAGCTCGAGCATGCTGGCCGTCACGTTGTCGCCCTCCGCAAGGAGGGCCACGCGCTCCATCACATTGTCGAGCTCCCGCACATTGCCCGGCCAGGGGTAGCGCAGGATACGTTCCGCGGCGTCCGGGGTGAGTCTCTTGGGAGACAGTCCGTATTCCGTGCACGCCTGGTCGAGGAAGCGCGTAGCGAGAAGAATGACGTCCCGCCCGCGCTCGCGGAGCGGGGGCAGTCGCAGGGTGAGCACGGCCAGACGGTGAAAGAGGTCCTCCCGGAACGCGCGCTGGCGGACCGCGGTCTCCAGGTCCGCGTTGGTGGCACTGATCACCCAGACGTCCGCGGGCTCGGTCTCCGTCGCGCCCAACCGGCGTACCACGCCCTCCTCCAGCACCTTGAGGAGCTTGGCCTGGGTCGATTCCGTCAACTCCCCGATCTCGTCGAGAAAGATCACGCCGCGATGGGCGGTCAGGAAGAGGCCGGGCTTGGAGCGGCGGGCATCCGTGAAGGCACCGCGCTCGTAGCCGAAGAGCTCTGATTCGACGAGATGCTCGGGCATCGCGGCGCAATTGAGATCCACGAAGGGCGCGCGCGCCCGCGGGCCTACCCGATGGAGCACACGGGCGACGAGCCCCTTGCCGCTGCCCGTCTCGCCCTGGAGCAGCACGGAGGGTAGCCGGCGCCCCGCCTCACGACGGGCGACCAGGCGCCTGATCTGGTCCCGCACGGCCTCAATCGCGGCGCTTTCTCCCACCAGTTCGGCCAAGGGATCCATGGCGCGCCTACTCTACCCTTACTGCTCAATCGACTGCTCAGCTTCTTACCACTGCTGACCACTGATCAGATGAACTGACCACCATAAACTCTTGAATATATGCATGTTTTTTGTGGCACTCGAATTGCGAACTGTAGGGGCATGCGACTCAGTCAAGCTTCCGCAGCAGTGGCCCGAAGCGGGGTCGAAAAGCCCCGCGAGGAGAACGCCATGGGCAGCACCGAGAGAGCACGGGGGGCCTTCGTTTCGGTTGTCCTCGCCGCCGCCACCCTCTTGGCCGTCCTCGAAGTGACGGCGGAGCGGGGAGCCGATCCATCGCTCCGGTCGAACACCTCATGGGCGTCGTCTCTTCGGGAGATGGAGGAGGCCATCGCGCGGGGCGACGTCATGTCGGCGGCGGCGGCCCGTCGAGAGACCTACCGCGCTGCCATCACCAGCCGCACATGGGAAGGCTTCATCGCGGCGGGCGATGCCGTACTTCGCCTGGGCGATTTGACCCAGAGCCGCGCCGCCGCTGAACCCGATGCCCGGCGGCTCTACCTGGCCGCGCTCTTCCGCGCCCACAGTCAGTCCTCACTGGACGGGGTGCTGCAGGCCACCGAGGCGTTCGCCCGGCTCGGCGACCAGGAGATGGTCGCCCAGGGTCTCTCCATAGCCCACGACCTCGCGGGCTCGGATCCGGGGGCGCAGGCGCGCGTGCGCATGATCGCCGGTCGCTCAACCCGGGAAGCCGTGACGGTGAGCGAGCGCAATGAGGACGGTCTCTAGCATGCGCCGCCTCGGGGGCCCCTCGGCAGGCGAGCACAACCGTGAACTCGGACCAATTCGAAAGGAAATCGCCATGCGCATGACGCGTACCCGAATGGTCGTGCTGATTGGTGCATCCCTGCCCGTAGCCGTGATGGCCTTCGCCGGCGGGGTCACCGCCGAGCGTATCCGCTTCGATCGTGAGCGCGGGGTGGTGCTCCCCCGCTACGACGAGGCGGTGCAGCGTTGGCATGAGCTGCTGATGACGGCCGAGCGCAGGCTGGTGGACGGCTCTCCCGTCGCCGCCGATGCCGGCCCGGTGATGTGGTAATGGACCGCGCGGCCTGGATTGCCATGCCTCCGGTACCCGATGCCCCCAGTATCCACCGAAGCCGGCCTGCCGATTTGCTTTCGGCTCTTCATCGGGATCCGCGTCTCGCGGTGGAGGAGGAGCACATCGTCTGTCTCATCTGCGCGGCCCGCTTCCGCCAGCTGACCAATACGCATCTGCGCGCGCATCAGCTCACGGCCCCGGAGTACAAGCTGCGCTTCGGCTACAACCGCGGGCGCCCACTCATGTGTCGCTCCCTCGCTCGGCTCTACGCGGAGCGCGCCGTGCGGAACGGACTCGCGGACAGGATCCGCAGCCGTCCCATCGTGGCCCAGCCCGCGCTGCGCCGTCGGGGCGGCATGCGTCCCGTCACCCTCGAGGAGCTCCTCACCCGTCGGGACGCCCGGCGGGCAGCGAGCGGAGGTGAACCATGAACTGCCGGGTGCTCGCCGCGGGATGGCCGTTCGCGGGATTGCTAGAGCTCGAGGCGAGCCGTGTCGACGCCGTGTCGGAATCCGCCAAGCGGAGCGGCGTCATCGCCCAGGATGATGAAGGGAGCGGCCTTCTCGTCTACGAGGCAGGCCATATCTACGTCAGTGTCGAGTTCGAGCGCACCACGGCGGTCTATGGCGTCGACGGCTATCCGATCTCGCTCACGGATCTCCACGCCGGCGACGCGGTGGAGGTGGTCCAGGAGCTCCGCGACTCACGGTGGGTCACCACCGAAGTCCGCGTGCTCCGTCGAAGCTCCGAGAAGGCGGCGGTAGCCATCCCTTCGCACTAACGCGCCGCGTAACGCGGGCGCAGAAGAGTTGAGAGCGTCCGGGCCTTCGCGTATATTCGCGAGTGCCTCGGGACTTCCCGGAGGCTTCCAGGTTTTCCCGCCCGAGGGCGCGACCCGCCCGGTCGCCGCCGACCGGCGTGAAGGGGAGGAAACACGATGACGTTTTTCCGCATCGCTGCCGCGGTATGGGCAGCCATGGGGGCCCTCGCCCTCATCGTCGCGGCGCCCGCCCCCGCCCAGACGCCGCAGGCGGGCGGTCACCTCAACGTCATGCTTCGCGAGGATCTACCGCAGGGCTTCGCCGTCCACGAGACGTCGACCATCTCGACCAGCTTCCCGTCGATGCCCTGCTTCAACAACCTCGTCGTCTTCGACCAGCTCAAGCGGACCGAGAGCCTCGAGACCCTCGTGGGCGAGCTCGCCGAGAAGTGGTCGTGGCAGGACAATTACAGAAACCTCGTGTTCTTTCTCCGGAAGGACGTCAAGTGGCACGACGGCAAGCCCTTTACCTCGAAGGACGTCAAGTTCACCTTCGACGTACTGCGCGAGGCGCCGGACGCTCCGGCCAAGCTGCGTATCAATCCGCGCAAGGATTGGTATGCCAACGTCGAGGCCATCGAGACCCCCGACCCTTACACCGTGGTCTTCCACCTCAAGCGCCCCCAGCCCTCGCTCCTGATGATGTTCGCCTCCGGTTACACGCCCATGTACGCCGCCCACGTGCCGCCCGCGAACTATCGCACCAGCTGCATCGGTACCGGGCCCTTCAAGGTCAAGGAGTGGCGCAAGGGCGAGTTCGTCGACTACGTCAAGAACCCCGACTATTTCGTGAAGGGCCGGCCCTACCTCGACAGCATCCGCTACGTCGTCATCGAGAATCGCGGCACGCGCATGTCGGCGCTCCAGGCCGGCAAGCTCGACGTCTCCTTCCCGGGGGAGATGTCGAAAACGATCGCGGACCAGATCAAGAAGGCCGTGCCCCAGATGGTCGTCACGACCGTGGGGCAAACGGTCAGCGACAACATCATCATGAACGTCAAGAAGCCACCCTTCGACAATCTCAAGGTGCGACTGGCCGTGAGCTACGCCATCGACCGCCGCGGGATGATCCGGGCGGTGCACCAGGGCGGCGCGGTGCCGGGGGCGGCGCTGCCACCCAAGCCATGGGGCATCTGGGGCATCGCTGAGCAGGGCCTCGCCGCGCTGCCGGGCTACGGCAAGCCGGCCGACGAGAAAGCCAAGGCGAGGAAGATCATGGCCGAGCTCGGCTATACGCAAGAGAAGCCGCTCAAGGTAGAGATCGGCACCCGTGCCATCGCCATCTACGTGGACATGGCCTCCTTCGTGATCAATGAGCTGAAGCAGATCGGCATCGAGGCGACGCTCAAGCAGGTCGAGACGGCCCAGTGGCATGCCATGGCCACGCGGGGCGACTACCAGATCGGCGCCAACCTGACGGGCCTGGGCATCGACGACCCGGACGCCAACTTCTACGAGAACTACGCCTGCGGCTCCCCGCGCAACTACAGCCAGTACTGCAGCGAGCAGGTGGGGAAGATGATGGACCAGCAGTCCCAGGAGGTGAACCAGCAGAAGCGGCTCGAGCTGGTTCTGGTGCTGCAGAAGAAGGTCGAGGAGGAGGCGCCGCGGCCCATCCTGGACTGGAAGCTCGACTACTTCTCCCACTGGCCGTACGTCCACAACATGATCCCGCAGAACAACATCTACAACTTCGGCCGCATGCAGGACGTGTGGCGAGACAAGTAGTCTCCGCGGAGTGAAGACCTACCTCGCCCAGCGCCTCGGCATCGCGGCGCTGACCCTCTTCGGGATGTCCCTGGTGATCTTCGTCCTCCTCCGCCTCGCCCCCGGGGATATCGTCGACATCCTCTTCTCCACCGGCGGCTACGTGAACCCCTCGGAGCGTGTGGCCATCGAGAAGGAGCTCGGACTGGACAAGCCGCTGTGGGTCCAGTACGTGGAGTGGATGCGCAATATGGCCACCGGCGACCTCGGCAAGTCCTATCGGTATGACCTGCCGGCGTGGGAGATCATCCGGCCCCTCCTTCCCGTCACCATCGAGCTGGCCACGCTGTCCATGATCGTGGCGGTGCTCCTCGGGGTGCCCACGGGCGTGATCAGCGCCGTCCGCCAGGACAGCACGCTCGACTATGTCCTGCGCGTGGTGAGCCTGGCCGGGCTGTCCATGCCGTCGTTCTGGCTCGGCATGGTCATCATTCTCGCCCTCGTGGCCTGGATAGGCTGGATCCCCCCCATGACCTACGTGCCGGCCCGCGAGAACCTCCAGCTCCACATGATCCAGTTCGCCTTGCCCGCGCTCGCGGTCGGCTATCGTTCGTCCGCTCTGATCATGCGCATCACACGCTCGGCGCTGCTCGAAGTGATGCGCGAGGACTACATCAGGACGGCGCGCGCCAAAGGGCAGGGAGAGCGCACGGTGATCTGGAATCACGCTCTCAAGAACGCCATCCTGCCCGTGGTCACGGTGATCGGTATCGAGTTCGCGTTCCTCATCGGCGGACTCGTGGTCACCGAGACGGTCTTCAACCTGCCCGGCATCGCGCGCTTTCTCGTGCAGGCCATCCTGTGGCGCGACTATCCGATCGTGCAGACGCTCGTCATGTTCATCGCCATGGTCGTGATCATCTCGAACCTCGCCGTGGACATGCTGTACGGCGTGCTCGATCCGCGGGTGCGCTATGGCAGCTAGCGGCATGGTGGTGGTGGCGGTCCCCGCGCCGCGGTCGGATCGGGGTTGGCCGGAGACGCTTCTTCGCTTCTGCAGCAAGAAGCCCCTGGGCGCCGCGGGCGGCTTCATCATGCTCGTGATCGTGTTCACGGCGATCTTCGCCAACGTGCTGCAGACCCACGATCCGATCGCGACGAATGCCGCCGCCACCCTCGCCCCCCCGAGCGCCGCGCACTGGCTCGGCACCGATCACCTCGGACGCGACATCTACTCCCGCGTCCTGCACGGGGCCCGCGTCTCCCTCCTCGTGGGTCTGGGCTCGACCCTGGTCGCCTCCCTCCTCGGGGGCATTATCGGGCTCCTGTCGGGCTATGTGGGGGGCAAGACGGATCTGATCGTCCAGCGCTTTATGGACATTCTGCAGGGTCTGCCCCTGCTCGTGCTCGCCCTCGTCATGGCCGCCGCCCTCGGCCCGTCCATCCCGAACGTCATCCTCGCCATCTCGATCCCCATCATGCCGCGCGCGGCCCGCGTCATCCGCTCGAGCGTGCTGTCGATCCGCGAATTCCAATACGTGGAGGCGGCGCGGTCCCTCGGCCTCACGCACCTGCGCATCGCCTTCCGCCACATCCTGCCCAACACCGTCGGTCCGTTCATTGTCCTCGGGACCGCCCAACTCGGCAGCGCGATCCTCACCGAGGCCGCGCTGTCCTTTCTCGGCCTCGGCGTACCCGAGCCGTATCCCTCGTGGGGACGCATGCTCTCCGTCTCCGCCGCCGAATACGCGCAGAAGGCGCCGTGGCTCGTGCTCTTCCCGGGCATCGCCATCAGCCTCGCCGTCTTCGGGTCGAATCTGCTCGGGGATGCCCTTCGCGACACCCTGGACCCGCGCCTGCGCGGCGCCTGACCACACTTCCAACGGGAGGGGGTAGACATGGCTTCGGATGGGCTGTGCTGGATGCCGGCCTCGGAGATGGCCGCCGCCATTCGGCGAAAGAAGGTCTCGCCAGTCGAGGTGATGAAGGAGGTGCTCGCCCGAATCGACCGTCTGAACCCGACCCTGAACGCCTTCGTGACTCTCACGGCCGAGCAGGCCATGCGGGATGCCCGCGCGGCCGAGCGGGCCCTCGGGAAGAAGGGAGCCAAGCTGGGCCCGCTCCACGGCGTGCCGTTCTCCACCAAGGATCTCGTCCTGACCAAGGGCATCCGGACCACGTTCGGGACGCGGCTCTATGCCGACAACGTGCCGACGGAGACCGCCCCCATGGTGGAGCGGATGCTCGCGGCGGGCGCGATACAGCTCGGCAAGACGAACACGCCGACCTTCGGCTGGATCGGAGCCACCCACAACCTTCTCTTCGGCGTGACGCGGAATCCGTGGAATCTCGACCGCACTCCCGGCGGCTCCAGCGGGGGCGCGAGCGCCGCGGTGGCCGCCGGCCTGGGGCCCCTCGCCATCGGCACGGACGGCGGAGGCTCCATCCGGATTCCCGCGTCCTTCGCGGGCATCGTCGGTCACAAGGCCTCCTACGGACGCATTCCGATCCAGGGGGGCAGTGCGGTGTGGAGCCTTTCGCACATTGGTCCCATGACGCGGACGGTGACCGATGCGGCGCTCATGATGAACGTGTGCGCCGGTCCCGACTCGCGTGATTCCCTCTCCCTGCCTGCGGAGCGCGTGGACTACGTCAAGGCGCTCAAGGGCCCGCTCAAGGGACGGCGCGTGGCGTGGGTGCCCGATCCCGGCTACGCCAAGCTGGTGGATCCCGAGGTCGTGGCGGTGTGCGCGCGTGCGGCCAAGCGCTTTCGCGAGCTCGGATGCCGGGTGGAGGAAGTGAATCCGCGCTGGCCCTCCCCTCGTCAGCCGTGGAAAGCGATCTTCTGTGGAGGCGTGGCGGTGCGCCTCGCGCCCTACCTGTCGGAGCGGCGTGCCGACATCGACGCCGGGCTCGCCGCCCTCATCGACGAGACCATGGCCTGGGGTCCCACGACCTACGCTCAGGCCTGGTTCGAGCGCATGGCGTGGTGGGAGCACCCGCGCCGGCTCTTCGAGACCTACGACTTCATGCTCACGCCCACCGTGGCCTGCCCGCCCTTCAAGATCGGCCTCGACAACCCGAACGAGATTGCGGGCCGTCCCGCCGAGCCGTACGAGTGGATCCCGTTCACGTACCCCTTCAACATGACAGGCCAGCCCGCCTGCTCGGTGCCCGCCGGCTTCACCGCGGACAAGCTTCCCGTGGGCCTGCAGATCGTGGGCCGCCGCTTCGACGACGTGACGGTGCTGCGCGCCGCCCACGCCTTCGAGCGCGCCCAGCCCTGGCGAGAGCTCACGCCGCCCCTCAACTGACCGGTCGCTCGACGAGCGAGGAGAGGCCATGACTGCCGACGATGTGAAGAGGATCCTCGTGGTAGGGGCGGGGCAGATGGGGGCGCAGATCGCCATGCAGTCGGCCCTGCACGGCTATCAGCTCACCCTGAACGATCTCTCCATGGACCTCCTGCAGAAGGGCATGGCGGGCAACCGCAAGCAGCTCGATCGGCGCGTGCAGAAGGGTCAAATGACGAAGGACCAGATGGAAGAGGCCATCGCGCGCGTCAGGCTCGAGCCCGATCTCGAGAAGGCCGCCCGCGACGCCGACTTCGTCATCGAGGCCATCGTGGAGCGCCTCGAGCCCAAGAAAGAATGCTTCGCCAAGCTCGACCGTTTCTGCCCGCCCCACACCATCCTCGCCACCAATTCCTCCACCCTCATGAATTCGCAGATCGCGCCCTCGACCAAGCGCCCCGAGAAGTGCGTCAACATGCACTACTTCTTCCCGCCCCTCGTCATGAAGCTCGTCGAAGTGGTCAAGGGGCAGGGGACGACCGAGGAGACGGTGGAGATCACGGCCGAGGTGACGCGGCGGAGCGGGCGGGAGCCCGTGATCCTGCGCAAGGAGCTGCCCGGCTTCCTCGTCAACCGCATCCTGCGTGCCCTCGTGCGCGAAGCCTACTACTGCCTCGAGCAGGGGGTGGCCAATCACGCCGACATCGACAAGGCGGTGGAGCTCGGCCTCAATCACCCGCTCGGGCCTTTCCGGTTGGGTGACCTTTCCGGTCTCGACATCGGCTACAACGCGCGGCTCGAGACGTACGAGCTGACGAAGAACGAGAATGACCGGCCGCCCAAGGAGCTCGAGAAGCGCGTCAAGCGGGGCGATCTGGGGCGCAAGACGGGCCGCGGCTTCTACGACTACTCGACGGACCCGCCCACGCCCATCCTGGACTGAGGACGGGCGGGTGGGGCAGGGCGGACGGGTGGCGCGGCTTCTTGGGCGCGCCGTGCTCCTGCGCTGTCCTCGCTGCGGAGGGGCGGGCGTGCTCCGCTCGTGGTTCGATGTGCGCGAGCGCTGTCCCGTCTGCGGGCTCTACTTCGAGCGTGGCGAGCAGGGATACTACCTGGGGGCCGTGCTCTTCAACCTGATCGCGGCCGAGCTCGCCTTCGTGATCGGGCTGGTGGCCGTGGTGCTCCTGACCTGGCCGCATCCGCCTTGGGACACCATCTTCTGGGGCGGTATCGCCCTGATGATCCTCCTCCCCCTTCTCTTCTTTCCGTTCTCCAAGACCCTCTGGCTGGCTTTCGACCTCGTCTTCCGCCCTTCCGTGCCTGGGGACACGGAGCCCCGCCCCGGCTCCTGACGGATACGTGTCTCGCCGCGGGATGCCAAGAATCAGGGACATTGACACGCGCCCCGCCGCGGCCGAGTGTCTGCGGCATGGGCGGGCGGGGCGAGCAGGCAGGGCATTCGCTGGTCGAGGTGCTCGTCGCGACCGCGGTAATGGCCCTCCTCATGGCCGCCACCCTCGGCATTCTCCAGTCCGCCTTGGCGGCATCCGGCTGGGGCACGGGACGTGTGGAGGCGCAGCAGGCGGCCCGGGCGGCCCTCGAGCGCATGGCGCGTGAGCTGCTCGACGCCGGCTATGATCCCGCGTCGGTCGGCATACAAGCCGTGGTCGTCGCCGAGCCCGCCCGCATCGTCTTCCAGGGTGATCTCAACGGCAATGGCGTGATCGATCCGACGCACGAGCGGGTGACCTATCTCCTCCGCGCCGGGGAAAGCACGCTTCGGCGCGACGCGGGAGGCGGCGCCCAGCCCATTGCCGAAGGCGTGCGGCGCTTCGCCCTCGCCTATTTCGACGACCATGGCCTCCCCACGACCGATCTCGCGCAGATTGCCTCGGTTCGTATCGAGCTCGAGACAGGCAAGACGCGGGCCGAGGCAACCATGGCGACCCAGGTCATGCTGAGGAATGCGCCGATCTGGTAGGATGCGCGCATGCGCAATGTCCCCTCGTATTCCTCGATGGTGGCCACCGTGATGGCGGCGATCGTTTTCGCCGCCTGCGAGACGGTGCCGTACACGGGCCGCTCCCAGCTGCAGCTCATCTCGCCTCAGCAGGAGAGCGAGATGGGCGTGCAGGCCTTTCAGCAAATCGTCGGCAAGGCCAAGCTCTCCAATGATGCCGCCTCGAGCGAGATGGTGACGCGGGTGGGGAAGCGCATCGCGGCCGTCACCGGTCATCAGGAATACCAGTGGGAGTACCGGCTCATTCAGGACGACAAGCAGGTCAATGCCTTCGCCCTGCCGGGAGGCAAGGTTGCCGTCTACACGGGCATTCTCCCCGTCACCAAGGACGAAAACGGGCTCGCGGCTGTCCTCGGCCATGAAATCGGCCATGTGGTGGCGCGCCACGGCGGCGAGCGCATCAGCCAACAAATGGGCGTGAATGTCACCGTGGAGACCTTGGCCGGGCTCTCCTCCGGCAATCCGCTGGTCGTTCAGAGCGTCAGTGCCCTCCTCGGTGCGGGCGCTTCGGTGGGCGTGCTTCTGCCCTGGGGGAGGATCCAGGAGTCCGAGGCCGACCATCTCGGTCTCATCCTGATGGCCAAGGCCGGCTACGACCCACACGCGGCGCGGGACCTCTGGGTCCGCATGGCCGAGCTGTCCGCCAAGGGATCGGGCAAGCCCCCCGAGTTCCTCTCGACGCACCCTTCCGAGGCAACCCGCATCACGCAGATCGAAGCGTGGATGCCGGAGGCGATGCAGTACTACAAGCCGCGCTGAGCCT
>WNGB01000300.1_pt1 | contig 147096 bp, 145 predicted proteins | sample 5400681 | NCBI WGS metagenome assembly WNGB01 (sample SAMN13153367, study PRJNA577476) | soil metagenome | isolation source: 115 cm soil or saprolite under grassland replicate 2 | place: USA:California | collected 2016-06-15
TTCCAGATCAACGCGACCAGCGCAGGCTGGCAATACCAGTCGGCGATCGCCTCCGCACCCCAGGGGCCGGTAGTCGTCGTCTGGTCGACCTACCTCGGCGGCATCTTCGCCCGCCTGCTCGAGCCGGCGCCGTAGCCGGCCTCTACGGCAGCGTGTCCTTGGCGACCAGCAGCCGATCATTCTAGCGAGGTCTGGAGGCAGGGGTCCTTGAACTCATTCCTTACCTGATTTAGGATCTGGTAAGGAGGCCGCCATGCCCAAATCGACCCTGACAGTCAAGTACCAGACGACGGTTCCCAAGGAGGTCCGCGAGAAGCTGGGCGCTCGGCCTGGCGATGTCCTGCAATGGGAGGTGGTCGGGGATCAGGTACGGGTCACTGCAGCCACGCCGTCTTTTCTTGCTCTCCAGGGAAGCTTCAAGGTCGGCCCCGGAGATCCCGTGGAGGACGTGCGCAAAGCGCGAGCGCTGATGGGAACCAAGGGTCTATGAAGGAGATCCTCGTCGATGCCAACGTCCTGCTCTCCTTCCTCACCGACAGGAACAAAGACCAACAGGAGCAGGCCGCTGCGTTGTTTCATGGCGCTGCAAATCGAGAGCACGTTCGAATCCTCCACTCGATCACCCTGATCGAGATGGTCCATGTCTTCATCCACGTCTATGCGGCGAATCCTCTCGACGTTGCCGATTCGATGAGCAAGCTTTTGGAGATGCCGGGCGTGATTTGCGTGACCGAGGTCACCTGGAGCCTGGTTCTCGAGCGCTGGCCACAGGTGATCCCGTCCTTTGGAGATGCGGTCCTTGCCGCCGTCGCCTATCAGGGGCGCTATGACGCGGTGGCCACGTTCGACGGCCCTCTCAGGAAGAAGCTGGCCAAATAAGGCTCGGTGCCCTACTGGTCCGGTTGAGCCTGGAATTCCCGCCTCGTTTCCGGCCTCCCTGAGAGGATGTCCGTCTGGGTCTACGGCAGCGTGTCGCGGGCGACCAGCAGCCGCCCGGCCTTGGGATCGCAGATCCAGACCTGGCGGTGGTCGTCGGCCACGGCGCAGTGCGCGCCCTGGGCGGTCGCGACGGTGCCGAGGAGGGTGAGCTTTCCTTCGGCCGAGACGCCGGCGATCGCCATCTGGCCGGTCTTCGCAGCCGGCACGTAGAGATGCCGGAGCGCGGGGTTCCAGGCGACGATGTCGACTCCGGCGCCGAAGCGGAAACTGTCCTTGACGGCGCCGTCGTGGGCGAGGTCGAGGACGTCCGCGCTCCCCTCGGCGCAGCCGACGAAGAGGAGACTGCGCCCGGCGTCGAGGGCCAGCCCGCGCGAGCCCTCGCAGCCGTTCGGCCAGGTCGCAACGACTTTGTGCGTCGCGAGGTCGATCGCCACCGTCGAGCTCTTCCACAGGTTGCTGTAGGCCCGCTTGCGGCCGGCGTCGATGACGAGCGACTCCAGCCCGCCGGGCACGTTGAGGAAGTCCTTGTGCGCCGGCACCGGCGGATCGGCGGCGGAGAGGGAGAAGATCTCGATCCCCTCCTTGTCGGGCTCGGTCACCCACACCTCGTGCGTCGCGGCGATGAAACGGACGTAGTCCGGGCTCCCGGCGAGCGGCGCTCCGGCCACGATCTTCCCCTTTCGGGGATCGACGACCGACAGCCGCAGCGCCGTGCGGTCGATCGCATAGAGATAAGGTCCCCCTTCGTCGACCGAGGTGGTTCCCGCACCGTGCCCGCCGGCCCCGGCAGCGCTCGCCTGGAAGCCGGCGATCTCCCGCAGCTGCCGGCTCGCCGGGTCGATCAGGTCGAGGCGACCGGTGCGGCCGGCCGGGACGAGCACCCGGCGCAGGCCCGGGGCGAAGGTGAGGTCGTCGAGGCCGACGCCTCCTTCACCGCCGGGCAGCGCCACGGGCTCGGCCGGCAGGACGCGCGCGGCCGGCGGCTGGGCGGCTGCGGCGGAATGAAGGCAGACCGCAAGGAGGACGGTCGACAGGATCAGGAGGGAGCCTTTCTTGAGGGACCGGTCTGGGCACATGGGACTATTCTAGCCACGTCCGAGCCATCGGATAGGATTGGCGGGCGATGATCACACTCGTCGAAGCTTTGGGCTACCGCTGCCTCCGCTATATCCGCCAGCCTCTGGGGCCCTTCCATGTCCTTGTCGGCCCGAATGCCAGTGGCAAGACCACCTTCCTCGACGTGATCGCCTTTCTGGGGCGCCTGGCTTCAGATGGGATCGAGGCCGCCGTGGAAGAGAGGACCCAGAATTTCTACGACCTCCTGTGGAAGCGCACGGGCCAACGCTTCGAGCTGGCCATCGAAGCCAGGATCCCGGAGGCCTTGCGCGGCTCGCTGACCCGGACGGACTTCGACACAGTCCGGTATGAGATCGCTCTTGGGATCGATCCGGAAAGCCAGGAGTTGGGGCTTCAGGCAGAAAAAGTCCTTTTGAAGGCCGGAGGCCCGCCGGAATTCCCTCAGAGAGAGCTCTTCCCCGAGACGACGGCGGGCCCTGACAGCCTCCTCTTAGTCAAGAAGGACTCTCGGGAAGCTCGAACCGTGATCAACAAGGTTCCAGGTGGGAACGACAACTTCTACTCGGAGACGTACCAGGAGACTGGAAAGGGCTGGGTTCCCGCCTTCAAGCTGGGGCCGCGTCGGTCGGCGCTGAGCAACCTTCCGGCAGATGAATCGAAGTTCCCCGTGAGCACCTGGCTGAGAGAGCTCCTGACGACGGGGGTCCAGCAACTCGTTCTCAATAGCCTGCTCCTCCGGAAAGCGAGCCCGCCGGGCCAGTCACGCGGCTTCAAGCCCGACGGCTCCAACCTGCCGTGGGTGATCGCTGACCTGGAGAGGCGGGCGCCCGAGCGTTTGCAGCAATGGATCTCCCATCTCCAGACGGCGTTCCCGGACATCCAAGGCATTCAGACCATCGAGCGGCCTGAGGATAAACATCGCTACCTCCTGGTCAGGTACCGTGGCGGAGTGGAGATCCCTTCCTGGATGGTGTCGGATGGCACTCTGAGGATGCTCGCCCTCACGCTTCCGGCCTACCTGACCGGTCTGCAGGGCGTCTATCTCATCGAAGAGCCGGAGAACGGCATCCACCCGCGCGCGATCGAGACCATGTTCCAGTCGCTCTCGTCGGTCTACGACGCCCAGGTGCTCCTGGCGACGCACTCGCCGGTGATCCTGAACATCGTCGATGCCGAGCAGGTCTTGTGCTTTGCGAAAACGCCCGAAGGGGCCACGGACATCGTGCGCGGGAGTGAGCATCCCGCCCTGGCTGCCTGGAGGCAGGAGACGAACCTGGGTCTCCTTTTCGCTGCGGGGGTTCTTGGATGAGTGCCGGGTCGAAAGATCTCGCCGTCCTGATTGCCGACAAGAACATGGAAGGGGCCCTCCGAGGTCTCCTCTCCCGGCCACAGTCCTTCGGCCTGAGGGACATTTCCTGCGATCTCTATGTTCATCCGGAGCGAGATCCGGGGTGCCTCCTGAGAGGACATGATTTTCTACAGCCCTTCGCCCACAGGTACGCTCACGGCCTGGTGGTCTTCGACCGGGAAGGGAGCGGCAAGGAAACGGTTGATCGTTCCGAGCTGGAGCAGCAGGTCGAGCGCCGGCTCTCCACTTCGGGATGGAACGGCCGGGCGGCCGTCGTCGTGATCGACCCGGAGCTGGAGATCTGGTTCTGGAACGACTCTCCTCACGTCGAGGCGGCGCTGGGCTGGGAAGCGGGTGACCTGTCCCTGAGAGACTGGTTGAGGAAGAAGGGCTGGCTTCCGGAGGGGGTGAGCAAACCGACACAGCCCAAAAGGGCGGTGGAGGAGGCACTGCGTATCTCCCGCAAGCCGAGGTCCTCATCGGTCTATCAGCAGCTCGCCCAAAGAGTGAGCATCGATCGCTGTGTCGATCCCTCCTTTTTGAGGCTACGCCAGATCCTGACCCGGTGGTTCTCCCGATGACGCCCCCGACCGTTCCCGCCGCAGCGCCACGTAGGCCGAGGGCACGGCGAAGAGCGTTCCCAGGGTGGAGACTCCGAGGCCGCCGATGACGGCCAGGGCGAGCGGTTTCTGGAGCTCGGCCCCGGCTCCGAGGCCGAGAGCGAGCGGCAGCAGGCCGAACAGAGTGCAGAGGGTCGTCATCAGGATCGGCCTGAGGCGCACCCGCGCGGCGGCGGCGACCGCGTCGACGAACGGCTGCCCCTCTCGGTGCAGCCGGTGGGCATAGTCGAGCATCACGATGCCGTTCTTCACCGCCAGGCCGACCAGGAGGATCAGCCCCATGGCCGAGGAGACGTCGAGCTCCGAGCCGGCGAGGAGGAGGAGCAGGAAGGCGCCGCCGAAGGAGAGGGGAGCCGCGGCGAGGACGATGACCGCGGGGGTCAGGGCGCGGAATTCGACCACCAGGACGAGCAGGACCAGCGCGGCGGCGGTGGCGAAGACCAGGAGCAGCTCGCGGAAAGCATTGCGCTGCGACTCGTACTGGCCGCCCACCTCGGCGGAATAGCCCACCGGCAGCTTCAGGCGGCGCAGGCGGCGCTGCACCTCGGCGGCGGCGCTCCCCAGGTCGCGCCCCTCCAGCCTCCCGGTCACCAGGGCGACCTGGCGCAAGTTCTCGCGCGTCAGCGCGCCGTCGCCGGTCGCCACCACCGGCCGGGCCACCGCCGACAGCGGCACGATCCGGCCGTCCGGGGTCTTCAGGGTGAGGCGCGCCAGGCGCTCGGGATCGGTGCGGTCGCGGTCCGCGTAGCGCACCCGCACGGGAATGCTGCGGTCCCCCAGCTGCAGGTCGGTCGCGGTCTCGCCGAGCCAGGCGGTGGCGAGCTGGGTCTGGACCTGCTCGATGGTGAGTCCGGCGCGGCCGGCCGCCTCCGGGTCGATCCTCCAGGTGGTCTCGGGGGCGCCGCGCTGCGGCCCCACCACGTCCACCACCCCCTGGACGGCTTCCATCTCGGCCTCGACGCGCTCGGCGAGGGCGGCGAGCGTCGCGGAGTCGTCGCCGAAGATCTTCACCTCCAGCGGCTCGGCGGCCCCTTCGAGGTCGCCGATCATGTCCTGCAGGAGCTGGACGAACTCGAGGTCCATGCCGGGGAGGCGCTCGGCGAGCTGCGGGCGCAGGCCGGCGATCACCTCCTCGGCGCTGCGGTGGCGTTGCGACCGGGGCTCGAGCCGCACCAGGATGTCCCCCTTGTTGGGCTGGGTGGCGAACAGGCCCAGCTCGGCGCCGGTGCGGCGGGAGAAAGCCGCCACCTCCGGAGTGGCCGCCAGCAGGGCCTCGATCTTGCGCACCTGGCGGTCGGTCTCGGCGAGCGCGGTGCCCGGCGGGGTCAGGTAGTCGATGACGAATCCTCCCTCGTCCATCTGCGGCAGGAAGCCGCTGGGCATGATGCGGTAGAGCAGGAATCCGAGCCCGGCGAGGACGACGGCGGCGGCCATCGCCAGGCGCGGGCGCGCCAGGGAGACCGCGAGAGCGCGCGCGTAGAGCCCCTCCAGGCGGCTGGGGCGCTCGTCGCGGGCGTGCTCGCCGCCGCGGTAGGCGAAGTGCGAGAGGAGCGGGATCAGGGTCAGCGACAGGGCGAGCGAGATCAGCACCGAGACCGAGAGGGTCAGCGACAGGGCGCGGAAGAACTGGCCGACCACGCCGGAGAGGAAGCCGAGGGGGGCGAGCACGACGACCGTCGTCAGGGTCGAGCCCACGACCGGCGCGATCAGCTCCTCCGTCGCCTCTTCGATCGCCGCCTCGCCGCGTCCGCCGCGCAGCCGGCGGTGGATGTTCTCGACCATCACCACCGCATCGTCGATCACCAGGCCGATGGCGACCGCGAGACCCCCCATCGACATCAGGTTGATCGACTCGCCGAACAGCCGCATGAAAAGGAATGTGGCGAGCACGGTGAGCGGCAGGGTGATCGAGGCGATCAGGGTCACCCGCCAGTCGCGCAGGAAGAGGAGGAGGACCAGCACGGCCAGCGCGCCGCCGATCAGGATGGCGTCGCGCACGTTGGCGATCGCGGTGGCGACGAGCTCCGCGAGGTCGTAGACCTTCGACAGCCGGAGCCCCGAAGGGAGGGTGCGGGTGAGGTCCTGGAGCGTCCGCTCGATCCCCGCCCTGACGGCCAGGATGCTGGCCCCAGGCTGCTGCGAGACGCTGATCACCGCGGCTTCGCGGCCGTTGCCGGTGATCAGGGTGGTGCGGTCCGGTGCGCCGGGAAAGACCGCCGCCACGTCGGCCACGCGCACGGTCGCGCCGTTGCGCACGGCGACCGGCGTCCTGGCGATCTCGGCGGCCGAGCTCCACAGCCCGGAGGCGAGCACCAGGTGCTCCGTGCCGCCAGCGGCGTAGCGGCCCACCGGGGCCAGACGGTTGGAGGCGCGGAGAGCGGTGACCACGTCGTCCACGGTCAGGCCGGCGGCGAGCAGGCGGTCCGGATCGGCCGCCACCTCGATCTCGCGCGTATCGGTCGCCGCCACCTCGACCCGCCCCACGCCCGGGACCCGCGCCATCGCCGGCCGGATGACGTAGAAGGCGTAGTCGTAGAGGTCGGGGGTCGGCAGGCCGCCCGTCAGGTTCAAGCTGAGCATGGGGAAGGAGGAGACGGTCAGCCGCTCGACCTCGAGCCCGGTCTCCGCCGGCAGGTCCTGGCGCGCCTCGGCGACCCGGTTCTGGAGCTCCTGGAGGGCGAGCGCCATGTCGGTCCTGGGTGCAAATTGGGCCGAGATCTCGGTGGCTCCCCGGAAGGTCAGCGAGCGCACCCGGCGGATGCCGGGCACCTCCATGGCGGCCTGCTCCAGCGGCCGGGTCACCGCCGTCATCATCGACCGGGCGGGCAGCGAGCCGCTGTGGGCGATCACCAGCAGGCGGGGGAACTGGAGCGGCGGATAGATGTCGCTCGGCAAGGACGGCAGGACCACGGCTCCGGCCGCCGCCAGCAGCAGGGTGACCAGGACCACCGCGCGCCCCTGGCGTTCGGCGAAGCGGGCGAGGCTCACCGCGCCGGCTCCACGGCGGCTCCATCCGGCAGCGCCGTCTGGCCGCGCACGACGACCGACTCGCCGGGCGTGACGCCGGAGAGGATCTCGGCCTGGCCGCCGGCGATCACGCCGACCCGGACCTCGCGGCGGTGCGCCTTCTGCTGCCCGTCGACGGTGAACAGGAAGCTGCGGGAGCCCTCCTGCACCAGGGCGTCGGCCGGCACCAGGACGGCGGCGAGGTGCTCGGCGCCGTCGATCTCCACGTCCACCGCCAGCCCTGCCGGCAACTGCGTCGGCGCGGCGAAAGCCAACCGGACCAAGGCGGTCCCGGTCGCCGGATCGACAGTCGCCGGCCGCGCGACGACCCGGGCCGCTTCCTCGGGGTAGGAGGCGCCGCGCACCCGCGCCGGGCTGCCCGCAGCGATCCGTCCCAGCTCGACCGCGGGGATCGCGGCCTCGACCTGCAGGCGCGAGGGGTCGATGACGCGCAGGATCGGCCCCGCGCCGCCCGGCTCGACCAAGTCCCCCGGCTCGTGCGAGCGGCTGGCGACGACACCGTCGAAGGGAGCGCGCACCACCGCGCGCTGCGCGAGCCGGCCGGCGGCGGCCGTGGCGCTCCGGGCCTCGGTGACCGTGGCCTCCGCCTGGGCGAGGTCGCGGCGGGCGTCCTCCACCTCCTTGCGGGCGGCGATGCCGCGCTCGTAGAGACCGGAGAGGCGGTCGGCCGTCTGCCGCGCGTTGGCGAGCTGGGCTTCGGCCCGCGCCAGGTCCGAGCGCCGGCCGGCGGCCTCCGCGTCGAGGCTCGGGATTTCGAAGCGGACCAGCAGATCGCCGCGGCGCACGCGATCGCCCACCGACTTCGGCAGCTCCGCGATGCGGGCCTCCTGCGGCGGCTCGACCAGCAGCTCGGCGCCGGGAGCCGCCTTCACCTGGCCGGTCGCGGCGACCACCAGGCGGATCGGGCCGGCGCGCGCCGTGGCCACCTGGACCGGGACGGCCTCGCCGGTCACGACCTCTTCCTCGTCCTCCGCGGCGTGCTTGCAGGACGGCAGGAGGAGGGCCAACAGCAGACATCCCAACAGCGGGGCTCTCATGGCAGCGGCGCTCCGATCGCCCGCTCCAGGTCGGCGAGCGCGTCCTGATACTCGATCCCCGCCTGCACCGCCTGGAGGCGCAGGTCGTGCACGGCTTGCAGGCTCTGGAGCAACGCGGCCAGATCGGTCTGGCCGGAGCGGTAGGCGTCTTCCGCCAGGCGCTCGACCTCGGCGGCCCGCGGCAGGATCTCGTCGCGGAATCGCAGCAGCGCCTGCCTCTGGGTCTCGGCTGCGGCTGCGGCTGTCGCGACCTCTCCACGCACCCGCGCGGCAGCCGCGTCGCGCTCGGCCTTGAGGCGCGCCAGCGTCGCCTCTTCCAGCCGCACCTGCTCCCGGCCTCGGCTGAAGACCGGCAGCGTGAAGGTGAGAGCCGCGCTCCACCCCCAGACGAAATCCGGGGGGGCGTCGTGGAGGACGCCGGCGCCGGCGGTCACGTCGCGGACCGCCTCGGCGCGCGCCAGCTCCACCTCCGCCTGCTGCTCGGCGATGCCGCGGTCGAGCACCGCGAGCTCGGCGCTCCCGGCGAGGGCGAGGCGGAGGGCCGCGTCGGCGGACGGCACCGTCCCGGCGTCCAGACCGGTGCTCGCGGCGAGCGGGCTGTCGAGCGGGCGGCCGAGCAGGGCATTCAGACCGCCGCGGGCGCCCAGGAGGAGACCGCGTGCCCGGTCCGCCTCGCTCGCCGCCTGGACCGCGGACAGCTCGGCCTGGAGCACGTCGAGGCGCGGCACGTCGCCGGCCTCGAAGCGTGCGCGGGCGGCATCGCGGGCGCTCTCGGCCAAGCGCTCAAGCTCCGCCGTCTCGGCCGTGCGGGACTGTGCGGCCGCCAGGGCGAAGTAGGCGCGGCGCACCTGGTTGCGGGTCTCGGCGGTCAGGCGCGCGAGCTCCGCCTCGCCGCTTTGCGCCTGGGCCGCCGCCAGCGCGATCCGCCGTTGCCGCTTCCCGCCGCGCTCGATCGGCAGGGAGAGCGTGGCCGCATCGTGCGGCAGGTCCTTGCTCTCCTCCAGCGCGAGCTCCGGGTTGGGCCGCAGCCGCGCGATCTCCTGACGCGCCGCGGCTTCGGTCCGGCCCAGGCGCGCCGCCGCCAGGGCCGGGCTCGCGGAGAGGGCTTCCGCCATGACCTCGTCCAGGGTCAGGGCGGGAGCCTGCGGCACCGGCGCGGCCGGAGCAGGCGGAGGCTGCGCGTTGAGGCAGGCGGTGGACACGAAGAACGTGCCCAGCAGGGCGGCGAGCGTGGTTCTACGCGTGGTTCTCTGTGGGATCGTCATGCACCCATGGCACCCATCTGTCCCAGCCAGCGCAGTAGTCTAACGTGCTTTTCAGTGGCCCGCCGGAGGATGATGCTCCTTCTTCTCCTGCTCCTTCTCCCGGCGCTCGTCTCTGGCGGATTCGTGGTGTTTCGCCACGACCTTGCCGGTGATCGCGCTGACCGCGACCTCTTCAACCCCGCTCTTCCCCGGCACCACGAGATCGAAGGAGTAGATCAGCTTGCCGCCTTCCTTCTCGAGCTCCACGGAGCGGACCTCGCTGCGCGGCACCCTGGCGAGGGCGGTGTGCTGGGCCGCTTCCAGGCTGACCTTGGCCTGTTTGGCCAGATCGGCCGGAATGTCCTGCCGGACGGCGGTCCCGACTGGTGCGGTGGCGGCGAACAGACTGCCCGGCACGGTGAGGGCCAGGGCGATCAAGGCGATCTTCAGGATAGATTTCATGGTGGGCTCCTTTCGGTGAGTGGTGACTATCCTGGTCACCAGCATGGAGGCTATCAGCGCCTGGATGAAGGGACGGTGAAGAGGCGCGAGCGGATTTCCCTGCTCCCGCTTCATCGTCGCTTCATCCTCCCGGGAGCAGACTCCGCTTGAAAGGGGAGCAACATGGCCCTGAGACTCTGGCGGAGATCGGCCTGGTCGTTCGTGCTCCTGCTGACCCTCGCGGGGTCCGCACAGGCTGCGGAGGGGAGCCCCCCGCCGGACGGCGCGCGCTTCCCGTACCTGGTGGTAGTCGACCTGAAGGACGTCCTGGGGGCGCCGCTCGCTTGGCGCGCTCCCCAGTGGGAGCGCTTCTCCCTGGCGGTCGCGGGCGTCGGCGCGGCGGCCCTGCTGGACGGCGAGGTGCGCGACGCGGAGCGGCGCGACCACAACCCCACGGCGGACCGGATCGCGGACGCCTTCGAGCCTCTGGGCAGCTTCGGCGCCTTCGGCGTCCTCGGCACCTGGTACCTGGTCGGTCTGGTCCGGGATGACGAACAGGCTCGGTCGGTGGCCGAGGACGGTCTCCTCGCGAGCGTGATCGCCGACGGGTTCATCACTCCGGCATTGAAATATGCCGTCGGGCGCCGGCGCCCCCGGAATACGGATCAGACCTTCGACGTCAGCACGTTCAGCCGCAACTCGTCGTTCCCGTCGGGACATACGACCGAAGCCTTCGCCGTGGCCTCAGTCATTGCCAGCCAATCCGACGCGGTCTGGGTCAAGGGGGTCGCCTACAGCTCGGCGGCCCTGGTCGGCTTCGCCCGTATCCACCACCAGGCCCACTTCCTGTCGGACGTCACCGCCGGGGCGCTCATCGGCACCGCGGTGGGGCGTGCGGTCGTCCACCGCAACGACGCGGAGCGGCGGCGCTTCTCCCTGGCACCTCTCGTGGGACCGCGCAACCAGCCGGGGCTGGCCGTGGCGCTGTCCTTCTGATCAGCGGCGCCAGACGAGCAGGAGCGCTCCACCCCGCCCCCGCGCCGGGACCACGGCGAGCTCGAAGGCCGGCAGCCTCCCCTCCGCGTGATCGGCGCTCCGGTCGTGCCGGCGGAGCACGGCGTTCGTCATATAGAGGCTGGCGCCGCCGCCGAGGACGACGTTCCAGAGGTAGTGCTGGTCCGAGCGGAGGCGTTGCCAGCCGGTGACGGCAGGAATGGAGTACAGGCCGATCCGAATGAGAGCCCGCGCCGTCCTCCCCTCGACCGCGCCGCTCAACTGGTGATCGAGGACCCGCGCCAGGACCATCGCGTTGGTCACGTGGACCGAGGCGCTCGTCCCCCCCGCGTGGAAGTAGCGGAGAGTCCCCCCCTGCTGGGGGCGCTCCTCGGAGAAGACGAACTTCAACAAACCCGTGGTGGTCTGGGCCGCCAGGAGCGACTCGCCCAGCAGGAGGCCCGTCTCCCGGGTCCGCGGCAGGTCGGCCAGGAGCCCTCCTGCATAGAAGGTCGCCGCGGCGATCTCGGTCGTGCGGGACCGCCCGAGCGTGTCGCCGACGTCGGTCCAGCCGGAATTGCGGGCGAGGCCGGATTGGAGGACCTGGCGCCGGAGGTCCTCTTTGCGGGATTCGAGAGCGCCCGAGGCGGCGGCCAACCCGCCGAGATAAGCCCACTGACCCGGGGTGTGGGGCGGCACCTCGTGCACCGCCGCGCCGGCGAGGTCCCCCCCGGCATGGCGCAGGTCGCCGCGCATCGTCGCACAGCCGGGCAGGATCAGACCCAGGCAGAGAACCGGCAGACGCATCCGTGAGAGTGACATGGTCTCAGGCCGGGAGGCTAGCAGCGCCCCGATGAAGGGACGATGAAGAGGGCGCGGCGAGAGCCCGGCCCCGCAGGGTGATCTCGAACCTGCCGTCCACGAGGCGGGCCTCCTTCTCGAGCCCCAGCAGATCGCACAGGGCGGAGACCAGGGCGAGCCCGAGGCCGGCATGCCGGGCGCCCGAGCGCGCGGGGTCCTTGCGCCAGAAGCGGTCGAACATTCGGGGCAGGTCCTCGGGGGCCAGAGCATCGGTCCCGTTGCCGACCCGCAGGGAGAATTCCTCTCCGTCCATCGCCGCCGAGCAGGTCACCGCGCCGCCACCGCGGCCGTGCGCCACTGCGTTCGAGAAGAGATTGGAAAGGATCAGGGCCAGCTTCTCGCGGTCGGTGACGACGGTGAGACCCTCCGGGATCTCCAGTTGAAGAGTGGCTCCCGTTTCCCCGGCTTCGGCGGCGACGGTGTCCCAACAGCTCGCCGCCACCTCGCGCAGCGAGACCTCCGAGCTCCAGACCGTGTGCTGCTTCCCGTCATAGCGGGCCAGGGCCAGCAGGTTCAAGACCACCTTCTCCATCTGCAAGCCGATGCCGTGGGCCTCGGCGACCGCGTCGAGCGCGGAAAAAGCTTCATCCTGCCACTTGAGGGCGACCTCCGTCACCGCCCGCAGCTCGGCGAGCGGGGTGCGCAGCTCGTGGGCCAGATGGGCAGAGAACGACCGCTCGCGCACGAACGACGCGTCGAGCCTCGCGAGCAGCCCGTTCAAGTGGTGGACCACCGGAACGAGCTCCGCCGGGAGATCCTCCGCCTCCGGCAGCTTCTGGCCGAGCGACTCGGCGTCCATCCCCTCCAAACGGTGCGCGAGGTTGTCCAGCGGCGCGAGCGCGATGCCGACCACCGACTTGACCAGGAGGGTCGTCCCGCCGAGCAGCGCCAGGACGACGAGGGTCAACGACACCTGGATAGAGGCGAGCAGGGCATCGAGTTCCTCGCGGCCGTGGGCGACCGCCAGGGTGGCCATGGGAGCATCGGCACCGGAGCGGGCGACCGGCTCGACGCCCCGATCCTCGACTTCCAGCAGCTCGGATCGGGGGCGGAAGCTGATCTCGACCTGGCGTCCGTGCCGGCCGTCCGGCAGAGTGAGGTCGCTCAGCCGGAGCCGTCCGGACGGAGTGCCGGAGCGGGGCAGGTTCCGGACGCCGAGGGATCGGGAGCGTTCGACCACCGTTCCATCGCGGAGCCAGAGCTGGAAGTAGTCCGGGTTGTCCTTTTCGAACTCGGGCATGACCTCGCCGGAAAGCTCCAGCCAGACCTTGCCGTCCTGCTCCTCGGCGAGCGCCGCCAGGGACCGCGCCTTGTCGAGCAGCGCCGCATCGTAATCGCGGCGGAGCTGGGAGCTGATGGCGCGGCTCAGCACCAGCCCCCCGGCGGCCAGGAGCAGGCCCATGCCGGCCAGCAGCCAGACGGTCAGGCGGCCGCGCAGAGATCTCACGGTCCCACCTGGTCGATCACATAACCCTCGCCGCGCCGGGTCTTGATGAGGTTCTGCGAGCTCTCGGGACGGAGCTTCTTGCGCAGGGAGCAGACCAGGACGTCGACGACGTTGCTGGCGGCTTCGGAGTCGAGCTCGTAGAGATGCTCCCAGAGGTCCCGCCGGCTCACCACCTCGCCGGCGCGCAGCACGAGCATCTCCAGGACTCCGTACTCGCGCGGGGTGAGCTTGATCCCCCTGCCCGCGGACCAGGCCCGCCGGGCCGCCGTGTTGACCTCCAGGTCGCCGATCCGGATCACCGGGTTCTTGGCCTGGTAGGAGCGGCGGACGAGCGCTTCGAGACGCGCGCAGAGCTCGTCGAAGGAGAACGGTTTGACCAGGTAGTCGTCCGCGCCCAGGCGGAGACCCTGGACACGGTCCTCGACCATGTCTTTGGCGGACAGGATCAGGACATGGGCCGTCCTGCCGGCATCCCGGAGCCTGCGCAGGACGGTCAGGCCGTCGATCTCGGGAAGCATGAGATCGAGGACGATGACGTCGTACGCGTTCTCCGTCGCGAGCCAGAGGCCTTCGCGGCCGTCCTTCGCCGCATCCACCGCATAGCCGGCCTTGCGCAATCCGCGTTCGAGGGTTGCGCGGAGCCGGGAGGAGTCTTCGATGAGGAGCAACCGCATCCCATTTGAGGATACTCTGTCCCGGATGAAGGGTTCATGAGGAGGCGAAGATCGCCGCTGGCGGACTCAATCCTTGCGGATCGGCTATACTAGGGCGCCCGAAAGGAGCCACCGCGGCCATCCCGGGCAGCGGTTTTTTCATTCCTGCTCCTGTGAGGTAGACATTTGCCCATGTGGCGTTCACAGCTGAAAATTGCCGACGAGACGCCGCGCTCCGAGCTCGAAGCCCTGCGCCGGCGCATCGACGACCTGAACCTCCGCATCCTCGACCTTGCTCAGGAGCGCGCGGCGGTCGTCGTCGAGATCTCCCGGCTGAAAGAGGAGCTCGGCCTGGACTCCCATGACCCGGAACGCGAAGAGAAGATGCTCCGGAAGCTCACCCGCTCCACCTCCGGCCCGTTCGGTCCCGGAGAGGTGAGAGAGATCTTCCAGGCGCTCTTCCGGGCTTCGCTGGCGCTCCAGGAGCGCGACCGCCGGCGCACCGTTCACCCACTGTCTGCAGGAGGCGAGGCGCCATGAGCCAGGAAAAATCGGAGGCGCGGATCCGCCAGGGCTCGACGGACAAGATCTTCGCCGTGCCACGGCCGCGCATCGACGACTTCAACTTCGGCGAGGAGACCGCCGTCGTCTTCGACGACATGCTGGGCCGCTCCGTGCCGTTCTACGACGAGATCCAGCGGATGGTGGGCGAGCTCGCGGGAGACTTCGCCAGCGAGGGCACGAACATCTACGACCTGGGCTGCTCGACCGGCACGACCTTCCTGGCCATCGAGCCCTACATCCCGCCGGAGGTCGACGTCCGGTACGTCGGCATCGACTCGTCCCAGGAGATGCTGGACATCGCCCGCCAGAAGCTCGCCGAGGGCGGCATCCGCCGGCAGGTCACGCTGAAGCTCTCCGATCTCAACCAGGGACTGGAGGTCCACGACGCCTCCGTGGTGCTGATGGTCCTCACCCTCCAGTTCATCCGGCCCCTGTACCGGGACCGGATCATCCGCAGCATCCACGACGGGCTCGCCGAAAACGGATGCCTGATCCTGGTCGAGAAAGTCCTGGGCGAGAGCTCCACCTACAACCGCCTCTTCATCAAGCACTATTACGAGATGAAGAAGCGCAACGGCTACAGCGAGCTCGAGATCTCCCAGAAGCGGGAGGCGCTCGAAAACGTGCTGATCCCCTATCGCCTCGAGGAGAACCGGGAGCTCTTGAGGAGCCAGGGCTTCCGCAACGTGGACATCTTCTTTAAGTGGTACAACTTCTGCGGCATCTTGGCGATGAAATAGCTCGCGGGGGGTGACGGTGGAAGCTCAGGAAAATGCCGTGCCGGTGGCCGGCGGCAGGAGATTTCTCGTTGCGGCGGGCCGGGTCTTCTTCAAGGTCCGCGACGCTTTGTTCCCCCTGGTCTTCTTTGGCCTGGCGTTCGTCAGCCGGCCGGCGCTGGCGGGAGGCAGCCGGGCGGGGGACACGGCGCTCGACGTGCTGGGCATCGGCGTGGCGCTCGCCGGCCAGCTGCTGCGCGCGGTGGTCATCGGCTTCGCCTACGTGCAGCGCGGGGGCAAGGACAAGCAGATCTATGCCGAGACCCTGCAGCAGAGGGGCTTCTTCGCCCATTGCAGGAACCCGCTCTACCTCGGCAACTTCCTCGCCCTGGCCGGCTTCTGCCTGATCTACAACTCGCTCCTCTGCTATCTGGTGGCGATCCCCTTCTTCGCGTTCGCCTACGCTGCGATCATCGCGGCCGAAGAACAGTTTCTCCGCGGGCAGTTCGGCGCCGAGTACGCGGACTACTGCCGCCGGGTCCCCCGCATCATCCCCACCTTCCGCGGTCTCGGGCGGACTCTGGAAGGCATGGAGTTCGACTGGAAGCGCCTCGTCCGCAAGGAGTACGGCTCGACCTACGCCGGGATCTGCGCCATCCTCGTGCTCCTGGTCTGGGAGCACTGGGTGTTCCAGGGCTATCCGGGCTGCCGGCCGACCATCGTCGGATCGGTCGCCGTGTGGGTCCCGCTGACCGCCGCCTACCTGGTCGCCAGATATCTCAAGAAGAGCGGAGCGCTGGGGATCGGGCACTGAGCCCCCCCAAAGAAAAAGGGGGAGCCGGAGCTCCCCCTCGAAGGCCGCGGCCGGCTGTGCTCTAGAAGTCGAGCCGCAGGCCGAGCTGGAAGGTGCGCGGGACGTAGGAGACGTTGAACGAGTCTTCGACACCGAAGGTCGTCCTCGGGGTCTGCGCCGTGCCCCAGATCTGGTCGGTGCTGCTGATGAAGGTGTTCGCGCGGTCCGAGCAGTTGAAGCATTCGACGAACGGCGCGAGGCTCACGGGGCCGATGCCGAAGCTCTTCGTCAGGCGCATGTCCAGGGTGTAGAAGTCCGGCTGGCGCTCGCTGTTGCGGCCCAGGTGATGGCCGTTGATCGTCGGGCGGTCGGTGCCGGAGACTCCATCGTTATTGATTTCGGCATTGATGATCGGGTTGAACGGCTGGCCGGTGTAGTAGCGGAAGGTGCCGGAGACGCTGATCCCCCAGAGCGGGGTCTCCCACAGGCCGTTCAAGACGCCCTTCCACTCCTGGTCGCGGTTCGACGGACCCCAGTTGAGGCCGAGGTTGTTGACGTCCTCCGCCTGGATGCCGGAGAAGTTGCGCTCGTTGGAGTCGTTGTCGCGGTCCTTGGACCAGGTGATGGCGGCGTAGAAGCTGTAGTGGTCGCTGTAGCGCCGCTGCAGAGTGGCGGTCACCGCCTTGTACTTCGACTCGGCGTCCGAGAGATCGGTGATCACCGCGCCGTAGGCGCTCAACGGCCGAAATGGACCGGTGTTGGTCGCGTTGGGGCGGTAGTGGGGCAGACCGTTGGCCGAGAGGGTGCCGTCGTAGACCAGGTTGATATCCGTCAGGCGCTGCAGCTGGTGCCCCTTGGCGTAGGTGAAGTCGAGGCCGAAGGAGATGCGGGGGAGGATCTCACGCTCTGCGCCGAGCGTCACCCGGTCGGTGTAGGGGTTCTCGAAGTCGGGATCGACGGTGAACACGTTGGGCGGGGTTGTCGGGCGGGTTACCTGGCCGAACGGATAGCGCTCGACGCCGACCGGATTGAAGCCGCCATTCGTCGCGGTGGCACCACTGCCCCAGCCCGGAGCCAGAGAATCGGTCGGCGGCCCGGCCCCGCCGCTCTGGGCGAAGATATTCACTTGCGCGCCGCGGATGCCGTTGGACGTGAAGGGCTGGGCCCACAACAGCGCCGGCGTGCGGCTCCAGTAGCGGCCGACCGAGGCGCGGACGGCGGTCTTCTCGTCCGGAGCCCAGGAGACGCCGAGCCGGGGCGAGATCTGGTTGTTGGCGTCCGGAATCTCGCCGGTCAGCCGGAGCGTGCCGTTCGGTCCCGGGTCGCTGGGGTTGAGGATCGGCGCGTCCGGGTTGTTCAGGCGCTCGTAGCGGATGCCGGCCGTCACGGTGACGTTGTTGCGGACGAACCACTGGTCCTGGACGAAGAAGGCGTTCTCCTTCTGGTGGAAGCTCGCCGCTCCGGCCTCGTCCGAGGAGAGGCCGCCGAGGCCGCCGAACTGGCGGTACTCACGCCACTTCCCGGCCAGGAAGTCGGCCTGGTTCGCGAAGATGTACACGCCGCGCCAGTTGCCCTTGAAGATCTGGTCGACGCTCGTGTCGTTGTACTCGGTGCCGGCCTTGAGGACGTGGCGGTCGAGCAGGTAGGACACGGTGTCGGAGAACGCCTTGCGCTTGTTGGTGGTCACGATCGGCAGGAAGCTCACCTCGCCGTAGCGCGCGCCGCCGACCTGGATCTCGGGGAGGTTGAGCCCCTTGTCCTGGCGGGGGATGTCCTCGTCGACGTAGTTGAGGCTGAGGTCGTTGAGCCACTCGGCGCCGAACTGGCCGGACCAGGAGCCGACGTAGGACTTCGCCTTGATCCCCTCGATCCCGTTGTAGCTCGCGGCGCGGGACTGGCTGTTCGAGGTGCCGTTGACGCCCTCGTAGTCGTTCCAGTTGGAGCGGAACATCAGGCGGTGGGCGGGGTTGAGCTGGTAGTCGAGGCGGCCGAAGGCCACCCAGCCGTCCTGGGTCTGGACGTACGCGTCCGGCGAGGTGAGCGCCGGATAGCGGGCGAAGACGGCCGGATCGAGGTTGGAGGCGAGGATCGGAATCGTGATGTCCTGCTTCTGGTTGTCGTAGGACAGGAAATAGAAGAGCTTGTCCTTGATGATCGGACCGCCGAGCGAGGCGCCGTACTGGTCCTTGCTCTGGTCGGCGGGATCGTGACCCGGCGTCGGGCCGACCCGAGGGAAGTTGGAGATCATGCTCTGCGGCTGCTTGAAGTAGAAGACCGAGCCGTGCAGATTGTTCGTGCCGTTCTTGGTGATGAGATTGACGAAGCCACCGCCCGAACGGCCGTACTCCACCGAGGCGCCGTTGGTGACGACGGAGAACTCCTTGATCGACTCCTGGGAGATCGAGAGAGGGGCGCGGCCCTCGGCCACGCCGACGGCGCCGCCGAAGAAGGCGTTGTTGTAGTCCACGCCGTCCACGGTGATGCTGGTGTTGATGCCGCGCTCGCCGGACAGCGACAGGTTGCCGCGCTCCGAATCGAGCCGGCTCTCCGGGGTGAGCAGCACGAGCTGCTTGAAGTCGCGGCCGGCGCTCGGCAGGTTCTTGAGCTGCTCGGTCTGGATCGTGGTGCCGATCTGGGTGTTGGTGACCTCGACGACCGGACGCTCCGCCGTGACGGTGATGGACTCCGAGACGGAGGAGCTCTGCAGCGTGAAGTTGATCGTCGGGGTCGAGCCGAGGAGCAGGCGGACGTTGTCCGCCGTCGACGTTGCGAAGCCCTCGAGGCTGGCCACCACCTTGTAGGTGCCGGTCGGCAGGTTGAGGATGCGGAAGAAGCCCTGCTCGTCGGTCACCTCGACCTGAACAAGGCCGGTCTCCGTGTTGGTGGCCTCGATGGAGACTCCAGGCAGTGGAGCTCCATCGGAGCCTTCGACGGTGCCGGAAATGCGGCTCGTGGTCACGTCGGTCTGGGCGAGCATCGGGACGGCCGCCAGGCCGAACGCCACGAGCAGGGCGGCCAGACGAAACGCCCCCTTGCGACGGGTTTCAGGAATGCGCACGATAAGCCCTCCTTTGGTGTGCGTCCAGGAATTCCCGCGCATTTTACGACAGGACCAGGAAACCGCCTAGGTGTCCGTGTGAGCAGCTTGTGACTTTCGCTGTGCTAAGCTGCGCCCGGCATGCCCGACGACAAGCCTCTGGTGAGCGTCATCATGGGGAGCAGGTCCGACTGGGAGACGCTCCGCCATGCCGACGAGACGCTCTCCCGCTTCGCCGTCCCCCACGAGTGCCTGGTCGTCTCGGCCCATCGCACCCCGGACTGGATGCGCGACTTCGCCCGGGGCGCCGAGGAGCGCGGCGTCGAGGTGGTGATCGCCGGCGCCGGCGGCGCCGCGCACCTGCCCGGGATGGTCGCCGCGCAGACCCTTCTGCCGGTCCTCGGCGTGCCGGTCCAGAGCCAGGCGCTCCACGGGCTCGACTCCCTCCTCTCGATCGTCCAGATGCCTGCCGGCGTGCCGGTCGGGACGCTCGCCATCGGCAAGGCCGGAGCGACCAACGCCGCCCTCCTCGCGATCCGCTTCCTGGCGCGCACCCGGCCGGATCTGCGCGAGAAGCTCCGCGCGTTCGTCCTGGAGCAGGACGAGCGGGTGCGGGCCGAGACTCTGCTGTGAGCCGCCTCATCCCGCCGGGAGCCACGGTGGGCGTCTTGGGCAGCGGCCAGCTCGGCCGCATGTTCGCCATCGCCGCCCGCCGCATGGGCTACCGCGTCCACACGCTCTCGCCGGACGACGGCACTCCGACCGGCCAGGTGGCCGACCGCGAGATCAAGGCCGCCTATGACGATCTCGACGCCGTGCGCGCCTTCGCGCGCGGGGTCTCGGTGGTGACCTTCGAGTTCGAGAACGTCTCGGCCGCCGCCGCCGAGGCCGCCGCGGAGCACGCGCCGGTCCGCCCCGCGGGCGCGGTCCTCCACACCACCCAGAACCGCCTGCGCGAGAAGGGTTTCCTGCGCCGCGCCGGCTTCCCGGTGGCGCCGTTCGCCGCGGTGCGCTCGGCCGGCGAGCTCGCGGCAGCGGTCGCCGAGATCGGCACCCCGGCCGTGCTCAAGACCGCCGGCTGGGGATACGACGGCAAGGGGCAGGCGAAGATCGCGACGCCCGAAGAGGCGGTGGCCGCCTGGTTGTCCCTCGGTATCCCGGGGGGGGACGAGGCGATCCTGGAGGCATTCGTCGATTTCGAGCGGGAGGTCTCGGTGGTGGGGGCGCGCGGGCTCGACGGCGCGTTCGCCCATTTCGGCGTGATCGCCAACGACCACGTGAGCCACGTCCTGGACGTCTCGGTGGCGCCCGCCCCGGTGCCGTCGACGGTCGTCCGGAAGGCGGTCGAGATCGCCCGCGGTATCCTGGAGGCGCTGGAGGTGGTCGGGGTGCTCTGTGTCGAGATGTTCCTGACCCGCGAGGGGGAGCTCCTGGTCAACGAGCTGGCGCCCCGGCCGCACAACTCCGGGCACCTGACCTTCGACGCCTGTGTGACGAGCCAGTTCGAGCAGCAGCTCCGGGCGATCTGCGGCCTGCCGCTGGGCTCGACCGCTCTCCTCTGCCCGGCGTCGATGGCGAACCTGCTCGGGGATCTCTGGCGGGATGGCGAGCCGGACTGGGCCGCCGCCTGCGCCTTCCCCGAGGTGAAGCTCCACCTCTATGGAAAGGCCGCGCCGCGTCCCGGGCGCAAGATGGGGCACCTGACGGCCCTGGCAGCCGATCCCGACGAGGCGCGGCGGCTGGTGCTCGGGGCGAGAAAGGCTTTGGCACGATGACGAACCCCTGGATGATCTACGGTGCGAACGGGTATACGGGCGAGCTGGCGGCGCGGGAGGCGGCGGCGCGCGGGCTCTCGCCGGTCCTCGCCGGGAGGAACGCCGAATCGGTCGGAGCCCTGGCCCGCGAGCTGGGACTGGAGCACCGGGCCTTCGGCCTGGACGATGCCGGCGCCCCCGGAGAGCTACTGCGGGGGATCGAAGGCATGGCCGCGGTGCTCCACTGCGCCGGCCCGTTCGTGCTCACCAGCCGCGCCATGGTGGCAGCCTGTCTGGCGGCCCGCGCCCACTATCTCGACATCACCGGCGAGATCGCCGTCTTCGAGAAGGTCCTGGCGCGCGGGGAGCAAGCCCGGGAGGCGGGCGTGGCGCTCCTGCCCGGCGTGGGCTTCGACGTGGTGCCCAGCGATTGCCTGGCCGCCCACCTCGCTGTGGCGCTGCCGGACGCCACCGAGCTGGTCCTCGCCTTTGCCTCGGACAGCGCCGCGATCAGCCGCGGCACGCAGAAGACGATGATCGAGAGCCTGCCGCACGCCGGCGCCATCCGCCGCGACGGCAAGATCGTCCCCGTGCCGATCGCCTGGGACGCCCGCGAGATCGACTTCGGCGAACACCTGGGGAAGCGCCAGGCGATGACGATCCCCTGGGGGGACGTCTCGACGGCCTGGCATTCGACCGGGATCCCCAACATCCGCGTCTACACCGCGATGTCCCCCGCACAGATCCGCCGCCTGCGCCGCTTCGCTCCGTTGCTTCCCCTCGCCGGCTGGAAGCCGCTCAAGCGCTTCCTCCAGCGCCGGGTGGAGCGCAAGGTGACCGGGCCGTCCGAGGAAATCCGGCAGACCGCCCGGATGTATCTCTGGGGGGAGGCGAAGAACGCGGCCGGCGAGCGGGTGACCGCCACCCTGGAAGCGCCGGAGGCCTACCAGCTCACCGCCGTCTCGTCCGGCGAGTGCGCCCGCCGGGCCGCGGCCGGCGGGGTCCCGGCCGGGGCGTGGACGCCGTCGAAGGCGTTCGGCGTCCACTGCAGGTATCCGTGGCGCTCGCCCAGACGCGGCCGTTCCACGGCGAGAGGACGATGTCGAGGAAGTCGAACATCCCGCCGCAACGGCCCGGACCGCAGTCCCCTCGGTGGATCGGATCGGCAGGGTCGTTGCCGGTCGTCCAGACGAACAGCGGATTGGAGCTGAGCGCGTTGATCGAGACGACGATGTAGGAGCTCCACGGCCGCCGCTGGTCGAGGCGGTTGCGCGAGGTCGTCCCCGGGAAGGTGATCATGATCCTCCCGCTGTCGCCGGCGACGATCGCCGGGAAGTTGACCTCGTGCACGCCCGGCGGGGCGATCATCAGCGGCACGCCCCAGGTCCTGCCGTGGTCGGTCGACACCGACAGGTAGGGCAGACGGTCCCGGGCATCGAACCACAGATAGTAGAGGCTGCCCGCGGCGTCCGCGGTGACCGCCGTGTGGGTGTCGGCGGCCTGGATGTAATCGCTCACCTGGACCTGTCCCCAGGTGAGGCCGGCGTCGTTGGTGATGGAGACCCAGGGATAGCTGCAATGCCCCTTGGGCAGAAACGCCCGCCCGTCCGGATCGGTCATCAGCTGGCCGGTCAGACCGCCGCAGACTCCCCCGGTCGCGGGATCGACGCCGAGATAGGCCGGCGCGCCGGCCGGCAGGAAGGTCTTGCCGCCGTCCAGGCTGCGGCCGCAGGCGCTGTCCGCAACCCGGTTGAAGCAGTAATAGAGGACCTTTGGATAGCCCTGGGTGGCGACCCCCGCGGGCGGCGGGCCGGAGTAGAGCGTCTGGTGATCGTTGACCATCTCGCCGCAGGCGGCCATGTTGCGCGTCCAGGTCTGCCCTTCGTCATCCGAATAGAGCAGCCAGGAGCAGGCGCCGTAGAGGTCGATCGAGAAGAGGCGCCCCGTGTCCTCGTCGACGTAGATGTACGGGTCGAGGCTCGTCGGCGGCTCGGTGGTGTCGCCGAGGATGAGGTTCGGCTGCACCGACTGCCAGCTGGCGCCGCCGTCTCTGGAGCGCAGGACCTCAGTCCGCGCGAGCTGTTCCGGAGAGCCGTCCGGCAGGGCGTCGAAATCACCGGCGGCGATGAAGGCCGTGCCGTTCTTGCGGATGCCGAGCGTCGGCTCGGCGGCGTTGCGGCCGACATAGTGCATCTCGAAGACGAGAGGAGCACCGGTGGACCGAGCGGGCTGGTTGGCCGGAGTGCCGACGAAGCCGCGCGTCACGCGCGTCCCATGATAGGCCTGCGCCACCTGGTCCTCGGTGACCGCCCGCTGGGTCGCCTGGCCGCGATAGGTCGAGCCCGGCGAAACCAGGAAGGCCTGGACGACCACCCGGTAGGTGCCGGCCGGCGGGTCCGAGAGGGTCACCTGCTCGTTCCCTCCCCCCGTGGCCGAGCTGTCCAGCTGGTTGCCGGCCGCATCATAGATGTACAGGTCATAGTCGTCTCCCGGATTGGCCGGCGTGATCGCGATGTCGACCAGCTCGGGGCCGGTGAGCGGCGCCACGGTGAGATCGAACCAGTCGCAGCCGGGCACCGGGAGAGTGGACGAGGAAAGACAGGCGGCGGGATTCGAGACCAGAAATGAGCCGCCCTGCCAGCTCGCGCTGGAAGAGCTCGAAGAGACGGTTCCCGCCCCTGGAGTCGCCGCCTGGGCGACGGCAGGCACGAGAGCCAGGCCGAGAGCCAGGGCTCGTGCGAGAAAAACACGCCTGCGTGTCATGTTGTGGACCCTCCTAGGTGCGAAGCGCCGGAGCGCGCTTCTGCCGGAGGCCCCTATGCAAAAATGGTGACAGTAGCAACACTACTATGGGCGCCCTGGAGATCTACGGTAGAGCCCAGGCAAGCGCCGACGTGTCCCAGGAGAACCGCGGAAGGCCCCAGGCCCCCTGCGCGGTCCCCCAAGCGATCCTTGCCAGAACCCTGTCCGTCGACGACGCGCCCCAGACCTCCCGCGGCCGGGCCCCAACGATCGCCGAGGCGCCCCAGAATCGGGGCCTGACGCCGGCGGGCTGGGGCGTGACACCGTTCCCTTGGGGACCACCGCAGACCGGCTGGGGGCGATCAGCGATGGATTGGGCCGGAGCACGGGTCGACCGGGGACAAGGAGCCGGGGGTTGGGGGAGACCGCAGGCCGGCTGGGGGCAACCGGCGGTGGATTCAGGAGGAGCGCAGGCCGGCTGGGGGGTCAGCCGATTCCCAGGAGCACTCGTCGAACCTCGCGGAGCAGACCGTCGGCCGGCAAGGCGCCATGCAAAAGCCAGGTCAAGTATTCGTCCACAAGAGAGACGGCATCCGCATGCAACGCGTACTCCGTGAGCTCATAGGCTTGGGCATGCTTGCCGACAGGCTGAAGGTGGTCGAGCCGCAGGATGGACTCCTTGCGTCCCGGAACAGGCAGGGAGTCCCAGATGTACTGTGGATACTCGCAGCGCCGACCGCTCACCGGCTCGATGGGCGAACCGGGGCCATCGAGCCACTCTTGTCCCTTCTCGAAGATCTCGTCGTAGCGTGGAGCGGGGTCCGGGGAGACCAGCGTCCTCGCCTTGCGCCTCTCTTCCAGCCTGCTCTTGACAAGGGCTTTCAGATCCTCGGCCGGTGACGGGTTGGACCGCTCCGAATCGGCGGTTCGAACATCCAGATCGATCTTCTTGGCGTCCATGCCATTCATCCATTCACCCCGCGAACCCAAGTATAGCGTAACCGTTCCCGGATGTCATCTTACCTCAGACCATGACTCGGAGGCCGGTTACACCATCTCCAGGTTCGCGTACTTCGCCACCAGCTTCCGCTTGCCGGCCTTCTCGAAGAAGACGGTGAGGCGAGTCTCGTCCCCCTGTCCCTCCAGCTCGAGGACCACGCCGTTGCCGAGGGTGGGGTGGCGGACGCGGCTCCCCCGCTTCAAGGGACGGCGCGGCGCCACGACCGCATCGGGCTCCGGCACCACCTGCCGGCCTCCGGGCGCCGGCCTCGACGTCACCGGAGCGCGCCCGCTCCAGGCCGGCGCGGACGGGGGGCGGGAGACCGCTCCGGCCGGAGACGAGGGACGGCTCTGGCCCTGGCCGAAGAAGGAGTAGACGCCCTGCGCGCGCGCGTCGTAGCGCTCGTTGGAGAAGTAGAGCTCCGGGCTGTGCTTCGCCTCGATCAGGTGGTCCGGCAGCTCCTCGAGGAACGGCGACTCGGACTGGTCCTGATAGCGGCCGGCGATGCGGCGGCGGCGGCAGCAGCTCAGGTAGAGCTTCTCGCGCGCCCGGGTCATCCCGACGTAGAAGAGCCGGCGCTCCTCCTCGACGTCGTCCCGGCCGCCCTGCGAGTTGAAGTGCGGCAAGAGGCCGTCTTCGAGGCCGGCGACGATCACCGCCCGGAACTCCAGCCCCTTGGCGCTGTGGAGCGTCATCAGCGAGACCCCCTTCTCCTCCTGGAGAGAATCGAGGTCGGTCACCAGGGCCACATGGTCGAGGAACGCGGTCAGCAGGTCCTGGTCGGAGCTGTTGTAGCTGCTCGCCTCGGTGAACTCCTGGGCGGCGGAGAGGAACTCCCGGATGTTTTCGAGGCGCGCCACGTCCTCCGAATCGTCCTTGCGGAAGAGGTCCATGTAGGCGGTGTCGGAGAGCAGGCGGTCGAGGAGGGCGGGCAGCGGCAGCTCGGCGGCAGCTTCCTGGAGGCCGACGATCAGGTCGCGGAACTTGCGCAGGACCGTGGCGCTCCGCTGCGGCAGGGTGCCCAGGTCGTCCAGGTAGACCACGTCCCACACCGGCTGGCCGAGATGTACGGCGCGGTCGCGCAGCATCTCCAGGGTCCCTTTGCCGATTCCGCGCGGCGGCTGGTTGATGATCCGCATCAGGGAGAAGTTGTCCCGCGGGTTGCGCAACACGCGCAGATAGGCCACCAGGTCCTTGATCTCGGCGCGGTCGTAGAAGCGGACGCCGCCGACCAGCGAGTAGGGGATCTCGCGCGCCAGGAGCTCGTCCTCGATGGCGCGGGTCTGCGCGTTGGTGCGCACCAGCACGCCCATGTCGCCGAGCTTCACAGAGCGGCGCAGCGCCTGGAGCGTCTCGACCACCCAGCGCGCCTCGTCACCCTCGTCGCTCGCCTTGTAGAGGTCCACCTTGGTGCCGGCGCCGTTCTCGGTCCACAGGCGCTTCCCCCGGCGATTGACGTTGTGGGCGATGAGCGCGCCGGAGACGTCGAGGATGGTCTGGGTCGAGCGGTAGTTGCGCTCCAGCTTGCGCACCGTGGCGCCGGGGAAGGTCCGCTCGAAGTCCAGGATGTTGTCGAGGTCGGCGCCGCGCCAGCGGTAGATCCCCTGGTCCTCGTCGCCCACGGCGGTCAGGTTGCCGTCGGCACCGGAGAGATCCTGGATGAGCCGGAGCTGGGCGTGGTTGGTGTCCTGGTACTCGTCGACCAGGAGATAGCGGGTGCGGGAGCGGATCCGCTCGCGCAGCTCGGGGTCGGTCGACAGCAGCTTGACCGAGAGCGAGATCAGGTCGTCGAAGTCGACCCCGGAGGCCTGCTGGAGGAGACCCTGGTATTTGCGGTAGAGGACGGCGACCTTCTTCTCGAAGAAGTTCTGGGCGGCGGACTCGTAGGCGGCCGGCTCGACGAGGCGGTTCTTGGCCGCACTGATCTGGTGCAGCACGGCGCGCGGCGAGAACGCGGTCTCGGAGAGCCCCTCGGCGGAGAGCGCCTCCTTGACCAGGCCGAGCTGATCGCTAGTGTCGAGAATGGCGAAGTCGCGCCGCAGGCCGACCCGCTCGCCGTAGCGGCGGAGCAGGACCAGGCCATAGCGGTGGAAGGTGCCGACGAAGGTCGGCAGCGGGTGCATCCCCAGGAGCTCCTCGACGCGCTCGCGCATCTCGCCCGCGGCCTTGTTGGTGAAGGTCATGGCGGAGATGTGGTACGGGTCGACCCCGCGCTCGGCGGCGAGCCAAAAGATCCGCCAGGTGATGACCCGCGTCTTGCCCGATCCGGCGCCGGCGAGCACGAGCTGCGGCCCGTCCCCATGGGTGACGGCGTCGATCTGCTCGGGGTTGAGCTGGCGTTCGAGGTCGAGGGTGCTGCCTTTCACGCAGGGATCTTACCGCAGGCCCCTCACGGTTCACGGTGAAGCGGCCCCGGTTTGCGGTGAACCGGCCTTTGTTCGTGAAGAGCCGGTCCCGATTCTCCGAGAACGCGGGCCAATTCGCGGTGAACCGGCCGCGGTTCTTCATGATCTCGGCCCGATTCTCCGTGAACCGGCCCGGCTTCACCGTGACCGCGAGCCGTTTCACCAAGAATCGTCCTCCGTTCTTCAAGAACTGGCCTCCGTTCATCATGAACTGGCCGCGTTTCGCGGAGATCTCGTCTCCGTTCACGGAGAACCCGATCCTGTTCACGGAGAACCGCGGCCGGTTCACCACGATCTCGGATCTAGCCTCAGCTTTGGCACTCGATGCGGTCAAGACCGGGAAGTCCCGGGAAATCCCGGGAAGTTTTGCGGTAGAGTAGCAGGTGCCACTCTCTGAAACATCTCGACAGACCTATTGACAGCGACAGAAACCTTCGTTAGGATGGGACTGCACTGGCAAGCTACCGTGCGAAATCGCTCCACAGTGGAGCGCTTCCGCACAAAGAACCCACTCTCTCAGAACGCCAGCAGGTCGTGAAGGAACTGTCCGTTGACGTTCACGGTCGATCGACGTGTGCCCTAAAGGCTCCGTCCGGCGGTCTTTCAAGGAGGATGCGATGTGCATGAACCCAGCGCGAGGGCCTCCGACGAGAGGGAAGTGACTGCGAGGCCATATTCGGGGAAACATTAACAGAAACCGTGAATAGGAGACAGACCATGTCCACGGATACGTTGTCCAAGCACATCGGCGGCTGGAAGGCGCAGATCGCGAACGTGAAGGCGCGGCTGCCGCAGATGCCGCAGTTGGGTGAGACCGTGCAGGGCTTCGAGGCGCTGGTCCTCGAGGGCGAGGAGCTGCAGAGCAGCCAGGACGTCTACCGCAGCAAGCTGCGCGAGACGACCCTGCGCAGCAAGGACATCTTGCGGCGCGGGCGCAGCTTCCGCAACCGGCTGGTCGCCGGTACGCAGAGCATCTTCGGCGTCGAAAGCCCCGTGCTGCTGGAGGTCGGCGCCAAGCCGCGCCTGCCGAAGAGCCCCCGCCGCCGGACGCTCGAACAGAGGATCGCCGATGTGAAGGAGGAGCTCGCGGCCTTGGAAGCGGCGGCCGAAGCCGCGAAGGCGAAGAACAAGGGTTGATCCCGCCGATCTCGAAGTAGCTCTCTTTCCCTGGGGGCGGGCTCTCTCGCCCCCGGGGTTTTCGGTCAGGTCGGGCGGGCGGCGGGGGTCTGAAAATCACGGTGTCGGTGGTTCAATTCCGCCTCTGGGCACCACGTAAAGCACTCCAGCACAGATACTTAGACGCCTGCGGTGGCTGACCGTTGGCACGGCTACGCGGCCTGGGCCGCACAGGGGCCTCACGAAGAGGGTGGGGGAATGGGGCCGGGCACACGGAGGAGCGGTGGACGGCTGCGCCGAGGAGGGGGCCTATGGGCAAGCTAAGGCCCTCTTTTTAGCGGTTCGGTGAGCGGGAACAGGAGCACTCCCCGATCGACATCGAGTCTCGTTTTCTCACCCCTGGATCGTTTCCCGTCCACTCTTGAACCAGTACCCGAGAATGAAGCCGATTGAACCGACTGCCCACTGCCTGGCTGCTTCGTCCCAGGGGCGAGTGAGAATCACGTAAAGTGAAACGCCAACGATCGCCAGACTGAGGACTGCCTTCATCCAGGGGTCCATGAGTTTACCTCCTTGGCAAAGAACCCTCAAAGCAGCAGCAACAGGGTCACCCTCTGTCAGCCACTTCGTTCGCCTGAACGGGAAATACTTAAGTCGCTAGCGAGACCAGCGGATTAACGAGTCACACACTTCTAAGAATTCTTAGGTAGTATCACCATTAGGCAAGTCCCTTTCCAGGAAAGAAATGCCAAGTTACTTGGCATTCATTGGTTAAACTTCTGCTGCTGTTGGACTTAGATCTGAAGGCAGGAGCCACTTAAAAGAGCAGAGTTCGCCAAAGAACCGGGGGGCCGGCAGGACGCCGGCCCCCCAGAAAGTTCAAAGCCCGTATCCGCGCTGACAGCACTGGAGGAGCCCGTTCACCGGTCCCCCTTCCCCAATCGCTGGCGATCCAGGGGGTTGGCTTCAGGCGGACGTGAATGTTCCGCATCTCCTGGGGTCAGGGCCGATGACCTCCTCCGGGATGCAGGTCCACCAGTTGAGTTGTATATGGCGAAGGGACGTGTGGCGGGCAGGACGGATTGGATGGCGCGCGAAGCCGGCCCCCACCGCCTTGACGGTCAGTGCGCCAATGGCGTATCATCGGCGCTGTGGTCATCGTCGAGACCAAGTCCTTTACCGCCAGGATTGGCGACTTGCTGACCGCAGATGAGTATCGGGCGCTCCAACTGGAGCTTGTCCAGCAGCCTGCCGCCGGAAAGGTCATCCCGGCGGCGGCGGGATTCGGAAGCTGCGCTGGGGAACCCTCGGCCAGGGCAAGCGTGGAGGCGCCCAGCGCAATGCCCTCCGGTTGGTCGTAGAAAGGGAGTATCCATGAAGAAGGAGCTGTTTGAGGAGCTTCTCGAGAGCGTTCGCCAAGGGGGAGAGATCCTTCGCGGCGAAGGCGTCCCGGCGCGTTCGTTTCGTTTCGACGAGCCCGATGTCCGCGGGCTTCGCGAGAAACACGGCCTGAGCCAGTCGGGTTTCGCGGCCCTGATGGGCATCAGCGTGGGGACTCTCCGCAATTGGGAGCAGGGGCGGAGAAGGCCGGAAGGGAGCGCCAGGGTCCTTCTCAAAGTGGTCGAGATGCATCCAGAAGCCGTCTTTGATGCAGTCGCAGGAAAGGGAGCCGAGAAGCATTCCTAGCCGAGGTGCAGGGCGTGGATGTTCCGCATCTCTTGGAGGTTCGGCCCGACGACCTCCTCCGGGATGCAGGCCCCACCAGTTGAGGTCCAGGGCGGCAAACTCCTCCGCCGCGTTCTTGCAGCAGTTCTGCATCTCCGGGTCGATGATCTTCGCCTGGGAGGGCAGGTGGCTGAGGACGAACCCGTTGGCGGCACGGAGGACGCCATGGAGTACAAGATCGAATGCGGTCGGGATCCGCTGAGACCTTTCTCCTTCTGAGAAGGAGAGATTGGGCTAGAATTCTCCTTCTGAGAAGGAGAGAGGGCCCGCCATGACCACCGACGACACCTCCCCGGCTCTCCGCGCCGTCCTCGTCGAGAAGCTGGGAGAGTCGCTCACGAACGTGCGCACACCGGAAGGCCGGGAGGTCGATTTTCTGGTGCGGAGCCCCGGCAGTGCGGCGGAGCTCATCCAGGTCTGCGCCGACTCGACGAGCGCCGCCGTGGCCGAACGGGAGCTGCGCGCGCTCGAAGAGGCCGGCCGGCTCTTCCCCGATGCGCAGAAGCGCCTGCTGACCCTGACGCTCGACGGAGTCCCCCGCGAGGTGCCGCCCGGGGTCGCTGTGCAGCCTGCCTACGAGTGGCTGCTGACCCGCTGAGCCCCGGAATACCACCCCGCCTTCCCGCGGTTGGGAGGCAGGGGGTGGGTGTGTCCGCCGGCCCCGAAAGGAGATCCCGGAAAGTGCTCAAGCCCGTCGACATCAACGAGTTCCTCGCCCGCCGCGTGATCGGCCAGGAGGAGTCCCTGCGCTACGTCTCGGTCGCCATCTTCAAGCATCTGCAGGGAGAGAAGTACGGCAACCTCCTACTGATCGGCAACTCCGGCACGGGGAAGACGACGATCATGCGGGGCATCGAGGCTCTCTACAACGAGCACGAGGAGCTCCAGGAGCACCGGATCGTCCTCATCATGAACGCCAGCACCCTGGCGACCGAGGAGGGGGCGGTGGACGCCAGCCGCCTCTTCCACCGCCTGGAGGAGCGCGCCCGCCAGCTCCTCGGCCCCGCCGCCTCGGCTGAGCAGATCGGCCGCGCCATGGAGCGCGCCACCGTCTGCCTCGACGAGATCGACAAGATCTCCGGGATCGTCGGCGGCAAGCCCTATGTCACCGGCATCAACATCCAGCAGGCTCTCCTCACCCTCCTCGAGGGGGAGCGCGTCCTCCACCGGATGACCGCTCTCAAGGACGGCCTGCCGGAATCCGCCGGGATCTGGGTCGACACCGGCAAGATGCTCTTCCTCTGCGCCGGCGCCTTCGAGACTCTGTACGACCAGGTCTTCTCCCGTGTGACCTCGGCCAAGAGCGGAGTGAAGCTCCCGACGGTGACGACCTACATCAACGGCAAGATCCAGATCCGCGAGTACTTCACCCTGCGCCACCACTTCCGGCCCGAGGACCTCTTCGAGTACGGCATGCAGCCGCAGTTCCTGTCGCGCTTCGACAACGCCGTCATCCTGGAGGACCTGAACGCGAGCACCCTGTCGCGCATCTTCCGCGAGACGGAGGAGAGCGTCTTCCAGGTCTCGCGGGGCTTCTTCCGCAACTACGCCATCGACCTGGAGATCACCGACACGGCGGTGCAGCGGATCGCCGAGGAGGCGGCCAAGAGCAGCCGCATCGGCGCCCGCGCCCTGAAGTCGGTCTATGGCCGGATCATCAAGCCGTTCGAGTACGATCCGTTCTCCCGCGAGGAGGTCCAGAAGAACGGCGGGGAGACCTACAAGCTGGTCATCGACGAAAAGGTGGTCGGCGAGGCTCTCAAGCCGGCGATTTGATTCGAGGAGGTCTGTCATGGAGGGAGCTCTGGCGGCCCGGCCGTCGATCGGGCCGGAGGCCGTGCAGCACGCCGTCGCGACGCTGACGGCAAAATATCCGGGACAGGACGAGCGGATCCGCCGCGGCGTCGAGCAGGTGGGAGAGCGGTGGTGGCCGGAGGACGGTGACGCGGAGACGTTCGCGGCCTTCTGCGAGCAGAGCTTCGCGACGGAGCCCGAGGCGCTCGCCGCGGCCTTCCGGCGGATCGAAGCCATGCAGGAGCAGATCGACGGCCGCATCCACGAGATCCGCCGCGACGTGCTGACCCCGATCGACCTGGACACGGGCGAGATCTCCACGCTCGACCGGCTGTTCGCCGATCTCGACCTGGCTCCCCACATCGACGAGGACCTGTTCAAGACGAAGGTGGCGTTCTTCGCGCTCCTCAACTATCCGGTCCACACTCTGCAGGAGCGGCTGGAGCAGGGGGACGGCTGGGACCGCGAGACCTGGGCGCGCTCGCGGATGATGGATCGGTTCGCGCTGCGCCTGCCGGCCGCCGTGGCCCAGGAGGTCACCCGCGTGGCGATCGCGGCGGAGCACTACATCTCGGGCTACAACATCCGGCTGGACCGCCTGCTCGGAGAGCAGGGGGAGCGCCTCTTCCCGGAGGGGCTCCGCCTGATCAGCCATTGGGGGCTCCGCGACGAGCTGGCCTCCCATTACGTCACCCCCGAGGGTCTCGCGAAGCAGCGGACGATCCTCAAAGTCATGGAGCGGATCGTCTGCCAGGAGATCCCGGCGGCCGTCATCGACAACCCCGACCTCCTCTGGAACCCGTTCACCAACGAGGTGCGGCCGGTCCAGGAAGGAGTGGAAGCTGCCGCGGACGCCGGCCGGCGCGAGCAGGACACGCGCTACGCCCACCTCCTCGCCTACTTCCGGGCGGCGCGCGCAATCGACGCGTTCTCGCCGACCGCCCCGACCTTCGTCGCCCGCCGCTTCGAGCGCGACCGCCAGATGACGGTGGCCGAAGCCGAGGAGCTGCTCGTCTCGGTCCTGGAGTCGCAGGAGGTGAAGGACCTGGGAGCGCTGATCCGGAAACGGCTCGGCCGGCCGCTGGAGCCGTTCGACATCTGGTATGCCGGATTCAAGTCGCGGGGCACCCACTCCGAGGAGACCCTCGACCGCACCGTGCGCGAGCGGTTCCCCTCGCTGGAGGCGTTCCAGGCCGCGCTGCCCGGGACCCTGGAGGCCCTCGGCTTCACAGTGGAGCGGGCGCGCTGGCTCGCCGAGCACATCGTGGTCGATCCGGCGCGTGGGGCGGGGCATGCCCTGCCCGCGATGCGGCGCGAGGACAAGACCCACCTGCGCACCCGGGTGCCGCGCGGCGGCATGAGCTACCAGGGCTACAACGTGGCGCTCCACGAGCTCGGGCACAACGTGGAGGAGGTCTTCTCGCTCAACGGGATCGACCACTGGTGGCTCGCGGGGATCCCGAACAACGCCTTCACCGAGGCCATGGCCTTCCTCTTCCAGCACCGCGACCTGGAGCTCCTGGGGCTGCAGGAGCCCGGCGAGGAGGCGCGGCACGTCGAGGCCCTCGGCACCTTGTGGAACACCTACGAGATCGCCGGCGTGTCGATGGTCGACCTGCGGGTCTGGCAGTGGCTGTACGAGCACCCGGAGGCGACGCCCGCCGAGCTGCGCGAGGCGGCGCTCTCCATCGCCCGCGAGGCGTGGAACCGCTGGTTCGCCCCGGTCTTCGGAGTCCGCGACTCGGAGATCCTGGCGATCTACTCGCACATGATCGTCTACGGCCTCTACCTGCCGGACTATGCGATCGGCCACATCATCGCCTTCCAGGTGGCGCGCCACGTGACACCGGAGACCTTCGGGGCCGAGGTCGAGCGGATCACCCGGCAGGGACGGGTGACGCCGGGGGTCTGGATGCGCGGCGCCGTGGGCGGCCCGGTTTCAGCCGAAGCTCTGCTCGCCGCGTCCCGCGAGGCGCTCAGAGAGATCCCGGCCTGAGCTTGCGGGCAGTCTCCAGCTCCTCCGGCGTGTTGACGTTGAAGAACATCTCCTCCGGGTCGCCGAAAGCGGCCAGGCGATCCCCTTCCAGCCAGCGGACGGCGAGATCCGCGTCCTCGGCCAGAGACCACAAGGCATAGACCCCGCGCGCCACCCGGTCCGCGAGGACGGCGAGGGCGCGCGGTCCCCAGATGGCGCAGAGGGGCTCGGGACCCTGGCGCCAGCGCGGCAGGACCCAGTCGGCGCCTTCCGCCGCGCCGGCGAGCTCGGCGAGGAGAGGAACTGGCACGCGCGGCAGATCACAGGCGAGGGCGAGGAGCGGCCGGCCGGGATGGGCGCGCGCGGCGCCGAGCAGCCCCGCGGCAGGCCCCCGGCCGGGGCCGTCCGGGAACGAGAGGAGTCCGGGGACGAGCCCGCGTCCGCGGTCGGCGAGGGCCACTTCGGGGCAGACCGCGGCGAGCCGCCGCGCCGCGCCGGCCGCCAGGGTCTCGCCTCCCAGCTCGACGCCGGCCTTGTCGCGGCCCATGCGGCGCGAGGCTCCTCCCGCGAGAACGATTCCGAGGAGCGCGGCCGTCCGTTTCACCGTGTTAGCATCTCCGGCGTCTGACGAGAGGAGACTATTCGATGAGCACCAGCGTCCTGTTTTGCGTCCTCGTTTTCGGCATCGTCGGCTCGGCTGCGGCGCAAGGGGGTCCGAAGCCCGATGCCACCCATCCCCGCGTGGCCCTCGACACCTCGAAGGGCCGCATCGTCCTCGAGCTCTACCCCGACAAAGCGCCCAAGTCCGTCGCGAACTTCCTCCAGTACGTCAAGTCCGGGCATTACGACGGCGTCATCTTCCACCGCGTCATCGATGGCTTCATGATCCAGGGCGGAGGCTTCACGCCGGACATGAACCAGAAACCGACCAAGCCGCCGATCCAGAACGAGGCGGACAACGGGTTGACCAACGACCGCGGCACGATCGCCATGGCGCGCACGATGGACCCCAACAGCGCGAGCGCCCAGTTCTTCATCAACACGGTCAACAACGCCTCGCTCAACCACAAGAGCAAGACGCCCCAGGGCTGGGGCTACACCGTCTTCGGCAAGGTGGTCGAGGGGATGGACATGGTGGACCAGATCGCCAAGGTGAAGACGGGGACCAAGAGCGGGTATCAGGACGTTCCGGTCGAGCCGGTGATCATCAAGAAGGCCACCGTCCTCTGAGGAAGGCAGATCCGCCGGGGCCGGGGCCGGCCCCGGCCTGCCTCGCCTCCAAGAAGATGCGCGCGCGTCAGCCCCGGATGACGTTGCGGGCCTGGAGCCCCTTGGGACCCTGGACCACTTCGTAATTCACCTTCTCTCCCTGATTCAGGGTCCGGAAGCCCTCGGAGACGATCGCGGTGTGATGGACGAAGACGTCCTCACCACCTGTTTCGGGCTGGATGAACCCATAACCCTTGGCGTTGTTGAACCACTTGACCGTTCCCGACTGGGGCATGTGCTGCGACTCCTTTCTCAGAAAATCGCGGGCCTCGAGCTGCGAGCCCCGTAATGAGCGGAACGGATCGGTCGAAGTCGCCCCCTCGGAGGTGTTCCTGCCAGGTCGGTTATTCGTGACACGAAAGGAACTTCTTCACAGATTTTGAGAGATACTGGCACCAGCCAGCCGAAAAATCAAGCGCTGCCCTGAGGATCTGGGGGTGGGGACCGGGAAGGGATTCTGGATCGGGAGGGATGGTGCCGAAGACCGGACTCGAACCGGTACGGATTGCTCCACACGCCCCTCAAACGTGCGCGTCTACCAATTCCGCCACTTCGGCACAAAGAACAGTGTATCAGGCCCCCGGGCTCCTCGCGAAACCGGGCCTCTCTCGCCCCGGCCTACCGCGCGGGCGGCTTTTCGGCCGGCGCCTGCTGCCGGGCCGGAGCCGGTTTCGCAGGAGGGGTCTTCGCCGGAGCCGGTTTCACCGGAGCTGCCGACTCGGTCTCCGCCCCCTGCATCACCGTCCGCTCCTGGTTGGCGTGGAGCCCGATCAGGAGGGTCGTGACGATGAAGATGACGAACGAGCCGACCGTCAGCTTGTGCAACAGGGTGGTGGCGCCCCGCGCGCCGAAGGCCGTCTGCGTGCTGCCGCCGCCGAAGACGGAGAGATCCGCCCCCTTGCCCTGCTGGAGCAGGACGACCAGGATGAGGAACACGCACACCAGCGCGTGGACGGCGTACAGCAGATAAATCAAAGCGGTCAAGGGTTTCGAGCCTCCGGGATTCCGGGATGATACTACGGATCGGTCCAGCGTGCCCCAGCGGGCGTCCTAGCCGGAAACACGTATGATAGTCAGGAAATTTCTCGGGTCAAGACTCGCGCCGCCGACCAGGAAGCCGTCGATGTCCGGCTGGGCGATCAGGCCGGCCGCATTGTCGGGAGTCACCGAGCCGCCGTAGAGGATGGAGATCTCCTCCGCGGCCTGGCCCAGGTCGCCGAGCAGGCGCCGCAGGAAGGCGTGGGCCTCCTGAGCGGTCTCGGGCGTGGCCGTCTCGCCGGTGCCGATGGCCCAGACCGGCTCGTAGGCGAGGGCGAAGCGCGCCGGGCGGGCAGCGAGGGCGGCATGGAGCTGCCGTTCGAGGACCTCGAACGTCTGCCCGGCGTGCCGCTCGTCGCGCGTCTCGCCGAGGCAGATCATCGGGGTCAGGCCGTGGCGCAGCGCGGCTTCGGCCTTCTTGCCCACCAGCTCGTCGCTCTCGCCGTGGTCGCGCCGCCGCTCGCTGTGCCCGCACAGCGCCCAGGTGCAGCCGGCGTCGGCGAGCTGGGCCGCCGAGACGTCGCCGGTGTGCGCCCCCTTGTCGTCCGGGTGCAGGTCCTGTCCCCCTACGGCGAGATCACTGCCGGCGAGCTCGCGGGAGACGACCGGGATCAAGGGGAAGGATGGGAAGACGACGACCCGCGCCGCGCCGGAGCTGCCCGCGAGATCGCTGCGTAGCGAGCGGCACCAGACCGCGGCCTCGGCCTGCAGGAGGTTCATCTTCCAGTTCGCCGCCACCAGCTGTTCCCGGCTCACCGCCCCGCCCCCTTGTGCAGGACCGCCACCCCCGGCAGCTCCTTGCCGGCCAAGAACTCCAGCGAGGCGCCGCCGCCGGTCGACACATGGCCGATGCGGTCGGTGACGCCGGCCTGGTGGGCGGCCGCGACCGTCTCGCCGCCGCCGATGACCGAGAAGCCCGGGCAGCTCGCCAGCGCCTGGGCCGCGGCGCGGGTGCCGGCGTCGAAGGGGGGCTTCTCGAAGACGCCCAACGGGCCGTTCCAGAAAAGGGTGCGGGCGCGGCCGATGGCCGCTGCGAAAGCTTCGCGGGTGGCCGGCCCCACGTCGACCGCCTTGGTGCCGGCCGGGACCTGCCCCACCGCCACGGTCTCCACCCGCCGCGGGTTGTCCAGGTCGTCGGTCACCACCAGGTCGGTGGGGAGCAGGAGCTCGATGCCGCGGCTCTTTGCCCGCTCCAGGATGTCGCGGGCGAGGTCGACTCGGTCGGGCTCGTAGAGCGAGCCGGCGAGGTCGTGCCCCTGGGCGACCAGGAAGGTGTTGGCCATGCCGCCGCCCAAAAGCAGGAGGTCGAGCCGGGGAAGCAGGTTCTCCAGCGTGTCGATCTTGCCTTCGATCTTGGCGCCGCCGAGGAGGACGGCGAAGGGGCGCTCGGGCTCGCCGAGCAGCCGGCCCAGGGCCTCCACCTCGCGGGCCAGGAGGCGGCCGGCGGCCTTCTGCGAGAGGCGCTCCGGCACGCCCACCACCGAGGCATGGGCGCGGTGGGCGCTGCCGAACGCGTCGTCCACATAGACCTCGGCGAGGGCGGCGAGCTGGTCCGCGAAGGCGGGATCGTTCTTGGTCTCGCCGGCGTGGAAGCGGAGGTTCTCCAGGAGAGCCACCTCGCCGCGTTCGAGCCCCGCGGCGGCTTTCTCGGCCGGCTCGCCGACGCAGTCTTCGGCGAAGCGGACCGGCCGGCCGAGGAGCTCGCCGAGCTTGGCCGCGACCGGACGCAGGCTGTAGCGCGGGTCGGGACCCGCCTTGGGGCGGCCGTGGTGCGAGGCGAGGAGGAGCTTCGCGCCGACGGCGGTGAGCTCGCGGATGGTGGGCAGGGCCTCTTCCAGGCGTGTGGCGTCCATCACCTCGCCGTTCGCGGACAGCGGGACGTTGAAATCCACCCGGACGAAGACGCGCGTGCCGTCCAGGTGGCCGGGGTCGAGGTCGTCGAGGGTCAGCAGGTCGGTCATCGCTCTCTCCCATCTCGAGGTTCGGATCGCGCCGCGAGGAGCGCGAGCAGGTCGGCCAAGCGGTGGGCGTATCCCCACTCGTTGTCATACCACGCGAGGATGCGCACCAGGCGTCCGTCGATGCTCTCGACCAGCGGCAGGTCGACCACCGCCGAGCGCGGGTCGTTGACGAAGTCGGAGGAGACGAGCTCCTCGTCCGTCACCCCGAAGAGACCGGCGAGCGGTCCACCGGCCGCCGCCCGGCAGGCCGCGCGGACCGCCTCGGCCGGAGCCGCGCGCTCGGTCTCCGCGACCAGGTCGAGCAGGGCGACGGCCGGAGTCGGCACGCGCACCGCCTGCCCTCCGATGCGGCCGGCGAGCGCGGGCAGGAGATCGCCCACCGCCTCCGCCGCGGTCGTCGAGGTCGGGATGATGTTGAGCGCCGCCGCCCGCGCGCGCCGGGGGTCCGGATGCGCCAGGTCGAGCAGCCGCTGGTTCTCGGTGTAGCTGTGGACGGTGCTCATCAGGGCGCGGCGGACGCCGAATCCGTCGTGCAAGACCTTCGCCACCAGGGCCAGGCAGTTCGTGGTGCAGGAGGCGTTGCTGGTCACCGAGTGCCGCTCCGGGTCCCAGGCCGCCTCGTTGATCCCGAGGCAGACGGTGAAGTCCGCGGGATCGGCCGGGTGGGAGTTGGCGGAGAGGATCACCGTGCGCACGCTGCCGCGCAGATGAGCCGCCGCCCGGCCGCGCTCCAGGAAACGGCCGGTCGCCTCCACCACGGCGGCGGCGCCATGGCGGGACCAGTCGACGCGGGCCGGGTCGGCCTCCTGAAGGACCGGGATGCGCCGGCCGTCGATCCACAGCGCGCCGTCCTCGGCCTCCACCTCTCCCGGGAAGGGGCCGTGGACCGTGTCGCGCGCCAGCAGCCGGGCGAGCTGCGGGGCGGGGACCACGTCGTTGACGGCCACGAGCTCGATCTCCGGACGCGCCCGGGCGGCCCGGAGCAGGGCGCGACCGATGCGGCCGAAACCGTTGATGGCAAAGCGGAGGACCATACGGGCGAAGTAGTGTATGTCACGCCCCGCGCATCTGGCGCACTTGTAGAGGCAGCGGAGGTGCCCGGAGGGATCGGCTTCCGTTCGGGCCCCGCTTGGCAGATAATACGCAGTCCCCCCGGCAAGGTCCTTGCCGGAACGGGCCTGAAACGATCCACTCGCAGGAGAACCGACCGATGGCCGAGATGGGCAAATATTGCAAGGCATACCTCGCGAAGCAGTTCCGGGAGTACCCGGGCTGGAGCGAGAAGGCGGAGAACGTCCGCAAGGAGAAGAAGGAAGTCGACGGCAAGGAGGTCGAGGTCGACCGGGTGCTCGACGACGATTCGATCCTCTATCTCCAGGAGAACTACATCGTCACCGACGGGATCTTCAAGGACCAGAACATCATCTTCGACAACGTCACCGACGAGTGGAAGGAGTACTGCCACTCGACGCTGGCGTTCGAGATCCCGGTCTACGAGCCGATCAACATCCCGCAGGCGGAGCCGGCACCGACCGGCGGCGGCGAAAACACCTAGACCTCACCCCCCGCCCCCCTCTCCCATCGCACTCCCAGCCCCCGGGAGAGGGGGCGCCACCGCTCATGCGTCACCCGCCGCTCGTCCTCGGCATCGAGACTTCCTGCGATGACACGGCGTGCGCCGTGCTCGACGGCGACGGCCGCATCCTCTCGTCGGTGGTCTCCAGTCAGCTCGCGTCGCATCGGCCTTATGGCGGGGTGGTGCCCGAGATCGCCTCGCGCGAGCACCTGTCGAACTGGCCGGCGGTGAGCGGCGAGGCGCTCGAACGGGCGGGCGTCGCGCTGCCGGAGGTGGGGGTCGTGGCGGCGACCCGCGGCCCCGGGCTCGTCGGGGCGCTCCTCGTGGGACTCGCGATCGGCAAGTCGATCGCCTTCGCCCTGGAGCGCCCCTTCCTCGCCGTCCATCATCTGGAAGGGCACCTCTATTCGCCGTTCCTCCCTCCGCGCGGATCGGACGCTCCGGCCGAGCCGGCGCCCGCGCGCTTCGTCGGGCTCGTCGTCTCGGGCGGCCACACTGCGCTCTTCGCCGTCGAGGAAGGGCAGGTGGAGACGCTCGGCGAGACGCGCGACGACGCCATGGGCGAGGTCTTCGACAAGGTGGGCAAGCGCCTCGGCCTCCCCTACCCCCAGGGACCCCTGGTCGACGAGCTCGCCGAGCGGGGAGACCCGGCGGCGCGCCCGTTCGCCACACCCCTGCGCGGCGATACCCTCGACTTCTCCTACTCCGGGCTCAAGAGCCAGGCTCTCCTGGAGATCGAGAAGCTGGAACGCAGGCTCGGGCCGATCGACCTCGGCAAAACGGACGCCGAGCCGCCGGGGGCCGTCCTCGATCTCCTGGCCGGCTTCCGCGCCGCCACGGTGGCGCAGCTGGTCGACCGGCTCGATCGCTTGGCCGGCCGGCGGGAGATCCCGCTCCTCGCCGTCTCCGGAGGAGTCGCGGCCAACCGCCTGCTCCGCCGCGAGCTGCCGGCCTGGGCCGAGCGTCGCGGCGTCGACCTCCAGCTCGTGCCGCTCGCCTGGTCCGGGGACAATGCCGCGATGATCGCCCACGCCGCCCTGCTGCGCCACCGCCGCGGCCAAGCGGACGATCCGTTCTACGCCGAGGCAGAGAGCCGGATCGCCTTCTGAGGCCGGGCAGATCCAGGGATGAGGTCGGTCAGACGTGATATTCTCTTGTAGAGGCATTCGCCATGGACGTTTCCAACTCGACAGGACAGAACACGGGATACAGAGTTCTCGGTTCCGGGGGCCACATTCCCAGACAGAGAGCTCGCCTCTCGACCTTTGGCACCCCGGAAGCCATGCAAGAGGATCTGCGTGCCGAGCAAGACATTCGGGAGGGACGCTACGAGACGTTCTCCAGCGTCGAGGAGTTCGCGCGTCAGTTACCCCATCGCCTCCAGCGCATCAGGGAAGAGAGACTGATTCTCGCGGGAGAGTTGCCTCCAGGGGGCGAGGCCGAATCTCCAGCTCCCGTCTCGGGTTTTGAGCCCTTTCATGTGGTCTTCCAGGTCGAGGGAAGGGAAGTCGCATCTGCCACCTTCTTCAAAGAGCCCACCGTCGTCAGACTCGTCGAAGATGAATGGGGCTTCCGGGTGGAGGCCGACCACGAGCATGGCCGACTCAGAGCCTGATGGACTGCCTCGTTATTCCATCAGATACTTTCTACGAGCGCCTATCCTCTCTTGATGAAGAGCTGGGGAGCTCTACCGCGGACGCGTTGAGCGCATTGGTTGAGGCGCTCAAGAGACTCAAGTCCTATGCCTGGGACGGCTCACTGCCGTTGAAGCCGTACGGTTCGAGCGGATCCTCGTACGAGTACGAGTTTTATCCGGGATTCGTATTCACGTTCCGGCGTGAGACGGAGCGGGATCGCTGGAAACAGCCTGTCCGAATCAAGCTCGTCCTCAAATCCGTCCAACGGGCTTCCTAGGGCTTTGGCGCCAGGCGAACGAAGAGATCCAGAAGAAATCCGGCCGTCATCAGCGCGAATCCTGCCTGGGTCCTGCGGAGCGACCGGAGTGCGAGCCACAGGCGGAGCCTCTTTTCGCTGCCGAGCGGATCTCCGGCCTCACTCGTTATGACGTCGCCAGCCTGCCGCCTCTCCAAGGCTTCGCGGAGTTGCAGCGCACCTTGTTCGACCCGGATGTTGTAGCGAACCAGGAAGGCATCCACAGTCAGGACGACTCCTCCGGCAAAGCTCAGGAGCGAGCCGACGAGATCGAGGGGGATACTCATCCGGAGACCTCCTTGAAGGATTTCGCTACTCTATCAGACCCGGCGTCCTCCAGAGCCTTCTTTTTCCTTGGGAAGACGCCTTGAGATGCCGTAGAATCGGACCGATCCGTGGAACGCACCGCCCTGACCGCCGTCATTGCCGAGAAGCCCTCTGTCGCCCGCGATATCGCCAGGGTCCTGGGCGCCTCTGAGCGGGGCGAGGGATTCCTCCGCGGCAACGGCTATCTGGTGACCTGGGCGATCGGCCACCTGGTCACCCTGGCGCAGCCCCACGAGATCCGGCCGGAGTGGAAGCGCTGGAGCCGCGACCATCTCCCCATGCTCCCCCAGGACTGGCCGCTGGTCGTCCCCGAGGAGACCCGCAAGCAGTTCGAGATCGTCAAGAAAGCGCTCAACGACCCCAAGGTCGAGCAGGTCGTCTGCGCCACGGACGCCGGGCGCGAGGGCGAGCTGATCTTCCGCTACATCTATGAGGCCGCCGGCTGCCGCAAGCCGGTCTTCCGCCTGTGGATCTCCTCGCTCACCGCCGAGGCCATCCGCAAGGGGTTCGCGACGCTGCGCGCCGGCCGCGACTTCGACCCGCTGGCCGACGCGGCGCGCGGCCGGAGCCGCGCCGACTGGCTCGTGGGGATGAACCTCTCGCGCCTCTACACCCTCGACTTCCGGGAGAACGACGAGCTCTGGTCGGTGGGACGGGTGCAGACGCCCACCCTCGCCATCCTGGTCGAGCGCGAGCTCGCCATCCGCTCCTTCGTGCCCGAGGACTACCTGGAGGTGCTCGCGACCTTCGCTCCGCCGGAAGCGGACGCTCCGGCCTACCGCGGCGTCTGGTTCCGCGGCGAGAGCCCGACTCCCGAGGCCCGGCGCCTCAAGGCCACGCCGGACCGGCCGGGCGCGGACCTCGAGGAGGCCATGGCCATCGTCGGCCGGGCGCGCACCGGCCGGGCCGAGGTCGAGTCCGTCCGCTCCGAGACGAAGCGGATGCCCCCGCCGCTCCTCTACGACCTGACCGAGCTCCAGCGGCACGCCAACCGCCTCTGGGGGTGGAGCGCCCAGAAGACGCTGGGGGTCGCCCAGTCGCTCTACGAGGCGAAGAAGCTCATCAGCTATCCGCGGACCGACAGCCGCCACCTGTCGACCGACGTGGCCGCGACGCTCGGCGAGGTCGTCCGCGCGATCCGGGGAGCGTATCCGGCGGACCTCCTCGCGCCAGGCACCGGCGACCTTCCCTTGAGCAAACGCTTCGTGGACGATTCGAAGGTCACCGACCACCACGCCATCCTGCCGACGGCGACCTCGGCCGAGGGGGTTGCGTTGGCTCCGGACGAGCGGAGTCTCTACGACCTGATCTGCCGCCGTCTCCTCATGGCCTGGCACGGCGACCACGTCTGGTCGGTGACCACGGTGATCACCCGCATCACCTCCCTCACCGGATCGGTCGTCGATCGCTTCCACAGCTCCGGGACCGCGGTCGAGCAGCCGGGGTGGAAGGTGCTCGATCTGCAGAAAGAGAAGAGAAAGGACGACAAGGACGGCAAGGACAAGAAGGACGGCGAGGAGGACGAGACGCAGGACCTGCCGCCGGGGCTCGCCCGCGGCCTTCCCCGCCGGGTGGCGGACGCCAAGGCGGTGGCCAAGCAGACCCGGCCGCCGAAGCGGTTCACCGAGGGCACTCTCCTCACCGCCATGGAGACCGCCGGCCGGACACTCGACGACAAGGAGCTCTCCGAGGCGATGAAGGAGAGCGGCCTGGGCACGCCGGCCACCCGGGCGGAGATGATCGAGACCCTGCTGCGCCGCGGCTACATCGAGCGCGACGGCAAGGCGCTCCACGCGACCGACCGGGGCATCCGCCTGATCGAGATCGTCCACCCGCATGTCAAGAGCCCGGCGATGACCGGCCAATGGGAGGCCCAGCTGCGGCGCGTCCAGAAAGGCGAGGCGGACCTGGAGGGGTTCCTGCGCGGGATCGAGGGGTATGTGAAGGAGGTGGTGGGAGCGGGAGCGCCGGAGCGCCCTCGCCCCGCGGCCACGGCGGGAAGCGCCGCCCCACCCCGGGTTGAAACCCGGGGCTACGAATGGCCGTCCCTTCAGGACGGAGGGGCCTTATCGCAAACCCCCTCTGTCTCGCAGAGACAGCCATTCCCTAGCCCCGGGTTTCAACCCGGGGTGCGCGATCCGGCCCCGGCTCGGGCGTTGGCCCCGGCCCCGGCGTCTGCGTCGCGATCCCCCACCCCCCCCGACCGTCTGGGCGACCTCCTCCATTCCGCCTTCCGCCTGGAATCCTTCCGTCCTTATCAAGAGGACGTCTGCAAGGCGGTCGTCGCGGGCAGGGACGTCCTCCTGGTCATGCCCACCGGGGCCGGCAAGTCGCTCTGCTACCAGCTGCCGGGGCTCGCCCGCGGCGGCACCACCCTGGTGGTGTCGCCGCTCATCGCGCTCATGGAGGACCAGGTCGGCAAGCTCCGGGAGCTCGGGCTGCGCGCCGAGCGGATCCACTCCGGCCGCGACCGCGCGGCGTCGCGCCAGGCATGCGTCGACTATCTGGCCGGGCGGCTCGACTTCCTGTTCATCGCTCCCGAGCGGCTGAGCGTCCCCGGCTTCCCCGAGATGCTCACCCGCAGGAAGCCGGTCCTCGTCGCGGTCGACGAGGCGCACTGCATCTCCCAGTGGGGACACGACTTCCGGCCCGACTACCGGATGCTCGGCCAGCGCCTGCCGCAGCTGCGCCCGGCGGCGGTGATCGCCCTGACCGCCACCGCCACGCCGCTCGTCCAGGACGACATCTCCACCCAGCTCGGCCTCTCGGCGCCCGGGCGGTTCATCCACGGCTTCCGCCGCACCAACATCGCCGTCGAGATCGCCGAGACGCGCCCGTCGGACCGCCGCGAGGTGGTGCACCGTCTCCTCGCGGCCCGGGAGAGCCGGCCGGCCATCGTCTACGCGCCGACCCGCAAGGAGGCGGACGCCCTCGGCGAGGAGCTGCGGGCCGAGTTTCCGGCCGCCGCCTACCACGCCGGCATGCCCGGCGCCGCGCGCGACCGGGTCCAGGCGGGGTTCCTCTCCGGCAGCCTCCAGGTGATCGTCGCCACCATCGCCTTCGGCATGGGGGTCGACAAGCCGGACGTCCGCACCGTGATCCACACCGGGATGCCCGGCAGCGTCGAGGGCTACTATCAGGAGATCGGCCGCGCCGGCCGCGACGGCAAACCGTCCCGGGCCATCCTCCTCTACTCCTGGAACGACCGCCGGAGCCACGAGTTCTTCCATGGGCGGGACTATCCCGATCCGGACATCCTCGAACGCATCTTCCGGGCGCTGACACCCGAGCCGAAGCCGCCCGAGTCGTTCCGCCGCAAGCTCGGCCTGGGCGACCTGGACCCCGAGGTCTTCGAGCGGGCGCTCGAAAAGCTCTGGATCCACAAAGGCGCGGTGGTCGACGCCGACGGCCACGCGGCCCGCGGCGAGCCGGGCTGGCTGCAGCCGTATCTCGCCCAGCGCGACCACAAGCTGGCCCAGCTCGACCTGATGATGCGCTACGCCGAGTCGCACGGCTGCCGCATGCTCCACCTGGTGCGCCACTTCGGCGACCAGGAGGATTCGGGCCAGCCGTGCGGCCTCTGCGACGTCTGCGCTCCGGCCGCCTGCGCGGTCCGCCGGTTCCGCCGGCCGACCGCGGACGAGGCGCAGGCCCTCGAAAAGGTCGTGCGCTCGCTACGCTGGAAGGACGGCCAGAGCACGGGTCAGCTCTGGCGCGAGCTGGCAGGGGAAGGACCCGGGGCGGTGGCGCCCGGCGGGATCGACCGCAAGGGCTTCGACCACCTCCTCGGGGGGCTCTCGCGGGCCGGGCTGGCTCACATCCGCGAGGACTCCTTCGAGAAGGAGGGGCGGCTGATCCGGTTCCAGCGCGTCAGCCTGACCCCCGAAGGGCTGCGCAACGGTCCGGAGGCGGCGGCCGGCCTCGTCGAGCTCCCGGAGGAGCCCGCGCCGGCCGAGAAGCGGAAGAGAAAGCGGAAGCTCCGGGAGATCGCCTCGCCGGGCGCGCTCGTCAAGGCCGTCCGGGAGCGGCGGGAACGCAAGGGGCAGATCGCCCTCATCGAAAGTCCAGCAGGCCAGGACGGAGCCCTTCCCGTTCTGGTCGAGACCCTCAAGGCCTGGCGCAAAACCGAGGCGCAGCGCCGGCGAGTGCCCGCGTTCCGCATCCTCACCGACCGCGCCCTGACCGCCCTCGCAGCGAGCCGCCCTCAGGACGAGGTCGAGCTTCTCAACGTCTCCGGGATCGGACCGACGATCGTGCAGAAGTACGGGAAGGAGCTGCTGGGGATCGTGCGGGGGGAGTGAAATCCCCCCGCCATCCTACTTCTGGAACGCCTGCTCGATCGGCACGATCTCGACCGCGGTCGGCTTCACCGGCAGCGCCTGGATCGTCTTGTCGTCCGTCTGCACCTGCTCCGAGACCTGGCTGCTGTAGGTCTTCGGGCTCGGCGCGTCGCTGCGCAGCGTCTCGGCGAGCTCCCGGGCGTTGTTGGTGACGATCACCGCGTCCCAGTTGTCGGGGTCGAGGTACTTCCGGATCGCCGCGTTGACCTCCTCGACCGTCACCTTCCTGAGGCGCGCCTCGATCTCGTCGACGTAGGCCGGCATTCCGTAGAACTTGCTGTCCATCAGGAACCCGAGGCGTTCCGCCGGGCTCTGCGCCCAGAGCTTCGAGTAGTTGATGAGCAGGGTGCGGAAGGTGTCGACCTCCTCCTTCGTCATCCCCTGATCGTGCAGCTGCCGGAGCTCGTAGATCGCGGCGCGCAGGGCGAACTGGGCGTCCGCGGGCACCACCGGGCGGATCCAGATCGAGAAGTACTGCTGGCGGCGCGGCACGTTCGCCGTCGGATAGTCGGTCCCCGGCGGGTTGTACCAGTATTCGATGTACGAGTAGTCGCCGTAGTTGAGGCCGCGCTGGCCGCGCAGCTGGTTCATCAGCAGCCCGTACATCGTGCGGTGCTCGCCCAGATAGCTGTTGGCCACCATGAGCGGGTAGTAGTCCGGATTCGAGCGGTTGATCGGCAACGGGTGCCCCAGAGTGATGCCCACCGAGGCGGTCTGCTTCTCGATGAGGGTGAGATGGCGCCCCTCGATCTTCGGCGCCGGCGGCAGGTCCTTGCGCCCCTTCTGCCCGGCCGGCAGCGCCGCGAAGGCGCGCGCCAGCTCTTCGGGAAAGACCTTGGGATAGCCCCCGGCCACGCCGAGCATCAGGCTCGCCTGCGTGTAGTGCTCGCGGTAGAACGCCTTCACGTCGTCCAGGGTGATGCTCTTGAGCCCCTCGACCGTCCCATCCGCCGGGTGGCCGTAGGGGTGTCCCGCGAAGATCTGGTCCTGGAGGGCCTCGAGACCGAGGCGCTCGTCGTTGCTGCGCAGGCTGTTGGTGAGAGAGGAGATGAGCAGCTGCCGGTTGCGCTCGAAGTCGCTCGGCGCGAAGGACGGCTGCAGCAGAGCTTCCTCGAGCAGCTTGGAGTAGTCGGCGAGCGTCTCGCGGTGGACCGTGCCGTCGAACAGCGTCACCTCGCGGTCGGTGTTCGAGTCGATGCCCGCCGCCAGGGGGTAGAGGGCGTCGAGCAGCTCGCTGTACGACCGCTTCTGCGTACCGCCCTGCGCGACCATGAGCGCGGTCAGGGAGGCCAAACCCTCCTTGCCCGCGGGATCGTAGATCGAGCCGGCGTCGAAGAGGAGGCGGATGGCGACCAGGGGGGATTCGCTCGGCAGCGTCACCAGGTCGATCGCCGCCGGGCTCCCCGGCGTCTCCGCTTTGTGCGACAGGGTGACCACGGTCTCGTTCTCCCGCCGGAAGACCGTGCGGGCGGCCTTCTGCACGTCCTGCGGTGTGACCTTCTGATACTGCGCGAACCGCTCGTTGATGCTGCCGATGTCACCGGTCAGGCCGATGGCCACGGCCGCCTGGTCGGCGATGTCCGAGGGCGTGTCCAGCTCCTGGGCGAAGCCGTAGCGCAGGTTCGACTTGATCCGCTCCAGCCGCTGCGGGTCCACCGGCTTCTCCTGGAGCTCCCGGATGTTGCGGTCGACGGCGTCCTCGATCTTGGGGATCAGGTCCTCCGACTGTGCACGCGCGAAGTAGGAGAAGAGGTTGGGATCCCGGTTCGGATCGTTGTCGGGTGCGAAGCTGTCGGCCCACTGCTTGTCGACCACGACCTCTTTGTAGAGAGGGGCCGTCTCGCTGAACAGCAGCTCTGCGATCACGTCCATGGCGGCCGAGGTCATGTCCTTGGTCGAGAACGCCGGAGCGTGGTAGCCCACCAGCAGGTAGGGGCTGATCGGGTTGGGCCAGTCGATGTGCGCCTGCTTGGGCTCGGTCTGCGGCGGCTCGGCCTGGACGGCCGTCGCCTGATAGCCCTTCTTCCAGTCGCCGTAGTATTTCTTCGCCAGCTCCACGACCCGCTGCGGCTGCGCATCGCCCACCACCAGCAGGGTGACGTTCTCCGGCCGGTAGAAGCGCTGGAAGAACTGGCGGCTGTAGTCGTAATAGCCCGGCATGGCCTTGATGTCGGCCAGGAAGCCGATGGCGCTGTGCTTGTAGGTGTGCTTCTGGAAGGCGAGGTCGCGCTCCTTCTCGAACAGCGGAGCGAGCGGGTTGGAGGCGCTCTTGTTGTACTCGCCGAGCACCGCCAGCGACTCGGTGCGGAAGTCCTCCTCGCTGTACTTCAAATTCTTGAAGCGGTCGGACTCGACGTCCATCATGGTCTCGAGCTCGCGGGACGGGCCGACGAGCTGGTAGACGGTCCTGTCCTCGAAGGTGGAGGCGTTGGAGTTGGCCCCCAGCTTCCTCATCACCTCGGTGTAGGCATCGACCGGATACCGCTCGGTGCCGCGGAACATCATGTGCTCGAAGAAATGCGCGAAGCCGCTGTGGCCGGGCTCGACCTCGTCGCGCGAGCCGGTGCGCACCACCAGGTAGTAGGCCACGGTCCCCGGGCTGTCATAGGGGATGGTCACGACCTTCAGCCCATTGTCGAGAGTGGTCTCGTGAATTTTGAAGGGGAAGATGTCTCCCTGGGACGCGGCATGCGCCACGGCCGCTGTCAGCAGCAGCCCCAGGAGAGCCGAACGGATCCGAAGCGACACGACGGAGTGCCTCCTTTCGTCATTCCCCTCGGAGGGGGGTTCCCATCTTATCCTAGGGCCCATGAGACGCATGGCTTTCCTCCTCGTCCTGCCCGCCGCGCCGTCGGCGGACACCGCCGCCCGCCGCACCCCAAACCTCGAGACCATACAAGCTCCCCCCTCTCCCGGTGGAAGGGAGGGGGTGGGAGAGGGGGGCCGGGGGGGTGAGGGGCCTCTACCAGGAGAAGATGATCCCCGCCGACCCTTCGGGCAGCCAGGTGACGGCCTCGGAATCGTAGCGGTCGTACCGGTTGTGGAAGTCGGTCTGCAGGTCGATCCAGGTGCCCCGGCCTTCCAGGCGGAGGCCGACGTTGTCCGAGAGGAAGATCTTGACGCCTCCGCCGACCGTGCCGGCGAGGTAGTTTTCCGCATCCAGCTCGGGGAAGTCGGGATCGAGCCGCGCCAGGCCCACCGTGCCCACCACGAACGGGCTCACCTGGCCTTCGCCCCACTGGAAGAGGAAACCGGCCTGAAAGAGGTCCAGATCGACGTCGCCGAGATCCTGCGAAGGGGAGAGCAGCCCCTTGTCGACGCTGAACGACGTGCTCTCCCGGCTCCCCGAGAGCTCCAGCTGCCAGTTGGCATTGAACGGGATGTCGAGCATCAGTCCAAAGGTGGGGGCCTCGTCGATCTGGACGTCCGACCGGTGGTCGAAGCCGATGTCGGCCGAGTTGTCGACCTGGCCGTCCAGGCGGTAGCCGGCGAACGGCGTGATTTCGAACCGCGTCACCTGGGCGGCGGCCGCGGCAGGGATCAGGGGCAGCAGAAGGAGAGCCAGCAGCATTCGACGCATAGCGATGTCTTATATCACGGGTGGTACGATCGACCGATGAGGTCCTCATGCCCGGGCCGGTCCTGACCGAAGCGCGCCGGCTCCCCGAGGAGCGCCGGCTGCGCCTGACCTGGAGCGACCATCACGTCGCCGAATATCCCTACGACTATCTGCGCGGCTGGTGCCCCTGCGCCGGCTGCCAGGGACACGCCGGAAAGATCCGCTACCGGCCCCCGGCCCAGCCGGTGACCGCGACCACCATCCAGCCGGTCGGCAACTACGCGATCTCGATCGGCTGGTCGGACGGCCACGGCACCGGCATCTACCGCTACGACTTCCTGCGCGAGATCTGTCCCTGCGCGGATTGCGGTGGGGTGGGGGACGTGGTGGAGGGCTGAGAGCTTTCTCAGCTCCCCTTCTTCGCGAGCTGCTTTTCGAGATCGGCGATCCGCTTCTCCAGCTCCTGGAGCTTCTGCTCCAGCTGGTGCTCGCGCGGCGACGGGACGCGGCGCTCGAACCGGACGTCGCCGTCAGGCCCGGAAACATCGAGGCGCGGCAGCTCGATCCGCCCGGGCAGCTCGCCGAGCTCCTTGTTCAGCTGCAGCATGAGCGGGCCGTCGCCTCCCTCGCCGTGGCGCAGGAGGAACGGGCCCATGTCCAGCTCGGGCCTCTCGCGGAGGGCGATGGCGGCGGAGAGCGTCTGGGCCTTGCCGTCGCGCCAGACCTCCAGCGGCACCTGCTGGTTCTCGTCGAACTCGCGCACCCGGGCGCGGATGTCGAAGCTCGACTTCACGTCCTTGCCGTCGATCCGGGTGATGATGTCTCCCACCTCGAGGCCGGCCTTGTCCGCCGGGCTGCCGTCCGCCACCTCGGAGACCATGACTCCGGCGGACTCGGGGACTCCGAAATGGGTGCGCAGCGCGGGGGTGAGCTCGGTCAGGCCCACGCCGAGATAGCCGCGGCGGACCATCGGGCCTTCCCCTTCGATGACCTTCTCCTTGCCGTCCGGACCCACGATCACGATCCGGTGCTTCTCGATCTTCTTCGGGCCGTTGTCGTCATCGCCGGGGAGCGCCCAGGCGGCGCCGGAGGCCAGCAGGGCCATGAGCCCGACGGCGGCGGCGCGGCAAACGAACGTCTTCATCTCGGACCTCCTTCCATCAATCTTCATTCAGTACGTGTCGACGCGGTAGGTGGCGGGCGCGGGCCCGTCCTCCGCAGGAACCTTGTCCAGACCCACCACCAGATCCACCCGCTCGTCGCCGCCCAGATAGACCACGGGCGGCTCCGACAGGGTGCGCAGCTCCTGCGCAAGCCGGTCGTGCTCGGCGCGGATCTCCTGGAGGACCCGCCGCGCCTCGGCGGTGCGCGCCGCCTCGCGGGACTGTCCGACCTGGAACGCTCCGCCCGCGACCACCAGGGCGATCACGGCCGCGGCAGCCGCGATCCGTGCCACCACCGCGAGCCGGGGGAGCCCGCTTCTCGCCTCCGCGGGCTCGTCCAGGCGCCGCAGGACGCGCTGGGTGAAGCCCGGCCGGGCGGTCTCGCGCGGCAGCTCGCGCAGCAGCCGGCCTACGCTGTGGTCTTCCATGCTGTACCTCCTTGCCAGTAGGGCTGGAGACTCTGCCGCAGCTGCTGGCGGCCGCGATGGATCCGCGACTTCACGGTCCCCTCCCGGCACCCCAGCTCGCGGGCGATGTCGCTGTAGGACCAGCCCTCGATCTCGTGGAGAACGACGGGCACCCGGTAGCGCAGCGGCAGCACGGCCAGCGCGCCGGCGACCTCGCGGTGGAGCTCCTGGAGGAGCAGCCCCGAAGGCGCCGCCGGCTCGTCGCGGTCCCGCCGTCCCAGGAACGGGAGGAGCAGCCGGAACCGCTTCTCCCGCCGCTCCTCCGACCGCACCAGGTTGGTCGCGATGCGGAAGAGGAACGCGCGCAGGTAGCCCTGCTCGACGTAGGACCCGGCGGTGCGCCACAGCCGCAGGAACGTCTCCTGGGCCAGGTCCTCGGCGCGGTCCCGGTCACCGGTCAGGCGGGCCAGGTAGTTCACCACCGCGTCCTTATAGAAGTCGACCACCCCCGCGAAGGCCTCGCGGTCGCCGCCGCGGACCCGCGCCATCAGATCGGCATCGCTCACGGACCGGGGCTCTACCTGTGCGATGGGCTCGCTCATCTGCGTTCTCCAACCGTTTCAAACGCCGGTCGGGAGGAAAGGTTCCCGGGGTGGCTCGAGCCGAGGGTAGAGCGCGCCTTCGCCCGGCGCACCCGTGATCGGCACGACGCACACGAGTGGATAGCGCTGCTCGCCGATCACTTCGGGCGCACTGACCACCACGCAGGGGCGTACCCCCTTCTGTTCGTGGCCTACCGTCGGATCGAGGGAGAGCACGACGACGATTCCCCTCTCGGGCTTCACTCCTCCGTGCCCACCCATCCGTGGTCAGCGGTCCACTGCACTTCCTGGCCGGCACCCGGAGCGATGAGGTCCGAAGCGTCATCCGAGAGCCCCTCGGCCCATGCGGCGAAGCCGACCTCGGCCATTTCGAGACTTTCTGGATGAGGATGGCTGAGCGACTGTCGGATCTGCTCGGTTCGGCGTCGATCGAGCTCACGGGTGACCGCCTTGAGCACGAAGCGGCTCCGGTTGAGCTCCTCGCGGTCGATGGCGCGGACGACTTCCGAGGGGAGGGTCACTGTGACACGGGCATTTGGCATGATCTACTCTCCAAGCCGATCATACTGAGATCATACCTCCCCGAGGGTCCGCTCCAGCACCCCACCTCCCGCGCCAGCCGCCCATACCCGGTCTCGTTCACCAGCTCCCGCGCCACATGCCGCCGCGCCGCGGCGAGATCCCCCTGGTCCCGGCAGAGGCGCGCCCATTCGAGGTGCGCGTCGCATTCGTACAGGCGCATCGGCCCGCGCTCGGCGATCTTTTCAAACGCCGGTCGGGGGGAAAGGTTCCCGGGGGACCGTCGTTCGGTCAGAGCGTCCAGTCTTCGAGAGCGATCCCAAGGCCCGTGAAGTGTTGGGTGTTCGCTGTCACGAGTGTGGCGTTCCACTTCCGGGCCAGCACCGCGAGCAGGAGGTCGGGGTCGGAAATTCCTTGGCCGATCCGGTGTCGCTCCGCCCAGGACCAAGCGGCCTCATCCCAATCCTCGAACGTGGGCTCGCATCGCTGCCACGTGGCCGTCAACTGCTGATAGAGCCGCAGGAGCCGGGTTGCCCCCTTCAGACGCAGATAGCGGGTCAGCTCATAATGCGCGACGGAGGCGAGGAGAAACGACTTCCCCTGATGCATGGCTTCATCGAGCTTCGCGGGAACTGGAGGAATGTCTTTGATGATGTAGCTGAGCGTATTGGTGTCGAGGAGAAGGGGGGTCATCAGTCCTCTTCTTTCAGGCTTGCGAAGCGGATCGGATGCTCCTGCCGGAAGGTCTCGAACGAGTCGAGGATCTCCTTCTCCTCCGGCGTGAGCTGCACAGAGCGGATCTCGGCCAAGGCGGCGAGCATCTGTTGCTGTGCAGAGCGGTCAGAACCTGGGCTCGCGTCACCTTCCGGCCGATTCGTGAGGACGATGATCTCAGCAGGCCCCTCCGGAAAGTCGTCTGGAAGCTGAACCTCGACTCGATGGTTTTCTTGAATCGTCACCTTCAATTTATGTGCGTGCACGGCCAGACCCTCCGTTCCCACCCGATTGTAACCGCAGCACCTCCCTCTCCAGCCACCTCACCTCCCGTTCCCTCCGCCCATACCCGGTCTCGTTCACCAGCTCCCGCGCCCGCGCCACATGCCGCCGCGTCGCGTCGAGATCCCCCTGGTCCCGGCAGAGGCGCGCCCATTCGAGGTGCGCATCGCACTCGTGCAGCCGCATCGGCCCGCGCTCAGCGATCTCCAGGGCCTCGGTGAGGTCAGCAGCGGCGCCGGGGAAGTCGAAACGAAAGCGCCGGAGGGCGGCGCGGGCCAGGAGAGTCTTCGATTGTAGCGGGAACAATCAAAGGACGCAGAAGAGATCCACCGAGGCGAGGTCTCCCTGTCCGTGGTGCTGTCCTTTGGGTCCTTTACGTCCTTTGGGTCCTTTTGGGCGTGCGAGCCACGGCGAGCTCCTGATACGCTCCCGCCCCATGAGCAAGACCGCCGTTCTGGAGCCGCGTTTCGTCGATATCATCGCGTCGGAGGTGAGCTGCCGGCCGCAGCAGGTCGAGGCCGCCGCGGCGCTGTTCGCCGAAGGGGCGACCGTCCCCTTCGTCGCCCGCTACCGCAAGGAGGCGACCGGCGGGCTCGAAGACCTCCAGCTCGAGACCCTGGCCAAGCGCCGCGATTACTTCCTCGAGCTCACGGAGCGCCGCGACGCCATCCTGGAGAGCATCCGCGAGCAGGGGAAGCTCACCGAGGAGCTCGAAGCCGCCGTCCGCGCCGCCGTCACCAAGCAGGAGCTGGAAGACCTCTACCTTCCCTTTAAGCCGAAGCGCCGCACCCGCGCCCAGATCGCCCGCGAGAAGGGGCTCGAGCCGCTGGCCGACGCCCTCCTGGCCGGCGCCCAGACCCGCGACCTTCCCGAGGAGCTGGCGCGGCCGTTCGTCGATCCCGAAAAGGGGGTCGAGGACGCGGCCGCCGCTCTCGCCGGGGCGCGCGACATCCTGGCCGAGCGGCTGGCCGAGAACGCCGAGCACCGGGCCGAGCTGCGCAAGGTGCTCGCCGCGGACGGGGTGCTGCGCGTCCGCGTCCTCCCCGGCAAGGAAGCGGACCCCGAGGCGGCCACCTACCGCGACTACTTCGAGCACGACGAGCCGGGCAAGGCCATCCCCTCCCACCGCCTGCTCGCCATCCTGCGCGGCGAGCGCGAGGGCTTCCTCCTCTCCGATCTGCGGATCGACGACGAGCGCGAGGTCGAGGGCCTGTCCCGGTCCTGGGGGGCACCCGTCGACACCCCCTGCGGCCGGCAGCTCGCCGAGGCCACGGCGGACAGCTACAAGCGGCTGCTGCGGCCGTCGATCACCAACGAGGTGCGCGGCGAGATGCGCGAGCGCGCCGAGGCGCAGGCGATCGCCGTCTTCCGCGCCAACCTCGAAGCCCTGCTCCTCCAGGCTCCCCTCGGCCAGACGCCGGTCATGGGGCTCGATCCGGGCTTCCGTACCGGCTGCAAGCTCGCCGTGGTCGACGGCACGGGCCGCGTCGTGGCCACCGACGTGATCCACCCGGTCCAGCCCCACCTCGACGAGGCGGGCGCCACGCGGACCGTCCTCCGCCTGGTCGAGAAGCACGGGGTCCATGCCATCGCCATCGGCAACGGCACGGCGAGCCGCGAGACGGAGGCGTTCGCCCGCAAGGCCATCCAGGAGGCCCCCGACGAGAAGCTGCGCAAGACCGTGGTCGCCATCGTGCCGGAGACCGGCGCCTCGGTCTACTCGGCGTCGGCGGTGGCGCGCGAGGAGCTGCCGCAGCTCGACGTCTCGCTGCGCGGCGCGGTCTCGATCGCCCGCCGGCTGCAGGACCCGCTGGCCGAGCTGGTGAAGATCGAGCCGCGCTCGATGGGCGTGGGCCAGTACCAGCACGACGTCGACCAGAAGTCGCTCGAAAGCGAGCTCGACACGGCGGTCGAGGGCGCGGTGAACCGGGTCGGGGTGGAGCTCAACACGGCCTCGGCCTCGCTGCTCTCCCGGGTGTCGGGCCTCTCCGAGCGGCTGGCCCGGATGATCGTCGAGTTCCGCGACATGAACGGCCCGTTCCGCTCCCGCCAGGCTCTCCGCAAGGTGACCGGCTTCGGCCCCAAGACGTTCGAGCTGTCGGCCGGGTTCCTGCGCGTGCGCGGCGGCGAGCACCCGCTGGACAACACGGCGGTGCATCCGGAGCGCTACGACGCGGTCGAGAAGATGGCGGACGCGCTCGCCGTGCCGCTCCCGGACCTGGTCGGCAGCAAGGACCTGGTCGGCCGGCTCGACTTCTCCCGCTTCAAGGACGAGGCGCACGGCCTGGGCACGTTCACTCTGGAGGACATCAGGACCGAGCTGCTCCGCCCCGGCCGCGATCCGCGCCCCGAGTTCAAGACGCCGGAGTGGCGCTCCGACGTGACCACGCTCAAGGACCTGGAGCCCGGCATGGTGCTGGAGGGAAGGGTCTCGAACGTCACCAACTTCGGCGCCTTCGTGGACATCGGGGTGCACCGCGACGGCCTGGTCCACGTCTCCGAGCTGACCCACAACTGGGTGGCGGACCCCCGCGAGGCGGTGAAGGTGGGCGAGATCGTCAAGGTGAAGGTGCTGGAGGTCGACAAGCAGCGCGAGAGGATCAGCCTCTCGATCAAGGTCCTCCTCCCGCCGCCCGCCACCAGCCGTCCCGCCACCGGAAGCACCGGCCGAGGAGGACGCCCCGATCGCGACCGCCCGAATCCGCAGCCCCCGCGGCCGGCCAAGCAGGGACCGACGGTCGAGGATTTGATGCGGAAGTTCAACCGGGGGTCGTGACCCTCGTTTATGCCAGCAAACTGCATGTGCTAGCATTCGAGTATGCCGGCGATCCAGATCCGAGATGTTTCTCCCGAGGTACTAGCAGCGCTCAAGCGCAGAGCGGCGAGGAACGAACGTTCGCTGGAGGGGGAGCTTCGCTACATTCTGGCAGCGCTCGCCCGGGAAGAGCCACCCTCTCCGCCTCTCCCTCCTCTCCAACTGAAGTTCTCTCAGGCCTCGCCATCGACGACCTGGCGTCGGGAAGAGATCTACGGCGATGATGGACGATAAGGCCGCGGTTCTCGTCGATACCAACGTCCTGCTCTCCGCCACTGCCCCTTTCCGCCCACTCCACCGCGCAGCGCTGGTGGTCCTCAATGACTGGCCCAATCAGGGGACCGTCCTGGCAGCCAGCCTCCAGGTGTTTCGTGAATATCTGGCGGTTGCCACCCGCCCGGTCGACCTGGGCAAGCAGGTCCACGATGCCAACCTGGTCGCGACGGCGCTCGCTTCCGGAGTGACGCGCCTGGTGACCGCCAACTGTGGCGATTTCTCTCGTTTCTCCAAGGAAATCGAGATCCTCGATCTCTCTGGACTCGCCTCGGAGACCGCGGCGAGCCCGTAGCTTGCGGAGGTCGGGGCAGGGAACGGGCCATCCGCTCCGGGATGCGAGCCCTCCGCTCCGCGGTGCGGGCCATCCGCTCCGAGATGCGAGCCATCATTTCGCGGAGCGAGCCTCCCGCACCGCGGTGCAGACCGTCCGCTTCGGGCTGCCGGCCGCCCGCTCCTGGGTGCGGACCGCCCGCTTCGCGGTGCGAGCCTCCCGCTCCACGAATCGGCCGCCTGTTCCGCGGAGCGGATCGCCCGCTCCTCGGAGCGGACGGCCCGCATCACGGAGATCGCCTCGCTCAGGGTCTACGGAATCTCCGGGATTGTGGCTTGCATCGGCCGGACCGGCGGTAGGGGGCGCACCTGTATCCTCAGACCTGCGTCCCTCGCGGCGGTACCGAACCAGCCGTCGGTCGTGTACAGAGCCGCACAACCCTCGGCCTCCGCCGTGGCGAGAATCAAGGCGTCGATCTTGACCTCCCGTCGGGTGAGCCCTTTCGCTTTGCCAGCTTCAATCATCGGGGGTGTCAGGCGATTCGCGATGACCGCGGCTTTCGCATTCAAGGGCCAAATAACGAAAGGGACATCCAGGTCAACGTGGCAGCACTCCGCCCACGCTGCAGCAGGGACACCGACGATTTCTCCTGCGTCCTCATGCTCCAGGAGAATGCTTTCAGCCCTCTCTTTGGCGCGCGGCTCGCCCGAATGGCCGCCCGCGAGGATGACGACGATCGTGGAGTCGAGCGCGAATTCCCGCGGCATTCACCGTCTCCTGTCTTCCTCGCGGGCGGCGATCAGCTCTTCGACACTCTCCACGTTCAGATCGAGAGGAAGGCGATTGCCGTTCTCCCGATAGACCTCGGCGAGGTGGACGTCGCGCCAGTCCAGAAGATCATGGATGGCCAGGTCGTCGAGCTCCAGCGTGTTGGCATTCCACCAGGCTTCGACCTTGAGCTTGACGGTCTCGTAGAGGTGGGCGGCGATGCGCTTCGCCAACCCCCGCCGATCCCGGCCCCGGATCTGATACGTGCCGCCTCCGCCGTCGAGGAATTCGAGAGTGGCGGTCGGGGTGTCTCCTCCTGCCCGCTTGACCACGGCGTAGATCTCGTCGAATCCATGGACGGGTTCGGATTGCTTCAGAAGGAGTTGCTCTTTGTACCTGGCGTCGAATTTGAGGACCTGCTCCTTCTCCGGAGAGAGCCGGCCCTTTGCCTTCTTCTCCGGAACCTCGACCACCGTGACATAAGACCAGCGGGCGCTGGGCGTCGCGATATGCCTCTTCACGAACTGCCTGCCCTGGGGCTTCAGGGTATGGCGCCTGGCTTTCTCTCGAAACGCTCTCACCTGGGGGCGGAGCTTGGTGGCGAAGTTGGTATGGATCGCCAAGATGGTGGAGGCTTTCCCCACCACCTCGATCTGGGGGTCCAGGGACCTCCAGATCTCTTCGTCCGGCCCCTCCTCCGCTATCGCTGCCAGGAGATCCTTGACCATCTCCATGGCAGCCAGAGGCAACCAGCCGGAGCGGACGGCACCACCGCCGATCTTGATTTCTAAGAGTTTATCCATCGCCGGTGACTCTTCTTCAAGACAATTGTACGCCCTTTTACATGGCTTTTCACCCCGCCGGCCGCCGCGCTGTATAGAGGATGTGGGCGTGGGGATAGCCGGCTCCCAGCTCGATCACCTCGAAGCGCTCGAAGCCGTGACGCTCCAGACGGTTGCGGATCTGCTCCCGGGTCTCGTAGCTGAAGGCCTCGCCCAGGGTCATTCCCAGGAGATCGGCGATCCGCTCCTGGGTCCGGTTCCAGGCTCCCTTCAGGCGGTGCTCCGGATCGATCTCTTTCAAGAGGAAGACTCCGCCGGGCCGCAGCCGCTCGAAGGCGGTGTGCAGCAGGGGGTCCCAGCCGGTGAGCGGGATGCGGTAGAGGACGTCCAGGACCGTCACGGCACCGAAGGCCCCCGCCACGGCATCGGCGTACCCGGCCACGAACCAGACCTGCGGATGGCGAAAGGCGGGCAGCGTCTTCCGCACGTCCGGCTCCACCGCCACCACCCGGGCGGCTCCCCCCTCGACCGCCAGGCGCGCCAGGGTGCCATGCCCGGCCCCCAGGTCCAGCACCCGCGCTCCCGGCGGCACGTGCTCCAGCACCCGCAGGAACGGGCAGGTGAGGAAGCGGCCGAGCACGTGGAGGCGCGCCGCGGACGGCAGACCGGCGGAGGTCCGGCGGAGGAGCGACAGCGCGGCGAAAAAACCCGGAGCCATGATCGGCCGGCAAGGATATAATGCCAGCCCTCCACCATGGACCCGAGAGTTTCGCGTTTCGCCGTTCGCGGCTGGTCTGTGCCTGCCCTCGCCGGTTTTCTGGCGGTGGCCGCGGCCCGCCTCCTGACCCTTCCCAAGAGCCTCTGGGAGTGGGACGAGATCCTCTTCCTCCAGGGTGTCATCGCGTTCGATCCGCTCCACCATCACCCCCATCCGCCGGGCTTCCCGCTGTACATCGGGCTCGGCAAGGTGTTCGCCTTCCTCGTCCGCGATCCCTACTGGGGCCTGGTCACTCTGGGCGTGGTGGCCTCTCTGGTGGGGTATGCGGCGCTGGTGTCGGCATTCCGGCGGCTCGGGAGCGGAGACGAACGGGTGGCCGTGGGGGGCGCCCTCCTCTTCCAGCTCTCGCCGGCGATGCTCGTCTACGCTCCGCTCGCCCTGTCGGACTGCCCGGCTGCGCTGTTCCTCTCCCTGTTCCTGGCGGCGGCGGCGCGCCTGCCGGGGAACGCATCTCCCGCGGCGGCCCTCGCGACGGGCGCGTTCGCCGCCGGGGCGATCGGCTGCCGGCCGCAGCTCACGGCCGCGGTCCTGGCGGCGCTGGCCGCGGCGCTCTGGCTCGCCGGGAGCTGGCGCCGGCGGGGGGCGATGCTCGCCGCCTTCACGGTCGTCTGCCTCCTCTGGTTCGTCCCCCTGCTGGCGGCGGTGGGCGGGCCGGACGGGCTCTTGCGCTTCCTCTCCAAACAGGCGGGAGCGGTGGCCAAGTGGGACACCACGGTGCCGCGGGCCGGCCAGCCGGCGACTGCCATTGCCGCGCGCTTCCTCGCCCATCCCTGGGGCCAGAAGTGGACCGCGGTGCCGGTCCTGGCGCTGGCTCTCGCCGGGGCCGCATCCCTCGCGCGGACCCGACCGCGCTGGAAGCCGCTCCTGCCTCTCCTCGTGCTCACGGCGGTCGAGCTCGCCGTCTGCCTGACGGTCTTGAACCCGCGGGACGCCGTCCGCTACGCCATTCCGACCCTGATCGGGGTCTCCTTCGCGGCGGCGGTGGGACTCGACCTCGTGATGCGGCGGGCGCGCGTGCCGGCCGCCGCCTGGGTCGCCGTGGCCGCCCTGGCCGCCGGGTTCGCGGTCTACACCTGGCCGCTCCTCGGCCCCCGCTCGACCACTCCGTCGCCGCCGGTCCAGGCCGCGGACTGGGTGCGGACGCACCTGCCGCGCAACACGGTGCTGCTGGTCGAGAAGGACTATGCCGCCCACGCCGCGTTCCTGCTCCACGGCTTCACCCGCTTCCCCTATGAAGAAGGAATGCGGCGCTTCGCCGGCCGGCCCGAGAAGCCGTTGTTCATCTTCGGGGAGACCGTCCTCCCCGGCGCGCAAACTTTCCTCTGGCCTCCGAGCGATACTTATGGCAAGCTCACACGAGATCTTTACCGGACGACTTCGCTGAGCCCGGTCCCGGCGGAGCAGCGCTACGAGGCCGTTCGCGGCCTCTACGCCTATGAGCCGCTCCCGGGGGGAGCGGGTTTCCGATGGCTGGGAGAGGACGCCGTGATCCGCGTCTTCCCCCGGCCGCTCCGGGCGCGGGCCGTCGCTCTCATCCTGGGCCTGCCCGAGGAGGTCGGCGAGGAGTCGGTCGCGCTGGCGATCTCGGTGGCGGGGAGCCCCACCGCCACGGTCGAGGTGCCGCGCGGGGTCGAGCGGCGGATCGTCCTGCCGCTCCCCGATGCCGAAACGGTGGAGATCTCGATCCGGTCGGCGAAGACGTTCGTGCCGGTTACGGCGGGGATCGGAGGAGACCCCCGCCGGTTGGCCGTCCAGCTCGATGCCCTGGAGCTGCTCGGCGGTTGAGGATGGTTATGTCCAGTATCGAAGCGCGTCCATCCGTGTCGCTCGTCATCCCGATGTTCAACGAGGAGGAGAACATCGAGCACGCCATCGCCTGCGCGGTCGAGGCGCTGGAGGATTGCAGCGACGACTGGGAAGTCATCATCGTCGACGACGCCTCGACCGACCTGTCGGCCGCCATCGTCGAGCGGCTGGCCTCTGCCGAGCCGCGCATCCGCCTGCTGCGGCACCCGACCAATCGCAAGCTCGGCGCGACCTTGCGGACAGGCTATGCGGCGGTCACCAAGAGCCTCGCGGTCTACATGGACGCCGACCTGCCGTTCGACCCCCACGTCATCGGCCGGGCCATCCAGGCCCTGCGGGTGACGCGGGCCGACATGATCGCCGGCTACCGGCTCGACCGCACCATCGAGGGGTTCCGCCGCGCGGTCTATTCCTATCTCTACAACACGCTCATCGGGCTGCTCTTCGGCTGGCCGCACCGCGACATCAACTTCTCCTTCAAGCTGATGCGCCGCGAGGTGCTGCAGGCGGTGGAGCTGCGCTCCGAGGGATCGCTGATCGATGCGGAGCTGATCGTCAAGGCGAAGAACCTCGGCTTCGTGATCCAGCAGCTCGGGCTCGACTACTTCGCACGCACCCGCGGCCTCTCGACCCTGTCGTCGCCCGGGGTGATCTTCAAGATCCTGCGCGAGCTGATCCGGCTCTACCCGGAGATGCGCCACCCGCGGCGGCGCGAGATGCCGGCCGTCGCGGTCGACCCCACGCACGCGCCCCAGGCCGCCGCCGGCCATCACAGCCCGGCTTGAAGCGGCTCGTCGTCACCGCGGACGACGCGGGCCTCCATCCCGGCATGACCGCGGGGGTCCTGGCCGCCCACGACGCCGGGATCGTCACCGCAACCAGCGTCTCGGCCAACGGCCGCGCCTTCGACGACGCCGTGGCGCGCCTGCGCGAGCGGCCGGGGCTCGACGTCGGTGTGCATCTGACGCTGGTGGGAGAGCGCCCACTGTCGCCGCCGGAAGAGGTGCCGTCGCTCCTCGGCGGGGACGGCCGGCTGCTCCCCGCCTGGCCGGTCTTCGCGCGGCGCTGGCTCCTCGGTCGGATCCGTCCGGACGAGACGGAGGCGGAGCTGCGGCGGCAGATCGAGCGCCTGCTCGCCACCGGTCTTCCCGTCGTCCACCTGAACGCGCACCAGCACCTGCACGTCCTGCCGGGCCTCTTCGAGCGCGTCCTGCGCCTGGCGGTGGAGCACCGGATCCCCTGGGTGCGCATCCCAACCGAGCCCGTCGCGGCCCTCTCCCCCCGCGCACTCCAGATCACCCTGCTCAACGCCCTCGGCCGCCGGGCTCGCCGCCGCCTTGGACCCTCGGGGCCGCGGTCGGCCGGCCGGACGATCGGCGTGCTCACGGCCGGTCACCTCACCATCGAGGCTCTCGGCCGTTCCCTGGACCAGGCGGGAGAGATCACCGAGCTGGTCTGCCATCCCGGCGTGGGGGAAGCGGAGCTCGCCGGGGCCTACGACTGGGGCTATGCCTGGGACGCCGAGACGGCCGCGCTCTGCGATCCGCGGGTCCCGGATCTCCTTAGCAAACGTAAAATCGAGCTGACTTCGTTCTCCCGACTAACCAAAAACGCTGCGGCGTCCGTCTAATACAATTGACGGGGCCGGCAGCGGCGCCAGGAGGGGGCCGCACCGGCGGCCTCCCGCCGGCCCCCGCTTTTTTGATCCCTCTCTTCAGCCGCTCTGTGCCCTTCTGCAGGATCCTCCTTCAGCGAGGCCTCCGCATCGACGTAGTCCGCAATCGCCCGCTCGAAATTGGGGTCTCTCTCGCGATATGCGCGCAATCTCTCGGGAGTCGCTTCGAGATCTGCCTCGACCTCCCTAACCGAGTTTGGGGCTTTCCTGGCCATGTGTGTAGCGTAGCGCTGGTGATGTGTGAAGTCAGTACTGTGGTTGTGAAGCCAGCGCGATCCTGAAAACCCTCCAAGGCCCGCCCGGCTCCGGCATCCGGTGGAGCTGGCAGATCGTCAGATAGAGGCTGCCGTCGGGGCCGACCGCGAAGCTGTCCGGCCAGGCGAGGCGCGGATCGCGGACCACGGTCTCGACCCGTTGTGTCACCGGATCGAAGCGCTTCACCGCGTCCTCCTCGATGGCGGACAGATACAGCTTGCCGTCCGGGCCGAAGAGGATGCCGTCGGCCGCGCCGGTCTCCCCGACTTTTTCCACCCGGGCTGCTAGGTCGGCGGCCGGGAGCCGGACATCGCGGAGGGCGGCGGTGGGCACCCGGTAGAGGGTCCGCGCGGAGAGCGCCTGGTAATAGAGGTACTCCCCGGAGGGATCGAGAGCGAGGCCGTCCGAGTGCACCTGGGGGACCCCACCGCGCGCAGTCCGCCACTCTTTGCCGCCAATGGTGAGCACGACCCCCTCCGAGTGGGTCGACGGATGCTCGGTCAGCAGCCGCCGGCTCGTCCCGGCCGCCAGGTCCACCACCACGATCGCGCCCAGGCTCGAATCCGTGAGATAGGCGGTGCGCGTCCGGGTGTCGATCCGCACGTCATTTAGATAGCTGTTTGCCGGGGCGGCCGTCTCATCGAATCGGATGGTGCGGACGACCTTGTCGGTCTTCGGGTCGACCTGGACCAGCTTGGAACCTCCGGCCACGACCCCCTGGAATCCCGGGTTGGCGGGATCGAGGATCCAGAGGAAGCCGTCGGCGTCGACGGAGACGCTCTGGACGCAGATGAAGTGCTGGTCCGGCGGCAGCGACGGCTCCCAGCGGTTCCACTCGGCATCGGGGTAGGGCCTGGCATGGCCGTCCTTGTCGAGCACGCCCACGGAGAAGGGCGGGTCTTCGAACCAGCGAGGATAGGTGACGAAGATCCGGCCGTCCCGCGCCACGGCGACGCCGGTCCACAGACGGTCGGATTCGGCGACCACTTCGAGAGTGGCGGGTGCCGGCTGCGGTGCCACAGGCCGGGGAGCGGGGGCGCAGGCGGGGAGCGCCAGGAGGAGAAGGGTGGCGGCGGAGCGGAGGTTCATTGGGGAATCATGTAGCATCCCGGGATCATGCGCATCTGGCTCACCCGGGCGGCGATCGCGGTGGCGGCCGGCCTGACGATCGCCGCGGTCTGGGAACGGCTGCCCGGGATGACCTCCACCCGGCTCCTCCTCTACATGGTGATCCTCTTCCCCTACGGCCTCTATACCGTGGTGACCCGCGAGCGCGGCCCCCATGTCACCGTGCTCCTCGGCGGATTGCTCCTCCTCGCCGGCCTGTGGATCTGGGTAATGCTGCGGGACCCTGCATCCGGCGGACTGTCGCTGCTCGCCGCGATGATCACCCACCTGGTCGCCTCGACGGTGATCGGGATTAGCTCCATGGTGCTGGGGAAGCGTGCGCGCGCGAAGACAAGGACCCAAAAGACATAAAGGACGCAAAGGACAAGGTGAGGTCCTTTGAGACCCTTTGGTCCTTTATGTCCTTTCCTGCTTCGCCCCAACCACCACCACAAACTCCCCCTTGAGCGACGCCCGCCCGCGGAGCGTCTCCAGCACCGCGGAGAGCTTCCCGCGCAGGACCTCCTCGTGGAGCTTGGTCAGCTCGCGGGCCACGGCGGCCGGGCGGTCTCCGAGCTCGGCGAGGGCGTCCTCCAGGCTGGCGAGCAGGCGGTGGGGGGACTCGAAAACGATGAGGGTGTGGCCGAGGCCGGCCCATTCCTTATAGAAGGAGCGCCTTTTGCCGGACTTGGGCGGCGGAAAACCCGCGAAGGTGAAGGGGTAGGGCGGCAGGCCGGAGGCCACCAGGGCCGCCAGGAGCGCCGACGGTCCCGGGATCGGTTCGATGCGGATCCCCCGCGCCGCCGCCTCGCGCACCAGCAGGAACCCCGGGTCCGAGAGGAGCGGCGTGCCGGCGTCGCTCGCCACCGCGATCACCTTCCCCGCCTCCAGGTCCGCCAGGAGACGCGGCAGCCGCTGCCTCTCGTTGTGCTCGTGGAGCGAGATCAGCGGCTTCTTGACACCTAAGTGGGCGAGCAGCCGGCCGGTGTGGCGGGTGTCCTCGCAGGCGATGAGGTCGGCCGACGCGAAGGCGTCCCGCGCCCGGGCCGACAGGTCGTCCAGGTTGCCGATCGGCGTGGCGACCACCAGGAGCTTGCCGGCCATCAGTCGCGCGGGATCTCCTGATCCAGGTTGACCGCGCTCCCCGAGAGGCGCGCGATCAACATCAGCCGCCGCTTGAAGCGGAACTGCCGCTCGAAGGAGACGATCCGCCGCACCACTTCTTCATCGTAACCCCGCCCGACCACCTCGTCCGGAGCGAGCCCCTCGTCGAAGAGGAGCCAGAGGACCTCGTCGGCGGTCGCATAGTCGAAGCCCATGTCGCCCTCGTCGGTCTGGCCCGGCCAGAGGTCCGCCGAGGGGCGCTTGGCCACCACCTGCTCGGGAAGGCCCATGTGGCGGGCGAGCTGCCACACCTGGTGCTTGTAGAGGTCGCCCAACGGATTGAGCGAGCTGGCGTTGTCTCCGAAGACCGTCGAGTAGCCGAGCAGGATCTCGGTCTTGTTGGACGTCCCGAGGACCAGGGCTCCCAGCTTCTTGGCCTGGTCGAAGAGGATGGTCATGCGCTCGCGCGCCATCTTGTTCCCGCGGCGGCCGGCGTCGGCTTCCGGCTCGATCGCGAAGTAGGCGTCGACCATCGGAGAGATGTCGATCTGCCGGTGCGGCAGGCCGAGGTGCCCGGCGACCAGGCGGGCGTCCGAGACCGACTCGGGGCTGGAGGTGCGGTAGGGGAGAAGGAAGCCGTGGACCCTGTCGGCGCCGAGGGCCTGCACCGCCAGAGCCGCGGCGAGCGACGAGTCGATCCCTCCCGAGAGGCCTACGACGACGCCCGCGGTGCCCGTCGTCTCCACCGCGTCGCGGATGAAGCGGGTCAGCACGGCGACGGCCAGCGGCGCGTTGAGGCTCAGGCGGTCGAGGACGCGCCTCACGCGTTGGGTCCCTCAATGTCAGTCCGCTCGTCGGCGAGGAGCGGCAGGCGCCAGCGGACCCGGTCGGCGTCGCGCAGGTCGATCTCGGCGACCAGCAGATGCTCGTCCAGGAACGGCGCCCGCGCCTCGACCTCGCCTCCGGGCCGGATCACCAGGCTGCCGCCGGGATAGAACGAGCCCTCCTCCCAGCCGACCCGGTTGCAGTAGAGGACCCAGCAGGTGTCGAGCATGGCGGTGGTGCGGCAGAGCATCTCCCAGCTCTCGTGGGAGGCGGGGACGTCGCCGCCGCCGATGCGGCCCGGGCCGGCCGAGGGGACGATCAGGAGCCGCGCCCCGGCCACGGCCAGACGGCGCGCCAGCTCGGGATGCCAGAGGTCCTCGCAGATCAGCACGCCGGTCCTCCCCCAGGGGAGGGTCGCCAGATCGAGGCGCTGACCGGCGCGGAAGAAGCGCTCCTCCTGGAAGATGCCATAGGTCGGCAGGTAGAGCTTGCGGTGGATGTGGCGCGCCCCACCGTCGAAAAAACCGCCGGAGAGCAGGACGGCGCTGTTGTGCAGCACCCCGCGGTCGCTCTCCTCGACGAAGCCGGCGACCACCGTCATGGGGCGGGCCGCCTCGGCAAGCCGCTCGAGGAGCGGCGATCCCGGGGTCAGCGCCACGCGCGAGGTGAGATGGAGGAGGCGGTAGCCGGTGAGCGAGAGCTCCGGGAAGACCAGGAGGTCGACCCCCTGGGCCTTCGCCCGCTCGATCCAGGCGAGATGGCGCTCCAGATTGGCTTCGAGGTCACCCAGGCGGCTGTCGATCTGGGCGAGGCCAACGGTCAGACGCGGCGAGCCGGCGGCGGGTTCGGACATGGTCTCTCTCAGGGAGGGGATGCTAGCATGGCCCCCGATGTTCCGATTGCGCACGCTCCTGCCCCTCGCTCCCCTGCTCGTCCTGCTCGCCGCGGTTCCCGCGCCCGCCTGGCAGAAGCCGGCGGCCCCGCGACCGCCCAACCCGCCGAAGCCGGGCACCGTCCCGCGGCCCGTGGGTCCCTCTGCCGCCCAGGAACCGCAGCTGCGCGACCGCGTCCTCGCCGTGGTGGACGAGGATCCGATCCTCCAGTCCGACCTCGACCGGGTCGTCGCCCTCGGCCTGGCGCAATCCAAGCCGGGGGAGGACCCGACGGTCTTCCGGCGCCGGGTGCTCGACCAGCTCATCGAGGAGCGGCTGCGCTTCCACGAGATGGACCGCTTCGGGTTCGAGCAGGTGCCGGTGGAGGACGTGGATGCGCACGTCGCCGAGATCCGCGCCCGCTTCAAGGACGACGCCGCGCTCCAGAAGGCGCTCAAGGAGCAGGGGATGACCCTCAAGGACCTGCGCCAGCTGGTGGCGCGCCAGCTGATGGTCCTGGCCTACGTGGACGAGCAGCTCGGCCCGCGGGTCTTCGTGAGCCTCGACGACATCAACAACTACTACCGGACCGTCCTCACCCCGCAGATGCAGAAACAGGGGCAGCAGGTGCCGCCGGTCGAGGACGTGCGGGACCAGATCCGGGCCGTGCTCCGCGAGCAGCGCCTGAACGAGGCGATCGGCAAGTGGACCGAGGAGCTGCGCCGCAAGGCGGACGTCCAGGTCTACTTCGACCAGCCCGCGGGAAAGCTGCCGCCGGTGGTGAAAAAGATCACGACCCCGCCAGCTCCATCAAAGCCGGCGTGACCGCCGCCACGTCCTCCTCGCCGGTGCGGATGCGGATCACCTTCTCCACCGGGATCACGAAGATCTTGCCGTCTCCCACCTCGCCGGTCCGCGCGGCCGAGAGGATGGCGTCGACGGTGATCTCGACGAACGGGTCGGAGACGCCGATGTCCAGGCGCACCTTCTCCACCAGCTCCATCTTGACGGTCGTGCCGCGGTAGGTCTCGACGCTCTCGGTCTCGCCGCCGTGCCCCTGGACGCGCGAGATGGTGAGGCCGTAGACCTCGGCCCGGAAGAGGGCCTCGAGGACCTCGGGGAGCTTCTCGGGCCGGACGATCGCCGTGATCAGCTTCACGCTTCACCTCCCACCGGCTGCGCCGCTGGAACCGTCAGCGGGTTGGGCCGCGCGGAGGCCACCGCGGGCAGCACCAGGATCGCGCCCTCGCCGCTGGTGTAGGCCTCCTCGCCGTGGAGCGGCACGTCGAGGCCGAGCCCCTCGTGCTTGCGGTCGGCGCGCAGGGAAGCGAACGCGCCGACGAGCTTCAAGAGGACGAACGACGCCCCCGCGCTGTAAGCCAGGGTGGCGAGCACGGCGAGCAGCTGGCGGCCGAGCTGCTCCGGCGAGCCCGCCAAGAGGCCGTCGATCCCGCCCCAGGCAGCGCGGGCCAGCACGCCGGTGAGCAGCGCGCCGACGATCCCCCCCAAACCGTGCGCCGCCACCACGTCGAGCGAGTCGTCCAGGCGGAGGCGCGAGCGCCGGAGGATGCCGAAGTAGCTGGGGAACGCCGCCACCGCGCCGAGGACGATGGCGCTCATCGGCCCGATGTAGCCGGCCGCCGGCGTGACCGCCACGAGCCCGACCACCACGCCGGTCGCCGCGCCTACCGCGGTCGTCTTGCGGGTGCGCAGCCGGTCGAGGAGCATCCAGACGACCAGGGTGGCCACCGGCGCGAGCAGCGTGTTGGTGAAGGCCAGGGCGGCGGAGGCGTTGGCGCCCAGGGCGCTGCCGGCATTGAAGCCGAACCAGCCGAACCAGAGGAGCGCCGCGCCGAGCAGGACGAACGGCACGTTGTGCGGCAGGAGCGCCTGCCGGCCGTAGTCGCGGCGCGGTCCGAGCACGGCCGCGGCCACCAGGGCCGCCGCGCCGGCATTGATGTGCACCACCGTACCGCCCGCGAAGTCGAGCGCGCCGAGCTGCGCCAGCCAGCCGCCGCCCCAGACCCAGTGGCAGACCGGGGCGTAGACCAGGAGCGACCAGGCGGTGATGAAGGCCAGATAGGGGCCGAAGCGCATCCGCTCGACCACCGCGCCGGAGATGAGAGCCGCGGTGATGATGGCGAAGGTCCCCTGGTAGGCCATGAACAGCAGGTGCGGGATCGTCCCCTTCGCCTCCAGGCCCACGCCGCGCAGGAACAGGTGGTCGAAGCCGCCGGCGAGGCCGTTGCCCGCGCCGAACGCCAGGCTGTAGCCGGCCACCGCCCAGGCGAGGCCGACCACGCCGAGCGCGGCGAAGCTCATCATCATCGTGTTGAGAGCGTTCTTCGAACGTACCAGGCCACCATAGAAGAAGGCCAGGGCCGGCGTCATCAGCAGGACCATGGCGGTGGCGACGAGCATCCACGCGGTATCCGCAGCGTTGATCGGGGATGGGATAGGCATCGGGATCTCCTGTTTGCATCCCCAAGGTAGCGCGGCGGGATACGCGCTGTCAATCGATTCTCGCCAAGATGGCAGAGATCCTCATTCACTTTGCATCACAAAGCCGACAACCACGGCCCAGTGAATACAACTTCCGGACGAATTGACAGGTTGTCGTGAGCGGGGAGCTTTATCCCTTGAGCACCATGGCGCCCGTCGGCTGCGGGACGCCTCCGGCGGGCTCGACGGTGACCGCGCAGGCCTGGATCTCATCCGGATGTTCCACACGGCCGACCTCGACGCGGCCCTGCCCCCGGGCATCGACGTCGAACGTACCGGCCGAGACCGCTCCGGCGGTGCCGATCCACCAGAGCTGGTAGGTCTTGCCGGGGGAGGGCGCGGGCAGGTGGAAGGCCCAGAAGACGGCCGAGCCCTGCTCCGGCGCAAGGAAGGTCTGGCCGACCGCTCCGGAGGTCGGACCGAGCCCGGCGAGGCGGATGGTGCGCGCTCCGGGCGTCGAGAGGATGGCCAGCGTCGTAGCGATCCGCTGGGCCTCGGCGCGCGTCAGATCCAGCTCGCGGTCGAGCGCCGCCACCTCGCGCTCCAGATGGTCGCGCTCGGCGCGCAGGCGCTCGACCTCGCCTCCGAGCCGCAGCTGCCGCCCCCCGGACCAGACGGCCAGGGCGAGCAGCGCCGCCGCGGGGAGGGCGAGCCAGCGCAAGCGCGGTGCCGGCCGGACCGGCTTCTTCCCGGCGCCCGCCAGGCGGAGGATGCGGCTGCGGGTCTCGGGCGACGGCTGGACCGGCGGCACCGAGGCCGCCAGATCCTCCAGGTCTCCCTGCCAGAGCGCGAGCTGCCGGTCGCATTCGGGACAACCGTCCGCCAGGTGGGCTTCCAGCTCGCGCAGCTCGTCGCCGTCCAGGGCGCCCAGGGCGTAGGCCGGGATGAGCTCGTCGTGGCGGGCGGAATGCAGCGTGGTCGTCATCAGGTGCTCAACGCCTGCCGGAGCTTGCCCATTCCGAGCAGGATCCGCGATTTGACCGTCCCGAGCGGCGCTTTCAGGCGCTCGGCGATCTGGGTGTGCGTCAGACCTTCGAAGAAGGCCAGCTCGATACAGTGCCGCTGCTCGGGAGTCAGCAGCCCGAGCGCGGAGGCGATCCGGCTGCGCCGCTCGGACGCTTCGAGGCGCGCCGTCCCTACCGGCCCCACCCACCCGGTCTCGGCCTCGGCCACCGTCTCCTCCCGCCGTTGCGACGCGTCCCGGCGACGCAGCCGGTCCAGCGCGCGCGAGCGGGCGAGCATCAGGATCCAGCCGCGCGGCGTGGCCCTCTCCGGGTCGTACCGGTCGGCCTGCGTCCACACCTGGAGGAAGACCTCCTGCAGGATCTCCTCGGCCTCGCTCCGCCGGCCGAGGATGCGGACGAGCAGACCGAGAGCCACCGGCGAGTGGAGGTCGAAGACCTGGGACAGGGCTTCCCCGTCTCCGGCGGCGATCCGGCGCATCAGGTCGGTCTCCTGTGGAGGACGCAAGCTCACGAAGCGAACGTTAACAGAACCGGCCCGGCTTCCTACCGCCGGAAGGTGAGCGACGCCCAGAAGCTCTCCCAATCCGCGCCGCTGCCCGCCGGCGCCGGGACCATGTGGACGGCTTTGACCAGCCAGTCTCCCGGCCGGTCGAGGCGGAGCCGGACCCGCCCGTCCGGGCCCGTCCGGCCGGACACCCGGGCGTCCGGCGCGTCGTGCGGGATCGCCACGACGAGCGCTCCGGCGAGCGGCTTGCCCCGGAAGAGGAGGGTGACCGGCAGCTCGCCGCCCGCCGGGACCCCGGCCGGGCTCGCGGTGGGAACCAGCTCCAGAGGCAGCCCGAGCACCCGGTCGAAGCCCTTTTCGGGGCCACTGGGACCGCTCCCCGCATCGATCAGCGCCTTGGCGCAGCGGGAGAAGATCTCGCGCGCTCCCGCCGCGGTCTGCCCGCGCTCGGCCCGCAACCGCGAGATCCGCTCCAGCCCCTCCTCGGCCAAGTGGGTCTCGAACTTCGGCCCCTCCAGCTCGATCGAAGCGTGATTGTTGCTGTCGTAGACGAAGATCCAGGTGCCGGGCGCCGGCAGGCCCGCCAACAGGCCCGCCGGATCAGTGCCTTCCACACCCGGCAGCGCGATCTCACCGCCCGGGCCCACCGCCGCGAAGCGCTCGAGGAACTCGGCCATCCGCGGCATCGGATCTCCCCGGAACCCCTGCCCCACCCGCAGCCGGACGGCGACCCGCTGTCCCGGCGCCGGCCGGAAGCTCGACGGCTCGATCCAGAGGTCGTGCGCCGAGAGGGCGGGGGCGGCGGTCAGGAGAGCCAGAAGGACCCAGGCGGTGCGTCGCATCGATCCACCTCCTCAGTCGTTGCTGGCCGGCTCGCCGTTGGACCCGTTGGGAGAGCCCGGAAGCGGCGCGCGGAGGTACGGGAAGGAGTTGTCGAACTGGCTGGAGTCCTGGAGCGTGCCGTCGGTGAACGGCAGGTTGCCCGAGGGCGCGTCCGCCGGGTTGCAGAAGACGCCGGGGAAGGCATGGCAGAGGACGCCCATGGCCACCCGCAGCTCGATGTCCACCACGTCGTCGCCGGGGCGGCGGCCGTTCGGGAAGCCGGCGTTGTCACCGCCCAAGACGCCGAGGTTGTTCTGCGAGAGACCGATAACCGGCGCGATCGAGGTGTTGAGGCGCAGCATCTCGTGCGGTGCGCCGTCGGAGAGGAAGTTCAGCCCCTGGATGCCGGTGGCGAAGGCCGCCACCAGATCGGTGCGCGGGAAGTTGTTGGGCGCGCGCACGCCGGCCGCCCCGAAGAGGATCTCCAGCAGCTCGGGCAGGGTCGGATTGGTCACGTAGGTGGCGAGCGCCGCATCGCCCCGCGGGCTGGAGGCGTTGAACAGGTTCTTGTCCTTGAGGCCGATGACGATCTCGTTGACCAGCGGCATGCCCAGGCGGGACACCTGCACGAAGGAGCCGCTCTGGGTGTCCGGGGCATTGAAGCTGGGATCGCTCTTGAGCATCCGGTTGCGCGGCAGGGCGGCGGTCGTCCAGCCGCCGATCACCGGGCTCCCGGCGTTCTTCGTCAGGCAGCCGACCGGCACCTCCAGGATGAACGAGGTGATGTTCTTGTCCGCCAGGATGTTGGGCTCGGCGTCGCGGGGACCCAGCGGGTTCGCGATGTTGACCAGGTCGAAGACCTCGCCCAGGTTGACCGCGAAGGACTCCTTGCGTTGGCCGACGAAGACCCGGCCCTGGTTGTTGCCGCTGCAGCCGGGGATCTCGATGTCCGAGACGAAGCCGCCGGCATAGGTCGCATAGTCCGGGATCGACTTCTCGCCGATGTTGTCGGCCGGCTTGCCGAAGCGCCGGGTCCCGCCCGGGTTCAAGGCGAAGTTGACACCCGTCGGATGGTCGATCGGCCCGCGGATGACCTGCACCGTATAGCTCTCCAGCACGTTCAAGTTCGGCGACCGGTTGCCCGGGAACTCGGCGATCTGCCCGATGTTGGCCAGCGGCACCGAGACCTGCTGGTCGCCGACCGGGACCTTGAGGTCGCGCAGGAGCTGGGACACCCGGAACTGGAAGGTGATGTCCTCGACTCCGTCTCCGGTGTTGTCGACGTGGATGCGATACGCGGCGTCCGGATCGAGGGCGAAGAAGTTGGGGCCGCCGTAGGCGTCCTGCAGCGGAACGTAGTTGGCGATCAGGGTGACGTATCCGTCACGGCCGGGCTCATAGCTGCGGAACATGTAGAAGTCGGTTCCGTCCACCTTGGGCGTCTCGGTGATCCCGGGAGCTTCGCGGTGGCTGGATGCGGCGGCCGGAACCGCGGCCAGGGTCAGGACCAGGGCCGCCAGCAACAGCGTTTGAACAGTGCGCTCTCTCATTGATTTCGTTTCCTCCTTCAACACACCCTACGAAGCCGCCCACGGCTTGGATGACATAATGCGCGCATGAACGAGACGCACCCCACCGTCCGCCGTCGCCCCAACGGCCGTGCCGCCGGCGCCCTCCGCCCCCTGCGCATCCAGCCCGGCGCCATGAAGTTCGCCGAAGGGTCGGTGCTCATCGAGCTCGGCGACACCCGGGTCCTGGTCGCGGCGAGCGTGGAGAACAGGGTGCCGGGTTTCCTCAAGGACTCCGGCCGCGGCTGGCTGACCGCCGAGTACGCGATGCTGCCGCGGGCCACCCACACCCGGAGCGCGCGCGAGGTGTCGCAGGGGAAGCCTTCGGGCCGCTCGGCCGAGATCCAGCGCCTGATCGGCCGCAGCCTGCGCGCCGCGTTCGACCTCACGGCGCTGCCGGACCGCACACTGGCCATCGACTGCGACGTGATCCAGGCCGACGGCAGCACGCGCACCGCGGCGATCACCGGCGCCTACGTGGCCGCCGTCCTCGCCTGCGGACAGCTGCTGCTCACCGGAGACATCCAGGGCTGGCCGGTGGTGGACCAGATCGCCGCGGTCTCGGTCGGGATCGTCGGCGGCGCCCCGCTGCTCGATCTCGAATATGTCGAAGACCAGGTGGCCGAGGTGGACATGAACGTGGTCGGCACCGCCGCGGGCGCCGTGGTCGAGATCCAGGGGACGGGGGAGAAGCGCGCCTTCCGCCGCGAGGAGATGGACGCCCTGGTGGACCTCGCCTTCGAGGGCATCCGCGAGCTCGCCGCGGCCCAGAACGAGGTGCTCGCGCCGACCCTGGAGCAGGTGAAGCAGGTGCTCGCCCGCGGCCCCCGCAAGCCGGCGCCGCCCAAACCCGAGAAGGACATCTGGGGCCGGCCGTAGGCCCTCACTCCCGCGCCGTGTCGAACCGCCCGCGGATGAACGAGCCGAAGTAGCGGCCCTTGGAGCGCGCCCGCAGGAAGTCCTCGTAGACTTCCTCCGGGACGCCGAGGTAGCGGTAGACGTTGCCGCTCCGGAACTCGACCTCCAGCGTCTCCCGGCCCGAGTCGTAGCCCAGCGAGGCGATGGCCGATGAATCGATGGGTTTCCTGCGCATGTTTCCGCCAGGGAGCACCCGCGTCCTGCGAGTGCTCTTCTGGCGGAATCTCACATGCAACCGGAATACCCCGATAACTCCGGGAGGCGACGTAAGGCGGAAGGAGAAGACCGCCGGGGTCAGATCACGGTGCCGTGCATCTCGACTTCGACGACCGGCTTCTTCGGGCTGTCGGTGTGGAGCATGAGCTTGCCGTTGAACGGCCCCTTGGCCATCTGCGGGCTCAAGGTGAGGCGCACCGTGTACTCATGCCCGTCCTTGAGCGGCTCGACCGCGGCCTTCATACCCGGCAGGGAGCCCTCGGCACTGGTGATCTTGATCGGCTCGGTCGCGAAGTTGCGCACGTTGAGCTCGCGGATGAGCGGCTCCTTGAGCTCGATCTCGCCGAAGTCGGCCACGTCCGGCGTCACCGCGATCACCGGCCGCACGAAACCGGAGATCGGAATCGTCACCAGCTTCTGCTTCGGATGGTTGGTGGTGATCCGCACGTAGTCGGCCAGCGCTCCCACCGGAGCGTCGTTCGACAGGGCCATCTCGAGCCGCCACTGCTTGCCCTCGACGTCGGGGATCCGCTCCTCGGGCTTCGCCTCCCGGTAGGTCGTGGTCAGGAACGGATAGGGCGAGTCGACCTTGAGCACGTCGAACGACGTCCCGTCCGGAGACCAGATGGTCTGCGAGATGGTGCCCGTCTTCTCCTCCCCCTGGACCGTGATGTAGCGGGCATAGCCGGGCTTCGCCTGGATGTACGGCTCGACGTTCGCCCGCAGGGTCAGCTCGATCTGCGCGTGCTCCGGATCGTTGGTGAACACGGTCACGCCCTTGGAGATCGGGCCGTTGAAGGTGGTGGTGTCGACCTCGGCGTGCACCTTGCCGGTCTGCCCCGGCGCGATGACCTTGTCGAAGTCGACCACGGTGCAGCCACAGGACGCCCGCACGTCGGTGATCTGGAGGGGGGCGTCGCCTTCGTTGCGGATCACGAAGTCGTTGGCGACCTTGTCCCCCTTCGGCACGACGCCGGCGTCCTTGATCGGCTCGACCGGAACGGCCTTCGGCTTGCCGGCCTGGGCCAGCAGCGTGGTCGCGACGAGCAACACGGCGCAGAGTGCCAAAATGGCGGTTTTGACGTGACGATTCATGACGGCCCTGCTCCTTTGCAAACACAGTTTGATGACCTGAGAATGGTACACTCGGCGCTCTGATCCGAGAAGGTTCCACGACGTGAAATCCCGACAGCTCGACATTTATTTCATGGCCATCGGCGGAACTGGAATGGCGCCCCTCGCCTGCCTTCTGCAAGCGCAGGGCCACCGTGTCCGCGGGACGGACGGCCCTCTCTATCCGCCGATGAGCACGCTCCTGGAGCAGGCGGGGATCCACCCCTCGACCGGCTACGACCCCGCCCACCTCGATCCGCGCCCCGACCTGGTGGTCATCGGCAACGCCGTCCACCGCAACAACCCGGAAGCGGTGGAGGCGGAGCGGCTCGGCCTGCCGATCCTCTCCATGCCGCAGGCGCTCTCCCGCTTCTTCCTGGAGAACCACCGCCCGCTGGTGGTGGCCGGCACGCATGGCAAGACCACCACGACGGCGATGGCCGCCTGGGTGTGGTCCGACTGCGGCCGCGATCCCGGCTATCTGATCGGCGGCGTGCCGCGCGACCTCCCGGGGAGCTTCCGGGAGGGCTCGGGCGACCGCTTCGTCGTCGAGGGGGACGAGTACAACGCGGCCTATTTCGACCGCGGCGCCAAGTTCCTCCACTACCGGCCCGAGACGCTGATCCTGACCAGCGCCGAATACGACCACGCCGATCTCTATCCCACGCCCGAGGTGCTCTTCGACGCCTTCGCCAGGCTCATCGACCTGCTGCCCGCCGGCGGTCTGCTGGTGGCCTGCGGCGACATCCCCAAGGTGCGCGAGCTCGCGGCGCAGGCGCCCTGCCCGGTGGTCTTCTACGGTCTGGAGGAGGGCAACGACGTGCGGCCCGCCGGCCCCATCCGCTGGGAGCCGGACGGGAGCCACTTCCGGCTGCTCGATCCGGAGGCGGGGGAGGTCGAGGTCAGCCTGCACCTCGCCGGCGAGCACAACGTCGCCAATGCCCTGGGGGTCTGGGCCGCGGCCCGCAGGGACGGCCTGCCGGCGGCGGAGATCGCGGCCGCGCTCGGCCGCTTCCGCGGCGTCAAGCGGCGCCTGGAGGAGCTCGGCACGGGACGCGGCATCACCGTGGTGGACGACTTCGCCCACCATCCGACCGCGGTCGACAAGACCCTCGGCGCGCTGCGTCAGCGCTTTCCGGGGCGGCGGATCGTGGTGCTCTTCGAGCCGCGCAGCCTGACCGCCGGCCGGGCCTTCTTCTTCGCCCCCTACCGCCAGGCCTTCGCCGGCGCCGACCGGGTGCTCTTCGCGCCGACCTTCCATCTCGGCCGCCTGGCTCCCGAGGATCGTCTTGACTTCGCCGCCCTCGCCGCGGAGATCACGGCGGCCGGCGTCCCGGCGACCCTCTGCGAGACCACGGACGAGGTCTTCCGCCGCGCTCTCGACGAAGCGCAGGAGGGGGACGTGCTGGTGACCATGTCGTCCGGCTCGTTCGAGGGCATGCCGCACCGGTTGGCGGAGGCCCTGGTCGCCGAGGCCATCACCCGGGGTTGAGGGCCCTCTCCAGCACGCGCCCCGGCGGCAGCTCCGGCAGCAGTAGGGCGTCGCGGGCCGCGCCGAGGACCGCCTCTTCGGGAGCGAGACCGATGAGCTCGGTCTCGACGACCCGGGCGCCGAGGGCTTCCGCCTCGCGCCGCACCCGGTCCAGCGCCGCGAGAAGCGGTGTCTGCCGGTAGTCGACCAGGTTCATGCTGACCTGGGCCCGGCCGCGGCGGGCGAGGAAGAACCCCAGAGCGCGCACCGCCGGCAGGCCCCCGCTCGACTCGCGGACCCGGCGCGCCACGGCCCGCGCGACCTCCGCGTCCGCCGTGTCGAGCACGGCGTTGAAGGCGATCAGAAAGAAGCGCGCGCCGATCACGGTCACCCCGGCGGTGGGATGGACCAGCGCCGGCCCGAAGTCGGGTGCCCAGGCGGGATCGGCCAGCCTGGCCGCGAAGCCCTCGAACTGGCCGCGCCGGATGACCGCCAGGCGGCGGCGCTCCGGTATCCGCGCCGCCCGCTCGTAGAGGTAGACCGGCAGCCCGAAGCGCTCGGCCACCGCGCGGCCGAGGCGCTCGGCGGCGGCCACGGCCTCCTCCATCGGCGTCTCGCCCAGGGGGACGAACGGGGTCACGTCCACCGCTCCCACCCGCGGATGGACCCCCTCGTGCCGTCGCAGGTCGATCTCGGCGAGGGCGGTCTCATAGAGGGAGAGGAGCGAGCGATGGAGCCCTTCGGCGTCGCCGGCCAGGGTCAGCACGGTCCGGTTGTGGTCGGGATCGGACGAGACGTCGAGGAGCCGCACCCCCGGACCCGACGCCGCCGCGGCCGCGAGCCGGGCGATCACCTCGGGCCGCCGCCCCTCGCTGAGATTGGGAACGCACTCCAGGGAGTCCACAGGCCTTTCCGTCCTCGTTCGTTCTCGTTCGTCCGTGCTCGTCCTTGTCCGTCCGCGCGGTCCCTGCTAGGATACCTCGCGATTTCTACAGCTCCGAAAGTCTTCCCAGAGATGAGTTACGCCGGCAATCCGTCCCTCTCGCGCGACGTCCAGCAGAGGGTCCACGACACCTTCGAGCAGACGCTCAACCTCGCCGCCGAGGGGAGCCGCCAGGAGGCGCTCCTGGGTTGCGACTTCGTCCTGCGCATGGACCCGCAGTTCGAGCCGGCCCGCCGGCTCCAGGACCGGCTGCGGGCGTCCGCCGGGGCGATCGTGGACCTCGACGACCTGCGTCCCTCGGCCCCCCCGATCACCGCTCCTCCCGACCTCTTCGCCAGCCTCGACGGCCTCGGCCTCGAGCTGCCCGACCTGCCGCCCGAGAGCTTCGCGCCCGATCTGCACGCGGAGATCCGCGTCCTGGTCGAGCAGCACCAGTTCCAGGAGCTGATGAGCCTGGCGCAGAAGCACGGCCCGGCCATCGCCGCCGATCCGGAGCTGCAGGGCCTCCTCCAGGTGGCGCAGGAGCGGATGGAGGCGGAGCCCTACGTGCAGAAGTTCGCCGGCCAGGCGCGGGCGGCTCTCCAGGCCGGCCAGACCGGCGAGGCCTCCCGCCTGCTCGACAAGGCCCGCTCGCTCGATCCGAGCCATCCGGCCCTGGCCGGCCTGGAGGCCTCGCTCCGCAGCCAGGATGGGACGACGATTCCGGTGCCCCTGATGGACCTCGGCGCGATCCCGGCGGAAATGGCCGGCTTCGACCTGAGCTTCGACTCCCCGTCTCTGGATCTCGGTGCGGACACCGACAGCGATCCCCGCATCCAGCAGCTCCTCGACGAGGGGCAGCGCGCCTTCGAGCAGGGCGATCCCCAGGGCGCCATCGACGCCTGGTCGCGGATCTTCCTCATCGACATCGACCACCCGGAGGCGGCGCGCCGCATCGACCAGGCGCGCAAGCTCAAGGCCGAGTCCGAGCGCCAGGTGGAGGAGATCTTCCACGACGGCGTGGCGCGCCTCGAAGCCGGGGATATGGACGGGGCCCGCCAGATCTTCCAGCAGGTCCTGGACGTCCAGCCGGGCTATTCCGCGGCCCGCGAGTACCTGCAGCAGATCGAGGCCGGGACGCCGCCCGTCGTCTCCCGCTCCGCCGGACCCTCCGGAGCGCCCTCCGTGGCCGCCTCCGCGGCCTCCGCCGCCGACTCCCTGATGCCGATGGAGACCCTCGGCCCGCTCGACGATCTCAAGGAAGAGATCCTGGTCCCCCCCGATCCGAGCGAGCTGGCGGCGGCCGAACGGAAGGCCGCGCCCAAGGGGGGCAAGGTCCGCGCGGGCCGCGCCCGCCAGAGGTTCGCGCTGGTGGGGAGCCTGGTCCTCCTGCTCGTCCTGGCCGGCGGCTGGTACGTGTTCCAGAACCGCGACCAGTTCTTCCCCAACTCCCAGACCGAAGGGGGAGCGGGAGGCCCCAGCGCCGATCCCATCGCCCGCGCCCAGGCCCTCCACGACGCGGGCAAGACGGCGAACGCCATCTCGCAGCTCCGGCGCCTGGCGCCGTCCGATCCGCAGTACCAGCAGGCCCAGGCCCTGATCGCGCAGTGGGAGGCCGCTTCGGCACCCAAGCCCGGAGGGCCACCCGTCGCGGCGGTCCCGGCCACGACTCCTGCCCCCGTCATCCCGGCGCCCCAGGCCGCCCTGCTCAACGCGGCCCACCAGGCCCTCTCCGAGGGGAGCCGTCTGCGGGCGGTGGAGTATTTCGAGCAGGCGGCGCAGATGGGCAAGCTGCTGCCGGAGGAGACCGCCCTCCTGGAGGGAGCCCGCCAGCAGCTCCAGCCCCTCTCCCGGCAGATCGACCTCTTCCACCAGCACGAATGGGACTTCATCCTGAACGACCTCTGGCGGATGCACGAGGCCAACCCGGGCGACCGCGACGTGACGCGGTTGATCGTGGATTCCTATTACGACCTCGGCATCCGCGACCTGCAGCGCTCGGATCCCGCCAAGGCCGCGGAGAAGTTCAAGGAAGCCGCCCGCCTGGCACCGGACGACACGCTCCTGCAGCGGCACTACCAGTTCGCGCAGACGTACCAGGAGCGGCCGAAGGACCTTCTCTACCGGATCTACGTCAAGTACCTGGCCTTACGATAGTCTGCGACGGTGACCATGCGACGCCCGGACGAAGAAACCGAGGACCAGCTCCTGTTCGATCTCCCGCTCGATCCCGCGGCCGCGCGCAATGCCCAGACGAGGGAGACGCGGCGGACCCCGGTCCGGCCGCGGCCGGAGAGCGCACCTGCTCCAGCCCCCGCGCCTCCGCGCCCCCTCATGGTCCACGAGGGCGGGGAGGCCGACGAGCTCACGGAGGAGGCGCCGGCCGCGGCGCGCGCCGGTCTCGGCAGCCGGCTGGCCGCCGGCGCGGCAGACCTGCTGGTGCATGCCGCGGTCCTGATGATCGCGCTCATCGGGACCCGCCTCCTGGGGGTGCGCGCCACCCTCGCGGACGCTCCGGCGCTCGGCCTGTTCCTCCTCGCCTTCTCGTTCCTCTACACCATCGTCCCCCTGGCCTTCTGGGGGCATACGCTGGGCATGGCCTGGACCGGTCTCACCGCGCAGAACCGGGACGGCGAGCCGCTCACCTTCGATCAGACCGCCCGCCGCTGGCTCGGCGGAGTCCTGACGCTGGCCGCCGCCGGCCTGCCGCTCCTCCTCGCCCTCGGAGGGCGCTCCCTGGCCGACCTGCTCAGCGGCTCGGTGACCTGGTCGGAAAGCGGAGGCGAAGGGCCCGAGCCGGAAGCGGCCTAGCGGCTCCGCCACACCCCCCACGCCATCCACAGATTCCCCACCAACGCCGCCACCGCGAAGGCCAGCAGCGGCCGGCCCCCCGGCCAGAGCGCGGCGACGCCGCCGAGCTGGAAGAGGATGCCGCAGGCGCGCAGCGGCGGGAAGGCGAGCCCGCCGAGCATGAAGAAGGAATGTCCGAGGACGAGGAGCCAGAGCCCGGGGAGCGCCCAGGCGAGATCCTGCCAGAGGAGGAAGATCGACAGCGCCACGGCCACCAGGGAGAGGTTCCCCTGGATGTGCAATACCCAGGCGGCCAGCGGCGTGCTGCCGGTCGCCCCGCCGGAGCGGAAGAGCGCCACCATCTCGACCGCTCCCCCGAGGAGGATCGCCCCCGACCAGAGGAAGAGACCGTAGGCGAACCCGCCGGCCCGGAGCGCGAAAGGCGTCAGCACGGCCGCCGCGGGCAGCACGACCGCCCAGGCGAGCCACGACCAGGGCGAGCGGAGGAACGGCTGGCTGGCGGCGCGGAAGCGCACCCGCACCGGCTCGAGATCGTCTTCGCCGGTGCGGGTGGGGGTAAAGAGCGGTTCGTATTCGGAGGGGGTCACCGGTTGGCGTTCGCGATCCGTTCCAGCACGCGGGCGCGCTGCTCGGCCCGCTGCCGGGTTGCCATCTCGGCCTCGCCGCCGGCGGCCGGCAGGGCGCGGACCTCTTCGCGGGCACGCTCGGCGGCCGCCCGGTCGACCTCGGCGACCGGCCTCGCCTGCTCGGTGAGCAGGGTCAGCCGGTTCTCGACCATCTGGGCGAAGCCGCCGTCGACGAAGAAGGCCTGCTCCCCCTCGGCGGTCTTGACCCGCAGGACGCCGACCCCGAGCTTGTAGAGGAGCGGCGCGTGGTTTTTCAGGATGCCGACCTCGCCGTCGTGCGCCGGGAAGGCGACGAAGGTGGCGTCGGCCTCCAGCACGGCGCGCTCCGGAGTGATGACGCTGCAGTGGAACGTATTGGTCGCCATCGTGTCGCCCGTCCGGGCTCAGGCCGCCGCCAGGCGCTCCGCCTGGGCCGCCGCGTCCTCGATCGCGCCGACGTACATGAAGGCCTGGTCCGGCAGGTGGTCCCACTTGCCGTCGCAGAGCTCTTCGAAGGAGCGGATGGTGTCCTCGCGCGAGCAGTAGATGCCGGGCAGGCCGGTGAACTGCTCGGCGACGAAGAACGGCTGCGACAGGAAGCGCTCGATCTTCCGGGCGCGGCGGACGATCACCTTGTCCTCCTCGGACAGCTCGTCGACGCCCAGAATCGCGATGATGTCCTGCAGGTCCTTGTAGCGCTGCAGGACCTGCTGCACCCGGCGCGCCACCTTGTAGTGCCGCTCGCCGATGTACTCCGGCGCGATGATGCGGCTGCTGGAGGCGAGCGGATCGACCGCCGGGTAGATGCCCTTCTCGGAGATGCTCCGCTCCAGGTTCACCGTGCTGTCGAGGTGGGTGAAGGCGGTCGCCGGCGCCGGGTCGGTGTAGTCGTCGGCGGGCACGTAGATCGCCTGGATGCTGGTCACCGCGCCGCGGTTCGTCGAGGTGATCCGCTCCTGCAGCTCGCCCATCTCGGTGCCCAGCGTCGGCTGGTAGCCCACCGCGGACGGCATGCGGCCGAGGAGCGCCGACACCTCGGAGCCCGCCTGCGAGAAGCGGAAGATGTTGTCGATGAAGAGGAGGGTGTCGACGCCGGTCTGGTCGCGGAAGTACTCGGCCATGGTGAGCGCCGAGAGGGCGACGCGGAGACGGGCTCCCGGCGGCTCGTTCATCTGCCCGAAGACCATCACGGTCTGGTCGATGACGCTCTTGCCGGTGTCGCCGATCTTCGCCTCCTGCATCTCCAGCCAGAGGTCGTTCCCCTCGCGGGTGCGCTCGCCGACGCCGGCGAAGCAGGAGTAGCCGCTGTGGAAGCGGGCCAGGCGCGCGATCAGCTCCTGGATGATGACCGTCTTGCCGACACCCGCGCCGCCGAAGAGGCCGGCCTTGCCGCCGCGCACCAGCGGGCAGAGCAGGTCGATGACCTTGATGCCGGTCTCGAACAGCTCGGTTTTGGAGGACAGGATGTCGAAGTCGGGCGGCAGGCTGTGGATCGGCCGGCGCTCGGCGGTGGTCACCGGGCCGCGCGCGTCGATCGGCTCGCCGACCAGGTTGAACACGCGGCCGAGCGTCTCGACGCCGACCGGGACCGTGACCGGGGAGCCGGTGTCCAGAATGGCGGCGCCGCGCTGCAGGCCGTCGGTCGAGCCGAGGGCGACGGCGCGCACGCGGCCGCCGCCCAGGTGCTGCGCGACCTCGCACCACAGGGTCTCCTGAAACGTATCGCCCAGCACCGTACGGGTGACGTCGACCTTGAGAGCGTTGTAGATCCCCGGCAGCTTGTCCTCGGCGAAATGCGCGTCGAGGGTCGAGCCGATGACCTGCGTGATCTTTCCGTAGTTGCCGTTTTCCATCGTATTTCCTCAGAGGACGATCAGGACAGGGCGTTGGCGCCGCCCACGATGTCCAGGAGCTCCATGGTGATCTGGGTCTGCCGGGCGCGGTTGTACTCCCGGGTCAGGGATTTGATCATGTCGGCGGCGGCGTCGGTGGCGGCCTTCATGGCCACCATGCGCGCCACCTGCTCGGAGACCGTCGCGTCGTTGAACGCCTGGAACAGCCGCACGCGCACGGTCGCCGGCAGCAGCTCGTCGAGGAGCTGCTTCGGATCGGGAGAGAATTTGTACTGCACCGGCGACGACGCCCCGCCGGTACCGGATGCGCCGGTCGCGTCCGGAGACAAGGGCAGGAGCTGCACCACCGCCGGCCGCTGCACGCCCGCCGAGACGAACCGCATGTAGGCCACGTGCACGGAGGAGATCTCGCCGCGGATGAAGCGGTCCATCAGGGCGTTGGCGATCGGCTCGACCTGCTCGAAGCGCGGCTTGTCGCCGATCGTCGTCGTCTGCTCGGCCATGGCGCGGCGGAGGAACCGGAAGAACGAGACGCCCTTCTTGCCCACCATGTGGACGTCGGTGGCGACGCCCGCCGCCTGCTGCCGGTCCAGGTGCTCGATTGCGGCGCGCAGCACGTTGGAGTTGTAGCCGCCGGCGAGACCCCGGTTGCTGGTGAGGACCACAAGGGCGGAGCGGGGGGCGTCGTTCGTCTGCAGCAGCGGATGCTCCACGTCCCCCGCCGCCCGCGACAGATCGGCCACCAGCTCGGCCAGCTTCTCGGTGTACGGCTTGGTCGCCATGGCGCGGTTGAATGCCGCCTGGAACCGGGCGGTGGCGATGAGCTGCATCGTCCGCGTGATCTTGCGGATGTTGCGCACCGCTTTGCGCCGCTTGACCAGTACTCTGCGATTGGCCATCGTCAACCGTCCTTGCCGCCGCTCAGGCCGCAGCCTTCGCGTGCGTCTTGAAGTCGCGGATGACGCCGCGGATCTTCTCCATCAGCTCCTTCGACAGGTCGCGGGTGCGGTCGAGCTCCTCGTAGATCTCCGGGTGCTCGTTGCGGACGTGATCGAGGAGAGCCGCCTCGAACTTGAGCACCTCGCCGACCGGCAGGTCGTCGAGGAAGCCGTTGGTCCCGGCGAAGATCGAGATCACCTGCTCGTTGACGTTGTAGGGCCGGTACTGCGGCTGCTTGAGCAGCTCGACCATCCGCTGGCCGCGGTCGAGCTGGCGCTGCGTCGCCGGATCGAGCTCGGTGCCGAGCTGGGCGAACGCCTCCAGGTCGCGGAAGGCCGCGAGGTCGAGGCGGAGCGTGCCGGAGACCCGCTTCATCGACCTCCGCTGCGCGTTGCCGCCCACCCGCGAGACCGAGATACCGACGTTGATGGCGGGCCGCACCCCGGCGAAGAACAGGTCGGGCTCCAGGTAGATCTGGCCGTCGGTGATCGAGATCACGTTGGTCGGGATGTAGGCCGAGACCTCGCCTTCGAGCGTCTCGATGATCGGCAGCGCGGTCATCGAGCCGCCGCTGTCCGGGAACTTGTGCACGCGGTAGCCGTCCTTGTCATCCAGGGTCGCGAGCCAGGCTTCCGCCTTCTCCTTGCCGTGCGGGCGGTGGAACAGGCCGTGGACGTCGTCCGGCCGCTCCCCGGCCGGCGCCTCCAGCCCCTGCGGGTGCTGCCTAACCAGCGCGCGGTCGGTGCTCTCGGCCGGCGTGTCCTTGGGGACGATGCCGAACTCCTCGCGCAGCTTGACGCTCCTCTCCAGAAGGCGCGAGTGGAGATAGAACACGTCGCCCGGGTACGCCTCGCGGCCCGGCGGCCGGCGCAGCAGGAGCGAGAGCTGGCGGTAGGACTGCGCCTGCTTCGACAGGTCGTCGTAGACCACCAGCGTCGCCCGGCCCTCGCCGTACATGAAGTACTCGGCCATCGCCGCGCCCGCGTAGGGGGCGATGTACTGGAGCGGCGAGGGGTCGGCGGCCGAGGCCGAGATGACGATCGTGTAATCGAGGGCGCCGTGCTCGCGGAGGCGATCGATCAGACCGACCACCGTCGACTCCTTCTGGCCGATCGCGATGTAGACGCAGATCACGTCGCCGCCCTTCTGGTTGAGGATCGCGTCCAGGGCCACGGCGGTCTTGCCGGTCTTCCGGTCGCCGATGATCAGCTCGCGCTGGCCGCGGCCGATCGGGATCATGGCGTCGACCGCCTTGACGCCGGTCTGGAGAGGCTCGTTCACCGGCTGCCGCTCGGCGATGCCCGGCGCCTTGAACTCCAGCGGCCGGCGGTGCGGCGTTTCGATCACACCCTTGCCGTCGAGCGGGCGGCCGAGCGGATCGACCACGCGGCCGATCAGCGCCGGACCGCAAGGGACCGACAGCAGCTCGCCGGTGCGGCGCACCTCGTCCCCCTCGCGGATCCCCAGGTAGTCGCCGAGGACGACCGCGCCCACCGAGTCCTCCTCGAGGTTGAACACCTGGCCGAAGGCACCGTTCTGGAACTCCAGACGCTCGCCGGCCATGGCGCCGGTGAGCCCATAGATCCGCGCGATGCCGTCGCCGACTTCCAGGACCTTGCCCACCTCGGACAGGTCGATGTCGGTGCGGTAACGGCGGATCTCCTCCGTGATGACCGACGCGATCTCGTCGACTTTGAATTTCATGAACGCTCCTCAACTACTCAGAAGTATAGGCAGCGGTCCCGCGGTGGATCTCTTCCGAGGCGCGTCGCTCCAGGGCGGCGCCGAGATCCTTGAGGCGCGAGGCCACACTGGTATCGATCTTCTTGCCGGCCACCTCGACCACCATGCCGCCGATCACGGCCGGATCGACCTTCTCGAACAGGGTCGGCTTGCGGCCGGTGAAGCCGGCCAGGGAATCGCTCAGCCGGGCGCGCAGCTCTGCGGTCAGGGGAACGGCGGTGCGGACGAAGACGTCCACCTGGCCGCGCCGGTCGCGGAGCTCCTGCCGGTACGCCTCGGCGATCGCCCGCAGCGAGCCGAGACGGCCCTTGCGGTGGATGATCTGCAGCGCATCGACCAGCAGGTCGCTGGCGCGGCCGCGGAAGACCTTCTCGATCGTCCTACCGCGGGCCGTCTTGTCGACCAGGGGGCTGCCGAAAAGCTCCTCGAGCTCCGGGTGGCCCTCCAGGTAGTGCGCCAGCGCGGTTAGCTCGTCCAGCAGCTCGTCGGCGTTCCCCTGCTCGTCGGCCAGGTCCAGCAAGGCCTTGGCATAGAGACGGCCGAGGCCGAGATTGCGATCATCGACTCTCGCCATGGTCCGGGCCCTCCGCTCACGCCACCCGTTGCGGCCGGGGAGCGGCGTTGATGGCGGCGATCGACTCGGCGATCAGACGCTCGTGGTCCTGCGGTCCGAGCTCCTTGCCGACGATCCGCGTCGCCATGTCGGTGGCGAGCCGCGCGGACAGTGAATAGAGCTCCTTGGTCGCCGTATCGGTGGCGATCTGGATCTCGCGGCGCGCCCGCTCGATCATGCGGTCCGCCTCCTTGTGCGCGTCCTCCTCGATCCGGCGCTTGACCACGTCGGCGTCGCGGCGTCCCTCGTCGACGATGGCGCTCGCCTCGGTGCGGGCCGAAGCCAGCTTCTCCTCGTACTGGCGCAGGCGCGCCTCCGCCTCATCGCGGTCCCGCTTCGCCTTCTCCAGCGACTCGAAAATGAAATTCTCGCGCGCCTGGAGATTGCTGAGGATCGGGCCCCACGCGTACTTGCCAAGGACGAACAGCACGCCGGCGAAGATGATGAGGGTCCAAATGGCGGGGCCGACGTCACCGGCGAAGGGGTTGAGGGCGCCGCCTTCGGTGTGCCCCCCTTCCTGAGCCGCCACCGGCGCTGCCCAAAGCATCAGGGCAACCACCAGAGTGACCAGCGTTGCCAGAAGTCTCTGGATCATCACTTGAGGACCGCCATCATGCAGATGATGACCGCGAACAGCGTGACGCCTTCGATGAGAGCCGCAGTGATGATCATCGCCGTGCTGATCTGACCCGTAGCCTCGGGCTGGCGCGCGATCGCCTCGACGGCGCTGCCGCCGATGCGGCCGATGCCCAGGGAGCCGCCGATGATCACCAGGCCGGAGCCGATCGCGCCGCCCGCCCAGGCGAGGTTGTTCGACGCCGCCACCGTGGTCCCGCCGGCTTCCTGCGCGTGGGCCGGAGCCACCGACGCGAACATCGTCACGAATCCAACACAGATCATCAGAAGCGCGATCCTGGCCGTTCTCTTGCTCATCTCGATCAATCCTTTCGTCGTGTTTAAAAGATCAGTGGTGCGCCGCCGCCCCTTCGGCGTGGTGCTCGTCGCCATGATGGAAGACCACCGACTGGCCGATGAACAGCGTCGTGAGGAACGTAAAGATGTACGCCTGCAGGAAGGCGACGAAGATCTCCAGCATGTTGACCGCCACGCTGCCGAGGACGACCGGGATGGCGATGCCGAGCCCGCCCGCGGCCCCCATCGCGGCAGCGCCCATGGTAATGAAGCTCAGCAGCACGGCGAGCAGCACGTGCCCGGCCAGCATGTTGGCGAAGAGACGGATGGCGAGAGCTGCCGTCTTCGCCAGCGTGCCGATGATCTCTACCGGGATCAGGAGCGGCGCCAGCCAGACCGGCCCCGGCATGAAGTGCGCGAAGTACTGCTTCCCGCCCAACCGGATGCCGTTGACCACCATCATGGAGAGCGTCAGGAGCGCCAGCGTCCCGGTCACCCAGATGTTGCCCGTCGCCGTGCCGCCGATGTGCACCTTGGCCACCCCCATCAGCGCGGCGATCGGCAGGAGGCCCAGCAGGTTGTTCACCAGGACGAAGAAGAACGCCGTCCAGATGTACTTGATGAAGCGGTCGGTGTGCTCGCCCAGGCTCGGCTCCGCGACGTTCTTGCGCAGGTACTCGCAGACCGCCTCGATGAAGTTGGCGAACCCGGTGGGGACCAGCCGGCCGACCGCGTCCGTGGACTTCCGGCGCCGCACCAGCACCGGCACCAGGAGGACCAGCAGCAGGCCGGCCAGGATCAGGATCACGATCTGGTCGGACAGCAGGGTGATCTTCCCCGCCGGGGTCAGCGGACCCAGATGCGCCGGCCGCTGCACCAGCGGATGCTGGATCACGTGCTCGAGCGGGTTGGCTGCCAACAGAAATGCGAGCATCATCGAGTCTCCACGTCTCCCATCGTTCGTCCGGTCTTCATCCGGCCTGCCCGGCGCCCTGCACCCAGCGCACGGCGTACCAGGCGTCGACCCCCAACAGGGCCGCGTAACTGATCCCGATCCACAAAAGCAGCGGGACCGTTGCGAGTCGGCCGCTCAGCCCGGCGGCGATCCCGAAGACCACCGCGGCGAGCAGCCGCGCCGCCATCGCGCCCATGACGACCGCCACCGGGCCTGCCGGCGTCCGGCCCCGGATCAGGGCGACCGGCAGACCGCCGAGGGCGGAGGACAGGAAGCCGATGAGGCATCCCGCGATCAGGGCGGGGAGGCCGTCCTCCCCTGCCAGCCTCCGGGTCGGCACGAAGCCGATCGTCCCGAGGGCCACCGTGACCACCGCCGCCCAAGCCAGGAACCGCGCATATCCGGCGGCCGGCTTCGCGGGAGCGGTCATCGCTGGTTTCTGGTTGCGAGCAGCGACTGACGAATCAGGTTGTACATTCCGCCGACGAGCCCCAGCACGGCGCCCACGAGCATGCCCTTGGGCGCGGTCCCGAAATGGCGGTCCCACCAGTAGCCGACCAGCATGAACGCTCCGACCGCGGCGACCAGCTCGAATCCGATCCCGGCCAGCCGGGTCCAACCCGTCCGTCCGGCACCCGTGCCGCTGGCGCTCCCTCTGGAATCGTCGGCCATGGCTCCCAGGGGTCCAGGACCCCGTACCTCTCCTCGGCGGGCGCAGCATACCAGCCTTCCACCCGAGGTTCAAGGGAGCTTGTGACTTTTTTCACAAAGTGCCGGAGGGGGGCCTACTCCGCCAGCACCACCAGCGGCGAGGGCTTGCGCTCGGGAACGTCGAGCGGCACTCGGATGTCGCGATCGAGGATCTCCTGCTGCCGCGAGGCCATGCCGGCCAGGCTGATCCCCGCGAGGATGCGGTCGACCGCCTCCTTGACCTCCAGGAGGACCTCGCGGATGGCGCAGTGCTCGGGACCGACGTCGATCGTGCAGGGGAGAGAGAGGATCTGGTCGATCGGTGTGGTCTGCCCTTCGAGGGTGAGCAGGATCTGGCGGAGCGAGATCTGGGCGGCCGGCCGGCTGAGCGCGTGCCCGCCCTGCGGACCGCGGTTGGACAGGATCAGCCGCTCCTTCGAGAGGAGGGCCAGGATCTGGCGCAGATACGGCTCCGGAATCCCCTGGTGCTGGGCGATCTCGTGGCTGGTGACCGGGCCCTTGTCGGAATGCATGGCGATGTACAGCATGGCCCGGATACCGTACTCCCCTTTGGTCGAAATCTTCATGGCGGGTGGCGGCCAGTCTAGCACAGCCCCGGACGGCTCTCGACACGGCCGGGCGCCAGGAGGATCGGCAGGCGCGACAGATCGCGCAGGTCGCCGCTGCCGCGGACGCGGTCGAGATGGAGCGCGCGCAACCCCGCGCCGAGAGCTCCCTCCACGTCCTCCAGGCGGCCGTCGCCGATGTGCAGCGCCGAGCCCGGCGGCACCCGCAGGCGGGAGACCGCATGCAGGAAGATCCGGCGGTCCGGCTTCTCGACCCCGACGGCCGAGGAATAGACGATCGCATCGAAGAACCGGGCGAGATCGAGCCGCTCCAGCAGCTCGGGAAGGCGCGGGTCCCAGTTGCTGACCACGCCCAGCCGGAGCCCCGCGCCGCGCAGGGCTGCGAGCACGCCGGCGACTTCCGGGTAGACCTCCCACGCCTCGGGCGTCGCGAAGCGGTGGAAGAGCTCGGCGGCGGCGAAGGGTGACGGCGGAGGAGCGTCCAGATGCTCGCAGAACCGTTCGAGGAAGCGCTTCCACCAGCCGCGCGGCCCTGCCGGGTGGGCGGTGAAGCGGTCGCGCCCCGGATCGGACAGGCACGCGAGCTCCTGCCAGACCTCGCGCACCAGTCGCCCCGCCTCCTGCGGGTCGACCGCGATGCCATGGCGGCCGAGGACCTCGGAATAGAAAGTTCCCAGGCGCGGTGAGTGGATCAGGGTGCCGGTGACGTCAAAGGTGAGAGCTCGGATCATGCGCACCCTCCGGCTCCAGGATACTCCATCTGATCCCATGCCCCTCTCCCCGACCCTCTCCCCACGGGGAGAGGGGGAACCCCGGCGGGCGCCGGCCGCTGTGATAGTTTCCGCGCGATGTCTCCCCTGACGAGGTCCGCCCTCGCCCTGCTCCTCTTCTCGGGCTGGCTGGCCCTGCTCTTCGCCGGCCTCGCCGGAGGGGGAGCGGTCCACCTGCTGCTGGCCGGGGCGGCGGTGGTGTTTCCGTGGAAGGCGCTGCGGTAGGCCCTCACCCCCAGCCCCTCTCCCGCAAGCGGGCGAGGGGAGAAGGTTAGCCAAAGAACTTCCCGATACCCAGGACCCTCTAACCCACACCCCTCTCCCGCTCGCGGGAGAGGGGCCGGGGGTGAGGGCCTACGGGCCGAGTGCCACCACAGGGTTGGTGAGAACCCCGACTCCCGGAATCTCCACCTCCAGCCGGTTGCCCGCCACCAGCGGACCGACGCCGGCCGGTGAGCCGGTCAGAATGACATCGCCCGGCTCCAGGGTCATGATCGTCGCCGCATATCTAATAAGGTCGAGGATCCCCCAGGTCATGTCGCGCGCCTGGCCGCGCTGGCGCTCCTGGCCGTCCACCCGGGTGACGACCTCCAGGTCTTCCAGATCCAGATCGGCGCCGGTCCGGATCGCCGGACCCAGGGGGCAGAAGGTGTCGAACGACTTGGCACGGGCGAAGGTGGGGTCCTTCCTCTGCAGGTCGCGGGCGGTGACGTCGCAGGCGGCGGTGACGCCGAGCACGGCGCGGCGGGCGGCCTCAGAGGAAGCCCCCCGCCGTACCTGCGCGCCGAGCACCACGGCGATCTCGCCCTCGTGCTCGACCCGCTCGCTCTCCGGCGGCAGCACCACGGCCTCGCCCGGGCCGATCACGGACGACGGCGCCTTGAGAAAGATCACCGGCTCGGCCGGCATGGGATTGGCGAGCTCCTTCACGTGCTCCTTGTAGTTGCGCCCGATCCCCACGATCTTCGCCCCGCGGAAGAAGGGAGCGAGGGCGCACGCCGGACGCTCGACCGCGTCCCCGAGAACCCAACCGGCGGCCGGAGTCCGCAGCGGATCGGAGAGCAGGCCATGGAGAGGACCGTCGGGCGTCGCGGAGACCGCCCAGCTGTCGGTGCCGATGCGATGGAGGAACATGCGGGCCATTCTATCCGCGGCGCGGGCCATCCGCTCCGAGGTGCGGGCGGTCCGCTCCACGGTGCAAGCCGTCCGCTCCGTGGTCCGAGCGGTCCGCTCCGGGAAGCGGGCGTCCGCTCCCCGGTCTGGGCCATGCGCAGCGCGGTGCGGGCGGTCCGCACCGAGGAACGGCCGACCCGCTCCGCGGTCGCCGCCGTCCGCTCCGGGAAGCGAGCGCCCGTTCCGCGGTCCGGACCGCCCGCACCGCGCTGCGGATGGCTCTTATGAGGTTACGCGTATGCCGAGTCGTGATCGGGATGGAGAGAAACGAGCCGCGGGCCAGACGAGTCTGAGCGGGGGTTCCACGCACCCGGCTCTTGGATGCCCCAGTCGCCTCTCATGGCACCGGATTCGCAGTCCAGCCAGGCCGATGCCGTCACTCGACAACGAGATCCGCGCCTATTACCGCCGCATCCTGCCGTTCTTCGATCGCGAGCTCGCGGACCGCGGCGATGAGAGCTTCTGGACGTGGGCGGCGAGCGCGCCCCGGGGATGCCGGGTTCTCGAGCTGGGCGCCGGCACCGGCCGCGCCACCGCGTTCCTCGCCCGCACGGCCGACCGGGTGGCGGCCGTCGATCTCTCGGCCGATCTGATCGCTGCCGCCCGCCGGCGGCTCGCCCGCGTTGCCAACGTCCACCTGCTGGTCGCCGACATGCGCGAGCTCGCCCTGCGGACGGAGATGGATCTGGTGGTGGCGGTCGACGATCCGTTCGTCCACCTGACCCTCGACGCGGACCGCGAGCGGGCGTTTGCCACGGCGGCCCGCCATCTCGCGCCGGGGGGACGCTTCCTGCTCGACGCGGCCTGGCTGCCGCCGCAGCAGAGGAACGCGGCGGGCCGCCCCGGCGGGCTCGTTCTCGAACGCTCGGGCCGCGGCGCCCTGCGGGTGCGGGAGACCTGGCGCTGTGATCCCGAGACCCGCCTCTGTACCGCCAGGTTCCAGTACAGCGTCCGGCGCCGGACGGTCGAGAACGCCTCCTTCGCCGCCCGCCTCTGGTCGATGGACGAGGTGGAGGAGCGCTCCCGCGCCGCCGGTCTCCGGGTGACCCGGCTCTGGGGCGACTACGACCGCCGGCCGTGGGACCGGTCGACCTCCTTGCGCCTGCTGGTCGAGATGCGCGGGTAAACCTTCCTCCCCGGATCTTCGTCTATCCTTACGGTCAACCCCTTCGGGTGTGAGGAGGCGTTCCATGGCGAGCGAGCCGGTGCCGCAGGTCGATCTCGAACAGGAAGTTCCGGCGGGGCCGGGCCGCTGGCGCCGGTTCCGCGCCGGAGCAGTCCGGCTCTGGGAGACGATCCAGCCGGGACCGGGGGTGCGCCGAGGCGCCGCCTGGGGGATCGCCGCCGCGGCTGCGCTCATCGCCGCCTTCGTCGGGATCTGGTTTCATCCCGGGTTCGGACCCGTGCTGGACCTTCCGGCCGGCATCCTTCTCGCGCTCCTCGTCGGCGCTCTGCTCGGCCTGTGCCTGATCCTGGCCGTCAGGCTGCTCGATCTGCTCCCGCGGTTCATCGGGTGGGTCGGGTTCGGCGCCCTGGGAGTGCTGGTGTTTGTGGCTCTCAAGGGTTTCGGCCTTCCCTCCGAGCTCGGCATCGTCACAGCCCTGGGGATCGCCGCCGCCGAAGCGGTCCTCGGCGGCTCCCTGGTCCTCCTGCGGCGAGGCCGCGAGCTCCGGCCCGCGCGGCGCACGGTGCTGGCAGTCCTGGCCCTGGCCGCGGTGGCCGCCAATGTCTGGGTCCTCTGGTGGCTCGCCGGCCGGGGCAGCACCGAGCATCTGGTGAAGCCCCGGTGGCCCGATCCGGTCCGCGTCGCGCCCCTCGCCGCCGCCGATCCGTCGCAGCCCGGCCCGTACAAGGTCCTCTCCCTGACCTACGGCAGCGGTACGGACCGCCGGCGCGCCGAATTCGGCCGCCAGGCAACCCTCAAGACCACGACCGTGGACGCGACGCCGTTCGTCGACGGCAACGAGGGGTGGACCGTCGACGTGCGCGACTGGTTCTGGGGCTTCGATTTCAAGAAGTTCCCGCGCAACGGCCGCGTCTGGTATCCGGAAGGGCCGGGACCTTTCCCGCTCGTCCTCGTGGTGCACGGCAACCACGACATGGCCGAGTTCTCGGACCCCGGCTACGCCTGGCTCGGCGAGCTCCTGGCCAGCCGCGGCTTCATCACCGTCTCGGTGGACGAGAACTTCTTCAACGGTTTCTGGACCGGAGACCTGGACAAGGAGAACGACGGCCGGGGTTGGCTGCTCCTCAAGCATCTCGAGGTCTGGCGGGAGTGGAACCGTACGCCGGGGAACCCCTTCCACCACAAGGTGGACATGGACCGCATCGCCCTGATCGGCCACTCGCGCGGCGGCGAGGCGGCAGGGATCGCCGCCGCCTTCAACCGCCTTTCGTGCTATCCCGACGACGCCACCGTGCCGCTCGGCTTCAACTTCGGAATCCGCTCGGTCGTCGCCATCGCTCCGAGCGACGGCCAGTACAAGCCCGCCAACAAGCCGATCCCGCTCGCCGATGTGAGCTATCTCGTCCTCCAGGGAGGGCACGACGGCGACGTTTCGGTCTTCCTCGGCGAGCGCCTTTACGAGCGGCTCAAATTCAAGGAAGGCAGCCACTTCAAAGCCGCCCTCTACAGCTACCGGGCCAACCACGGCCAGTTCAACACCGTCTGGGGAGACGCCGACGCAGGCTGGCCCACCTCCGTGATCCTCAATCGCAAGGCGCTCCTCGCCCCCGAGCAACAGCGCCACCTGGGCGCGGTCGCCATCTCCGGCTTCCTCGAAGCGACGCTCCACGACAAACCGGCCTATGAGCGGATGTTCCGCGACCTGCGGAGCGCCCGCGGCTGGCTGCCCGAGGACCTCTACATCAACCGCTTCCAGGATCAGACCTTCCGCGCCGTGATCGATTCCGAGGAGGACGTCGACGTGAGCACGGCCGCGCTCGAAGGCGCCCAGATCGACGGCCGGAATCTCACGCTCTGGAAGCAGAAGGACCTGGCCTTCCGCCAGGGCGAAGGCACGAAGCAGAACCAGGTGGTCTATCTCGGATGGAAACGGACGGGCGGCAAGCCCGCGCCCGCGGCCACCTATGCGGTCAAGCTGCCGCAGGAGACTCCCGCCGACTGGAAGCCGCCGGGCGCAGATTCCCTGCTCGTCTTCTCCCTCGCCGACTCCGGCGACGAAGCGCCCGATCCGAAGGAGAAGGGAAAGGAGAAGGAGAAGAGCGACGCGGAGAAAGAAAAGGAGGCGAAGGAGCGCGAGGCGCGGAAGGACCGGGACAAGAAGCAGGGCAAGGAACCTCTCGACCTCTCGATCGAGCTGGTGGCGGACGGCGGCGCCTCCGTCCGGCTGCCGCTGTCGCGCTTCCGCGCGGTGCCCGTGCCGCTCGAATCGCGCTTCACCAAGCTCCCGGACGAGTCGGACCTCTACGGCGACGCCTGGGAGCCGGTCCTCCAGACGTTCGAGCTGCCGCTCCGCGCCTTCGCCGCGGCGAAGCCCGGCTTCGATCCCGCGGCCCTGCGGGAGATCCGCTTCGTCTTCGACCGCCGGCCGGAGGGGGTGGTGATCCTCGACGACGTCGGCTTCGCGGAGTAGGGAAAAACCACCTCCGCCACCACCCGCGTATAACAGCCTGAGAAGGCAAGCGCTGTCGCTCGGCAGACCGCACCCGGCGATTGCAAGGGCAGGGCTTTGCCAAAGAACGAAAGCCAATCCCGATGAAGCGTTCCCGCGGACTGATCCTCTCGACCTGCGTTCTGGCCCTGGGCCTGGTCGTCCTGCTCGGACAGCGCTGGCTCACGCTGGGCTGGAACGCCTGGCATTACCCGACCGCGGCACCCTCGGCCCGCACCCAGGTTGTCGTCGACGGCGGCCATGCCTATCTCGCGGCTGGCGCCGATGGAATCGAGATCGTCGATGGCTCCACTCAAAAGCGGCTGCGGCTCGTGCCACCGGAAGCTCCGGCGGACCGCATCGACGACCTGGCCATCGCGGATGGTTGGCTGTTCGCTCTGGATGCCACGCCGCCGGGACACCTGATGGCCTATTCGCTGGCGGTCCCGGACCTGCCCTCGCCGTCCGGCGCAATCGTGACGGTTCCGGTCGGTCCGTTCTCGGGTGTTTCCGCGGCGGCGGGCGTGGTGATCGTTTCCGGCGGCACCTCGGAGCTCACGCTGCGTGAATACGATCGCAACGGCCGTTTCGGGACGGATGTGGCGACCGCGGATTTCGGCCGCGGGCAACCCGACGTCGCCTTGCGTCCGGATGGGCGGATGGCGGCCATCTTCAAGCCCGCGCATTTTCCGCTGGTGGCAGCCTGGCGCGGCGACCGCGTGTATCTGGCGGACGGCGGCGGCCTGGAAGTGGTCGACGTCTCCAATCCGCGGCAACCGCGTTTGCTGGTGCGGGACCGGCAGCCGCAACCCGCGATGGACGTGGTGGTTTCCGGCGACGAGCTGGACGTCGTGCGCTCTGGCTCGCGGCCGGCAGTCTTCCGCTACCGCCTGGATGGCTCCGGCGTGCCCGGCGTTCCCAGACTGGCCGGAAGCTGGAACCTTCCCGCCGGCAGCCACCCGGCGGCGATCGCCCGCAACGGAGTCGACGCCCTGATCACTCAACACGAGCGCGGTTGGCAGGCCGTGCCACCGAGCGAATTTTCACCGCTTCTCCCCAACTGATTCATCAACCAAAGGAGCCCTTCTCATGAGACTGCAGACCAAGCTGTTGGCCGCGATGATGCTGACCGTTCTGGGCGTCAGCGCCTGCAAGCACGAGGCCCCGGAAAGCGAGACCGCCGGCACGCCTGCCGCCGATACGGCCGCGCCGGCCACGCCGCAGGCCGCTCCGGTCAAGTACCGCGTCGAATTCACTCCGTTGTGGACGAAGGCCAATTTCCCGTTTGAATATCCCGACACCTCGTTGATCCACAAGCCGCATTTCTCCGGGCTGATCGGCACCGCGCACAACGCCAACTACCACATCTTCGCGCCTGGCCAGATGCCGACCCCGGGTCTGGAGCGGCTGTCGGAAGAAGGCAAGCACGACCCGCTGGATTCGGAGATCAATGCCGCGATCGCCTCCGGCAATGCGCTGGCGCTGACCGAATCCGATCCGCTGAAGGACTTCTCGCAGACCGCCACGGCGGAAGTGACGGTGGACGATGCGCACCCGATGGTCTCCCTGGTCGCCATGATCGCTCCCAGCCCGGACTGGTTTGCCGGTGTGTCCGATGTCGACCTGAAGGAGAACGGAGCCTGGGTGGACAGCAAGACCGTGGACGTCAATCCCTGGGATTCGGGTGGTGACGACGGCACGACCTACCTGGCCGACGACAAGGACAACGACCCCAAGAAGCCCACCACCATGAACATGAGCAAGCACTTCCTGAAGGACGGCAAGCCCATGCCGGTGGCCCGCATCACCTTCACCCGCATCTGACGAATGCGGCTGGCGCGACCGGCTGCCTCGACCCGCAGCCGGTCACCGTCGGCTCAACGCTCCTCGTCGGTCGCGAGGGACTCGGGCTCGTCCGTCACGAACTCCCGGTAATGCTCCCAGCGGCCGAGGATCGCGTCGACGTAGCCGACCGGCTCGGTCCCGCGTGCGAAGCCGTGCTTGACGACCGGATCGTTGTAGACATCGCGTTTCGATTTGCGGATCAGCCAGTACGCCACGTCCTCCCACGAAGCCGGATCGTCGCCGTTCTTCAAAGCGAGGCGGACGGCATCCTGCACGTGACCGAGCCCGACGTTGTAGGAGGCCAGGTCGAATTTGATCCGTTCCTCCTGGCCCTCGACCGATGTCTGCCAGGTGTCGTCGAGCTGACTCAGGTAGCGGCAGGCTCCCTCGACGCTCTGGTCAGGATCTTGAGGGTTGATCCGCAGCTGGCGCGCGGTGCGTGGCATGATCTGCATCAGGCCGATGGCGCCCGCCCAGGAGCGCGCTCGCGGATTGAAGTGTGACTCCTGATACGACTGCGCGGCGATCAGCCGCCAATCCCATCCGGGAATGCGCGAGTGCTCGCGAAATGCATCGTCGTACGGCGAGAGGCGTCCCGTCTCCGCCGCCAGGTAGCGGCTCTCGGCCCGCACGCGGTATCCACGACGGTCGAGGAAATACTTGCGGTAGAGGGTGTTGAGCAATCCCGACTCACGTTTGGCTGCGAGCCAGCGATTGAGCGTTGCGTGAAGCTCCGGCGAGTTCTTGCGGAGCCCCCAGACCACCGGTTGCGGAGGACCGATCGCCGGCTTGATGATGAGGTTCCTGTACTCGCCGGTGCGCAGCGCGGCGACGTTCTCCGCGGCGACGGTATATCTGATGTCCCCCTGCGCGAGACGCTCGATCAGCTTGTCGGTCGACTCGTCCACCTCGACGACCTCGATGTCGTCGGCCAGCTCCGTGTTGAGCTCGAGAAGGCGCCGGCGGTACGGCGACACCTTGGCCAGGTGAACAGGCTGTCCGGCGAGCTCCGACGGTCGGGAGATGAGCCGCGCGCGGACGGTGATCGAGGCCGGCATCGTCTCGCGCTTCTCGCGGGCTGTCGCCTCCTTCACCGTCGGAGACGTCCCGGCCGCCGGCGAGCCGCCTCCCCGCTGCACCACGACGGGGGCGGTGGAGTAGAGCGAGTCGGTCATCAGCACCTCTTCCTCGGTGGGGGACGCGGCCAGCTGCGCCGCGACGACGTCCCCCTCGCCACGATTGAGCTTCTCGAAGAGGAGCCGGCTGTCGCGCACGACCACCGGTTTGAGGCGAAGCTTCGATTCGCTGGCGAACAGGCTGAGCAGCTCGTACTCGTAACCCATCGTCTCACCGCGGTAGATGAAATAGCCCGTCGAGTTGAAAGTGAACAGCACGTTGAGGGTCTTGTCGTCGACGATCTGGGGGAGATCGCGCGCGATCGGTGGGGCGACGGGGGCGGCGGCGCCGGTCGCCTCCAGCGGCTTGGGGACGGGGGGACCGGCAGCGCGCCTCGCCGCTCGCTGCGACGGAGTCTCGCCCCCGCAGGACAGCACGAGGAGCGCCACGGCACCGAGGACCGCCGACCTCATGACCTACTCCGCCCCGATCCCCAGATAGGTCCGCAGCTTCTCATCCTCGCCCAGAGTGGTCTGCATGGCCGTCGCGCCTCTTAGTAGAGCGCGAACAGACAGACGGTCAGCAGGACCGAGACGATCCACTTCCGCCGGACCAGATCCCGGAACGCCTTCGATTCCAGCATTTCGTGAGCGTTCTGCATCTTTGCCCTCCTCAAGGATTCCGGCGCGGCGCCTCGATCCCCAGCCACTCCGTCACCTGCCTGGCCACTTCGACGTTCCTGACCGTTCCCGCGTTCCCCTTGCGCAGCCCGGCGCCGAGGGCGAGATAAATGCTGTTCAGGGCCGGATCTCCGCCCGCATCGCTGTTGAGATTTCCGTGGCCGCCATACGTCGTGGATGGCATGGCGGCACGGCCGGCGCGCAGCCCGCCGCTCTGGAAGGAATACCCCGGGGCAGCGAAGAGGATCAGATCGCCGCTGTTCGGGTGATCGAGCCCGAGCTCTCCGGCTCCTTCGCGCAGGACAGCGCGGGCCACCGGATGGTCGCCGTCGACAGTCCAACCGGCGAAGAAGGAGCGCAGGTCCGCGAGCAGCCGCGCGCGGTCCGGTGCGTCCGGCCGGACGTAGATGTTGGCGGTGCTGGAATTGACCGCCCAGGCGGTCGTCCCCTCGGCCGTGATCGTCCCTTCCGTGTCCGCGAGCAGACCTCTCTCCCGCAGCAGGACGTTGGGATCGATCACGGTGTGGACCGGCAGCATTCCGTGATCGCTCACGATCACGATCCGTGTATCGCGCAGGTCGACCACCCGCAGGAGGGCCGCCAGCTCGCGGTCCACCGCCTGCCAGACGCGGCGGCGGGCCTGGGCGAATTCAGTCCGCTTCTGCGCCGTGAAGCCGGTCTGGCGCGGGTCTTCGAGCAGCAGCTGGTGCCCGGCCTCGTCGATCGTCGGGAAGTAGCCCATCAGGAGGTCCCAGTCGTCGCGGGCGGCGGCGAAGCGCAGGGCGGCGCCGAAGAACCCGGTGAAGCGCTCGGACTGCTCGACCCAGGTGGCGAGATCGATCCCCGGCTTCCCCTGCCAGGTGGCGGAGAGCCGGCCGTCGTCCGGCGGTCCCGGCCACTGCAGGCCGCTCGCGGCGAATTCCCGGGCGAAGGCTTCTGGGTAGGCGGCGTTGGCGTACACACCGTTCAGGTAGATCCGGGTCGAGGAGAGGTCGGGCGCGAGCGCCAGGACTTTGATCTGGCAGATCCGGCTCCCTTCGCCGGATGCCGCTGCGCAGGGGACGCTGCCCCAGTCGCCCGGTACGAGCGCGTCGCGTTCCCCTTCGGTCAGCGGTACGAGCGCGTCGTAGGCGGTCTTCTTGTCGTTCGTGTGATCGATCGCGACGACCTCGAAGCCGCGCGGCCCGATGCGGGCGAGGAAGACCGGCGCGAAGCTGCGGACTCCCTTGAGCCGCGGATCGGCCGCGGCGACCGGGCTCCACGCCTCCCGGCCCAGCTCGGCGAGATCGGGCTCCTGCTCGGCGGCGTTGACGTAGATGAGCCCCCAGTCCGCGGTCCGCCGCTCTCCCTTGCCGTCGGCGCCGGGCCAGGTGACGATGCCCACCCGCTTGCCCTGCCGCCTGGCCGCCTCCCACAAGGTCTCGGTGCCGATGGGCGCGTCGAAGCCGCTCACCGTGTCGAGGAAGGCCGCCCCCGCCGGATGGAAGCGGTTGCTGACGATCCCCGTCGCCTCCGGGGCGAACCCGGTGGCCAGGCTGATGTGATTGACCGCGGTCAAGGTCGGGTTGACCGGGACGAGCCGGTCGGCCACCTGTCCCTTCTCGAAGAACTGCTCGAAACCGCCCTCGGTCAGGGCGCCCTGGCTCCACAGCCGCTGGAGCATCTGGGCGGGAGCGCCGTCGAGGCTCAGCAGGATTACCCGGCGGGCCGGAGGCGCCGGCCGTCCATCGGTCTGCGGCGGCGGCGCGGTGCGGCAGGAGACGAGGGAGAGGAGAACGCAAGCGAGCGCAAGGGAGCGGCGGAGGTGCATGGGCATATCCTACGCTCACCCCCGGCTCCCATCGGCGCCGAAAGCTCTCAGAACACCGCCTTGACCCCCAAGCCCGCGTAGATCCCTCCATCCAGCCGCGTCCCCGGGAAGAAGCCGTCCGACTTGGCGCCGACCTTGGCGGCGAGACCCCAGCGCTCGCCCAGGAGGGCGTCGATCTCGGCGCTCACGTTCCAGCCCTTTTTCTCCCGGAGAAGCCCTTCGGCGGCGGCGGCGGGCTCCCCCCACCAGTCGCCCTGCAGACCGAGTTGGGCCGAGGGCCCGAGCCGCAGGCCGTTGACCCCGGCACCGAGCCCCCAGTCGCGGTCGACCGACGAGTCGACGTCGCGCACGTACACGGTCAGCACGCCCCAGGGGGCGACGGCGTGGAGGTCGAGGAAGCGCGTGACCTCCTGGGGGCCGAGGGCGCCGCGGGTGCCGAGGGTGAAGCCCCAGCCTCCGGCGTGCAACAGGTATGGATGGACGCGCCTCTGTCCGCCGATCACGTGGTCGCGGAAGTAGGCGTAGACGGCCGCGACCAGCGACGGATCGAGGGCGTTCTAGATGGCGGTGACACGGGCGTCATGCCACGTGTCGTCGAGCAGCCGATCGCCCGGATGGATCTCATAGGAGCCGTTCCAGACGTCGGCCGGATCGGCTTTGTCCCGCTGGGCCTGCCGGGCGACAGCCCAGAAGGCCATGTCGTTGCCGTCCCGGTACTTCTGGGCGAAGTCCTTGCTGCCGGGGCCCGCGGTCTCGAGAATATAGCGGCTGAGGTCGAGCTTCGCCATGAGAGCCAGCGGGATCTTCGCCCCGTCGACGCCCTTCGGCTCCAGGGCTTCCAGCAGGATGCGCCGCGCCATGACTCCGTCCGCCTCGGTGCCGCCGGCGGCGACGAGGGCGTTCTCCTCGTTGGTGGCGGGAGACCGCTTCGTGCTCGTATAGCCGGAGAAATCGAACCCGAAGCCGTAGCTGGGCCCCAGCCCGAATTCCCGGCCGCGCCCGCCGTGCCCGCCCACTTCATGCTGCACGAGGAGGAGCAGAGCCCCGATCGGAAACTCCCAGGCGGGCGCCACCGTGGTCTTGTGGAAGGGAGAGCCGAAAGCCCGGCTGAGACCGCTCTGGAGCGACGCCACGGTCCGCCCGCCGTAGTCCATCCCCGGCTCGGTCTCATAGCCGAGGAAGTAGACGTCGGAGGTCGACGATGGGGAGGAGGCTTCCTGGGCGGCAGCCGGAAGCGCGGCCGACAGCAGGAGAGCGAGGACCGGCAGGTTCAATCGGATCATGCGCGTACTCTAACTGAGGCCACCCGAAGATCAGGTCGCGCAGACAGATTGGATATCTCGGAGCACCCACTGATGATATCCTTACCTCCTGGAGAGGAGGTCCGCATGAGCAGCCGGAAAACCAGTGTCGAGATCAACGAGGAGCTCTTGTCCGCGGTCCAGCGTATCCTCGCCACGACGACGATCAAGGACACGATCGAGGAGGCGTTTCGAGAGGTCTTGCGCGTCGAGGCCCGCCGCGAGGAGATCGAGGCGCTCGCCACGATGCAGGGGTCGGACATCGCAGATCCCGAGGTCATGTCCCGGGCGTGGCGGTCGTGAGACCGCGCTTCCTGATTGACAAGAGCGCGCTCGCGCGGATGTCTCTGGAACCAGTCCGGCAGCGGATCGCCCCGATCTTCGAGGCCGCCGAGGCGGCCACCTGCGCGATTATCGATCTGGAGATGCTCTATAGCGCTCGGAGCCGGGAGGACTATGAAGACATCCGGCAACGCAGGTCTCTCGCCTACCATTTCATCCCAATGGCTGAGACCATCCTGCAACGGGCGCTCACCGTTCAGGCGGAGCTCGCCAGGATCGGGCACCACCGCGTGGCGATTCCGGATCTGCTCATTGCCGCTACAGCGGAATCGGCCAGCCTGATCGTCCTCCACTATGACCGTGATTACGACGTCATCGCACGGGTGACCCGTCAACCGGTCGAGTGGGTCGTTGCGCGCGGGAGCGTTCCCTGAGAGGTATGGGATACTCCTCCCCCAGGAGAGGCCTCGTCACGCCACCCCGGATCTTTTAGGAGCCCTGCATGCAATTTCGTCCCGCCATCCTGCCCACCGCCCTGATCGTCCTCGCGCTCGCCTCGGGGCAGCCCGCCTGGGCGGAGCCGGCGGCTTCCGCCGAGCGCCCTTTGACGGCCCGGCCCTACACGCCCAGCCTGGATACGACGGTGATGGACCGCTCGGTCGACCCCTGCATGGACCTCTACCGCTTCTCCTGCGGCAAGTGGCTGGAGAAGAACCCGATCCCTGCCGATAAGCCGTCGTGGAGTGTCTACGCGAAGACGTCGGAGGAGAACCGGCAGTTCCTCTGGGGTCTCCTCGAAGAGGCGGCGCGTCCCGATCCCGGACGGGACGCCGCGACCCAGAAGATCGGCGACTACTTCGCGTCCTGCATGGACGAGCCGGCGATCGAGAAAGCCGGGGCGGCTCCTCTAAAGCCCGAGCTGAAGGCGATCGACGGCCTGCGTTCCAAGCAGGAGATCGCCGCCTTGCTCGGCCGGCTCCATCTGCAGCTGGATCCGGGGACGATGCTGTTCGACTTCGAATCCGGTCAGAGCTATCAGCAAGCCTCCGACGTGATCGGCTTCGCCGAAGCGGGAGGGCTGGGCCTCCCCGACCGCGACCTCTATCTGAAGGATGACGCGCGGTCCAAGGAGACCCGGGAGCATTACCGGGCGTTCATCCGGCAGGTCTTCACGCTCTTGGGCGATCCGGCTCCGGCCCGGCGCGCCGAGACGGTGCTGCGCATCGAAACCGCTCTCGCCAAGGCCTCGCTCGCTCCGGTCGAGCTCCGCAATCCCAAGAACCTCGATCATCGGATGAACCGGGCCGGCCTGCAGGCGCTCACCCCCTCCTTCCGCTGGGACGACTACCTGCGTGCCGTGGGCAAGCCGGGGCTTGACGACTTCAACGTCACCCAGCCCGCGTTCTTCCGCGAGGTCGAGAAGCAGATCCGGAGCAACCGTCTGGAGGACCTCCAGACCTACTTCCGCTGGCAGCTGGCCCGGGACCAGGCGCCCTTCCTCTCCGCGCCGTTCGTCCGGGCGAGCTTCGATCTCTATGGGGCGTATCTCGAGGGGATCCAGGAGATGTCCCCCCGCTGGAAGCGCTGTGTCGAGCGGGTCGACCGCGACCTCGGGGAGGCTCTGGGAGAGGTCTTCGTGCGCAAGGCATTCTCTCCCGAGGCCAAGGCGGCCGCCCAGGACATGATCGGACAGATTCGCATGGCCATGGACCGGCGGCTCCAGGGCCTCCCGTGGATGGGCGACGCGACGAAGCAGCAGGCACTGGCCAAGCTCCACGCCATGCGCGACAAGGTCGGCTATCCGGAGCACTGGCGGGACTATTCGGCGCTCACGGTGCGCCGCGACGACTTCCTGGGCAATGTGGAGCGGGCGCTGTCCTTCGAGATGCACCGGGAGCTGGACAAGATCGGCAAGCCCGTGGACCGCAACGAATGGGGAATCACGCCCCCGACGGTCAACGCCTACTACGATACCTTCATGAACGACATGAACTTCCCGGCCGGCGTCCTGCTCCCTCCGCTCTTCGATCTGAAGATGGACGCGGCGCCGAACTACGGCAACACCGGAGGCACCATCGGCCATGAGCTGACCCACGCCTTCGATGACGAGGGCCGGCAGTTCGACGCGCAGGGGAACCTGCGGGACTGGTGGACCCCGGAAGACGCCGCGGAGTTCGGCCGGCGGGTCTCCTGCGTCTCGGACCAGTACGCACAGTACACGGTCGTCGACGACATCAAGATCAACAGCAAGCTCACCCTGGGAGAGGACGTGGCGGACCTGGGCGGGACGATCCTCGCCTGGGAGGCCTGGAAGGACGCCACGCGCGGCCAGACGCTCGCGCCGCAGGACGGCCTCACCCCCGAGCAGCGCTTCTTCGTGGGCTATGCCCAGTGGGACTGCGCCGGCTACCGGCCCGAGTACCTCCGGCTGATCGCCAAGGTGAACCCGCATTCACCCGCGCAGTACCGGATCAACGGCGTCGTCGTGAACATGCCCGAATTCGCCGCCGCCTTCCAGTGCAAGCCCGGCCAGCCGATGGTCAAGGAGCCGGAGAAGGTCTGCAGGATCTGGTGAAGGAAGGCCCGGAGGGGCCGAACATGGCTGTCCGAAATACCGCCCGCCGCAAGCTCACCTACGAGGATTACCTGCTCTTCCCTGACGATGGGCTGCGTCACGAGATCCTCGATGGGGAACATTGCGTGACCAACGCGCCGTCGCGATGGCATCAGAAGGCGGTCACGAACCTGATCTACTTCTTCATGGACCTCCTGCGCCGCGAGCCGACGCTGGGGGAGGTCTACACAGCTCCTTTCGAAGTGCTCTTCTCGGTGCACGACGTGGCTCTGCCCGACCTGGTCTTCGTCTCGCAGGAGCGCATCGGTATCCTCACCGACAAGAACATCCAGGGTGCCCCGGACTTGATCGTCGAGGTCCTGTCGCCGACAACCCGCCGGTCCGATGAGACTGTCAAGCCGGAGATCTATGAGCGCTTCGGGGTTCGCGAATACTGGCTCGTGGACCCGAAGCTCCAAACCGTGCAGGTGTTCCGGGAGAGCGAAGGAAGCTTCGTTCTCTTCTCGGAGCTATCCGGCGAGGACGCCTTGACCACCCCCCTCCTCCCCGGGCTCGCGATTCCGGTGAGCCAGATCTTCCGCTAAAACCCTGCCCCCTCCTTCCTCGTAAGGCGTATCCTGAGAGGCTGTAACAATTCTCCAGGAGGGTCGTTTCCATGAGTGAAGGAGAAAGGAGGGCAGGAGGCGTGCAAGCTGCTGTCTACGAAACCACCGCCGTCAGGCCCCCGGAAGCTCTGGAGGCGATCTTCCGGGAGCACCACGGCTCAGTCTTCCGCGCCGCGTACCGCATCACCGGTAACGCGGCCGACGCGGAGGACGTTCTGCAAACTGTGTTCATGCGGCTCCTGCGCCGGGAAGAGCAGCCCGATCTGTCCAACAGCGCCGGGAGCTACCTGCACCGCGCGGCCGTCAACGCCGCGCTCGACATGTTGAGACGGAGGAAGCGGGCGCGCGCCGTCGACCTCGACGAGGTCGGCGACCAGCTCGTCGACGACGCGAACCAGCCGGAGCGCAACCGCGGCAACCGCGAGCTCTCCAGAAGGCTGCGTGCGGCGCTGACGCACCTGTCCCCCCGCCAGGCGGAGATCTTCAGCCTCCGCTACCTGGACGGGCTGGGCAATCTCGAGATCGCCCGCATGCTGGGCAGCTCGCAGACCTCCATCGCCGTGATCCTGCACCGTGCGCGGCACCGGCTCCAGAAGGAGCTGGGGTCGCTTCAAGGAGAATTGTCATGAGCCTTTTCGAGAAGAAGAACGACGCCCTGGACCGGGCGGTCTCCCAGATCCAGGCCGAGGACGTCGATCCGGCCGTGATCGAGCAGGCCGCTGCCCGCGTCTGGGAGCGCCTGTCCCATGCCGCCGCCGAGCCCCGCGCGGAGCTTCAGAGCTCTGCCACGGAGCCGCTGCCGGCCGCTGCCGCGCCGGCCGCGCCCCATAGCCTCCGCGCTTGCGAGGACTTCCAGTCTCTGATCCCGGCCTACCTGCGGGGTGAGCTGCCGCCGGCGCGCGCCCTGCTCGTCGAAGACCATACCCGCAGCTGCGTGCCGTGCCGCCGGGCCCTGCGCGAAGCCCGCGAGGGCCGCGACGGAAAATCAACCGCCCCGAGCCGCCCTGCGGCCGTGGCGACCATCTCCCGGATGCGTCCGGTCTGGTTGGGCCTCGCCGCCCTGCTCGTCCTCGGCCTCGGCACCGGCCTCTTCCTCCTCGCCCAGGACATGCTCGCCGGGGGCAGCCGGATGGCCAGGATCGAGTCGGTCGACGGAGCCCTCTTCCGGATCGACGGTGAATTCAGCGAGCCGATCCGCACCGGCACGGTCCTCGCCGAAGGGGACGAGATCCGCACCGCCAAGGGCTCGACCGCCCTGGTCCGCATGACCGACGGCTCCCGCATCGAGATGAGCGAGCGCGCCGGCCTCTACCTCGAAGCCACCCGCAAGGGGAACATCATCCACCTCGGCCGCGGACGCGTCATCGTCCAGGCCGCCAAGCAGCGGCCGCGCCATCTCTACGTCTCGACCAGCGACGCCCTGGTCTCCGTCACCGGCACGATCTTCTCGGTCAACACCGGCACCAAGGGCTCGCGCGTCTCGGTCATCGAGGGCGAGGTCCACGTCAACCAGGCGAAGAGGGAGGACGTCCTCCATGCCGGCGGCCAGGTGACGACGCACGCCAGCGTCGCCGCCGTGCCGGTGCGCGAGGAGATCGCCTGGAGCCGCAACGCGGCGCAATATGACCAGCTGCTCGCCGAGCTCACCGCCGCCGGCCAGGACATCGATGCGCGGGTGGCGCGGCCCGGTCTGCGCTACAGCTCGCACCTGCTCGACCTCGCCCCGGCGTCGACCCGCGCCTGGGTCGGCCTGCCGAACCTCGGCACCAATCTCGCCGAGACAGAGCGCCTGCTCGACGAGAAGATCGCCGACAGCCAGGCCCTCCGCCAGTGGTGGAACCAGACCATCGGCTCCGCCGAGAACGACACCAAATTCCACGAGATGATCGGCCGCCTCGGCGCCCTCGGGCAGCACCTGGGCGATGAGGTGGCGATCGCCGTGGCCGGCGCCGGGGAAGATTGCCGGCCCGCGCTCCTCGCCGAGGTGACCAACGAGAACGCCTTCCGCACCGTCTTGGAGCAGGAGGTCGGCCGCCTCGACGCGAAGGGGCACCTGCAGATCGTCGACGATCCGGCGAGCGTGCCTTCGGGTGAGTCGGAGAAGGCCTGGCTGTGGATCGGCAACGGCCTGTTCGTCGCCACGACGGACGGCGACCTGCTGCGCAGCGTGGCGGCCAATGCCAATGGCGCGGCCAATCCGTTCGCCGGCAGCGCCTTCCACAACCGCGTCGCCGAGGAGTACCACGACGGCGCCAACTGGCTGTTCTCCGCCGACCTGGCCTCCTTCGTGGGCGACCACCTGGCCGGCTCGCCGGCCGACGCTCAGTCGGAGATGGAGAAGAGCGGCTTCAGCGACCTCCAGTACTTCGTCGTCAACCGCCGCGAGGTCGACGGCACGGCGGAGACCCGCGCGGCGGTCACCTTCAAGCAGGCGCGCCGCGGCGTCGCCTCCTGGCTGGCGGCTCCGGCGCCGATGGGCGGGCTGGCCTACTTCTCGCCCGACACGCACCTGGCCGCGGCCTTCGTGGTCAAGCAGCCGACCAGCCTGATCGACGACCTGCTGGCGATGAATCCGGAATTCGCCACCGAGATCGAGAAGCTGCGCAGCGAGCACGGCATCGACCTGCGGGCCGACCTGGCCGCGCCCCTGGGCGGCGAGATCGCCTTCGGGGTCGACGGCCCGCTGGTGCCCGAGCCGTCGTGGAAGCTGGTCGCCGAGGTGTATGACTCGGCGCGCCTGCAGTCCACGATCGAGAAGGTGGTGGACTACCTGAACGACGAGCTGCGCGAGCAAGGCAAGCCGGGCGTGCAGATCGAGACCGTGGATGCCAGCGGGCACACCTTTTACAGCCTGGGCTCGTCCGACGGCCAGCACCGCCTCTCCTGGGTCTATGACGACGGCTACGTCGTCGCGGCACAGAGCCGGGCGTTGCTGGAGCGGGCGATCAGCCAGCGCGAGTCCGGCGTGTCGCTGGCCAGCACTTCCAAGTTCCGTGGCCTCCTCGGCTCGGACGGTCAGGTGAACGTCTCGGCCTTCTACTACCAGAACCTGGCGGAGCTCGCGAAGACCGCCGGCAAGGTCCTCCCCCAGGGAGCGCTCGGCGGCGACCGGGGTCCCGGCTCGCTCGCGAGCTTCCTCATCGGGGACGGCCCGTCGCTCCTTTACGCCTACGCCGAAGAGGACCGCATCCTCTTCGCCAGCACCAACAAGAGCCCGCTGGGCCTGAACCTCCAGACGCTGACCGGGTTCGGCGGCGTCCTGGGGATGATGGACCATGCGCACGAGCGGGCACAGGAGGAGGCCCGCTAGGGCCCCCGGGGGAGCAGCGAACGTGTCGAGCCAAGCGCTTTCGAACCACGTGGCAGGCGCGGAAACGGCGCCGGTCATCTCCATGGAGGGGCTCTCCGTGAGCCTCGGGGGGCGGCCGATCCTCAAGGATCTCACCGCCACCCTGACCGGCCGCTGCATCGGCCTCTTGGGACCGAACGGCGCCGGCAAGACCACGCTGCTCCACACCCTGCTCGGGTTCTACCCACCCAACGGGGGCACGGCCCGCGTCTGCGGCCGGGACATCCGGCGCGAGCTGCGCGACGTCCGTGCCCTCCTGGGCTACATGCCGGAAAACGACGCCTTCATCGCCGGGATGAGCGGCGTCCGCTTCGTGCGGCTGATGGCCGAGCTGGCGGGCGTCCCCCACTCGCAGGCGATCGAGCGCGCCCACGAGGTCCTCTTCTACGTCGGCCTGGGGGAAGCCCGCTACCGCGACGTCGGCAGCTACTCGCTGGGCATGAAGCAGCTCGCCAAGCTCGCCCAGGCCCTCGTCCACAGCCCGAAGGTGCTGTTCCTCGACGAGCCGACGAACGGGCTCGATCCACCCGCCCGGACACGGATGCTCCGGTTGATCCGCGACATCCGCGACGCCGGCGAGGTCCGCGTCATCCTCTCCTCGCATCTGCTGCGCGACGTCGAAGAGTGCTGCGAAGAGGTGCTGGTCTTGAAGGACGGAAGGATCGCGACCTATACCAACCTGGAGGAGGAGCGGCGGTCCAACCGCAAGTTCCTGGAGCTGGAGCTGCGCAGTGAGACCGAGGGCGCCTCCGCCGCCTTCGCCGAAGAGGTCGAGGCACGCGGCGCCGAGCTCGCCGCCGGAGCCCGCCAGCGCCTCAAGCTGGTCCTGCCCGAAGGCCTCGGCGTCCGCGACCTGTATGAGATCGCCGCCGCCAGAAACGTGCAGATCCGGCGGCTCGACTACAAGAAAGACTCGCTGGAGGACATCTTCCTCAAGGCGATGGAGGGCGGCGACCATGGCCGTGCATGAGCAGACCTACCACAGCTACACCGGACCCCTCACGCCGGAATGGTCGCGTTTCCTGATCATCCCGCGCTACGCCTACGAAGTGGTCTTCAAGAGCAGGCTCTTCGTGAGCTTCTTCGTCCTCTGCTTCGTCGTCCCTTTCATCGGCCTGATCCTGATCTATCTGAAGCACAACCTGAGCGCGCTCCAGATCTTCGGCACCTCGGCAGGAGAGATCGCCAACGCCCTGCCGATCAACCACACGTTCTTCTACTGGGGGCAGTGGTACCAGGGAGCGCTCTCGTTCCTGCTCGTCCTCTTCGTCGGACCGGCCCTGGTGGCGCCGGACCTGCGCAACAACGGCCTGGCGCTCTATCTGTCGCGGCCGTTCACGCGCACCGAGTACGTGCTGGGCAAGATGTCGGTCCTGCTGATCCTCCTCTCGGCCATCACCTGGGTGCCCGGCCTCATCCTCTTCGCTTTCCAGGCGTCCCTGGAGAAGGGATGGCTCGGACAGAACCTTTCCATTGCAGGGGCGATCCTGGTCGGGAGCTGGGTCTGGATCATCTTTCTCTCCCTCCTCGCCCTGGCGATCTCGGCGTGGGTGAAATGGAAGCCGGTGGCGCGCGTCACCCTGATCGGCATCTTCTTCGTCCTCATGGGCTTCGGCGGCACGATCAACCAGTCGCTGGACGTCAAGTGGGGGATGCTCCTCTCCGCCTGGCACGTCATCGGCTCCATCTGGTACTCGCTGTTCGACATGGGCACCAGCGACGAATTTCCGCCGGCCGGCGCCGCCTGGGTGGCTTTGATCGCCGGGTGCCTGCTCTACCTCTTCCTCCTCTACCGCCGCATCCGGGCCTACGAGGTGGTGCGATGAGCACCTTGATCTCCAAGACAACCGACCGCCACATCGTCTACGAGGACGTCTCCAAGTTCTACGGCGAGGTCCTCGGGGTCAACCGGGTCGCCCTCTCGGTCCCGCCGGGGATCACCGGCCTGGTCGGGCCGAACGGCTCGGGCAAGACGACCCTGATGAACCTGACCGCCGGCCTGCTGCGCCCCACGCGGGGATCGATCTCCGTCCTGGGCGTGACCCCCGACCGTCCGGAGGAGATGTTCCGCCTGGTCGGCTACTCCACGCAGTACGACGCCTTCCCGCCGGGCCTGACCGGCTTCCAGTTCATCGAGTCGTTCCTGCGCATCCATGGCTACGGCCGGGTCGAGGCCGAGGAGCTGACCTGGAAGGCGATCGAGCGGGTCAACCTGACGGAAGCGGCCGGACGCAAGGTGGCCGGTTACAGCAAGGGGATGCGGCAGCGCATCAAGCTCGCCCAGGCGATCGCCCACCGCCCCTCCGTGCTCATCCTCGACGAGCCGCTGAACGGCCTCGATCCGATGGCGCGTGCGGAGGTCATCGCCCTGTTCCGCGAGCTCTCGGCCGCGGGCCTCCACGTGCTGGTCTCCAGCCACATCCTCCATGAGGTCGACCTGATCTCCGACCAGGTGGTGCTGATCCATGGCGGCTACGTAGTGGCCGAAGGGGACATCGGCGGCGTGCGCGACGAGATGGAGGAGCAGCATCCGGCCCAGGTGCTCATCCGCTGCGACCGGCCGTCGCTCCTCGCCTCGCGCGTCTTTCTGAACGACCACGTGGTCGAGGCGCGCATCCACGACGACGGTAAGGGTCTCCTGGTGCGCACCCGCGACGCCGACCGCTTCTATCTCCTGCTCAACGAGGTCGTGCTCGACACCGGACTCGTGGTCGAAACCGTGATGCCGACGGACGCCGACGTCAACGCCGTCTACGAATATCTGATCTCCAACGGAGGCAAATCGTGAGCGACATCACGACGCCGGCGCTCCCCATCTCGTCCTCCGCGCGGCGGCTCCCCTGGGGACCGATGGCGCGGCAGATCCTGTCCGTGGTGCGGCTCGAGCTCCGCAAAAACTTCTTCGGGAGGCGCGGGATCGGCATTTACGTGCTGGCCCTGAGCCCCGTGCTGATCCCGCTGATCCGGTTCCTCAACCCGCGCACCTTCGAGCGGGAGCAGGTGGCGCAGGCCACGGAGTTCTTCTCGTATCTCTTTCAGATCTATGCGCTGCGCATCGCGCTCTTTCTCACCTGCGTGGCCGTCTTCGGCAACATGATCCGCCGCGAGGTGCTGGACCGCACGCTGCACTACTACTTCCTGACGCCGCTCCGGCGTGAGGTGCTCGTGATCGCGAAGTACGTGACCGGAGTCGTGGTCACCATCCCCCTGTTCATCGTCTCGACTCTGGCGGCGTTCACCCTGGCGTACCTGCCGCACCAGGGGGTGCAGGAGTTCCTCTTCCACGGGCCGGGACTGCGGCATCTGGGCGCCTATCTGCTGGTGACGGTGCTGGCCTGCATCGGCTACGGCGGGGTGTTCCTGCTCTTCGGCTCGCTCTTCCGCAGCCCGGCCATCCCGGCGCTGGCGGTGATGGGTTGGGAAGGCATCCACTTCCTGCTGCCGCCGCTCCTCAAGAAGATCAGCGTGATCCACTACCTGCAGTCGCTCTGCCCGGTGCCGATGTCCGAAGGCCCCTTCGCCATCCTCGCGGACGCCCCCTCCCCCTGGCTCTCCATTCCCGGTCTGCTGCTCCTGACCGCCGTCTTCGTCGCGGTGGCTGCCTGGCGGATCCGGGGGATGGAAGTGTCGTACGAGGAGGAATAAGCTTGGCCTCGAGAGGGGAGGTTTGTGGCCACGCAGCCGTGGCCACAACCGGGGTTTCAACGGACTGGGATCTTCAGATAGGGCAGTTCAACCCACAGGCCCCGCAGCTCGTCACACCGTTGCAGGTGCTACAGAACTTGAAATGGTTCACGCCGCTGCACGGCTTGCACGAATAGGTACATGCCATGGGGAGTGGAGCTGGCTGGCCGGTGATGCCGGCCGAAGCGGACGCTGCCGGTGCGGGGGCCGCCGAGGAGACCAGGAAAGTCAGTGCAACGACCGCGAGCAGCACTGCGATGCGTTTTGACATGTATTCCTCCCTCTTCGAAAAAGGGGATCGTTGAAGAAGCACGAGGAGCGTACAACCGCTCTTCCCGGATGTCAATTCTCCCGATGCAGGAGGAATAGCCGTGAACGTCGTTCTCTTCGGTGCGACCGGCATGGTCGGGCAGGGCGTTCTCCGCGAATGCCTGCTCGACCCGGACGTGCGGCGTCCTCGCGATCGTGCGCAGCCCGGCACCCGAAAGCGATTCTCGAGAGCTCGGATATCAACAGGCTTTGACGGCTCCGCTACTGCGGCTTTCCGATCTCGACGTAGCTCTTCAGTCGGCCGAGCTGCTGGCTCAGGACCTCGTCGACGTTCGGAGCCCAGGATGTCCAACCGCCTTTCGTGTAGCCTCCCACATTGTAAACCTCGACCACCTCGGTCGCTGCGCCTTTTGCTGTAAGCGAAAAAGTCAATGTGCCGACCGCGGCTTCGCGCTGCAAGGGACCGAGGCCACCGCTCAATCGCAGCTCCTTGCCGGGTGCTGCGTAAACGACGACCATGTGCTGTACGCTCCCTCCGTTGTCCAGCTTCTCGCAGAGGCAGCCGCCGGCCTGGAGCGATAGATGCAGATTTGCGGAGTTCCCGGACCAGGTGTGCGCCGGGCTCCACCACTTGTCGATCTCGCCGAGAGCGGCATAAACCTTCTCTGCCGGTGCCGCGATCGTCAGGACAGATCTGATCTGAAAGCCGCCGCTGTCGGCGCTGACGACCTCCGCGCGGGCGGGGGTGCTCATGAGGAGAGTGCCGATCAGAAGAAACAACGCGTTGGCGCGCATGCGATCAACTCCCATCATCAGTCCTTTCTTTGCCGCCGCCGTCGGAGGTGGGGTACTCGATTTCCTGCTCGAGTGGCAGCGCCATCCGTGCCTCCCCTTTTTCGACGGGTTGAGGTATCAAATCACCGGAAGGTGTTACGGCGCAACCCCGGAGATCATGATACCACGCCGGTGCCGAAGCGAGGGTACTTTCAGTTGGCCGTCCTGGACACGGGTAGCGGCGAGCCGGGCGGCTCGGAGGCGGCTTGCCAGAAATCCAGCTCGTAGGCCTGGAGCAGTCTGGCTAAGCCGGTTCGCCGCGGGCTTTCTACCTCACAGGCTGCCTGAGATTTCTCTCGCCCTCGCACCACTCTCCCCATGAACACCGCGACTCAGCCCTTGAGTCGAATGGGAACCTGGGCGATGGAGCCCGAAGGAGAACATCATGGCGAACGAGAACACGGAATTGGTCGAAGCGTACGCTCTGATCGGGAGAGAGGCTCTGCCTCGGATGCGGCAGCAGGACGAGGGAGCCCCGGGTGCCGAGGCGGCGCTGGCCAACTACCCGTATGGCGGGCAAGCGACCATCAGCATCCTGGGGTTGGGTGTGGGAAAGCTGCAGGTGACGGCCACTTTCGACACGGGCGATAAGTTGCAATACAACGCATGGATCTACGGTGCGATCGTCGGTGCCGGCGGCATCAGCTTCGGCGGCGGTGCCTTCGACGTGCCCCCGAGCGAGCTGCTCCAGGGCTCCACGGACTGTGCGCTCACCCTTACCGTGGCCGGCGTTGCCATCGCTTTCTTCCGCAATGGCAAGCTGGTCGGCTCATTCTTTGGCGGCGGACCGAATGTCGGCGCGGGACAAGCCGCCGGCTCCGGGGAGTGGAAGCGCGTGTAGAAAGAGCTGCCGGCAAAGCAGCTTTCAGATCTGCAACGCTTTGCGCAGAATGGCGATCTGGCCGGAGTGGTAGGCGTTGTGCTGGAGCAGGCCGGCGACCATCTCGGCCCGGGGGAGATGCCGGAGCCGAGCGCGCGGTCGCGGGCCGTGCCGACGATCTCTCGCAGATCGTCGTCGGAGAGCAGGGATACGACGGTCGCGAGGTGCTCCAGAGAGGCGCTCAACTCGGCCCGCGCGGTATCCCACGCCTCCTGGTCCGGCGGCGCGGGCTCCGGCCAGTCGCCGTCCTCCGGAGCCTGGGGCTCCGCGCCGCTGAGACGCCGGAAGACTCCGCGCTGCCAGGCCGTCATATGAAGGACGATCTCCCAGATTCGTAGGCTGTCTCGTCGTCTGGCCAGTTGGGAAACGGTGGAAACTTTCGCCCGTTCCAGGCGTATCTGGCTCACCATGAGGGAGATCCTGTGCATGCGCAACGCGACGCTCGCCATCCTCTTGACCCTGTTCGTCTCGACCGCCGCCGTCCGTGCTGACGACGCCCCCAAGGGCGACAAGGGCGGGGATAAGGCCGCGGCGGCGCCAGCCGCACCCCGAAAGTTCGTCACCCACCACCGCTTCACCGCCGGCGGGGTGGACATCCCCTACACCGCCACGGCGGAGGACATCGACCTCGAGGACCGCGACGGCAAGCCCAAGGCGCGCTTCTTCACGATCTCCTACATCGCGGAGGGTGTGAAGCGGCAGGAGGACCGGCCGATCACGTTCTTCTTCAACGGCGGGCCGGGCTCCTCCTCGGTCTGGCTGCACCTCGGTTTCGTCGGCCCCAAGCGCATCGACATCCCGAGCGACGCGCAGGACCCGGGCGCGCCGCCCTACCGGCTCAAGGACAACCCGTCGAGCCTGCTGCGCGTCACCGACCTCGTCGAGGTCGACCCGGTCGGCACCGGCTTCAGCCGCGCGCTCGGCGACAAGAAGGACGCCGACTTCTGGGGCTACGACGAGGACGCCGACTCCGTCGCCGAGCTCATCCAAGCCTTCCTCACCGTGCACGACCGCTGGAACTCGCCCAAGTACGTCCTCGGCGAGAGCTACGGCGGCATCCGCGGCTCGATGCTCGTACCGCGGCTCCAGGGGAAGATGAACATCGGCCTCAACGGCGTGATCCTCATCTCGCCGGCGATCAACATGGGCGCCCTGCCCTTCAGCACCAACGGCAACGATCTCACCTACGTCACGCACCTGCCGACGCTCGCCGCGACGGCGTGGTACCACAAGAAGCTCCCGGATTCCTGGCCGAGCCTGCAGGCGCTGCTCACCGAGGTCGAGCAGTTCGCCTCCGGCGAGTACATGCAGGCCCTGTTCCGCGGCGACTCGCTCCCGGAGGCGGAGAAGGGGCAGATCGCCGACAAGCTGCACCGCTACACGGGCGTGTCCAAGCAGTACATCCTCAACAGCGACCTGCGCCTCTACGCACCCCGCTTCGCCAAGGAGCTGCTGCGCGACGAGGGGATGGCCATGGGCCTCCTCGACAGCCGTTACGCGCAGAAGGAGCTCGACAACACGTCGTCCTCCCCCAACAGCGACCCGTTCGACGTCAAGACGGGGCCGATCTACATCTCGCTCTTCCATCAGTACCTGCGCGATGAGCTCGGCGTCGACATCCAGGAGCCCTACGTGCCCCAGAGCGACGAGGCCAACGGGAGCTGGAAGCGGCAGAATAGCGCGACCGGCGCCTTGGCCGGCTTCGTCGACGTCACCGGAGACCTGGCGCAGGGCACCAAGGACAACGAGGCGCTGCGCGTGTTCACCGCCAACGGATACTACGACCTGGCGACGGCCTACTTCGCCAACGCCTACATGCTGCACCACAGCGGCATCGACCCGGCGCGGGTGACGATCCGGAACTACCCGGCGGGGCACATGATGTACCTCAACCAGGGTTCGCTCGAGCAGCTGTCGAGAGACATCGGGGAGTTCATCCAGGGGAAGTGAGGGGGACGTGAGCTCGCGGCGGCTCCCAGAGCTCACAGTCGGGAGGCGAGGCAAGGTGACTCCCGCGGCCCTTCAGGCCGCATGACTGTGGCGCCCGTTGACCCAGGGAATCGGCCTTCGGCCTCATCCCTGGGCTGGCGTCTCCCGGCCCGTTGGGCCGGACGGGCTGGCCGCCCCTGTGGAAGGCGAAAACAGTCGCCCCTCTCCAGGAACACGACCGCGCGCCCTCTCCCCGTAGCCTTGCTCGCTGTTGCTGCGGCATCCGTTTCTGCGGCTGACGCTGCGGCGTCAGCCGGAGCTCCTCCCAGAAGGTCAGAAGGTCGCCGAAGAACCGCCTGCCGGGCACCGGCCCAACGGGCCGGGAGAACCCAGCCCAGGGATGAGGCCGAAGGCCGATTCCCTGGGATTCAACGGCCACCACAGCCCTGCGGCCTGACAGGCCGCGAGATCCTCCTATTCGTTGGCATCCGCGAGCCTCTCTTGTGGAAAGCCGACCGCCTCAAGCTATGCCGGCCAAAGCCGCAGCGACTCACAGGAGCCGCGAATGCCACGCCCCTCGGCGGGGTCAGATGTTCAGCAACTCCTGCTCTTTTGGCTGGCACCTGTGCACTTTTTCCTCGAGAAGAGCCGCCCTAGAGAAGGGCTGGAGTAATTGTGCAGGCAGCGTCCGCACAATCTGGGAATAGGCTCGATAGAAGGTCAGAAACTGGTAAAGCTGGCGATGGCCGCTGACACCTATACCCGGCCGGATGCTGCTGGACTAGAATAGAGGGATGCCGACGATCAGCTTGAACGGCCGCATCACAGAAAAAGGCGAGTTGGACCTCGAGCTACCTGCTGGGCTCCCTCCGGGAGAGGCCCGCATCACGATCGAAATTCCCATTGAGCCAGGCTGGACGCCTGCTGAGCTCGACCGGGCTCTGGAGGTGGTCCCGCTGACTGGAGCCGAGATCGTGCGCGGTGGTTTCACGGGAAGCTGGGCCGACCAGGAAATCTCCGATGGGGAGGGCTGGGTCCGAGAGAGGCGGCACCGGCGGCGGGAGGAGCGGCGCGGCAAGTGAACGGGCTCCTTGACACTGCGATCGTCGTCGATCTTCTCCGCGGGTATCCGCCAGCCGTTTCGTGGCTGGAGGGACAACCGCCTCTTGGCCTCAGCCCCATTGTCTGGCTCGAGATCCTCGATGGTGTCACGAACCGGCAAGATCAGGAACGAGCCGTCAAGCTTCTCGGGCATTTCCTGCGGATCGAAGTCCTGTCGTTGGATTTCGACTGGGCGATCCGCCAAGCGCTCGCGTTTCGCCTCAGTCATAACGTCGACATGATGGACTGCCTGATCGCGGCATCCGCCCACCGCCTTGAAGTTCCTCTCTTTACGCGGAATCTGAAGCACTTCCAGCCGATGATCGGCTCGCTGGCTCAGAAGCCCTACTAACGGCCGTCGCCGGAATCGTCTCGGGTCCCTTCCGGCAGGCCGTGGTCCTGAGCCAGCTTCCCTGCTGGAAGCACCTGACGCCGGAGGAGTAGCCGCTTTGATCTGCCAGATCGAGACGACCGCCGCCGTCGAGCGGGCGAAGAAGGGCGTGGAGCCTCTCGGCGTGGAGAAGATCCTCGCGCAGGATCGGAGACCCGGCCCGAGACCCTGGACCGCTCGCCAGCACCGTTCATCCATGCCGCGACGCGGAAGATCCGGAAGGAGCTCTGGGAAGCCTACGGCTGGTTCGTGGCGGCGTACCGGGAAGCGGCGGACAAGCTCCGGAAGGGAGACAGGAGGGCGGCCTTTCCGCCGGGTAGTTTCCCGCCTCATCTGCCGTTCGTGCCGGCCTGAGCCCATTCAAGAAAGGACATGGGCTCGACAGATGGTCTTGGTCAGACCGGTGCGCGACCGGTCGGTGATCGAAGTGTGTCTCATGGAGCGGTTGCCGCGAGGTCTGGCCTTGGTGGGTGTCGCCGGATCGCGTTGCAGAAAGGCTGGAGAGGCCCATCGAGGGCCTCGGATCGTCTGCTGAGCCGGGTCGCTGTGCGAGGCGGGGCGTCTGGGGGTGCGGCTGCGGGGCGTTTTTTAGAGGCTTCTGTTCTTTTGGCTGGCACCTATCGTCCCTATCGTCGGCACCTATCGTCGTGGTCGCACTTCTCCGCCGTTCGTGTCGGCCCGCGGCGGCGAAGTCAGACTCTTTAGCGGGTTCTGCCTTTTTGGCAGGCACCTGCACTCCGCGGCCACCTCAGGCCCCACAAAAGCGTTAGAATCTTCTCCACGGATGAACAAGAGATTCGATGTCTTCCTGAGCCATAACAGCAAGGACAAGCCTGCCGTCCGCGAGCTTGCCGAGGCGCTTCGTGCCCGCGGATTGAAAGTGTGGCTGGACGAGTGGGAACTGGTCCCAGGCCAGCCGTGGCAGGAAGCGCTTGAGGAGATCATCGAGACGACCCGGTCGTCCGCCGTGCTGGTCGGCAAGGACGGTTTCGGCCCTTGGCAGGATGCGGAGATGCGAGGCTGCCTCGCAGAATTCGTTGAACGCAAGCAGCCTGTCATCCCCGTGCTTCTACCCGGCGCCCCGGCCGAGCCAAAATTGCCTCTCTTCCTGCGGCGGTTCACCTGGGTGGATCTGCGAAGTGGGCTGACCGAGGAAGGGATTGACCGCCTCCAGTGGGGAGCTACCGGCAAGAGACCCCATCGCTCGAGGCTTCCATCGACTCCTACCGCAGGCCCAGAAGCAGCGACGGTCGCAGCCGGATGCGCCAATCAGGTTTTCCTCGATAAACCTCTAGAGCTGAGAAACCTACCGCGGACGACGCCCACAATACGAGTGCAAGTAACTCTCGCGATGGAGTTCTCGAGTTATGACGACAAAGTCGAGAGTCTTCTCCTTAAGGGGTTGGCAGTATTTCTCGGGATATCACCTGAAGAGATCAAGGTCTGTTCGGTCGAGGAGGGAAGCGTCAAGTTGGTTGTTGAGCTTCCAGTGGCTGCGGCCGAGCGCTTGCTTGAAGCTGGCAAATCCTACTTGATCCAGCTCGAAGGCTATCTCGACTCGTTAGGAGAGATTCGAGTCAGTGCAGATACCAAGGCTTCCAAGTTCTATAGGTTCTCAACAGGAGGTGCTGGAAGCATTGCCAATTTGGCCGATCTAAGAGCCCAGGCATGGAGCGAATACGCCACTGCCCTGCGCGTTTCCGGACGGCTCCATGAGGCGGAGGAGGCATTCGCCAAAGCTCAGGAGTACTGCGAGAAAGGAACCGGCGACCCGCCAATACGCGCAGATCTTTTCCTGGGGCTGGCGTCCTTGCGCATCTTCCAACGCCGGTTCGATGAAGCAATCATGCTGGCCGCAGAAGCGAGTCGCATTTACAGTGAGCTCGGTAAGAGCAGCTTGGTCGCGAGATCTCGTGTCCAAAAAGCCATGGCCCAGAGCTATGCTGGGGAGGCCGATGCAGCCGTGCGTAACCTCAACCGGGCAATCCCTCTCATCGACAATGAAGACGATCCGCACCTGCTGCTGTCAGCCTGCCATAATCTGATCCACGCGTACATCGATCTAGGTGAGCCGGAGCAGGCCTTGTCGCTCCTTTTTGACGTGCGGGTCCTCTACCAGGAGGTCCAAGATCCACTCATGGCTTGTCGGGCTGATTTGCAGGAGGGTAAGATCCTCCTCGACTTGGGCCACCTGCATGCAGCCGAAGAGGCGCTCCTGAGGGCCCGCTATGGCTTTATGGAGAGAGACTTGTCCTTCGAAGTGGCTCTGGCCTTGCTCGACCTCTCCGAGGTGTACCTGCAACTCGGGGAGATCGAGAAGCTCCACGAAGCCGTGGCAGAGATGGTGCCGATTTTCAAGTCGCTCGGGGTTGACCGCGAGGTGCTGGCGGCGCTGCTCCAGCTCCAGAAGGCCGACCAGCAAAGTCGCGAGGCTCTCGAGCTGATCCGCTTCCTGATCTCCCGCGTCCAAGAACTCTCTTCTTTGAAAGCGCTCAAGTAATTGAGCACGTTTCGGCAGCCAACATCGCCAGTTTTGCTAGATGGAGCCTGCGCGCCGTGCTCTCATAGCGAAGGGCTTTGCTCATCTCGATGAGCTTCAGAACCAGACGCGAGTCGGCGAAGCGACTGTAGGTCCTAACCCATCGCTCCTGCTCGTGCTGAGGAAGCGGAGCGAGCTCTGCCAGAAGCTCCTCTGGAGAACTCTCACGCACTCGCCCTTCGGCGAAGAATTCATTGAGTTTCTGCTCCGCCGCAGAGAAGGTTCGGCTGTAGTCGTAATGAGCTGCCGGTGTCGCGGCGTCATTTTTTTCTCGATCGAGAGGATAGCTCAAGAGGTGCTCCAGACGTTGCTCATCCCAGCCAATAGCACGTAGCAGATTACGGCAGGAAGAGCACTCTGTCAGGAGATGACGCAGAACTCGTGCATTCCGTGCTGCGGTATCCGGTCCACCGGCACATTGCAGGAAGGCTCTGAAATCTTCAGCTGTCGGATGATCTCTAAACATGCCACACCCCAGGGGCCGGCGTCATGTCTCGCTGCACAATTGCCGCCCTAGCTCGGCGCTCCGCGGCAGATGATCGTGCCCGCCACGAGTCGAGGCTCCACTTTGCGAGGAGCACAGGGCCAGCGGTACAAGCCTAGGAGACCTCGACGTACTCGGTTACGACGGACGGTTCCGGGATCTCCTCACCAGCTTCTCGCATACCTTCGAGGTGGAAATCGATGGCTTCCCGAATCAGGTCGAGGAGCTCTTCCTTGGTCTCGGCCGCAGCTACACAGCCCGGCAGGTCAGGTACGTAGGCGCTGTAGTTGTGCTCCGCTTTCTCGACGACGACTGCATACCGCATGAGGGGATCTCCTGCTATTTGAGCCCAGCCTGCCTCAAGATACTGTTCAGCGTTCCGGGGCGCAAGTCCATGCTGGGCTTGCCCGATATTGTCACCGTCCCAGGCTTGTTGGGATGCTGGAACTGTCTATGGCTGCCACGAGTCCGGACAAGACGCCAACCATCACGCTCGAGTCTCTCGATAATTTGGTGAACCTTCACGCCTGATCTCCGGGAAAGAGAACTGGTCTCGTGTCCAAAGCATTATAGCCCGAAAGGCAGGCAGGGCCTGGCTTGGCCTCGCTTCGGTCGAATGGGGCCTCGGGCCTCCCTGATCGGCCGAGTGGACCTGGCGTGGCGCGCCCCCCTGCCCCTCCTCCGCACCCTCTCCTATAGGGCCGGCCCCGCGGTTCCCCTGGACGGCTCCGTTGTGGTCGCCGCGCCCGAAAGGAGATCCTCATGCTTCGCGCGATCTGGAGCTCGCTCCAACTCCTCTTCGGCTCCCTCGGCCAGGGCTGGACCGGTCTGGAGGGCGGCCCTGCGTCGGACTCGGGCCACGATATGGACCCGGACGGCTAAGAGAGTCTCTCCTTCGGTGCCGACGACCCTTCTTTGCAGGTGTCGTCGGCCCGCCTTTTTGTTATTCTTGTTATTCTTGTTATTCTTGGGCGCAACCGCTGATCTGCGAGGTCTATGCCCATGGATGACATTCACCTCTCGCGCGAGATCCTCCGCGCGGCCCACGCCGGAAACGTGCCTCAGAGCGTTCTCGAGGAGATCAAGACCGAGCACCTCCTGAGCCGTTGTCCTCATTGTCGGATGGAAGTTCAGGCGTATGAGACCGAGCTGCGGTGCGGCATTCCTGCCTTGTCGCGGCCTCCTCTGGCTGCGCGGCGACATCGCGGCGGGTCAGGGCGATCTCGCGGCGGCCGAGAGGGCCTATGTCGGGACCCGCGACGGGTTCATCGGCCAGGGGATCGGATACGACGCCGCCATGGTTTCTCTCGACCTGGCTGTCCTCTATCTACGGCAAGGACGAGCGGCCGACGTCCGGCGGATCGCCGAGGAGATGATCCCTCTCTTCCAGGCCCAGGACGTCCACCGCGAGGCTCTGGCTGCTCTCGTTCTCTTCCAGGAGGCGGCCCGCCAGGACCGGCTCACGGTCGAGAAGACGCTCGAGGTTGCCGCGTATCTGCGCGCGGCACGCCACGAGCCGGCGCTCCGGTTTGTGTGGAGGTGAAGGGGAGACGAGAAGAAGGCGAGCCAGGGGCCGGGCCGGCCTGACCGGCCCCTGTCGAACGAGGCGGGCCGGGGCCGCTCCTCCCGCCTCGAGGAGTGCCCCGGTACGTCGTCATGTCAAAGAGCTTCGCGGCAGCCTCTACCCCGGAGGGTGGCTGCCCGCGGCCGTCGAGGTCCCCAAGAAAGTTGAGCCAGGGACTTGACAACGCGATCAGTATGCATCTACCCTTGGATGAAGTCAAGCAGGACGTTCCGAGGCTCGAATCGGAGCGGGAATCACCCGGACGACCCCGGCCCGGCGCCTCGGTGCCCCGGGAAACCGGGGCTCTCTCCCGCAGAGTCGCCTCTTCGCTCGCGCGTTTCGGGAGAGTATCCCAGAGCATCGGACCGTTGCTCCGGGACGCCGGCGGAAGGTCCCGGGTGGTCGTGTCGCGGTCCCGGAGCGATGCCCCGCCGCCCCGGGACATCGGGACAAGATCCCGGGGCATTGCTTCGTTGCCCCGGGATCTTGCCTCGATGTCCCAGGATGAATAGGCGATCTCCCTATGCATACGCCCAAAGCCCCGGGGCAACGAAGCAGCGTACCGGGGCGGAGCTCCGGCTCACCGGGAGAATGAGGCGAGGCACAGGTGCTCTGGCCCGGCGCTCCGGAGCTCCGCCGCGAGATCCCGGGACGATGCCGTGAAGTCCCGGAGCGGTGAGCCGTTTCCCGGGAGGCGGACAGAGGAAATGGAGCCGGGCGAGGTTGAAGCCCGTCCGGCGGCAGCACGGTTCTTTGAAAACTGAATCGACAGGATCAGGGGGATCACCCCCAGACGAGCGGTAAACCGGAGCGGGGATTCGGGGTCTTTCTCCCAGGCCACAGATGCGTCTCTGACATCGGTTGAGAAACCTCCATCGGATGGCCGAAAGGAGAGAGTCATGGAATCCTCGTCTCGCTCGCGCCCGGCAGGTCGCACCGTCCCGTTGTGGGCCGGCGCTCTCGTCCTCCTGGCCTCGATCCTCGCCGTACGACCGGTGCAGGCGCAGTCGTGCGCCGGGAAGAGCGCCGGGGACGTCTGCCGGCCTTCGGCAGGCTCCTGTGACGTGGCGGAGAGCTGCGTTGCGACCGGCGGCAGCTCGGGGGCTCCGGCCTTCCAGGCGGCGGACGGCACCCTGTCCACCAACGTCGGCTGGTACTACACCATGGGGTACGGATTCACCCCGAACAAGACCGTCGTAGTCACCGCGCTCGGCGGCTTCTTCAACGGCACCAAGACCGTCTACCTCTACAACCGGTCGACCGGCGCCGTGCTGGCGAGCGCCACGGTGACCGCCGCCAACAACTGGGCCTATGCCTCGATCGCTCCCGTCATCCTCGACCGGGATCTCCCCTACTCGATCGGCGTCGATCTCGCCGGTTCCGGCGCCGCCTACCGCTCCGGCATGGCGGCGATGCCGCGCTACCTCACCGACGTGACCATCAACGGGAGCTGCTACCGCGCTTCGAGCACCGCCGAGCCGTGCTCCTACAGCGGCCTGATCTCCGGCACCAACTACGGCATGGCCGACTTCAAATACCTCCCCGCCGTCGGTCTGTACCAGCCGACCGATGGCATCCTTTATACCGACGTGGCCGGCGACTACACGGCCGGGTACGCCTTCACGCCGAACAAGAACCTGACGGTCACCCATCTGGGCGGCCTGTTCAATGGGACGAGGACGGTCTACCTGTACAACCGGTCGACCGGCGCGTTGCTCGCGAGCGCGTCCGTGCCGTCCTCCAACGCCTGGATCTACACCAGGATCACGCCGATCACGCTCACGGCCGGAACTCCATATTCCGTCGCCGTCTACACGCAGGGGAGCGGCGCCTCCTATCGCGGGAGCCTGGCGATGCCCACGGCGGTCGCCGACGCGACCATCGACGGTACTTGCTACCGTCCCTCGAGCACCGCAGAGCCGTGCTCCTCCAGCGGCTTGATCCCGGGCAACAACTACGGAATGGCCGACATCAAATACGCGGCGACCGGCGGCGGGCTCACCTGTCCGGCCGATATCCTGATTCCGGCGGGGAACGTCTGCCGGGCTGCGACCGGCTCCTGCGACGTCTCCGAGAGCTGCACCGGCTCGTCGCCCGCCTGTCCGGCCAACGCGTTCGTCCCGGCCGGACTGGCCTGCAACGACGGCGCGCTCTGCACCTACAACGACGTCTGCAACGGCGCCGGAAGCTGCGGCGGCACCGCGATCACCTGCGGCGGCGGCAACGCCTGCTCGACGACGGTCTGCAACGGCACGAGCACCTGCGAGTCCGCGAAGGTCTTCTGCACCGAGCCACCCAGCGAGTGCTACAACACTCTCGGCTCCTGCAACACCACGAACGGGAGCTGCAGCTATACGGTCAAGGTGGGCGCTCCCTGCGGCACCCGGGGCACCTGCCAGAGCTCGGGAGCCTGTTACACGCCTCCGCCCGTGACCACGAACAGCGAGCCGGAGGATTGCGCGTCGCAGACCCTCCCCGCGCCGACGCCCGTCGGCTGCGACAGCTGCGATCCCAACCATCCGTGCGTGGTCGACACGACCATCACCGTCCCCGTGGAGTATCAGACCTGCAGCGGCTACACGCCGCGCAAGGGCGACGTCGTCCTGCACGAGGCGGTGGGGCTGACCCAGCTGCTGGTCGGCAACTTCGGCTCCAACTGGACCCATGTCGGCGTGTTCCAGGATCCGCAGCCGCCGGGTCCCAATCAGGCGAAGCAGATGGTGACGCATCAGGCGCTGATGAGCCTGGAAGGCTTCTCCCAAGCCGTCCTCCAGCCCAGCCTTTACCGGAAAGCGCTGATCGCTCTCTCGTTCAACAAGAATTCCGCCTACTGCAAATCGGCGAAGCTGAATCCCGCCACCGTGCTCGACTCCGGCGAATTCCTTCCGGGCGTGCCCAACACGCACACGGCGGACATGATCACCGAGCCGGACGGGAACAACCTGCTCTTCTGGGAGGACGGCGTGGTGAACCGCCGGGTCGTCGTCGCGGCCAGTCGCGCCGCCGGCGAAAGCGTCGCCAACCAGATGGCAGCGAAGAATGACTACTACTCCCTCCACTCGTTTGTGGATCCGGTCACGTCCTACAACCAGTTGAGCAACGGCAAGCACGGGTCCAACTGCGCCTCGGCGATCATGAGCTGCATCACGCCGGAAGTGCCACGGACGGTGCTGCTGTCCGAGAAGATAAGACAGACGTCCGAGCGGGCGTACGAAGCGATCCGCAGGGAGGTCCGCTGGCAGAAAGAAACCGAAGACGCCGTTACGAGTTGCAAGCACATCTTCTGTCAGCCGTACGGCTATGGCCCCTGTACCGTCGACTGCAACGGGATCGCCTGGGACACGGCGAACGGCATTGCGGACCAGGTCATCGCCTGCTTCCTGTTCGGCCCGACCAGCGCCGGCTGCGATTGCACGCGCGACAACCGCAAGTGGCACTACGCCGCCTGGGGAGGCGCGCCTCCCACCAATCTGACGCAGGACGAGATCGACTGGCTCTACAACCGTCTGACGGACATCGACTACCCGCAGGATCCCTGGACGGGGCCCACCATCGGAGGCCAGCCTCCCCTCACCATCTATGACGCGTCCAGCTACCTGCCGGGCGACGTCATGAAGTCCGCCAACTATCCGCCGAGCAACTCCTACTATCTGAAGAAGGTGACCAACGCGACCCGGAAGTATGGCCACTGCTATGCGCCGCTCTCCGTCACGGGCACCACGAGCCCGGCGACGGCGACGACCGGGACGGCCCTGACCTGGACGGCCACCGCGAGCGGCGGCATCCCGTCGAGCATCCAGTTCGCCTTCTTCCGCCGGCGCGCCGGGGGCGGGATCGCGGACTGGATCCCCTCCGTGAATTCTCCGATGTGGCAGACCAGCAACCAGATGCACTGGACCCCGTCCTCGGCGGAGGTCGGGACGTGGGAGACCTACATCTGGGTGAGGGACGGCTCGACGCCTCCGACCATGAACGGGTACGGCTTCGCGGCCGGCTACAACCCCGGACCGGTCCAGGTGACCGGCGTCTCGCAGGCCTATCCGCCCACCGGGTGGGTCGACGGATACAACACGCAGCACATCTGGGGCTGGGCCTGCGATCCGGACTATCCGACCCAGAGCAACCGGGTGGACGTCTACACCATGTCCTGGCAGTTCCTGGGCAGCGCGAACGCGTACTACGGCTCCGGCTCCGCCATCAACAACATCTGCCGTGGCGGCACGGCCCACTACTTCGACTTCTACCCGAGCGGCGGCATCCCCTCCGGCACGCACATCATGGTCTGGTCGATCGACCTGCCCTACTCGACCCCCGGCAACGACAACCGGAGGATCGGCGGAAGCGGCTCGATCGGTGACGGCACCGAGTTCGTCATTCCCTGAGGTGTAGGATGGGTCCATGGAGGTGTCGTCCATGGACCCGTTCCGCTCGCTTCTCGCGGCGTCTCTTCTTCTGCTCCTCGTCCCCTGTGGCCACCTCGCGGCCCAACCGCCGATCCGGGATCGCGAGCAGCCCCAGACCCAGGACCAGGCCCAGACCTTCCAGGGTGAGATCGAGGTCCGGGAGGTCGGCATCGTCGTCGAGCCGCCCGAGGGCAAGTCGCTCGGCTCGATCCCGCCCGCGGACATCCTCGTCTTCGAGGACGGCGCGCCCCGGCAGGTGGTCAAGGCCGAGCCGCTCAAGCCCGGCGCCGGACCGTCTCCCTGGAGCCTCGTCCTCTATTTCGACCGCGTCCTCGCCGGACCGGCGACCACCCACGACGCGGCTCTGGCCCTCGCCCGGCAGGCCCGCGAGCTGACCGACCTCGGTCCCGTCGAGATCGTGACGGCCGATCCCGCGCCGAAGATCGAGCTCACCGCGACCCGGGACGCGCGCAGCCTCTCCTCCATCCTGGGAGGGATCGCCGCTCAAGTGGAGAAAAAAGCGAGCCGGCCGACCCGGAATCAGGCGCCACCGGAGGCGCCGGACCCGGCGGCCTTGCGGCGGCAGCTCGATCGCCTCGTGACCTTCCTCGGCAGCCGGCCCGACACCGGAGCCCGGGCTCTCTTCCTGGTCGCCAACGGCTTCGTCCCGCCACCCGGAGAGGCGGCCTTCCTTTTCACGCAGGACCCCGGCGCGCCGGTGCCGCCCGGGAGCCTGGCCGCGGCGCTGCGCGAGGGCTCGCGCGTCCTCGCCGCGTATGGCTGGGTGACCTTCGCGGGACCGCTCCGCAACAGCTCCGAAGAGCGCCAGCGCCGCCAGATGGCCGACATGGAGCGCATCCGGGTCATGGGCGGCGGCAGCGAGAACACCAACGGAGCGCCGCCGGTCATCCAGATGCCGCCGCCGGACCGGGGCGTGCGGGGAGACGAGCGGGTGGCCGACGTCTTCTCGCGGCCGGACTCGGCTCCCTGGCTCGCACTCTCCCAGCCGACGTCGGGGACGGTGCTCGGTGTCGACGAGCAGCTCGGCTCGGTGATCGACGGCCTCGCCAGGCGCTGGCGGGTCTGGTACCGGGGACCCGAGATCCCGGACGGCAAGCTCCGCTCCGTCGAGGTCCGGCTTCCCTCAGCCAGCGAGCCCCTGCGCAGCCCGCGCTGGGTCCGCTCGGCAACTCCTGAAGGGCTCGCCGCGGCCCGCGCGCGGCTCCTGGCGGACGGCTCGGCGGTCTCCGGCGGCAGCCTGTCCTTGAACGCCTCGCTCGATGGACGCACGCTGAGCCTCCGGGTCCCCCCGGCCGGGGCCGGTACGGCGGGGCCGGTCCGCGTCACCGTCGCCTTCGACGGCGCCTCCGAGGTCCAGCAGGTCGTGCTACCCGAGGTGAGCCTGGAGAAGGGATGGGAGCACCGGCTGGAGATCCACCCCACCGGAAAGGGAGGAACGCACCGGATCGCCGTCGTGATCGAGGATCTGGCCCGCGACCGCTGGGGCGTGGCCACGGTGGTGCCGGCGGCTGGGGGACATTGAGATCGACCGGAAAGGGGCGATCGATGCCGGGAGGCGAAGAAGATCAAGTGAGCCGGAGCTCTCTTCGTCGGATGGCTCCTCTGGGGGAGCGGACCCGGAGCCCGGTGCGGCGAGGATCTTCTGCATCCGGCCACGATCGGTCGGCCCCAGGACGTCGAGGTCCTCAGGGTGCACCCGCACGTCTTCGATCAGGTTGGCGGGGCGATAGCTCGGATTCTGGATCATCACCTTGAAGGCGGCGGCATCGATCGTGATCGTGTCTCCGCCGGCAGCGCGCAAGCTGCGGCGTCCCTTTCCGCGCTTGCCGCGCAGCAGCTCCGCGATCCTGATCCCGGCACCGTAGGGGTTTCCCAGCGTTCCTTTGGGACTGGGCCGGTACCTGCGGACGTAGGTGGTGTCCACTCCCAGGCCTGCCTTTTTGGCCTCGCTGATCATCCACTGGAACGCGTAGTTGGCGATGCCGTCCGGATCGTAGCCGCCGCCGATGTTGGAATGCACTCCCGGGAACCATCGCTGCTCGAGCGACTGGCCCGGCTGGGCTCCCCGCCAGACCTGCGGCCGGAAGTCCCAACGTTTTTCATCGATCGCCATCGCCTGGCGGGCGACTTTCACAATCGCGGGCGGTTTCGGTCCGACGTGGAACGCGTACCTGTGGCTGGCAGTGGGCACGTCTCCTCCCTCGCGGCGGTCCGCCGCCAGCCGCGAGCCCAGCGCGAGGACGGTGTCGTACACACCCAGGAACGCGACCTCCGCGGGTTGCGGATCCTTGATCGCGTTCGGGTCGTGCCGCCGCTTGCGAATCGCCGCGAACGCCTCGGCACCGGCGCCCGGGCGTGCACCGCTCTCGCGGTAGTGCAGGAAGAGCTCGGGGATGTAGTACTCGTCGTCCTTGTGCAGGATTCCCCCGGTCCATTCGATGAAGCGGGCCAGGCTCTGCGCCTGGGCCGCCCCGCGGCTGAAACCGAAAATGTAGATCTGGTCGCCGGCGTCGTAGTTGCCCACCAGGAAACGGTAGGCCGCCTTGATCCGGGCTTCGAAGCCGCCGCCGAAGGCTCCCCCCAGGAGCCGGTCGGTCACCCGCTGGAGCCCGCCGAGGCGCACGGGCTCGCCGATGGAGGAGCCGACGCCTTCGAGATAGAAGGCGACCTGTGGGGTGCCGTCGGCGGCCTCGGGCAGAACCGCGCGGTAGGTCTTGAGCACGTTGGTCGGCTTGTACCGGACCCGCTCGCCCTTGGCCTTGTCCTGCTCGGGGCTGTTCCAGGTCCCGTCGAGGCAGACGACGAGCCGCTTCGTCGGTCCGTCCGCGGCTTCGAGGCGTGAGGGCGCTCCGGTCCCGGCAGCGATCAGAAGTGAGACGAGACCCACCTGCACCATCCACCTCTGGTTCCTGAGCATCGGAAGGCCCTCCGGTTTCGTCGAAGCTTACCGCGAGTCTGCCGCGGAGACCAGTTGACTCCCGGTGGAGGTTCGAGGCAGAATAGGTTTGCTGTACAGACCGGCGCCAGGGAGGCTGAGATGGAACCCCGGGACCTCGATCGCATCCGATTCGTCACACAGCACTTCAACGATCTTCAAGGGCTGCGGTATGGAGTGCCCTTGGGGTTGGTCACCCTGGCCTGGGCGGGGCCGGCGCCGCTGCGCGCCCCGCTGTTGCTCGGAGCCGTGCTCCTGACGCTCGGAGCGAGGTGGTACTACCGGCGGACCTTCGGCGAGGTCGAGCAGCAGCCGGCCGATCCCGCCGCGGAGCTCTGTCCGGTCTCCCTCTACAGTCCGGCGGGTCCCATGCCGCGGCTCGACGGCTTCCGGCAGGTGACGGCGGCGGCACGGCATTTCCTGCTCACGATGGCGCTGGTCGGGGTTTGTTTCGGGGTCTTGCAGGCGATGCCCCCCAGCATCCAGATCCAGGAAGAATCGCTGGGGCAGCCTCCCCGGATCGTTCCCGCCCCTGCCTTCCGGACCAAGTTCGAGCCGGCTTTCCTTCATGGCGCGAGCTGGCTGGGGGGATTGCCCATGGTGCCGCTCGATGAGGCCGGGGCCAGGGCTGGTTTCGCGCAGACGACGTATGTCCTTTTCGGCGCGTTCTTCCTCGGCTTCTGGCTGTGGAGAGAACGCCGCTGGACCCAGGGCCATCATCTGGTCCTCGCGGTCCTGCTGCTGGGGCTTTCAGCTCTCGGCACGTCCCTGGGGTTCTTCGCTCAACCGGGTGGGGAGATCCCTGCGGAGATCACTGCTTTCCTTCCAGCCCTGATCTACCCCGAGGTGGCTCTGCTCCTCTGCGGCTCGGCGATGGTCGTCGCGGGTCTTCTCGATCATTGCCAGCTCGTCTGGACGATGGAGCCATGAACGCCACCCCTTTCGAGCAGCTCGCGAACCTGGACCGGCGGGTCCACGACCCCGCCCGGCTGGCGATCCTGACGGCGCTCTCGTCCTGCGAGCGGGCCGACTTCCTGTTCCTGCTGCGGATCACCGGCCTCACCAAGGGGAACCTCTCCTCGCATCTCTCGAAGCTCGAGGAAGCCGGGCTGGTCGAGATCGAGAAGCGCTTCGTGCGCAAGAAGCCCCAGACCCTCGTCCGCCTGAGCGACAACGGCCGGCAGACGATCGAGAGCTACTGGAAAGAGATGGAAGAGCTCCGCGAGAGCGCCGCCCGCTGGCAGGCGCAGAGCCTCGTGCCGGAGCCGTCGCCGGGTTAGCGGCGCTTGCCGCCGCCGACGCCGTTGGCGCGGCTTGAGGTCGCGGATCATTTCGCCAAGGCCCTTCTCCTGCTCCAGCACCATTGAAGGCGGGGGAGGACTCGAGGCCGGGGATCACTTCGTGGCTCTCCTTTTGCGTCCCCGAGCGGGCTTTGCCGGGATTTCTTCAGTCAGGTGCTGCTCCAAGCGCAGGCGAGCGCGGATGACGGCTTCGTGGAGACGCTGCTCCAGCAGCTCGCGAGGCGGGAGCTCGATTAGGTACTCGGCGACATGAATGCCGCGGGGCTCCAGCTCGAGCACCTCCACGGTTTCGCGCTTCTTGCCCGCGCAAAGGATGAGGCCGATCGGCTTCTCTTCGCCTTTCTGCCGCTCGTGACGATCGAGCCAGCGCAGATAAAGCTCCATTTGGCCGACATCTGAGGGCTTGAAGTCTCCGATCTTCAACTCGATGACGACCAGACGCTGCAAGCGACGGTGGTAGAAGAGCAAGTCCAGGTAGTAATCGTCGCCGTCCAGGGTGATCCGCTTCTGACGTTCGACGAAGGCGAAGCCGGCGCCGAGCTCCAGGAGGAACAACTCGATCTCCCGCAGCAAGGAACTCTCCAGATCCTGCTCGCTGTAGGTGTCGCGAAGACCGAGAAAGTCGAGCACGTAGGGATCGCGGAAGACCAGGTCGGGCGTAAGCTGGTCTTGTTCGCGTAGCGCCTTGAGATCCTGCGCGATGAGCTTTGCGGGCTTCTTTGAGAGGGCGGTGCGCTCGTAGAGCATGCTGCCGATCCGGGACCGCAACGTCCGCACGCTCCAGCGCTCGATGCGGCACATCTCGGCGTAGAACTCCCGCTGGAGCGGATCCTTGAGCGGAATCAGGGCGATGAAATGGGTCCAGGTCAATTGTCGTATCAGTGATACGACAATCTCCCGGTCCGGAAAGACCTCAGCGAACTGGACCATGCGCCGGAGATTCTTCTCGGCGAACCCCCGACCGAACTCGGCTTCCAATTGTCTCCCCAGCGCGGAGACAATCTGGTTGCCGTACCCGGCTCTCTTCTCGTACAGGAATTCCCGCCGGATGCGGTCCCCGATCTGCCAGTAGAGCAGCGTCAGGCCGGCATTGACCATCCGGGCGGTCTGCTGCCGGCCCTCGAGGATGAGGCCGCGCACCTCTTCCAGCACCGCACCGGCCATAGCTGGCGTGACTGGCGCCGGACCGGTTTTGCTCAGAGAGCCTTTGAGCCGAGCTTGTTTCATCCATTCCCCTGGCAAAATTATAGCGGAAGGTTTCGCTCATCTCCGCGACCGCCAGACCAGGAGCCAGAGGAAGAACGGCCCGCCGAGGAGCGCGGTCAGGACACCCACGGGCAGCTCGGCCGGGGCCATGATCGTGCGCGCCGCGAGATCGCAGAGCACCAGGAAGGCTCCGCCGCCGAGGACGCAGGCGGGCGCCAGGTAGAGGTGGTCGTAGCCCACCCAGCGGCGCAGAATGTGCGGCACCATGAGTCCCACGAAGCCGATCGGTCCCGCCACGGCCACCAGCGCACCGATCATCAGGGAGGCGGCGAGGAGGACCTTGAGACGGAGCCGCCCGAGATCGACGCCTCGGCTCGCGGCGAGCTCCTCGCCCATCAGCAGGAGGTTCAGGTCCCAGCGCAGGACGAGCAGCACGGCCGAGCCTCCCAGGACCCACGGCAGCACCCAGAGCACCTCGCCGTAGCCCACCACGGAGAGCCCGCCCATCATCCAGCGCACGATGCGGAAGGTCTGGGTCGAATCGGCCAGGTACTGCAGGAAGAGGATGATCGCCGAGCAGGAGAGGGAGACGGCGATGCCCGCCAGGAGGAGCGTCGAGGTGGCGGTGTCGCGGCGGCGCAGGGAGAGGCCGACCACCAGGGCCGTGGCGGCCAGGGCGCCCGCGAAGCTCGCCAGGGCGACCACGGGCAGCCCGAGAAGAGCCGCGCTCTCCTCCAGCCGGAGGGCGAGGACCGCGCCTAAAGCCGCACCGCTCGCCACGCCGAGCGTGTAGGGCTCGGCCAGCTCGTTGCGGAAGAGCGTCTGGAAGCCGAGCCCGGAGACCGCGAGCCCGGCGCCGGCCAGGAGAGCGAGGAGCACCCGCGGCAGGCGGAGCTGCCAGAAGATGGCCGCCGCGGTCGGCTCGCCATGCAGCACGTCGGCCAGAGAGATCTGCTGGCTGCCCACCAGGGGCGCCCCCAGGAGCGCGGCGAGGGTGAGGGCGGCCAGGACGAGCAGGGCCAGGCGGGGACGCGCGGTCACGGCACCGGCTCGAGACGGAGCATGGTCACCGGCCGCTCGCCGCCGCGGACGATCTCGAAGCGGGCCCGGAAGAGCTTCTCCAGCAGGTCGGGCCGCAGGATCTCCGCCGGACGGCCGGAGGCCAGGATGCGGCCGCCCTCCAGAGCCAGCAGACGGTCGCCGAGGAGCCCGGCCAGGTTGAGGTCGTGGGTGGCGAGGACGACGGTGCGCCCCGACTCGCCGGCCAGGCGCAGGAGGAGCCCGGCGAGCTCGCTCTGGTGGCGGGCGTCGAGGTGGATCGTGGGCTCGTCGAGGACCAAGAGCTCCGCCTCCTGGGCCAGGGCCGCGGCGATGAACGCCGCCTGCCGCTCGCCGCCCGAGAGCTCGTCGACGCGCCGCCGCCGCAGGTCTTCGATCCCGACCCGGCGGAGCGCCTCGTCGACGGCCGCGAAGTCCGCGGACGCCGGCGCCCATTGAAACGCCGAGAGATGAGGATAGCGGCCCAGGAGGACCACCTCCTCGACGGAGAGCGGCACCCGGGCGGGCCGGATCTGCGGCACGTAGGCGATGTGCCGCGCCAGATCGCGCCGGGAGAGATCCGGGTAAGGCCGGCCGCGCCAGGCAAGCTCGCCCGCCCGCGGCCGGAGAAGGCCGGTCAACAGGCGGAGCAGCGTGGTCTTGCCCGCGCCGTTGGGACCGACGATCACCAGGCACTCGCCGGCGCGGATCTCCAGGTCGATCGGCCCGAGGATCGTCCGGCCTCCGGCCTCCCAGGTGATGCCGCGGGCGGAGAGGAGGGGGGTCAAGGCCCGGCTCCGCGATGAGGGTCCAGCGCCGCCCGCAGCTCGCGGTAGAAACGCGGCAGGCGCGGCCCCGGAATGAGCACGTGCTCGCCGGCGATGACCCCCACCCGCCCCTCGCGGACGGCGGGGACCTGCGGCAGGGCCTTCCAGTCGGCCACCAGCCGCCGGGATACTTCGGGCGAGATCGGATCGGCGCGCAGCTCGACGACGATGTCCGGGGCTCGCGCGACGATCTCCTCCATCCCCACCTCGGGATAACGGATCGGCGCATCACCGAAAACGTTGACCGCTCCCAGACGCCGCAGCAGCTCGTCGAGAAAAGTCCCCGGGCCGGCCACCACCAGGTCGGCGAGGCGCCCCGCCGGCCGGCCGGTGGAGAGGAGGACCCGCGGCCGGCCGGGGACGGGATCCGGCCGCAGCTCCTGCCGCCACTTTCCGGCGAGACGGTCGCCCGCCTCCGGGACTCCGCAGCGGTCCGCGATGAGATGGAACGACCGCTCGATGTCGGCCAGGGTCTCGTTCGTGACGATCACCGAATCCACCCCGAACCGCCGGAGCTTCTCGCCCAGGTCGCGCTCGCTGGGCACGAGGAACGCCAGGTCCGGCTTCAGGGCCACCATCCGCTCGAGATTCGGATTGAACAACCCCCCGAGGCGCGGCAGCCTCTCCACCTCCGGGGGCCAATGGCTGTAGTCGCCCACTCCCACCACCCGGTCGCCCAGGCCGAGGGCGAACAGGGTCTCCCCCAGATTCGGCGCCAGGGCGATGACGCGGCGGCAGGAGGGCGCAGGACCCGCCGCGGCGCGCTCCTCCCCCTTCCGGCAGCCGGCGAGCGGCACCAGAAGGAGGACGGAGAGGAGCGCGACGTCCCTTCTAATAAGGAAGGCTCTCAAAACCCGACCGCCACCCCGCCGATCCAGGTGCGGCCCGGGCTCGGATAGCCGAGCACGGCCTCGTACTCCTCGCCGGCGGCGTTCTCGACCCGGGCGTAGGGGGCGAGATGTGCCGTGGCCTGCCACTGCGCCGCGAGATCGATCCGCGTGTAGCTCGGGTTGGTGCGGCGCGTGAAGGTGGCCTCGTCGAGGTCGGGACGGTCCCCGACCCAGCGGGTCTCGAGGTTGAAGGTCCAGGGCGCCGGGCGCGCGGTCAGCACCAGGCTGGCGCTCTCCTTCGGCCGCCGCAGGAGCGCCTCGTGGGTGTCGAGGTTCTCGGTGTCGAGCCAGGTGCCGTCGAGGCGGGCGGCCCAGATCCCGCGCCGGACCCCCAGCTCGGCTTCCAGGCCCCGGCTCTCGGCGCGGCCGACATTGACCGCCGTGAAGGTCACCGGGTTCGAGTCGATCAGGTTGCGCTGCCGGGTCTCGAAGCCGGCCAGGGCGACGCTCCAGCCGTTTTGCACGCGCTCGATCCCCGCCTCCCAGGTGTTCCCGGTCTCCGGCCGGAGGTCCGGATTGCCGAAGAAGGGGAAGAACAGCTCGCCGAGAGACGGGGCGCGGAACGCCTCGCCATAGCTCGCCCGCGCGCGGAAGCCGCCTCCCAGATCGACCACCGCGCCGGCCCGGAGGCTGGTCTTCGCGCCATAGACGTCGTTGTCGTCGCGGCGCAGCCCCGCGTCGAGGCGAAGCGGTCCCATGCCCCAGCTCGCCTGGCCAAACGCCGCCCAGGTGCGCTGCCGGGCGCCGTCCAGGTTGGTCCCGAAGCTCCCGGAATCGGTCACCTCCAGCCGCTCGACCTCGGAGCCCCCCGCCACCCAGAACCGGTCGCTCGATCGCCAGGTGATCACGGTACGGCCGCGTAGCCCTTCGGACTCGGTGTCCGAGGCGGGACCGAACGCGTCGTCCGGATCGCGGAAGGCGGAGTCGAAATGGGTCCGCGAGAGCTGCGCCTCGACCTCCCAGCTCCCGGCCTCGGCGCGGAAGGGGACGGCCACCTCGCGCTCCCGCCAGGAAATGGAGCGCCGGAGGGTCGGCTGACCGAGGGAGAGGGGGACGCCGGTGTCGGAGTCGTTGCCGCGGACCAGGAGGCCGAGCTGCGTGCCCGGCCGCAGGGTCCACAGGCCGCGGGCCATCAGCTCGTCGCTGTCGAAGGAGCTGTTCTCCAGCTCGCCGTCGCCGCGCCGCACGTGGCCGGTCACGTCGAAGCGGACCGGACCGGCGTCGCCTCCGGCGGCCAGGCCGGCACGGCCGTAGCCGTTGTCTCCTCCTTCGAGCCGCACGGTGCCCCCCTGCCGGGAGCCGGTGAACACCTGGACCACGCCGCCCAGGGCATTGCTGCCGTAGAGAGCGCTGAACGGGCCGCGGACCACCTCGACGCGCTCGACGCCGTCTGTCGAGACGAGCTGCCAGTTGACGCCACCGAAGTAAGGGTTGTTGAGCTGGATGCCGTTCCACAAGAGCAGGGTCTGGTCGGACTCGGCGCCGCGCAGGAAGAGGGAGGTCTGCTGGCCGGGTCCGCCGGCCTGGACGACGGTGACGCCGGGGACGACGGCGACGGCTTCCTCCAGGGAGTCGGCCTGACGGGCTTCGATCTCCTTGGCATCGACGACGGTGACGGAGGCGGGGACGTCCTCCTTGTCTTCCGTCTCGAGAGAGGCGCTGACCACCAGCGTCTCCTCGAATTTGGGGACCGCGGTCTGGGCGAGAGCGAGAGCCGGCAGTCCGCCCCCGAGGACGCCGGCAACGAGCAGGATGTGGCGCATACGGGCTCCTGAAAAGTGCGACGCCCCGCCGGGAGAGGGCGGGGCGCGAGACCGCATGGCCTTCGATGCCCACACCTGCAACCCCGCAGGTGGCGTCGGACGGTACGGCAGGTCTCCTGACTCCCGGATCAAACCTACTCCCGGGCCTTCCCACGCGGGCAACCACGTTTCGTGATCCACCCGCGCAGTGGCGCGTTCCGGTTTCGTTCCCGGTTACAGTGGCGGGGGCCGCGCCGGATTCTCACCGGCTTCCCTTCGCCGCACCATCGGGTCTGTCAAAGAAGGCTTCCCACGCCGGGAAGCCGGGTGAGACATCTTACTGGTTCGGGCTCGGGGTCGGCGTGCCGATGAAGCGCGACGGGATCCCCTGGAGCTGGGTCGGTTCCACGAACTGCTGCACCGTGTAGCTCTCCTGGGCGCGACGCTGGTCGGCCTCCTGCTGCTGCTGCATGACCATCTGCTCGAGCATCTGGGCGCGCGCCTCGGCCGGCTCGGTGGCCTTGGCGCTCGGATCGGCGGCGTCGTTCGGCGCGTAGCCGAGGTCGAACGTCTTGTTGTCGATCGACCGGCCATACCCGGCGATCTGCGACTCGGAACGGACTTCCCGGATGTCCGCCTGCGGCAGCCCGATCCAGTTGCCCTGCTCGGTCAGCAGCAGCACCAGGCCGGGATCCCAGCTCGACGCCTGCGGCTGATAGCCGGTCTCGAAGGTCGTGCCGTTGCTGAGCGTCACGAAGAAGACTTCCGCCCCCGCCGGGACGGCGAAGACGAGCGCGAGAAGCGCCAGGGACACACAAGCCAGGGACCTGCGCATGAAAACCTCCCGCGGCAGACCGGCCGCTCAAGAAAGCTCAAGAAAGAATAGCACAGGAGCGAAGCTCGGACCGGAGCTGATCGCGAAACAGGGCCGCGCCGCCATGCGCCGGATGGCGGAGCCCTGGCGCCTCGACCCCCAGCTCGGCGAGCGCGGCCTGGGACGTGCGCCCGACCGCCAGCACCCGCACCGTCCCGAGCGCGGCGAGGAGCTCCTCCAGGACGTGCAGGTTCGCCCGCCAGAGGGAGCGCTCGGGGCTCCGGTTGGAGAGCGGGCTCCGCGCGGCGTGCGGGTGCCACGGGAAGGCGTTCCAGAGGAGGACCCCGCGGGGCTCGCCGCCGAGCCCATCCCAGACCACGCTGCCGGATGGCTCCAGCCAGAGCGCCGGGTTGCGGCTGGTCGGCGCGAACGGGGGAGCGGAGGCCCAGGGCAGGCGGCGGCCATCCGCGCCGGCGAGCTGCCGCTGCCCGCCGCGGAAGCCCAGGGCCTCGCCGAGCAGCAGGCAGCGGACCCGGCCGACGCGCTCCACATAGGCCTCCAGGTTGCGCCGCCTCTGCGCCGCCGCGCCCCGGCAGTCCAGCTCCGGCACCTCGTCGCGGTACGGATTGACCACCCCGGGCGCGGCGCCGCGCGGGCCGCGATAGAGGAGCCGGAGCACCGAGGAGAGATCGGCGGACACGGAGCGCATGCTACCCGACGGCGAGGGCGTCCACCTGGACCTCGACGGCCCACCGCCTCCCCTGGGCGTCCTGCGGGAACGCCTCCGGCCCGGGGAGCACCTCCTCGACGGTCAGAGTGGAGCCCGCCGCGTGGACGATCCCCGCGAAGAGCTGGAAGAACAGGGGAGAGGCGAGCTCCACGAGCTGCGGCTTGTACGCCTCCTCCTGGGACTCGTGATGGACCCGCTCGATGACGAAGACCCGGGACGGGAGGCCGCTCCCGCGCCACCAGCGCAGGACCTCGCGACAGGCGCGCGACGGCGAGGAGGCGGCCAGGCGCTCCCGGAGCGGCCCGGCCGGAACGATCCAGCGCTTCCGGCCCAGCACCAGCCGGCCGAGCAGGAGGCGATCGAGGATCTGGATCCCGTCCTCGTTCCGTGCCGGCCGGGGGAGAGGGATCGGCTTCAGCTCGCCCGGACCGAACAGCGCGAGGAACCGGATCAGCGGCGGCGCGAACGCCAGAGAGGAGCCGCCCAGATAGACCGGCCGGATGCGCTCCCCTGCCGCGCCCGCGAGCCAGGGCAGGCCGGTCGCGGGATCGATCCGCACCCGCAGATGCCGCAGCTCCACCCGCCTCTCGGCCGGGAGGTCCACCCGGTCTCCCGGCAGGACGATGGCGCGGGCCGTCTGGAACGCGTGCACGTTGAGGGTATCGCCGTGCGGCCAGAAGAGGTCGACCAGCGCACCCGAGCGGGCGGCCAGCTGCTCGGTGAGCCGGCGCCGCACCGCGGGCGGCATCGCGGCGATGAAACGGCTGCCGTAGCGGCCCGTCCCCTCGAAGATCCGGTTGATCACCCAGAGCCGGCCGAGGGCGTCGGCCGGCTGGAGGAACACGCAGGGGCCGACGCCCGGGTCCGCGCCGGGTGGCACCCGGGCGAGCAGAGCCGTGAGCTCTCCGGGATCGATCCGGCCCTCTTCTCCGTCCTGATGGACCAGACCGGGGAGATCGCGCCAGATTTCATTCCGGATCCGGTCGATCTCCTCGCCCCGGCCGTCGGGCAGCAGGCCGTGGATCTCCTGATACAGAGCGAGAGCGCTCACCTCTTCCTGGTCCGGCCAGCGCCTGCGGAGCACTCCGGCCAGGGAGTGAAGGGCCTCGCGGCGGCCCCCCAGAAGATCCATGAGCCGGAGCCATGGAGCTGCGCAGCTCAGCGCTTCCTCGGCCACGGATCTCGCGACCTGCGCCACCTCCGCCCCCTCGTCTCCGGTCGCCACCACGTCCTCGAAGACGTCGATCTCCCGGTTCCGATACGGTGCGGTCGCTCCCTCCAGACCGGCCGCGGCGAGCGCGGCATTCCAGACAGCTTCCAGCTGCCGTTGGACCTCCTCGACCGTACCGGCAGGCTCGGCGCTCCTGGAAAACGCCTCCTCCAGCTCGACGATCCGCCGGAGGCCCGCGGCCACGGCCGCCAGCGGTCCCTCCTGAGAAGGCAACGCGAGCAGAGCCTCGGCGACCGCCTCCTCCAGCCGCGGATGGTCGCCGGCCCAGAGCGGCTCCAGGACCAGCAGCCCCATCTGCAGGAGCTTGTCGAGGAGAGCCCGCGCCTCCTCGCGCGGGCCGCCCCGGACCTCGGCCAGCCGCGCTTCCAGGTCGCCGGCTCCGAGGTCCCCGCGCGCGGTGATCTCGTCCAGCCAGGCGACGAGCTCTGGGGCGGCCGGGATCTCGACGACGGCGGCGGAGCGGTAGGCCATCGGCGCCTCGCCCGACCCGCCCGGGATCCAGGAGCCCGGCTGCAGGAGGCGCCAGAGGCCGGGCCCCATCTCTTCGCGGGCGGGATTCAGCCGTACCACCGAGCGCTCGCGGACGGCCGGGCAGCGCAGCAGGAGGTGAGCGATCTGCTCGACCAGGTACCGGCGGAGGCGCACGAGCGAGCGTTCCCGCCACTCCGCGGGATCTCCCAGGAGCTGGAGACCCCCGGCGCCCGGGCTCATCTCCAGGATCTCCCCCGGCGCGACCCGGGTGAAGGTGGAAAAGGGGGACAGCTTCAGCGCAGCGCGGCTCACGTAGCGCAGGAGACCGAGAGCCAGGCGCCTCTCCCTCGGGCCTGGGCCTGCCGCGTTGCCGTGCTCCTCCAGGCTCGCGAGGAGCGGCGGCGAGGCCAGGGCGAGACCGCGCTGGAAGCCCGGCTCCCGGGCGAGCTGCCACAAAGCGCGCAGCTCCCGCCTGCGCTGCCCGGCGAACGCACGGTCGAGATCCTCGGCGGCCTCCCACTCCCGCTCTTCGGAGCCGGCGAGGCGGTCGGCCAGGGGACCGGTGCGGCGGCGGACCTCCTCCCACTCCGGCGCGGCCCGGTGCCGTCTCAAGGGGCGGCCGTTGTGGCAGTCCCGCTTCACGGCCAGGAAAAGGCGCCGCAGCTCCGGCGGGAGATTCGGGATCTGCTCATGCAGGGCTGCGACCATCTCCGTCCGCACCGCCGCCAGCTCGCGCCGCGCCGCCTCCCACGCATCGAAAGGACCGAGGCAGGTCTCGCCGCCGAAGGATTCGAGAGAGGCAGCCGGCAGCCCCGCGATCCGGATCAGAACAGGGGAGGCCATCGGCGACCTGCGCCAGCCTCACGCGCCGGAGGCGAGGAGAGCGGAGAGATGGGTCAGGCCGCGTTCGAGCTGCGCCGAGGCGCCGTCGAAGCCGAGGCCGCTGCTGCCGATATCGACTTCGGTCTCGAAGTAGTAGCGGCGCATCCAGTCTTCGAGAAGCGCGGGAGGGAATCTCAACGGGTTCCTCGCGGAGTGCGGATGGGTGAAGAGGAGGGATGGTGCGCCCTAGAGGATTCGAACCTCTGACCTACAGCTCCGGAGGCTGTAGAAGAGGGGTTTCGGGGTGTATCGGCACGTCCCGGTAAAGCGCTGAGGGTATGGACATTAAGCGGCATTGCCTGTATCATACGGCATCATGCCGACCCATGCAAGCGCGGTCACCAGTGGTCCACGAGTGGTCCACGAGTGCCCCGCGCGGGCCTGAGAGGCGCCGGCAAACCGGAGGCCCCAACCATGAGGCGTACAACTGATTCCCTCACCGATCTTCAGATCCGCGCCGAGATGAAAGGCTCCCGCGTCGAGCTCATGGACGGTGACGTCCCGGGGCTCGGGCTCCGTGTCCTGCCGACCGGTCGCAAATTCTGGTTTCTGCGCTACGGCCCGCGGGGTGGCCGGCGCCGGATCACCTTCGGGGAGTACCCTTCCCTCAGCTTGGCAAAGGCACGCGACAAGGCCCGGGAGCTTCTTGCCGGCGTCAAGGTCCACGGCCGCGACCCGATGGCCGAGCGGAAGGCCGCCCGCGCCGCCCGCAAGAAGGCGAAGACCGCGACCTTTGCCGCTCTCGCCGCTCTCTACGTCGAGGAGCACGCGAAGCGGAAAAAGCGGCTCCGTGCCTGGAAGGAAGACGAGAGGAAACTGCGCGTCGAGGTGCTCCCCGTTTGGGGCTCCAGGCAGACCGCAGAGATTCGCCGCGCCGACGTCCGCGAGCTGTTGGAGCGGATCGCCGCCGAGCGGGGCGGTGTCTGTGCGAACCGGACGCGCACCCTGATTTGCCGGGTTTTCAACTTCGGAATCGAACGGGAGCGCGTCGAGGCGAATCCGGTCTATTCGGTGAAGCGGGTCTACGTCGAGGCGCCACGGGAACGGGTCCTCACCGAGGAGGAGCTGCGGGTCCTGTGGCCCCTGTTCGATCGCCTACAGCCGAACGTCGCCGCGGCATGGCGTCTTGTCCTCCTGACGGCGCAGAGGCCCGGAGAGGTGCTCTCCATGCGCTGGCGCGACCTGGAGCGCGACTCTCACGGGTGGTGGTGGAACATCCCGGCAGAGCTGACGAAGACGAACCGCGCGCACCGTGTGCCGCTGTCGCCGCAAGCTCTCGCGATCGTCGAGGCTCTCCGCCCGCTGACCGGCTCGACGGAATGGGTGCTCGCTTCCCGCGCGGAGGGGAAGCGGCTCACGTGGCTGTCGCACAGCTCGGCGCGGCTCCGGGCTTGGAGCGAGTTGCCGCACTTCACCCCGCACGATCTCCGCCGGACCGCGGCGACATGGCTAGGCCGCTCCGGCGTCCGGCCCGATACCATCGACCATCTCTTGAACCATGCCGCGGGACGCATTACCCGAACCTACAACCGCGCGGGATACGACGCGGAGAAGCGGCAGGCCGCTATCCTGCTCGGCTCCCGAGTGGACGCCATTCTCGCGGGTGAGGAGCGGTCGAACGTGGTGCGGATCGCGTGACGCATTCCGGAACGTCGCCATGCCACGACCTAAACTCACTTTGGAAGAGATCACCCGCGCGGCCGGGGAGGCGGGAATCGATGACGAGAGCGTGCGCCAAGAATTCGCCCGCAAGGTGTACGAGAATCTGGCCGCGAACCGCGTCCGTATAGGACGACCTCCTGGACGACCGCCTGAGAAGGACGAGAAAGAGCTTCTCGCGATTGCACGCCTAATGCTCAAAGGTACGAACCCACACGCCGCAGTAAAGCAGGTGACCGCCAATCTCCCCGAATCAAAGAGGAAAGCGGCACTGCAACGGCTCTACAAGAAAATCAGAAAAGACCCCGATCTCTGGCTCAGTAAGGCCGCTGCTCTCCCTACTACGATTCGGGAAGAGATTGAACGCCTCCGCGAGCAGCTCGGGCCGATTGACGACCGCCTCGATTTCGGGCAGTTTATTCGTCGCATCCAACGGGACCCCGAGTTTTGATGAACCTTTAGTCAAAACCCGGGCGCTCTTTTTGACCAAGCTCCGGGCAAAACCCGGACCGGTAATTAAAGCCACCGCGTATGCATTGACCTCGGGAGAGGTGAGGTGTCACCTTTAGACGCGCCCGATCTCACGGCGTCGAACATAGGAGGCGCTACGATGACCGTTTCCCGAATCCTTCGCCCCGCTCAGGCCGCGCGCCTGCTCGGAATTTCGCGAGCCACAATTTATCGATGGGAGAAAACCGGTAGGCTTGCACCTCGAATAATTCTCGGTCCCGGGACCAGCGGCTGGCGGGAGGAGGATCTCGCGGCCTTCATCGCTGCGGCCCCACGGGGCGGCCCGGAGCACGTCCTGGAAGCGGAAGGCCGGAAGGGGTGAGCCCGGATGCCCCGCCCCGTGGACGGCTCGCCCATCCTCCCATCCTTGACCTCGACTTCCGCAGCGGCCCTTTCCTGGAATCCATCCGGGGATGAATCCGCACCGTGGCAAGGTGTAGTCCACGAGCTGACCCATAACCGAAGGCGCTACACCACTGATCCGATATCACCGAAATATCTAGGCCCGCTGCTTCCACAAGGGGCAATCGCCGCAATGGAGGATCTGCGGAAGCAGGTACCGCTCGAACGTTCTCATATCCCGGGGATGAAACCGTGCGCCTATGCTCTGCTCAATCACGGCCTCTCGGCTTTCATGACGTGGCCGCTGGTTCAGACCTTGAAGGATGTCGTATGGGAACAGTCCTCGGTCAGTATCCACGCGAGCGACCATGTCCGCCTGTCCGTCAGGAAGCACCTTGAAGCGATCAATCTGCCGCCCCTATCTGACGGAGAGGAGTTCAAATTCACCGTAGATCAGGGGCTCTTCGATGCGCTCGGGAAGGTAACAAAAGACATCGGCCTAGGTGGTAATCGAGAGCGGGGCAAGGGACACAACCCGCTCGCCGCTCTGTGCATTCAGATCGCTCTGGCGGAGGACCCCGGAGACTATAACGTCCAAAGTCGCAAGAGGATGCGCGATCATGTCGAGGATGTGCGCGAGCGTTTCACAGTCGAGGCGCAGAGTGCTCGGGTTCTCTTGACCTATTGGAAGGGTCGTGCACCGTCGATCAACCTGCCGCCGGCCTAGAGAGTTGTCCCGGCCTGGACTCTCTACCTGGAGAGTCTTCCCCTGCTCAACTCCCCAGGAGGAGAGTCTTCCGTGTTCAACTCTCCAGGCAGAGAGTCTGGGGAGTCCACTCCGTAACTCCCGTAGGGATATAATATATATACGCCAAAAGCGGAGCAAGCCGCGAATGGGATCGACCGTTTCCATCTCAACACTCATTCCGTTACCGGCCGATTCGATTTCAACCGCATTCCGTTATCGTCCATTTGGGTTTTTCTTTGCGAGGGAACCGCACGCGCTAAACGGGATACGGGCCGGCGCGGATCGGGGCTTGTCCCCCGCCGGCCCCCTGAGTGACCTACCCTCTACCGCTTCTCTATCATCTCGCGCGGTAAAGATCTGCGCTCCGCTTCCATCTCTCCACGTTCCCGTACCGGTATGGTCTGGCAATCAGGGCCGTTAACGGAAGACGATACCGGCCGGTCGCGTCCGTTGTGCCAGGACTACAACCCTCCTATCTCCCATGGGAACGCAATCCCACAGATGACCCTGAATTGCCGGGGACCTTGACCAAAGCCGCGGCGTATGCTAACGCGCCCGTGCAAACGGAGAGATGTCCTAACGCGAGCGGAGATGTCCTGACCTCGGATGCGAGACCGGATGCAAAACGAGAAAACGAATCAGGGGAACGGGACGGCGGCGTTCCTGTTTAGCCAAATGGCTGGCGGTTACGGTGTCACTGCTCCGGCGGCGGATTAGGCGTAGAGGTGGGAGACGAAATAAACTCCATGCTATCGTAGATCTGCACGCCCATGACTCCTTCTGAGGTGTAGCCTGGTTGGATGAGAGCGACTCGCCCCGTCCAATGGTCAATTCGGTACACTACTACCTGGTACAACACTTGTGTTTCTCGCGTGCCGCCGCTCGTGGGAGCCGGCGGGGCGACAAGGCTATACCTGTGAGAACAGGCGATGACTACGCTAACGGCAAGGGCGATGAGTAAGCAGACGAAAGAAGCGCGCCAGAATTCACGCATTGAAATCTCCTGCTACGGATGAGTGTCACCACCGCTTATAGACGCCGCCAAACGGGCTGAAGGTAACAAGAGTGCCTCGGAGGACTTGGGACGATTCGGCAGGGGCGCTAGCAGAGGAGAGCCGAAATATAACCCACTTGAGCGGGAACCCAACCTCCCCGCCCGGGGCTCGACGCGGGGTCCGATACGGCCGCTTCCTCAGTGCGCTGGCTTGTTCGTCGCTGCATTGGAGCTGGACAAAGTATGAACGGACTCCATCGGTCTTCACCACCATTGCAAAGAAGGATAGAATGATACGTCCATCGTCCGTTCGTTCGAGATCGTAATTCCGTTCGCGACCGACTTCTGGATCAATGCTTCCTGGATGTACGCCTGCCAGTATAAGAGTGTCGCGTGTTGCGGCATCTTGCACGTCGATGGTTAAGCTGCCTTCGGGAAATGCCTCTGAGAGCGTTTGCAACCCGGGATATTCTGCCTTTAGCCTCAGCTCCTCCGCTTTGACTGGTTGTGCACCGGTCTCAGAAGCGGGCGGCGTGGCTGTGGGTGGCGGCGTGGCTGTCGGGGGTGTGGCTGTTGGCTGCTGGCACCCCAAACAAAAAACGCTGGGAATGGCGATGGTAAGTAGGCAAATGATGAAAGGGGAACGCCAGAAAGCGCGCATTGAACCTCCCGGGAATCGGATTCGCTAACCGGAAAGCCTACCGACAATCGACCCGAGCTAACAAGGTTATCGACAGGCGCGCATAAGGCGGATGACGGAAACCGGCCCGAAAAGTCGAGGCCGGCCCCCTCTCGGAAGCCGGCCCCTTTGGAGTCACACCACCTCGAAGCGGTGCCGTTCAGCGATCCCGGCCGGATCTCCCCGGATCATGACCGGCGCAAGCCGTTGACCGCTGCGGAGGAGAGCCCGGGCCGTGGCGATCCCCGCCCCGGTGATCTGCTTCGCGTCCTGAGCGCTCCAGGCGACATCGAGCGGCGCAAGCTCCTCCGCCAGGACCTTGCAGTCGATCTGCCGGGAGTAGGTGTAGAGGAAGCCGCCGGAGGGTACCAGGACCAGAGAGAACCGTGGCGATCCCTCCCCGCTGGCCGGCCCCTTTTTGTCACCCTGGAAGATCCCGAACGCTCCCGAGACGATTCCCGCGACGGGGAAGGGTTGGGGCTTGAACTGCCCGGCGACTCGGAGGAGCACGGAAAAGGTGCCCCGCGACCAACGCATGCCGCGGTTCATTTCCCGCCCTCTGCCGTGGCGTCCTCGCGGAGAGCCGACCCGGCCCACGAACAGAACCGATCCAGCGCGGCCTGCCGGCGCCGTGCCCGCTCTGACTCCGGCTCCAGGCAACCCGGCCCGATCGGCTCCGCGACAGCCGCCCGGATCTCCCGGGCTCCCTTGCCGAAGACCCGCCGGAAGCGCTTCAGCTCTCGATGGCGTTTGATGACGTACTCGGCGCAGAACAGGAGGAAATCCGGGACGGACATGCTCTTGCGGATCTCCAGAGCCGCCATGCTGAGCCGGTACTGTTGGAAGGTGTCATGGATCACGATCCGGTGAGACTGCGGCCGGTACTCGCCGACTGGCGCGAGCCGCCTCTCGCGTGCGGTGTGCTCCCATCCCATGGCTAGACCTCGGTCTCGCCGCGCCACGCGCCGAGCTGCGCCTCGATTTCGTCGGCGACCTGGCCGAGCGTGGCGGATCGCTTGCCGGCGAAGCGGAACAGGTGCTCCTCGTAGGGCTCCATGCTCGATCCCTCCGCTTCTTCGGTCAAGCCGTCGAGGAAGCCCTGCAAGAACCGCAGATCGGCGACGACAGCGCGGACCTGAGCGCGTGCCGATCCTTCCGGCTGCTCCGGCATGAAGGGGCCGGATTCGAGGCAGAGGTCGTACAGCAGGGTTGCGGTGGTCCGCAGCGCTGCATTGGCGTCCTGCCGGGTGAAGTACAGCAGGAACGTTTCGCGGAAGCCCTCGAAGCGCTCCCATTCGGCGGGGTTGATGGTCGGCGGGGTGGCGGCGGGCTGTTCGGGTTCGGCGGTAGACTCTTCGGGCTGCTGCATGGGGAGGTCTCCTGTGCAGTGGTAGGTCTGGCGGGGTGTGCCTAGCACTCCGTCAGGCCGCTGTTGGTCCCGCTCCCTTGCGGGAGACGGGGGTTGAATCCGGCGCCACGACGGCGCCGGTCGTCTTTTGGGAAGGGGAGAAACGAGACAGCGCGGGGCCGGCCGGCTCGAAGGGCATGCACCCAAGCGAGCGCACCAGTGGTCCACCAGTGGTCCACGAAAAGCAGAGCATCCCGGCCCGGAATCGAGCCCCGGTCGCAAATACCTGATTTTAGAGGGGATACATGGTGCGCCCTAGAGGATTCGAACCTCTGACCTACAGCTTCGGAGGCTGTCGCTCTATCCAGCTGAGCTAAGGGCGCTCTCTCTGTCAACCGGCGGGGCTTCGGGCCCCCGCTCATGTGCGCGGATGATACAGGAAAACGTTTGGCCTGCCTGGAGGGATTCGAACCCCCGACCCGCGGCTT